>OJAW01000056.1_pt1 | contig 87720 bp, 87 predicted proteins | sample 1589151 | NCBI WGS metagenome assembly OJAW01 (sample SAMN03283290) | human gut metagenome | biome: human-associated habitat; material: feces | host: Homo sapiens | place: Peru | collected 2012
CGTCACCCCGACCCGGGCCCCGCGAAATTGATAAATTTCGTGGGTGGTTACCAGGTCGGGGGCCATTGCCCCGCAGGGACCGATAATACCACTACCCCGTCCACTGCATGGCCACCCATTCGCCAGCGAAGGGGATTTTACTTTATCATTCTATCACTCTATCACTAAATCACTTAAAACAGCGATATCAGGCAGATGCCCAGGCCGGCGGCGATAATTGCACCCAATGTTAATGGCCAGAAATATTTTTTCACAATTGCGTTTGCGCGTTCCTGGAATTGCCACAACAGATAACCTACAATTGCAAAGCGTGCTGTGCGGAACAGGGCCGATACCCCCAAGAATATCCATATTGGAAATCCGATGAACCCCAACCATATTGCCAGCAATTTATACGGTATCGGTGTTACGGCTGTCAGGACAATTATCAGCACGCCGTATTTTGTGAACATTGGGCGGACGGTGGATTCAATCAATTCGGGATCTGAAAATGTTGTTATCAGCCACATTCCGACAGAATCATACAGCCACGCACCAATCATATATGCAATCGCGCCACCCACAACTGAACCTAATGCTGCCGCGGTCACAATTGGTACTGCGCGTCGTTTGTTTGCAATGATTGGCGGCGTCATGAATACTTCGGGTGGGACGAATAAAAATACAGACTCGCACACTGTCAGAATAAACACAATCCACGAGTATGCCGGACGTTCAGATTGCTTTAATACAAAATCGACCAATTTCATGATGATACCATCCCACAGGTAAAAATTTTTCTTGATTATAGCGGAATTTCTACTAATTTACAATATGATATATCAAATACAGGGGTAATTATGCCAAAAAAACAGGCTGCAAATAATTCAAACCGTGCATCGCGTGTCGCGTCCAAGGTGCAAACGTTGGTCGCAGAAATCTTGCGCGATAATTACAGCGATGATAAAATCATATCTGGGGTGTCGCTGGTTGGTGCGGTTGCGCACGGTGGATTGCAATTTGTGCGTCTGTTTTACTATTCGCGCAATCCTGATGTAGTGATGGTGCAAAAGCGTATGGACGAAATCACACGTATGGTGCGATATGAACTGGCCGCGCGCATGAACCAAAAATATGTTCCTGACATAAAATTTGAATATGATGATACGCTGGAACGCGCCGAACGAATTGACGCGTTGCTAGATAATTTAGAATTGGACTAAGTGATATTGTCGAATTACGACAGTTTTCTTTGGTTAATGACTGATTTTGTATGTGATTGCTGGTATGTGCTGATGCAAAAAACATTGAAAAACCGCTAAGAAACTGGTTGCATGTTTTAATATACTGGTGTATCATTGCCGCGAGTGGATTAGGTAAAGGCATTCGTGAATGAGCCAAAAGAACATCAGAAATTTTGCAATTGTTGCCCATATTGATCACGGAAAATCGACGTTATCGGATAGGTTGATTGAATATACTGGTGGCCTGCAATCGCGTGAGATGAAAGCCCAGGTCTTGGATTCTATGGATATTGAACGTGAACGTGGTATCACGATAAAGGCGCAAACGGTTCGTCTGAATTACCGCGCACACGATGGGCAAACATATCAACTGAATTTAATGGATACGCCGGGACACGTGGACTTTTCTTACGAGGTGTCGCGCAGCTTGGCCGCATGCGAAGGGGCATTGGTGTTGGTTGATGCGACCCAGGGGGTCCAGGCGCAAACGCTGGCAAATGCATATTTAGCGTTGGATAATGATTTGGAAATGTTGCCAGTATTGAACAAGATTGATTTGCCGTCCAGTGATGTTGTGGCGACGCGCGAACAAATCGCCGATGTTATTGGGCTGGATGCTGCAAATGCGATGTGTGTGTCAGGTAAAACTGGGGCTGGTGTTCCCGAGTTGCTGGAAGAAATTGTTCATAAATTACCATCGCCACATGGTGATGAAAATGCGCCGACACGCGCACTGTTGGTCGATTCGTGGTATGATTCTTATCTGGGCGTGGTAATATTGGTGCGTGTGGTTGATGGTAAATTGTCACGTGGCCAAAAAATAAAGTTCTTGGCAACAGGGGCAGAATACACGGTTGATAAAATCGGATACTTTACGCCCAAAATGGTTGATGTGGCCACATTGGAAACGGGCGAGATTGGGTTTATTGTCACGGGTATGAAAACGATTCACGATTGTCGCGTCGGCGATACGATTGCTGATGCGAAATATGCAAACAAGGCTGAACCCTTGCCCGGATTCAAGCCATCGGTGCCGGTGGTATTTTCGTCGTTCTTTCCGGTATCTGCTGATGACTATCCTAATTTGCGCGACAGTGCAGAAAAGTTGGCGTTAAATGATGCGTCGTTTATGTTCACAACGGAAAAATCGTCTGCACTGGGGTTTGGGTTACGCTGTGGTTTCTTGGGATTGTTGCATATGGAAATCATCAGCGAACGTCTGGCGCGGGAATTTAATCTGACACTGATAAACACGGTGCCCAGTGTGTTATACAAGGTGCATTTGCGCGATGGCACAACGATTGATTTAGAAAATCCTGCCGATATGCCGGATTTGACGAAAATCGAATCTATCGAAGAACCATGGGTACGTGCAACAATTATGATGCCTGATAAATATATGGGTGGAATTATGTCGCTGTGCGCAGAACGCCGTGGAATCCAAGAAAATATTTCTTATGTTGGAAATCGCGCTGTGCTGGTGTATCAGTTGCCATTAGCGGAAATAGTGTTTGATTTCTATGACCGGGTAAAATCTATATCGTCGGGGTATGCGTCATTTGACTATGTGGTAAACGGATACCAGCCATCTGATTTGGTCAAGGTGTCTATATTGGTAAATGATGAAAATGTTGAACCTTTGTCTTTTATCTGCCATCGCAGTTTTGCGGAAAAGCGTGGCCGCCAAATTGTTGAAAAGTTAAAAGATTTAATCCCGCGTCACCAGTTTAAGATTCCGTTGCAGGCGGCAATCGGGGGAAAAATTATTGCACGTGAAACGATTGCTGCATATCGCAAAGATGTTACAGCGAAATGTTATGGTGGCGATATCACCCGTAAGCGCAAATTGTTAGAGAAGCAGAAGGAGGGGAAAAAGCGTATGCGGACATTCGGTAATGTCGAAATCCCGCAGAGCGCATTTATCAATGCACTGAAAGTGTCATAGCATAGCAAAGGAGTATTTAATGCTGATTGATAAATTGACCTATTACTTGGTAACAAGCAAAGACGCGCGTCTTGCAGACAAAGATATTTATGAACGTATCAAGGAAAAAGAACAAGAAAGTATTCAACGCGCAGCGTTGGCATATAGAAACATGATGCGCGGCACGCCGGAATGTCATTGTGTTGGTTTTGGCATGGACGGGGAAGGTGAGAACTGCAAATACTATAAGGATAACAGACCCTGCGATAATTCCCTGTGCGTATTACATTGTGATAATGTAAAGTATTACGAAGCGCGTCAGAAAATAGCATACTATACCGCGTTGCGTCGTGATTTCTGGAAAGCTGACAAGAAACACCAAAAATAAAATGCGGGGGATTTAAATGCTATTGAAAATAATAAATTATTATTTGAATACAGATGCAACGCAGCGTGCACAAGATAGGGCGGATTTTAAACAATTAGTCCAGGATTCTAAGAAAAAAAAGGCGCATGCAGAAAATATGGAACGTGCGCTGGTATTCAGTGGTCGGTGCGTCCAATCGATATACGGAACATTCGGCGATTTGCTGGATAACATAGAAGTGCGTTGTTCGACGTTCCGATCGGAAACGCAAGGATATTGCGTAAATAAAAAATGCCCATATCAGAGTGAAAATCATCAATATTTTGATGCGTTGCGTGCATATGGAATGGCTCTGGTCAAGGAAAAGAAATTCTGGTCTGAACGGCGTGATTTGCGCAGCGTCCAGGCAGCGTGTGTCCGTCAAGAACGAAATACGAAAATCGAGCATCTGGGGGCAGAGTGTGCAGATTTAGAAAATGAATTGACGTTGGCGAAATCTGTGATATCTACGTGTGTGCGCATCAATCCAAATAGTGGGGCGTTTGTAAAAAAAGGCTGTTTTGTGTCGACGTATTCCGGTTCTGGTGATTGGATGGCCTTGGACTCAGGCGGTCAATCACACAATTTTACGTTAAATAAAAAATGCGCAGAATTCGCGACGCCGTGTAAACATGATTGTCCATACCGTGAAAAAAATGCGCATTATGCCGAAATTTTGAACAGTTATAACGTTGCTCGGGCGGCGTATCGCATGGCTGCGGGTAAAGATTGGGTGCCCACAAAAACAAAATAACAATGGTGCAAATTGGGGGATGATAATGAATTTTTTTGCCAAGATAAAATATTATTTGATGACCAATGCCGTCCAGCGTGCGCAAAATAATATCGTGTTAGACGAGTTGGAACTGAAATGTTTCAAGGCGGGGCGCGACATGGCGCAGGCATATGGGGCGTTACGTAGCGTGACTGATGGAATGTCCCAGACAGAGGTTTTAAGAAAAGCATGTATTGTATATCTGGCTTATTCAACCGATATGTTTGGCGGATGCAGCCTGAGCAAATGTACCCCTATGTTGGTAAGAGAGAACCATTGCCCGTATTTTTCCGAAGGCAGTAAAAGGTGTTCGCAGACGGATTGTGACTTTTATGAAAAAAATATTGCGTATTTTGTGGCCAAAGAACGTTATAGCACTGCTGTTGCTGCGCGTGATGCTTTTTTGTTACATGCGCAGGGCCACGGTAAAAACAAATACGGGGTTAAATATTGGGTTCAGAAACATGCAAATGTAAAATAATTAACCAACAAGGGGCGCATTATGGCACATCAGTTCTTTTTTAATCCGTTTATATTGGACAACTTGCCGGCCCCCAGTTCGGGATTTGATGTTGTTCAGGATTTGTCAGAACCGCGTTTACGCATGTATGTGACCAGCCGTGGGGTCAAGACGTTCTTTGTTCGTCATCGTGTGCGTGGGCGCGATCGTCGCTTTATCATAGGAAATTATCCTGATATGGATATCGAAGATGCGCGTGGTGCTGTGGCTGACATTTTGGCGCGTGCCGATGCACCGGTGCCGGCGCGTCGTCGCAAAATTAAATTTTCTAAATTTGTTGATTTGTATATGACGAATCGCGTGCGTCGTGCACCGGTATCGCGTGAAAAATTGCGTCGTGCGATAACGCGCCATCTGGGGCGTCTGGCGGATAAAAACATGTCCGATATTACGCGCGATGATTGTGAAAATGTGATATCGAATATTGATGGCGTCGCGATACGTGGTCGCATGCAGGAATTATTACAGAGCATGTTCGCATACGCCGCCGAAAACGGGTACGCGGAAAATATAATTTCTGATTTGCCCAAGGTTGTGCAAAATCGTCGTGTGCGTCCGCTGAATCGATTTGCATTTCATCGATTGATGGGTTCAATAAATGCGGAAAAATCACCTGTTCTGCGTGCGGCGTTTTTGATGTTGGTGTATGGGTTCGCACCAAAGTCACGCGTGTTTGCAATGCAGTGGCGTGATTTGGATTTTAATCACTATATGTGGAACGATATGCCACTGTCAGACCAGGCGGTGGTATTGTTACAGGATTTACCACAAAACGGTCGCTGGGTTTTCCCAGGACGTGGCCGGGGGCATTTGACCGACCCGCGTCGTGCGTGGCGTGCGGTTGCGGTTGCGGCTGGAATGCCGACACTGACGATGGATGATGTTCATAAGTTTTTAATGCGCAGATTGGTCTGGGCACCTGACCGCGAAGACTTTCGCGAAAATATGAATTCTGTGCTGAACGAAATTATGGCTTAAACATATAATATAAAAAATATCAAGTCTTTGTTATCGTTTGTTATAATTTCTTGACACCAATGTCATAAAATGATAGCGTTAAATAATGACGTCCCTTATTGGGCCAAAAATTTAACCGAAACAAAGGATAAAAAATGACAACTTTTGAAAAAGTAAAAAAAATCGTAGCTGAAAAATTGAATGTCAAGGAAGATACAATTACAGAGGCTTCCACGTTCGTTAACGATTTGGGTGCTGATTCTTTGGATGTTGTAGAATTCGTTATGGAAGTAGAAAAAGAATTCGATATTACAATTCCTGACGAAGAGGCTGCAAAGCTGAACACTGTTGGTGATGCTGTCAAGTACATCGAAGCGCACCAGAAATAATCCGGCGTTTCATAAAAAATGTCCGTCGCACGGGTATGACTCGGCGACGGATTTTTTTTCTGTATTTTACAGGACAAAGAGTTTATCATAAGGGTATGTTAAATTATGACAAAGGAAAAATTATATGAGAAGAGTCGTTATTACCGGTATGGGTATCGTATCGCCGTGCGGCACAGGTGTTGAGTTTGCATGGAAAAACGTTGTCGCAGGAAATTCTGGGATTCGTAAAATTGATACGTTTGATGCATCAATGCTGGCAACACAGATTGCGGGTTTACCAATTCACGGGACAGAAACAGGTCAATATAATCCCGAGGCTGTGCTGAGCCCAAAAGAATTGCGCAAAATGGATAAATCAATTGTATACGGTGTTGTTGCCGCGGACGAGGCATTGCGTGATGCGGGACTGATTGATTATGACGGGGACAAGGAACGTTTTGGCGTGTCTGTGGGGGCTGGTATCGGCGGCCTGACGTCTATTTATGAAAATTGTATTGAATTGTATAATGGCGGTCCGCGTCGCATTAGCCCGTTCTTTATTCCAAAATCTATTATCAATATGACGGCTGGTCACATTTCTATTAAATACGGATTAAAGGGCCCAAATCTGGCAGTGGTAACGGCGTGTGCGACTGGTGCTCATTCTATTGGCGAGGCTGCGCGTCTGATTGAACACGGCGATGCTGACATTATGGTTGCTGGTGGAACCGAAGGCGCGATTGACGTAATAGGCATTGCTGGGTTTAATGCAATGAAGGCATTGTCCACACGTAATGATAATCCGGCGGCGGCGTCACGTCCGTGGGATAAAGACCGCGATGGTTTTGTCATGTCCGAGGGTGCCGGTATTTTAATTTTGGAAGAATATGAACATGCTGTTGCACGTGGTGCCAAAATTTATGCCGAGGTTGCTGGATATGGTCTGTCGGGTGACGCGTATCACATCACTGCGCCAGCCGAAGGGGGCGAGGGCGGTCTGCGCGCGATGCGTGCTGCGTTGCGCGACGCTGGGTTGCAGCCATCAGATGTTGATTATATAAACGCGCACGGCACATCAACGGGGTTGGGGGATATTGGCGAATTGATGGCGGTTAAAAGCCTGTTTGGTGATGCGCCGGTATCAATGTCATCAACCAAATCTGTAACGGGACACCTGTTGGGTGCCGCTGGCGCGGTAGAGGCGATATTCTGTGTGCTGGCGATTCGTGACGGCGTTGTGCCACCAACAATAAATCTGGAAAATCCAGAAGATGCAGTTGGCGACTTTGACCTGGTACCGAACGTCGCAAAACAGCGCAAGGTTGACGTTGCAATCAGCAACAGTTTCGGATTCGGCGGAACAAATGCGTCGTTGGTCTTGAAACGCGTAAAGTAAGAAAATAAGAAACGCCCAAACGGGCGTTTTTTATTTGTTCAGTTCTGAACGTAATTTTTCAAGTTTTTGCAGTGCACTGCATGCGTCTTTTTCATGTTCTTCGGCACCTTGGTTATACAGTTTGATTTTTGCATAGTCCCAATTTGGTGTAATGTCCAGTGCTTGTTCCTGGGTAAGCGTTACGTATTTATGTGTGATTTTGCGTCCGTTGTTGCTGGCGACTTGTTTTTGTGCGACGTCAACGGCCATGCGACCATCAGCGGTCAAGGTGGTAATACTGTTTATGCGACGTGCGCAAATTTTGTGTTGGGCCAATTTGATTGTTTGCTCGCAACCGATGGCGGCGTCAGATGCGCTGGGGTCTTGGGCAACATATATGTCATTTGATGGGACATAGCCTACAATGATACCGTTATTTCCAGCATATTGTATGATAGAGAAGTCCGATCTGTCAGTGACCGCTGATGTTGTTTGTGGTGCTGATATTCCATTATCCATACATATTACATTGTTATCATTTGGACATTTGACTAATGTTATGTATTCATATGCTGCATTACGAAAGTTTGGGCAACTAAGATAAACTTCTTGTCCGTTATCGCATTTTTTCATTACTGTGTCACAATTGTTTGTAACGTTACCAGCGTGGCGAGTGGGAACGATGTCTTTGAAATCCACTGATGCCAAAGTGTTCGGGTAATAAAATTTTGTTCCATTTGAGTTCGTAACACGTGTGATTTCTTTAAAATGCACAGTTTTGTTTTCGTGGTTATAGATTCCGTGGATTGTGAAGGTTTGGTCGTCGTATGAACAGTCCCATGCTAGTTCGTGTTGAATTGCGTCACTGTCGTTATCTATTGCCTGTGGAACCAATTTTATATCCTGGCCGTGTATGGTTGCAACAACATTATCAGCGTCATATATGCGCAGTGTGATTGGGCCGGTCTTTTCACCCAATGTTCCATTCGGTCGCAGCACCGTTTTTGCAATTGGACGGTCACATGCGGCCAGTATCAGTGCAAACAGCGTGATAAATATTTTTTTCATTTTTTGTTCCCTCTTTGGTTATTAAAATAAAATGCCACCAAAAAATTGGCGGGTTGGAGTTTAAGCACAATCAGAAAGGATTGCGTGCCTTATTCAATATATTCGACACACCCCAACCCAAAATCGGGTTGGCGATTTTTTTCGTCATCACTGACGCTTTCTGATGGGTGCTTAAACCCAGTGCGGCAACGCGCCACACGCATATAATTATATCACAATAGATTTTTGTCGCCAATAAAAAACGCCCGAATGGGCGTTTTTATTTTTTGTCCTTGTCATCATCTTTGCCGAAACCAATGGTAGTTTTTATTGGTGTGATGATAGTGCTTTTGGTGCTGTCAATGGTGCGTATCAGGGCACGACGAATTTTTCCGCTGATTGTCATAGGCAGACTGTCAACGAATTCAATCACGCGCGGACATTTGTAATGCGCGGTGCGATTACGAACGTGCTGCTGTAATTGACCCTTTAAAAATTCAGTTGATTGAAAATATTTGTTCAGCACAATCGTCGCCTTGACCGCCATACCACGTGACGCATCGGGAATACCTGTGACGGCACATTCGCGCACAGCCGGGTGTTCAATCAAGACACTTTCCACCTCGAACGGGCTGACGCGGTATCCAGATGTTTTAATCAAATCGTCGTTGCGACCAACAAACCAGTAATATCCGTCGGCGTCACGATATGCAACGTCGCCAGTGTGATAATACCCGTCACGGAATACGCCGGCTGTCAGTTTTTCGGCATTGTGGTATCCCTGGAACAGACCAACCGGGCGACCGTTCTTTAATGAAATGCAAATTTCACCAACTGTGTCATCTGGGACTGGGCGGCCACGTTCGTCCAGCAATTCTACGTCCCAACCGGCAGCAGGCATTCCCATACTGCCAGGGCGCGGTTCAATCCATTCGTTGGTGAACAACATTACACAGGTTTCTGTCTGGCCAAAACCTTCGCGCAGTTTTATGCCGGTCTGGGCCAAAAATCTGTCATATACTTCGGGATTTAATGCTTCGCCTGCGATGTCAACCTTGGTCAAAGATGATAAATCATATCTGGACAGGTCGCCGTGTATCAACATCTTGTATGCGGTTGGTGGCGCACAGAACGATGTCACGTGATTTTCAGACATCGCGGTCAGCAAATCGTGCGCAGTCGCAATCCCGGCAAAGTCATACACAAACACAGTCGCACCTGCCATCCATTGGCCATACATTTTCCCCCACGAGCATTTTGCCCACCCGGATTCTGATACCGTCAGATGTATGTCGCCGTCGCGCAGACGTTGCCAAAACACGGCCGTGTTTATGTGTCCCAATGGATATGTAAAATCGTGCGCAACCATTTTTGGCAAATCGGTTGTGCCACTGGTGAAATAAATCACCATTGTGTCCGAATTCTGGTTTGGGACGCGTTCAAATGTTGTTGGCATTTCATCAATCGCGCGTGCAATTTCTGTGTTTGAAATCAGTTGAATCGCACTGTCGCCAATGGCGGCCGTGATTTCGTTCATCACCGTGCCGTCATCAAATGCTATGATTGCCTGAACGCCGGCCGTATCAATACGGTATTTAATATCTTCGGCCTTTAATTGATTGGTGGACGGAATTGGAATCGCCCCCAATTTGTGCATAGCCATCATTAAAATCCAATATTCCCAACGACGGCGCATAAATAACAGGGCAGTATCGCCTTTTTTTAATCCGCGTGCGGCCAAGAAATTCGCCACAGAATTAGACATCAGCGACAGGTCGCGATATGTGAATCTTTTTTTCTCGCCACTGTCATCAGTCCACAACAGGGCAACGTGGTCAGGTTCTTCGTTGGCCAGAACGTCAATAACATCGTATGCGAAATTAAAGTTATCAGGGACGTGAACAACGGCGTTCTGGCGATAATCATCATAACTGTCAAATTTATCTTTTGGCAAAAATCGTAATGCAAACATATTTATTCCTTTCGTTGTTGCTCTGATAAATATGGCAAAAAAAATGATATTTACAAGTATAAAGAAAAAATAAAAACAGTTGATTTTTTATTCAGTGCGTTGCATAATCCAACCCGCATAGAAAAAATGCCAGTTTTCGGAGTGTAGCTCAGCCTGGTAGAGCGCTACGTTCGGGACGTAGAGGTCGCTGGTTCGAACCCAGTCACTCCGACCACAATAAAAAAATCACCGCGTCAGCGGTGTTTTTTTATTGTGCGCATAGCGTGTGTTTGAACCAGCGAGGGAAGCGGTTTGAACCGCCGGCGAGAGGCAGCCGGCAGTATGCCGGTGAACGTCAGTGAACAAGCCAAGGTCGCGCATAGCGCAGCCCAGTCACTCCGACCACAATAAAGAAAATACCGCGTCAGCGGTGTTTTTTTATTGTGCGCATAGCGTGGGTTTGAACCAGCGAGGGAAGCGGTTTGAACCGCCAGCGCGAGGCAGACGGCAGTATGCCGGTGAACGTCAGTGAACGAGCCAAGGTCGCGCATAGCGCAGCCCAGTCACTCCGACCACAATAAAAAATCACCGCGTCAGCGGTGTTTTTTATTACACATTGCAAATTGAGTTTTATCTGTAATAATACGTCATTATGCGTCGTAAAAAATTATATGATAAAAAATTAGTAAAGTTGGCCAGTGCTGTTATCACAATGGGACTGGTTGGTATAATATATACGTTTGGAATCCAGTCGCCTGTTCGCCAGGACACAACGTTCACATTGGCACGGGGTGCATCGGTCGCATCAGTTGCAGGTGCACTGGCGGCCCAGAATTTGGTTTCGTCGCCTGATTTGTTTAAATTTGCGGTGCGTGCACATGGCGGTAAAATCCAAAGCGGGGTATATGATATTCCGCGCGGTGCCAGTGTGTGGCATGTGGCGCGAATGTTGGCACGTGGCGATATTGCAACGACACAGGTTGTTATCCCCGAAGGGCTGACCATAAAACAGACCAAACAATTATTGTTGACCAGTGGGGCACTGACGGGCGATGTGGAATGTGCAGTCGGAAACAATGCGCCGGTATGCAATTTGCGCGATGGCGATATATTCCCTGATACGTATCGGGTGGCGCGTGGGACATCACGCTTGGCGTTGTTGGAACTGGCACGCAAAAAGATGTCAAATATTCAGGACGCCTGGGGCAAGGCAGGGCGCGTTATGCCAAAGCCACTGAAAAATTGGAACCAGGTTATAACATTGGCATCAATCGTTCAAAAGGAAACACCACGCGAATCGGAAATGCCGATTGTGGCCAGCGTGTATTTAAATCGCCTGAACAAAAATATGCGACTGCAAGCGGATCCAACGGTTGTTTATGCAATCACAAACGGATTGGGTGATATGCAGGGCGCACCACTGTTGCGTGGTCATCTGCGTGTGGACAGTCCGTATAACACGTATACAAATAATGGTCTGCCACCGGCACCAATTGCCAATGTGGGCCAGTCTGCGATTCGTGCCGTGTTGCGTCCAGCGGATACTAATTACTTGTTCTTTGTTGCAGATGGGCGTGGTGGACACAAGTTTTCAAATTCGTATGAAGAACACATGCGAAATCACGCGGACTGGCGTCAGATAAAAAAATCCAGAAATAAAAACTAAAAACGGCATTTGTTAAAATTTTTAATAATTTGCTATTTTAATATTTTAAAAAACAAACAATAAAAATGCCCGGATTTCTGGGCGTTTTATATAAGTTTTGTGGGGTTGTCCGAATCGCGAACGCGCGAATTATAACATGTTTTAGGAGCTTTTGCAAAAATCTTTGCTGTTGAAAATGGGTATATGTTCACAGTAAAATATAGACAGCTAGAAAGCAATCTAGTGTTCTTTAACAAAAGGAAAGGATATATTATGAAAAAATTGACTTTAACTTCCTTGATGGCTGTTTTTGCAGTTTCGGCTGCGAACGCTGCGGCGATTAATGATAATCCGCTGTATCGTCCAGACCAGGGCAAATTTTACAGCATGACCGAAGTGGCGTCGCATTCCAAGGCAACGACTGCCTGGGGCGCGTCCGAAGAATTCGGATATGGAATCACAGATAAATTGGCGATAGCTGTCGCAACATCTGTCAATGAAACCGATTGGTTTGATTCATCTGATTGGGATACATTGGGCCTGGGTTTGTCCTATCGCGTAATGGATATGAATGGCTGGATGGTTGATTTGACCGGCAGTTATGGTGTTGGTCCAGTTATGCAATACAAAGGTTCATTCTTGGATAAAGATTTGACGTTCTATCAGTGGACGGTTGGTGCCCAGGTTGGTAAAACAATGGGTAATTTGACACTGGCTGGTCACGTTGCAATGGATTATGTGAACAGTGAATCGTTCAATTGGAATGATGACGGCTGGCACACAGTTCGCTTGGGCGCAGATGCGTTCTTGACATTGAACGACAACTGGGCACTGGTTGGCGGTGTTGAATATACCGGCACGACTGATGACAAGATGTTTGGTAAAGACAAAGTTGAAAATGCTGGCACGTGGACAGGCACAGTTGGTGTGAACTATAACTTCTGTGAAAACTCGTTTGTTGGTGCATATGTTGGACGCGCAATGTCCCACAAAGCTGCCGGTGAATGGTCCACAGATGCAGGTTTTGCATTTGGTGGCAAATTCGGTATCCAGTTCTAATGATTTAATTAGAGAAAGGCATTGGCCCGCGCAGATTGCGCGGGTCTTTGTTTTGAATTTTGTCCTGTTGTGCGATTGGGGCGCGGACGGTAACCTGGGGGATAAATGATGGTCCGTGTGCGCTGGCTTTTTATAATGATGATTGGTGTCGGTTTGGGCGCGGCGCGCGCCGACATTGGTGACGTCAGTCGTATTGTGCACCCCGGTGAATTTTCGGCACACTTTGGCGCGGCATTTGTCACGGGGCGCACGCGCGATGGACATTCCCAGACGGATTTTTCGGCCGGTCGCATACATAATACCAGTTTGACATTGGATTACAGTCCCGATGACAATTTCACGGTGCAATTCAGCACGGATAACGATTATTCCGATACGCAAATTGGCGTGCTGTATAAAATATGGACAACCCCGCCATTGAAATTTGAGGCCGGCCTGGCATACGGTCCGGCGTGGACCCGGCGTGCCGACAATGGCGCGCGATATGGGCGAAATAACGTGACGCTGGATACGCGATTGCACGGTGTGCGGTGGCGACGCGCGCAATGGTCGGTCAAATTGTCGCCCCAGTTTGTCAAGGACGGCGATGGAAATTTTTGGAATATTAAAATTTCGCCCCAGGTTATGTATTATTTCTTGGACGATGTTGCGGCAATTTTGGGGCTGGATTATGCGTTCTTGCAAATTTCGCGGCCCAAGACAATATATAATCGCGCCATCAGTGCCCAGGTTGTGTATAATATGTCCACCGCCGCGTCAATAAATCCATATGTTAAATATCATTTTGAAACCAGGGACGCCGATAACAATTTGATGGACTATGATAACTATTGGAAATTGGGTGTCGGTTTTTCGGTAAAATTCTGATTGGTTTCTATATTTTTTATTTGTCCAGTTTTAGTCTTACACAAATAAATTGTTTGTCATTTGTGTGGCGGCGAATAACCCCTAAAAACAGGCGTTTTTTCAATGTGCGCGTGATAAAAATTCTTGACAATGCGGGGCTGTATGGTTATAGTATGTTCGCTTTCCGTGTAAACAAGGAAAGTGAAAAACACAGAAATCTGCACGTTTGACAGGTTTATAATCGCGGAATTTCCGTTGAGATAAATCTGTGGGGCGGTTTTTGTGCAAGCAAAAAAAGAAGAACAAACAAAGAGATTTTGAATGCCAACAGTAAATCAACTGATTCGGAAACCTCGTAAAAAGGTTGTTGTTAAGTCAACGGCCCCTGATATGATGGAGGCTCCGCAGAAACGTGGTGTTTGCACACGTGTGTACACAACCACACCAAAGAAACCTAACTCGGCGCAGCGTAAGGTTGCACGTGTTAAACTGGCTAATGGTCGCGAAGTGACCGCATACATTCCAGGCGAAGGTCACAATTTGCAGGAACACAGCGTTGTTATGATTCGTGGCGGCCGTGTAAAGGACTTGCCTGGTGTTAAATATCACATCATTCGTGGTGTTTTGGATACCAAGGGCGTTGACAGCAGAAAACAAGGTCGTTCCTTGTATGGTGCCAAGGCCGGCAAATAATTATAAGATAACCCATGCACATGGCGCTGTCATGTGAGTAATCTGAACGAACAGATGAAGAAATAAAAGGAAAACAAAAATGTCAAGACGTAAAAGTGCAGCAAAACGCGAAATTCTGCCAGATTCCAAATACAACAATCTGGTTGTTGCAAAATGTATTAATATTGTTATGTGGGACGGCAAGAAAGAAGTTGCCGAAAATATCGTGTATGGTGCACTGGAAAAACTGAAAAAAGTTGCAAAAGACGGCGATGAATTGGCTGCTTTCTTGGAAGCGGTTGATGCGTTGAAACCATCAGTAGAGGTCAAAGGCCGTCGTGTTGGCGGTGCAACTTACCAGGTGCCGGTTGAAGTTCGTCCGGCGCGTCAACAGACATTGGCGTTGCGTTGGTTGGTGATGTTCGCACGTAAACGTGGCGAACGCGCAATGGAAGATCGCTTGTTCGGTGAACTGCGTGATGCATTGTCGGGTCAGGGTGGTGCGTTCAAGAAAAAGATTGATACGCATAAAATGGCAGATGCGAACAAGGCGTTTGCACACTTCCGTTGGTAATTTTATCAACAAAATAACAAATTGGGTTAAAATAAAACATAAACAAGGAAAGAATCTATGTCAGTCGGAAAAACCGCACCTTTGCATATGTACCGCAATATCGGCATTATGGCCCATATTGACGCGGGTAAAACAACAACATCAGAACGTATTCTTTTCTATACAGGAAAAACATATAAAATCGGCGAAGTTCACGATGGTGGCGCGACGATGGACTGGATGGAACAGGAACAAGAACGTGGTATCACGATTACGTCTGCGGCAACAACGTGCTTTTGGCGTGATCACCGTATCAATTTGATTGATACCCCGGGACACGTTGACTTTACAATGGAAGTGGAACGTTCGCTGCGTGTTTTGGACGGCGCGGTCGCAGTGTTTGAATCTGTGTCCGGTGTTCAGCCCCAGACAGAAACTGTATGGCGTCAGGCGGATCGTTATAATGTTCCACGTATTTGCTTTATCAACAAAATGGATCGTATTGGTGGAAACTTTTTCCGTTGTGTTGATATGATTCGCGAACGTTTGGGTGCAAATCCGTTGGTCGTCAATTTCCCAATCGGCGCAGAATCTGATTTCCGTGGCGTTGTTGACGTCGTTGAAATGCGCGCGATTGTTTGGGAAGATGATATGGGTAAAGAACCACACATCAAAGAAATCCCAGAAGATTTACGCGAAAAAGCCGAAGAATTGCACAACAAATTGATTGAAGAAGTTGTGACGCTGGACGATGATATTATGGAAGCCTATATGGAAGGAAATAAACCAGATGTCGCCACAATCAAAAAGTTGATTCGCAAGGGAACAATTGCACAAAACTTTAACCCAGTGTTGTGCGGAACGGCGTTCAAGAACAAGGGTGTTCAGCCATTGTTGGATGCAATCGTTGACTATTTGCCAAGTCCGTTGGATATCCCTGCTATCAAGGGAACAAAGATGGACCGTGAAACAGTTACCGAACGTCACCCAGATCCAAAAGAACCGTTCAGTGCGCTGGCGTTCAAGGTTGCAAATGACCCGTTCGTCGGAAACTTGATGTTCATCCGTATATATTCTGGTAAATTGACATCGGGTTCATATATCTATAATTCTAACCGTGATAAACGTGAACGTGTTGGTCGTATGTTGTTGATGCACTCGAACCAACGCGAAGAAATCAAAGAAGCGTCGGCTGGCGACATTATCACATTGGTTGGTATGAAAGAAACAATCACTGGTGACACACTGTGCGACGAAGCGAATCCAATCATTTTGGAAAATATTCACGTGCCAGAACCGGTTATCAGCATTGCCGTTGAACCCAAGACCAAGGCTGATATTGAAAAAATGTCATTGGGCTTGCAGGCGTTGGCCAAAGAAGACCCGTCGTTCCGCGTGTCGGTTGACGAAGAATCTGGCCAGACGATTTTAGCTGGTGTTGGTGAATTGCACTTGGAAATTTTGGTTGATCGTTTGTTGCGTGAATTCAAGGTTGACGTGAGCGTTGGTGAACCACGTATCGCATACCGTGAAACATTCCGCAAACCGGTTACCGAAGAATACACCCACAAAAAACAGTCTGGTGGTTCGGGTCAGTACGCCCAGGTTAAAATTGAATTTGAACCATTGGAACCGGGCAAAGGATACGAATTCGAAAACAAGATTGTCGGTGGTGCGATTCCAAAAGAATACATTCCGGGTGTTGAAAAGGGTTTAAAGATAGCCCAACAGACAGGTGTTCTGATTGGCTATCCGACAGTAGATTTCAAGGCTACGTTAGTTGATGGTAAATATCACGAAGTTGACTCTAACGTATTGTGCTTTGAAATTGCGGCGCGTGCTTGCTTCCGCGAAGCTATGAAAAAAGCATCGCCAAAGTTGCTGGAACCGATTATGAAGCTTTCGGTAACTACACCGGAAGAATATGTCGGTGACATTATCGGTGACTTGAACAGCCGCCGCGGACAAATCAATGGTATTGAAACGCAGTTTGGTAACCAGCAGATTTCAGCCTATGTTCCGTTGGCAAACCTGTTCGGATATGTCAAGACCTTGCGTTCTTTGTCCCAGGGGCGTGCAAATCCATATATGGAATTGTCGCACTATGATGAAGTGCCGCAGAACGTCGCAGATGAGGTTATCAAAAAGCTGACGAAGTAAATAAAAAAATAATAAAAAAAAGATTGTGATTTTTGATTTCTGGTTTATTATTGGGTTTGAAATCCAAAAAAAAATCGGAAATCAAATTTCGAAATCGTTTTAACAAGCCAAAGCCTAAGGAGAAAAAACTATGGCAAAAGAAAAGTACGTAAGAACCAAACCGCATGTGAATGTTGGTACTATCGGTCACGTTGACCACGGTAAAACAACATTGACCGCCGCTATCGTTCATTACTATGGTGTCGGCGCTGACAAAGGAAAGGGCGTTGATAAAATTGATAACGCACCAGAAGAACGTGCACGTGGTATAACAATTAACACATCACACGTTGAATACGAAACAGAAAACCGTCACTATGCACACGTTGATTGCCCGGGACACGCGGACTATGTTAAAAACATGATTACCGGTGCGGCCCAGATGGACGGCGCAATCTTGGTTGTTGCTGCAACTGATGGTCCAATGCCACAGACACGTGAACATATCTTGTTGGCACGTCAGGTTGGTATTCCAAAAATCGTTGTTTATTTGAACAAATGCGATTTGGCGAACGATCCTGAATTGTTGGAATTGGTCGAAATGGAAATCCGCGAACTGTTGTCCGCAAATGATTTCGATGGCGACAATGCACCAATCATTCGTGGTTCTGCTGTTTCCGCACTGGAAGGCAAAAACGACGGTTTGGGCAAAGAATCTATTGACGCATTGTTAAAGGCGTTGGACGAATATATCCCATTGCCAGAACGTCCAGTTGATAAACCGTTCTTGATGCCGATTGAAGACGTATTCTCGATCACAGGTCGTGGAACCGTTGTCACAGGTCGTGTTGAATCAGGTATTATCAAAGTTGGTGACGAATGCGAAATTGTTGGTTTGCGTCCGACACAGAAAACAACAGTCACAGGCGTAGAAATGTTCCGCAAGATGTTGGATCAGGGTGAAGCCGGTGATAACGTTGGTTTGCTGTTGCGTGGAACCAAGAAGGAAGATGTAGAACGTGGTCAGATTATCTGCAAACCGGGTTCTATCACACCACACACAGACTTTGAAGCCGAAGTTTATATCTTGACAAAAGAAGAAGGTGGACGTCACACAGCGTTCTTCAGCAACTATCGTCCTCAGTTCTACTTCAGCACAACAGACGTAACTGGTACAATCACATTGCCAGCAGACAAAGAAATGGTTCTGCCAGGCGATAACGTTCGTATCTCTGTGCAATTGATTGCACCGATTGCTATGGACGAAGGCCGTCGCTTTGCTATCCGTGAAGGCGGACGCACAGTTGGCGCTGGTGTTGTATCTAAAATTGTTAAATAAGTAACAGGTCGCGGGTCGGTGTAACTGGATAAAATAACGCCAGTGATTACCGACCCGGATAAACATAAGGAAAACGAACAAATGGTACCTGCATCTAAAATTCGAATCAAATTGACAGCATTTGACCATCGTGTATTGATGGAATCTGTTGATGAAATCGTCAAAACAGCAAAGCGCACAGGCGCAGATGTCGTTGGACCCGTTCGCTTGCCGACATTGGTTCAGAAATTTACAGTCAACCGTTCGCCACACGTTGATAAAAAATCACGCGAACAGTTCGAAATCCGCAATCACAAGGCGGTCGTAGATATTGTGAATCCAACCCCTCAGACAGTTGATGCCTTGATGAAGTTGGATTTGGCATCCGGTGTTGATGTAAAAATTAAATTGTAAAATTGAAACGTTGTTAGCGTCGGTTCCGCGGATTCTGAACGTGGACGACCGACCTACTGACAAAATAAAAGGCATAATAAAATGAAACGTAGCGGATTGATTACAACAAAAATAGGAATGACGCGTCTGTATGATGATGCCGGCGCAGCTCACCCAGTCACAGTTTTGTCTGTGGGGGATTGCACCGTCATTGGAAATCGCACGCAAGAAAAAAACGGCTATGTCGCGAATATTTTGGGTATGCGCGAAGCCAAGGCAAAGCATATCGCCAAACCCCAGGCGGTTGCAGCGGAAAAGGCAGGGGTAAAGCCGTATCGCAAAGTGGTAGAATTTCGTGTATCAGATGACTGTGTTATCCCAGCGGGAACAGTTTTGTCTGCGTCTCATTTTGTTGCCGGTCAATTTGTCGATGTCCAAGCGACAAGCAAAGGTAAGGGCTATCAAGGTGCGATGAAACGTCACAACTTTGGTGGTAAGGAAGCAACCCATGGTGTTTTAAAGGCGCATCGTTCATTGGGTAGTACTGGTATGCGTGAATGGCCAGGCCGCGTTCTGAAAGGTAAAAAGATGGCCGGTCAGATGGGTAATGAAACAGTTACTGTCCAGAATCTGAAAGTGTTCGGAACAGATGCCACAGAAAATCTGATTTTCGTTGAAGGCGCAGTTCCAGGTGCAAATGGCACATTCGTTCTGATTACCGATGCAGTAAAGAAAGAACATAAAGATTTGCCAGTTCCAACTGTTGCAAATGTGGCAGAAGCAGTAACAGAAACTGTTGCAGAATAATAATGGGTCAACAGCAAAGTAAGGTGAATTAAAATGCAAATAGACATTATAAATTTTGATGGCAAAGCGGTTGGCAAGGTTGAATTGGTCGACAGCATCTTTGGTTTGGACCCACGCGCAGACATTCTGCACCGGGTTGTTACCTGGCAGCGTGCAAATTCACGTGCCGGTACACATGCAGTGAAAACTGTGTCTGATGTCAAAGGCAGTGGCAAAAAGGCGTTCAAACAGAAAAAAACTGGTAATGCACGCCAGGGTGAAAAATACAATGTTCACATGCGTGGCGGTGGTGTTGTTCATGGGCCAGTTGTCCGTGACCACTCTATTGACTTGCCAAAGAAAATCCGTAGTTTGGGCTTGAAGATGGCATTGTCATCCAAGGCAAAAGACGGCAGCTTGGTCGTTATCGATTCTGAAAAATTGTCAGCGGCGAAAACAGGCGCATTTGCGAAACAGTTAAAGAAACTGGGGTTGGCATCTGTTCTGTTTGTTGGTGCAGACAAGTTGGACGAAAACTTCAAGAAATCTGCGGCTAACATCGCAAATGTTGATGCGTTGCCGACAATTGGTTTGAACGTTTTGGATATCTTGAAACACGAAAAATTGGTTTTGACGGCTGACGCGGTCAAAGCGGTAGAAGCAAGATTGGCATAAAATAAAAGGTCAATAAAATGGCAGAAAAGAAAGTTGAAAAGAAAATCGTTGCGACCGCCGGTATTTATGATATACTGCGTCGTCCGATAATCTCGGAAAAGACTGCAAAGTTGTCCGAGAGCAATGGTATTGCGTTCGAAGTTGCAGCGGACGCCACAAAAGAAGATGTGGCACGTGCAATTCAGGCGATTTACAATGTAAAGCCGACCAAGGTGAACATTGTTGTTGCCAAGGGCAAGGTTAAATCCTTCCGTGGTCGCTGCAGCGGCACACAACGCACTATAAAGAAGGCATATGTGTCTTTGCCAGCCGATGCAAAATTGGACTTGGCGGCAAACGCATAAGGAAAAATCGTCTGGGCAGAGAATCTGGAATCTCTGGACGTTAGTGCCCAGACAGGAAACATAAGGTAAGAAGAAATGGCATTAAAGCATTACAAGCCGATGACACCGGGAACCCGTGGCTTGACCCAGGTTGACCGCAGCGAATTACATCGCGGCGCACCGGAAAAGGCATTGACAGTCGGCTTAAAATCCAAGGGCGGTCGCAACAATTTTGGTCATGTGACCGTTATGCACCAGGGTGGTGGTCACAAACGTAAATATCGTTTGATTGATTTTGATCGTAAAAAGATGGGTGTTCCTGCGACAGTTGTTCGTTTGGAATATGACCCGAACCGCACTGCGTTTATCGCATTGATTGAATATAAAGATGGTGTGCGTTCATACATTCTGGCACCACGTGATTTAAAGGCAGGAGATGTTGTTATCTCGGGCACACGTGAAGATATCAAGCCGGGTAATGCGATGCCATTGAAAAATATGCCAATCGGAACGATTGTGCACAACGTTGAACTGAAACCGGGTGCTGGCGGTCAATTGGCGCGTAGTGCCGGTTGCTATGCTCAGTTAATGGGTAAGGACGGCGTTTACGCACAGATTAAAATGAACAGTGGTGAATTGCGCAAAGTTCATTCCGATTGTATGGCCACAGTTGGCAGCGTTTCCAATCCGGACCAACGCAATGTCAATTTGGGCAAGGCCGGTCGCGCACGTTGGTTGGGCATCCGTCCATCTGTCCGCGGTATGGCGATGAACCCGAACGATCACCCGATGGGTGGTGGTAATGGTCATTCCAAGGGCCACGAACCTGTGTCGCGTACTGGTATTCCAGCCAAGGGATATCGCACTCGCAGCAACAAACGTACTGCAAAGATGATTATCCGCAGCAGACATTTGGCAAAGAAGAAATAATAAATAGCCCTGCATCTATATGGTGCAGGGGAATACAGAAAAACGGAGTAATTGATGTCTCGTTCAGTTTGGAAAGGTCCGTATGTTCACCCATCTGTTTTGAAAAAAACTGCGGTGGCGAACGAAAAAGATGACCGTAAACCAATTAAAACTTGGTCACGCGGCAGCACAATTGTGCCGCCGATGGTTGGGCTGACTTTTGAAGTCCATAATGGTAATAAATTTATCCCTGTGTCTATTGTTGAAGATATGATTGGGCACAAATTGGGTGAATTTGCACCAACACGCACGTTCAAAGGTCATGCGGCGAATAAAAAGGCCGCTGCCAAGAAATAATGATTTCTATATGGAATCTGTAAGAATATAAGGTAAGTAGTTATGACAACGACAAGATATGGAATCAAAGATAATCAGGTTCGCGCGTTCAATAAAATGATTCGCGTCAGCCACCAGAAATTAAATCTGGTTTGCGATACCGTCCGCGGTTTGCCGGTCGATCGCGCAATTGATGTCTTGAAATTTTCTAAAAAACGCGTATCTGGCGAAGTCTTGAAGACTTTGATGTCCGCGATTGCAAATGCAGAACACAACAAAAATCTGTCGGCAGACACATTGTTTGTCAAAGAAATTTGGTGTGGCAAGGCTTTGACAATGAAACGCATCATGGCTGGTCCACGTGGCAGTGCACGTCCAATTTTGAAACCTTTTTCTAATTTGACAATCGTTTTGGAATCTGGTGCGGCACCTACAAAGAAATCCGCAGAAAAAACTGCGAAAAAGGCAAAATAGTAAAACCGTGGCACGTGGTATGGGGTAACCCTGAATAAAACCTATATGGTTTCAAGAACATGTGCCATAAACGTAAGGAAAAAGTAAGATGGGACAGAAAGTATCACCAATCTCATTGCGCGAATTTATCAATAAAATTACTGATTCGCGTTGGATAGCGGGCAAAAAGGACTATGCGAACCTGTTGGCCGAAGATATTAAAATTCGCAAATTTATCGAAAAGAAACTGAAAAAAGCCGGTCTGGCCAAGGTTGTCATTGAACGCTTTGCCAAAAAGGTTGTTGTGACAATTCACACATCACGTCCGGGTATGATTATCGGTAAAAATGGTGCCGACATCGAAGCACTGCGTAACGATATCAAAAAATTGGTTAAAAATGACCAAGTTGTTGTGAATATCTACGAAGTTCGTCGCCCAGATTTGAATGCCCAGTTGGTTGCACAGAACATCGCACAACAGATTGAAGGTCGTGTTTCGTTCAAACGTGCAATGAAAAAGGCTGTTCAGAATGCACAGAAGGCAGGTGCCCAGGGTATCAAAGTAATGTGCAGTGGTCGTCTGAACGGTGCAGAAATTGCCCGCAGCGAACAAATCCGCGAAGGTCGTATTCCTTTGCATACATTACGCGCTGATATTGACTATGCGTCAATTCAGGCGAAAACAACCTATGGCGTTATCGGGGTAAAAGTTTGGATTTACACAGGTGACGTTGTGAACAAGGAAAAGCTGGCTTCTGAAATGGCACGCCCAACTGAATATGCCGGCAGCAGCGAAAAGAGAAACAAGTAATTTTTGCTGGCATCTATATGGTGCCGGAGAAAACAAAAATTAGCAAAGCAATAAAAGGTAGTTTATTATGTTGATGCCAAATAAAACAAAGTTTCGCAAACAGCACAAAGGCCGTATTCACGGCGTCGCCAAGGGCGGCAGCGAACTGGCATTTGGTTCGTTTGGACTGAAAGCCATGACACCAGAACGCGTGACCGCGCGTCAAATCGAAGCGGCACGTCGCGCAATCACACGTCATATGAAACGTATGGGTAAATTGTGGATTCGTATTTTCCCTGATGTTCCAGTGACCAAGAAACCAGCCGAAGTCCGTATGGGTAAAGGTAAGGGTGCGGTTGAATACTGGATTTGCCGTGTAAAACCAGGTCGTATCATGTTCGAAATTGACGGTGTTAAACCTGAAATCGCATATGAGGCGTTTGCACTGGCTGCGGCAAAGTTACCGGTTAAAACCAAAATTGTTGAACGCAAAGCTAACTAATTTAAACAGAAAAGGTTTATAAAATGGCAGAAAAGAAAGTTGCAAAAGAATCTTTGACAGTCGAAGCTTTGCAGAGCAAACTGGCTGATTTAAAGAAAGAGCAAATGAACCAGCGTTTCCAACACGCTGCGGGTCAGTTGCCCAAATCGCATGTCATTCGTCAGACTCGTCGTGAAATCGCACGCGTCAAGACTAAATTGAATGCGGACAAAAAATAAAAAATTGTCGATTTTTGTTGAGATTTCTAAAAAATTAGTTATCATACACCGAAATCGGTAAGATGAACCCAAGGAATCAGTTGCTGTTTTGCGCGTTTTAGTGTAGAATGGACGCCGCAAAACAAGCACTGGGCAAATGTATAAGGACACAAGTTATGCCAAGACGTATACTGCAGGGAACAGTTAGAAGTACAGCGAACGACAAAACTGTCGTTGTTGAAGTGGAACGTCGTTTCCGTCATCCGCTGTATGGCAAGTTCGTAAAGCAGAACAAAAAGTATAAGGCGCACGATGAAAACAACGAATACAAGGTTGGTGACATCGTTGCGATTGAAGAACATCGTCCAATATCCAAGACAAAATCTTGGGTGGTCAAGGGACGCGTCGGCGTTTCCAAGGACGAATCAGTCGAGGTTACAGACTAAGGCTGGCCTGGACAGGGTCTTTGAGGTCGGTGTTGCGTACGCAACATGCGGACAGTCGGGCCCTATAACAAAGCGGTGGGGGATTGCCCCACGCGCAGGACAAGGAAAAAAGTTATGATTCAGAATGAAACAGTTATGACAGTCGCTGACAACTCTGGCGCACGTAAAGCAATGTGCATCAAGGTTTTGGGCGGTTCCCACCGTCGTTATGCGACAGTTGGCGATAAAATTGTCGTCGCCATCAAAGAAGCGATTCCACGTGGTAAAGTTCAGAAAGGAACAGTTCAGCGTGCAATCATCGTTCGCACAAAATTCCCGGTAAAACGTCCGGACGGATCAATTATCCGCTTTGACGATAACGCGGTTGTTTTGATAAACAAAAACAATTTTGAACCGATTGGCACACGTATCTTTGGGCCAATTGCACGTGAAGTTCGCCGTAAATACGATGTTCAGAAAATCGTATCTCTGGCACCGGAAGTTATCTAGTCTGAAATAAAGGGTTATAAAGATGAAAATCAAAAAAGGCGACGAAGTCGTAGTTATTTCGGGAAAATACAAGGGTGTCAAAGGCAAAGTGCTGGAAGCACGCCCAACAGAATCTCGCGTTGTGGTAGAAGGTGTCAACCGCCACAAATGGCATATCAAACCAACACAGGAACAGCCGGGTCGTATCGTTGATCGCGAAGCACCGGTCCACGTTTCTAATGTTGCGTTGTTGGATCCCAAGACGAAAAAGGCAACACGCGTTGGATATAAAATGTCTGGCGACAAGAAAGTTCGCGTTGCTAAAAAGTCTGGCGCAGAATTATAAAATAATCGGTTCCCGCTGTTACGGGGACACAAAGTGTAAGGAATAAAAAATGCAAAGCAGATTGCGTGAAATTTATGAAAAAGAAGTTGTGCCTGAATTGGTCAAAGAATTCGGGTATGCAAATACATTCGCAGTGCCAAAATTATCCAAAATTGTTTTGAATATGGGTGTTGGTGCCGCGGTCAGTGATAAAAAGAAACTGGACGCCGCCGCCGCTGATTTGACAGCGATAGCTGCCCAGAAATCTGTTATTACACATGCGAAAAAGTCTATTGCAACATATCGTCTGCGCGAAGGGCAGCCTATTGGAACCAAGGTCACATTGCGTGGTAAAAGAATGTATGACTTTTTGGATAAACTGATTACAGTTGCGTTGCCGCGCGTCAAGGATTTCCGCGGATTGTCAAAATCAAAATTTGATGGTCGCGGTAATTATGCGTTCGGTATCAAAGAACACTTGATTTTCCCAGAAATTTCTGTGGACAAGATTGACGCAATTCGTGGTATGGATATCGTCATCGCGACAACAGCGAAAACTGACGACGAAGCACGTGCGTTGTTGACGAAAATCGGCTTGCCGTTGGTTTTGAAATAATTATAAAAGGGTATAAAAATGGCTAAATTAGCGTTGATAAATAAACAGAAAAAACGTGAAAAAATGGTCGCCCAGTATGCTAAAAAGCGCGAAGCGATTAAAGCGAAAATGTCTGTGAATGCAACACCTGATGAACGTATGGACGCAATGAAAAAATTGGCAAAATTGCCACGTAATGCAAATCCAACACGTTTACACAATCGTTGCTCGGTTACCGGTCGTGCACGCGGGTTCTCGCGTTTGTTCGGTCTGTGTCGTCAGCAGTTGCGCACCATGGCGTCCGAAGGGAAATTGCCAGGTGTTCGCAAGTCCAGCTGGTAAACAAAAACAGCCTAGTTGTGGACAATGCAGCTGGGATTAACAAAAGTGCATAGGGCAGGGTGTCCTGTGTAACGAAGGAGTAAAAGATGTCATTATCACACCCAATCGGCGATATGTTGACCCGTATTCGCAATGGTCAGAATGCTGGTAAAGAAACAATCACCGTTCCAAACAGCAAACTGCGTGCCGCAGTTTTGGCCGTCTTGAAAGACGAAGGTTTTATTACAGATTTTCACAAAGAACAAATTGACGAGCATCGTGCCAATTTGGTTGTCGAATTAAAATATGTCGGTGGCAATGGTGCAATCCAGGAAATTTCCGTCGTATCTAAGCCAGGGCGCCGCGTTTATTCTGGCAGTGCAAAAATGCCAAAGATTATGGGCGGACTGGGTATAGCGATTGTTTCTACACCAAATGGCGTTATGACTGACCACAAAGCACGTTTGATGAACGTCGGTGGCGAAGTGCTGTGCAAGGTAATATAATTTAGAAGTAAGGATTGAAGTTATGTCTCGTGCAGGAAAATATCCAGTAAAATTGAAAGATGGTACATCAGCGGCGATTGTTGATGATGTTCTGGTTGTCAGGGGCCCCAAAGGTGAAGTGAAATTGCCGTTGGATACAAAACACGCCGGTTTGGTGCATGTTGCAATCGAAGATGAACATATTGTAGTCACACCAAAAGACGCAGAAGATAAAATCTCGCGCGCGATGTGGGGAACAATGACTCGTAACGCACGCGCAGCAGTTGAAGGTGTTTCAGACGGTTTTGCCAAAGACATGTATATGAAGGGTGTCGGGTATAAAGCATCTGTTTCTGGAAACAAATTGGTTCTGGTTGCGGGTTATTCGCATGATGTTGTCATGGAAATTCCGGCCGGCTTGACCGTAGTTATGGGTGAAACGCCGACTGAATTCAGCATCCGTGGTATTGATAAGTGCTTGGTTGGCATGTTTGCTGACAAAGTCCACAAGGTTCGCAAGCCTGATCCATACAAGGGCAAAGGTATCTTCTATAAGGGTGAACGTATCCGCCGTAAAGAAGGTAAAAAGAAATAATAAATAAACGCTAATCTCCGCTGTTACGGGGATTGAAAAAAAGGAAACAAAATGTTGAAACATTTGTCTAGTGAAGAAAGACGCACATTGGCAAATCGCGGTGCGTTGAAAAGAAAAAATCCTGGCAAGATTCGTCTGTCGGTTTTCCGTTCGGGGCGCCATATTGAAATCCAGGCAATTGATGATGTTCGCGGTCATACAGTATGTGCGGCATCGTCCAAAGAGAAAGATTTTAAGGGCAAAGGCTGGAATGTCGCTGGTGCAGAACTGGTTGGCAAGGCATTTGCGGCGCGTGCTGTGGCGGCTGGTATTGCCGACAATTGTTACTTTGACCGTGGCGGTTATCGTTATCACGGCCGTGTAAAAGCACTGTGTGAAGCAATCCGCGCAGGCGGCGTAAGAATATAATGGAATATACGGAGTAATAAGATGGCACGTTTTGATGATAAAAAATTGCAAACGGATAACCTGGTAGATAAATTGGTTTCCATCAACCGCGTATCCAAAACCGTAAAGGGCGGCCGTAATATGTCGTTCTCGGCATTGGTTGTGGTTGGCGACAAGGCTGGTCGTGTTGGTTTTGGCAAGGGTAAAGCATTGGAAGTTCAATCTGCTGTGCAGAAAGCAACCAAGGCTGCAAAGGCGAAGATGATTCGCGTTCCGTTAAAAGAAGGTCGCACATTGCACCATGATTGCAGCGCAAAATATGGCGCCAGCAAATTGGTTGTTCGCAGTGCAGTTCCTGGTACTGGTATCATTGCCGGTGGTGCGTTGCGTGCGGTGTTTGAATGCTTGGGCGTTCAGGACGTCGTTGTGAAATCCCAGGGGTCAAATAATCCAAACAATATGATTCGTGCTGCATTCTTGGCGTTTGCGAAAATGAATTCGCCAAAGACAGTGGCTGCGCGTCGTGGTAAAACAGTCGCAGAAATCATCGCAGGTCGTGACGGCAAGAAAATTGATGATGCTGTATGCGAATGCGCAACCGAAGATAAATAATCAGCACTGAAAATAAACGGAGAATAATTATGGCTAAAATAATTGTAAAGCAAGTCAAAAGTATTATTGGTCGTCCGGAATCTCAGTGCAAGATTGTTGCCGCATTGGGGTTGGGGCGTATCGGCAAAACCAAAGAACTGGGTGATACACCGGCTGTTCGTGGTATGATTGCCAAGGTTTCACACCTGGTCGAAATTGTTGAAAAATAAAAAATATAAACCGAGTATGCGGACAGCACTTGTCCGCATGCGAAAAAAGACTATATACTGGTCATAGGATAAAGGAAAAAATTATGAAACTGAATGCATTGATGGACAACTTTGGCGCACGTCGTGATGTTAAACGTGTTGGCCGTGGTATGGCGTCGGGTTATGGCAAAACATCTGGTCGTGGTAACAAGGGTCAGAAAGCACGCAGCGGTTCACGCAAACAAGCGACTTTCCAGGGTGGTCAGATGCCGATTTTGCGTCGCTTTCCGAAATTCGGGTTTAATAATCCATTTGCCAAGGAATATGTAACAATCAACCTGGGCGATATTGAAAAGTTTATCGCATCTGGCAAGATTGATGCAAAATCCCCAATCACAATTGATACGTTGATGGCTGCAAAAATTATCAACCGCAAAATGTCTGGTTTGAAAGTTTTGGCCAAGGGTGAAATCAAATCGTCTGTGAATATTGTTGCTGACAAATGGTCCAAGGCGGCCGAGGCAGCAATCGTCAAGGCTGGTGGCACAATTAAAACTAAATAATTGCATCTCGCATCCTGGGAAACTGGGATGCCCTATCTGATTACAAGAGCAACGCATGAAATTCTTGAAAGATTTTTTTGGAAACCTGACTGATTTGCAAAAGCGCATTTTGTTTACATTAGGTGCGCTGATTGTTTATCGCATTGGTTCGTTTATACCTTTGCCGGGGGTAAATGCGTCGGCTGTGCTGCATTTGTTCTCGGGCGAGGGCAGTGGTATGATGGGTATGTTTGATATGTTCTCGGGCGGGTCGCTGTCGCGTATGTCCGTGTTGGCATTAAACATTTTCCCATACATTTCTGCGTCTATTGTGTTGCAGTTGTTGACCGCGACCAGCAAGTCACTTAGCGAATTGCGCAAAGAGGGTGAATCTGGCCGTGTTAAAATCAATCAATACACACGCTATCTGGCGGTGTTTTTGGCCGTGGTTCAGGGTTGGGCCGTTGTGCGTGGTTTGGAAATCATGGCACCGGTAAATGGTGTTGCGGCGGTTGTGAACCCAGGTTTTGCATTTGAATTGTCGGCCATTATCGCATTGGTTGGCGGAACAGTATTTGTTATGTGGCTGGCAGAACAGATTACTGCACGTGGCGTCGGTCAGGGGGCATCGCTGTTGATTTTCGCTGGTATCATTGCCGAGGTTCCAGGTGGTATCGCCAAGGTATTCTCGCTGGGGTCGGTTGGCCAGATGTCGCCAGCAATGATTATGTTGGTCGTTGCGTTCGTGATAGGTATCATCGCGTTGATTGCGTTCTTTGAACAGGCCCAGCGTCGTATCCAGATTCTGTATCCGCGCCAGGTGATGGCAAATGGCGTTACAAACACTAATGCATCGTATCTGCCGATAAAGGTAAATATGTCGGGCGTTATGGGGCCCGTGTTCGCGGCCAGTATCATGATGCTGCCGGCGTTCGTTCAACGCTTTGTCCAGAGCGAGAATTTGGTTGTTCAAAATATCATGGCGTTCTTTACGTATGGCGCGTGGTCTTATATCATCTTGTACACGATATTGATTGCGTTCTTTGCGTATTTTCAAACCGCGGTGATATTTAATTCCGAAGAAACCAGCACAAATCTGAAAAATGCGGGCGGTTATATCCCGGGCGTGCGTCCAGGCGAACAGACTGTGCACTATTTGGATTCGGTTGTGTCGCGCACAACAGCGATTGGTGTTATGTACCTGATTGTTGTTTGCGTATTGCCAATCATTTTGAATACGCATTTTGGTATGCCGTTGATGATTGGTGGCACCAGTGTCCTGATTGTGGCTGGCGTTGTTCTGGATACAATGAACCAGGTGCAATCGTATTTGGTTGCGAACAAATATCGCAGCGTCATTAAATCGGCGCAAAAGAAGGGGCGTTTCCGTTAAAGACGGGCGCACGCCTGAAACAAAGATTTGACTTTTGTCGTGTTTTGTATAAAATTATGCGGCAAAATAAAATACTCTGATAATCTGACGGCAGATTACCAGGGACAGCAGAACGGGGCGTGTGGTGACACACAAACCATGGTAATAATAAAAAGGAAAATAAAAAAATGGCACGTATAGCAGGTGTTAACATTCCGACAGAAAAGCGTATTGAAATTGCGTTGCGCTATATTCACGGTATCGGGCCGGCCAAATCTGCCCAGATTTGCAAGGCACTGAATTTGAAAGATGGTTTGCGCGCAAAAGACTTGACTGACGAAGATGTTGTTAAGATTTCTAATTATATTGAACAAAACTTCAAGGTAGAAGGTGATGTCCGTCGCGAAGTTGCAATGAACATCAAACGTTTACAGGACTTAAAGACATACCGTGGCATCCGTCACCGTAATCGTCTGCCGGTTCGTGGTCAGCGCACCCAGACAAACGCCCGTACTCGCAAGGGTAAACGTGTGGTTGTTGCAGGTTCCGCAACCAAGGGTAAATAAAATTTAATATAACGCCACATCTGTGAGCGTTGGGCCCTGGTCATGTACTATTTGTACACGCCCGTCGCCCACCATCTCACATCTGTAACGTTCTATTAAATTTATCCACAGATAAATAAGGTAGAGAATAACACGACAGTTATTTGAAGACATCTAACAAAGGTTAAAAATAAAATGGCAGTAACAAAAGCTAAAAAGAAAGTAGTAAAAAAAGTATCGCACGGCATTGCACATGTTGTTGCGACAAATAATAACACACGTATCACCATCACAGACCAGTCTGGTGCTGTGCTGACATGGGCGACCGCCGGTGCGAATAATTTCAAGGGCGCAAAAAAGTCCACACCGTATGCAGCGACCGTCGTCGCAGACGCAGTTGGCAAGAAAGTTGCAGAAATGGGTATGAAAACAGTTGACGTTTTGATGCGTGGCATTGGCCAGGGTCGTGAATCTGCTGTTCGTGGTTTGGCAAATGCGGGCTTGGTTGTTCAGTCCATCACAGACACGACGCGTATTCCACATAATGGTTGCCGTCCAAAGAAAGTGCGCCGCGTCTAAATTAAATATAATAACACATCTATGTGTCGGACGGGTTGCTCGTGCAGGTCTACTGCACCACGCAACCCGTCCGTTCGCATATCTGTATCATTCTATTTAATTTATATAAAGGTATGTCTGTGCGCGGTGTGGCTCGTTTATGTAGCATTTGTACACTGCACTCGCCACACGGCACACATCTATACCGTTCTCTTTAATTTTGAACCGTCCTGTTGGGACGGTTTTTTGTTTGCGTATCTGTGCGCGGTGTGGCTCGTTTATGTAGCATTTGTACACTGCTATTCCAGATGCGTGGAAATAAAAAACGCCCGACGGGCGTTTTTTTAATATTCAATCACACGGCGAGTAGTGTGTGTGCCAGATGGAACATAGCGCACAACAGGTTGATATTCTTGGTAATGGTCTATGACCTCGGTATATTTTTTTACGCGAACTGGGCGCAGTGCCACGCCAGCGTTGCAATTACGTGCGCGTGATGCCAGGTCAATAGATGAACGAACGCGACAAGGCGCGGCAATGTGTGCCGGTTTTGATTTGGGAATGTATGCGTCGTCTGAAATTTCAACGGTGTTTATTTGAATTGATTCATACGTTGTTTCGGTTGTTGTTTCACGACACTGATATGCGTATGCCCCAGTCGTCAATGACGCGACTAGCAAACAAAACACAGCGATTTTTTTCATAGTTAAAATCCTTGGTTGTTTTTGTGCGATAATCATAGGACAATAATTTTTAATTGTCAACTTTTTTGATGTTGCGTCTGTGGGGCGAATACATTTTGTGTTCCTAATATTTATTTGACTTTTGTAGAGGCTGGGTATAAAATACGCAGGCGCAAAAAAAATATTGCGCAACCGAACGGTGAAAATAATAAACTAAGCCCAAAGGAAAAACGGTATGATTGAAAAGAACTGGATGACCCTGATAAAGCCGAAAAAGCTGAATATCACGGTTGATGAACATAACCCAAATTTAGCAAAACTGGTTGCTGAACCATTGGAAAAAGGATTTGGACTGACATTGGGCACGGCGTTGCGTCGCGTGCTGTTGTCGTCATTGCAGGGTTGCGCCCCAATCTATATCAGGATTGACGGTGTGCAACACGAATTTTCCAGCCTGCAAGGTGTCCGCGAAGACATCACAGATATTATCTTGAACCTGAAAGGTGTTTATTTCAAAGCATTGACCGAAGGTCAACACAAGGCAACCTTGAAAGTCAAGGGGCCGGCCGTTGTGACCGCAGGTATGATTGAAACATCTGGCGGGGTCGAGGTTATGAACAAAGACGCAGAAATCTGCACGCTGGATAAAAACGCGAATTTGGATATGGAAATCACATTGGCAACCGGCCGCGGTTATGTGCCGGCGTCTGCACACGCAGATGGTTTGCCATTGGGCGTGATTCCGGTTGATTCAATTTTCTCGCCAATTTTGAACGTTGCAACAGCTGTTTCGGAAACCCGCGTTGGCCAGTCGACAGACTATGATAAATTGGAAATGACCGTCAAAACCAACGGTGCTGTTTCGCCCGAAGATGCAATCGCATTTGCGGCGCGTATTTTGACAGACCAGTTGGTTGTCTTTATCAATTTTGAAGATCCGGCGCAAATCAATGCTCCGACCGAAGAAGAAAAGGCCAAGGACGCATTGCCGTTTGATCCGAAATTGTTAAAGCATGTTGATGAATTGGAATTGTCTGTTCGTGCAAACAATTGCTTAAAGAACGACAAAATCAATTGGTTGGGCGAATTGGTCCAAAAGACCGAAGCCGATATGTTGAAAACACCGAACTTTGGCCGCAAGTCATTGAACGAAATCAAGGTTCAGTTAGAGGCTATGGGGCTGGGACTGGGCATGGAAGTACCGGGTTGGCCACCAGAAAATATTGCAGAGTTGGCCAAGAAGTACGAAGACCCTTATAAATAAATCCCCTTCGCTGGCGAAGGGGTGGCCGCAGGGCGGACGGGGTAGTGGCAAGCTATTCTGTTCCGTTTTGTGGAAACTAAATCCCACGCTGCTGGTGTAAATCAGGGTGTGGCGTCTTAATAAAATCCCCAGATGGTCTGGGGCAGAAACAAAAATACAAAGGAGTAATCTGATGAGACACGCAAAAGCAGGTCGCACATTTAACCGCGACACAAACGCACGCAAAGCACTGATGGTTGGCTTGGCGAAAAACTTGATTGAAAAAGAACAAATTAAAACAACATTGCCCAAGGCAAAAGATTTGCGCAGCGTTGTTGAAAAACTGATTACTCGCGCCAAGGTTGACACAGTTGCCAATCGTCGTTTGACAGCGTCTGAACTGGGTAACAGCTCGGCGGCCACCGTGAAAAAATTGTTCACAGTTTTGGGCCCACGCTATGCAAAACGCCCGGGTGGTTATACGCGCGTATTAAAGGCCGGTTTCCGTTATGGTGATGCTGCGCCGATGGCGATTATTGAATTGGTTGACCGTGATGTTAACGCGAAAAAGGTTGTAAAACCGGCCGCCACTGATGAAGCCGCTCAGGCACCTGTCGCCAAAAAGGAAAAGGCAGACGCACCAGCAACAGAAGCCAAGGATGCCTCAAAGGCGACCAAGGCTGCACCAAAGGCACGCCGCACAACCAGCAAATAAGATTATGTAATAGTAGTTTTATTTCAGATAAAACACCGTCCGAATGGGGCGGTGTTTTGTTTGTGCGTGACGCATAAAAAACGCGTGGGCGCATGGGGCTTTATCGGGTGCGCTGGAATACATGCATGCGGTCAAAACAGGTTTTGCGCTCTGTCTTTTCATGCTGTAATACTTCACCTGTTTTTAATTCGATTTTGAAATTTTCGTAACTGATGTTTGATGATTGTGGCATTGAAATAATGCGACCGCCAAGCATCAAGCATTTGGTCAATCGCGCCAAAATATCAATCTGGTCGCGTCGTTCATAGCCATAATCAAATATGTTTGATATATCGATTAAATCATATTTTTTTGTTGTATGCAGATTTAATTCCATGATGTCGCAATTAAAGAACTTGAACGGCCCGTGGATAATTTTTTGCAAGTATTTGTATTCGTTATCTGTAAATTGATTTTGTGGATATCCATCAACCGATGTGCCACGACTGAAATTAATAACATCAATGCGACTGCGCATTAAATCAATTGTTTGTGGGCGCAGTCGCGGGACAACATGCGTCATACTGAACATATTCAGTGGATTTGCGCTGTAACGTAATTCGCGCAATAATTGATAGTATTCGTCACGTGGTATAACCGGGATTGCGGCGGTCTTGATTTCTTGGATAATGCCTGCGCATTTTGTGATGTCGTATGTATCAACTGTTTTTGCGCCACCCAGGCGGTATGTCAAGGCCTGGTCGCCACTGCCGGCGACGGTCAGGACATGTTGTGCGCCACGTGTTATTTCACGTGCCCAACGCCAATCTTCGTTTGTTATCGTATATGCAGGGATATAGGATTTATCCATAATTGTAGTCCCCCTTGGTTTATAATTTATATAACACAAAATATAAAATTGTCAAGTAATGCATAGGAATAAGTAAAAAGATGCTTTTATCGTGGCGTTTTTTGTGATAAAATCAGATAACTAGGAAGGTTTCAAGGTATGAGAAGGTTTGCAATTTTTTCAATGTTGGTTGCCGGATTACTTGCCACGGCAGATGCTGCCGCCCCGGTTCAGCGTCGTGGGCAAAATACCGCAAATTCTGGTGTGTCTGGCGCATCGGCGGCTCGCAGTGCAATGCCACGTGCTGGAAATGCTGCGTCGTCTCAAGCAACAACTGCTCGTAGTGCAACATCCGGTCGTGCAATCGTTTCGCGCAGTGCGACCCCTCAGCCTGTGGGCCAGGGCGTTGTTGCGCGTGCTGCTACTACACAGAAAGTTATTGGTACTGGGACCAAGGTTGCGTCGGCCACCAAAAACGTTGTTGTCAGCGAAGCGTGCCAACAAAAATACGACGGTTGCATGGATTCTTTCTGCATGATTGATAACGCCAGTGGCGGTCGTTGCATATGCAGTGACCGAAATGCCGAATTGGATTCTGTTTTGGCCGAGATAGAAAAGTTAGACCAGCAATCATACCAGATGGCAACCACGGGCGTTGAACGAATTGAAATGGGCGCGGACGCTGATGCGGCGATTTCGGCGGCAAATGCAGTGGTGGCCGACCTGCGTGGGGACAATGACAAGAAAACTGCACGTCAGTCGTTGGATTTAACAATGTGGAATTCAACGGTTGATTTTGATGATAGTGACGACGTGTGGGCTGATGATGACATCAGCGCGATTGCTGGCAAAACCGGTGATGCGTTGTATCGCGCATCTCACCGAGTTTGTGCGGAACAAATTCCAGAGTGTGCCAACGAAATATCTATGTTGCAAATGATGTATTCCCAGCGGGTAAAGTCTGATTGTGCTGCATATGAAAATAGTTTAAAACAACAAAAAAATGCCAGTGCAAATAAATTGTCGGTCGCAGAAAAGGCCCTGCGCGAGGCGGCATTGGAACAATATCGCACGGCAAATAAATACGACCTGGGGCAATGCACGGTTGAATTTAAAAATTGTATGATTTCGACGGGCGGTTGTGGCGATGATTTTTCGAAATGTGCATCGGTTGCGGCGTCTGATAACACCAATATCAATAAAAGTCGTCGCAGTAAAAACAAAACATATTCAATCGTTGGTGCGACAACAACGATTGAAATTTCTGCGTCAACATATGACACGCTGGTTTCAAAAAAGCCGCTGTGCGAAAACGTCACGAAACAATGCGTTGCTGTCGCAGGCCAGGTTTGGGATACGTTCTTACGCGAGGTTGCTCCTCAAATCAAATCGGCTGAACTTATCGCAGAAGACAACGCCAGACAATCGTGCGTCTCTTCTATATCGTCGTGTTTTCAAAAGGCATGTAAAGACACCATTGACCCAAATGACCCAGATGGTTCGTATGACCTTTGTTTAACCAGACCAGATACCGTCCTTAGTCTGTGCAAGATTCCGTTGAACGCATGCGGTATTGATGCATCGTCTGCCGCCAAGGCCGCAGAGTCGCAGATTTGGGATTTCGTGGTCGCCAGATTGGCATCTATGCGCGTTGATTCCTGTACCCAGGAAGTCAAGTCGTGTCTGCAATCTGATGACAGATGTGGCAAGGATTATACACAATGCGTTGGATTGGACACAGATACGATTATACGTATGTGCCCGTATGACAAGTTAGTTGGCTGTCAACAGGTTTATGGCGAAAACGAAATTCGTGGCGATGCAGTCTATGACCAGTTGGCCGATATGGTCCAGGGTATTATGTTAAACATTGATAACAGTATGCTGGTTCAGTGTCAAAATGCCGCCAATACCGCAATGATAAAGGTCTGTGGCGATACCGAAAATTGCAACGGCTTAACAACCGATGACAGTATCGGCGCGCGTTCATTGGAATACAAGATTTGCGAATATTCCAGTTCGGATAATTCATTGGATATAAATTATTCTAAATGTCGCACGGATATATCCCAGATTATGGATTCTGAATTGGGGCGTGTTGATGGTTCAACCAGTGCAGAACTGGGGCCAGTCACCCCGTTTGCTGGCGTGTTGGACGGAACGATATACTGGGAAAGTGTTGATATTGATGAAAACGGCAAAGTGTCCAGCGTTGATGATTATTTAAACAAAATTGATGGCAGTTCTATGTCCGCCGTCCAAAAGGAAAAGGTAAAATCTGAATTGGCGGTGTTACAGAAAAACATTGATGTCGCAATCAATGCAATAGAGGCGAACCCAACCGTGCAATACTGTATGACTGGACGCGAGGTTCAGGGTATGAAACGCAGTAATCGCGAAGTTCGCGACCGTATCAGCAACAGATCCAGCGACAATGCGCGTTTTCCGGGTCTGACCAAACAAATGCGTATGATTATTGCAATGCACGCATTAAAGGTGGCCAAGGATAATTACTATGCGAAATATGACAAATTAAATACCCAAATGTTGAAAGACTATGCAGCGTTGGGCGAACGTATGGCGGAAATCCAGGGTAAAAATGCACTGGACGCGCGTCGTGAAATTGCGCGTGTGGCCTGTGTGACGTTTGCAGACGCATCGTCATTGCCGAAATCCCCAAATCCACCGAAAAGTGCGTTCGGCAAAATAATGGCGGCAACGGCGTTGGTTGGTGCGGCGGTCGCGATACCGTTCACTGGTGGTGCATCAGCGACCGTGGTCGCACTGGGACTCACTTCATCTGGCCTGGCTATTGCTGGTGCAGGTGTTGCAGTAGCTGGCATAGGTTTAGCCGGCAATATAGGCAGTGGCGCCAATGGTCTGGACGGTGGTGGCCGTGGCAAACTGATGGGGTCAAAGCAATTAAACCAGTGGAACTACAAAGAAACAATCACGTCCACGTTTGATTGGGAAACACTGAATTGTCACAAATGTGTTCGCACCCAAAATTGCGACAAAACAGGCAGTCCGCTGTTCGGTAATAAATATTGTAAATCTTGGGAAGATTCAAAAGAAACCTGCACGGATATCCAGTTCTAGTAAAAAAACGCCCATTCGGGCGTTTTTTTATATCAAAACATCCAGATCGTTTATGACGACAACACCGGATTTTTCCCAGTCTGCGCGACGGGCGTCGATGTTCATTATATTGTCACACGTCATATATAACACTGGTACAACATTATGTGCGGCAGCAATGCGGGTTACAGCGGTAATCGGTGACGGTTTTTGGCGGCCGGTGGCAAACCATGTGTCACCATCTGCAACCCAGAAACTGGGGTCGTCGTGTGTTGCAATTGCGTATTTGTCGGTGACGATTACGTCGTCGTCGATTGCGATAATCGGCATGTTATGTGCATCCAGAAAATCAGTAACCGCTGGTGCGCCTGTTGCGAGGGCAGCCTGGGTGACGGATGCTGGGTTGTCGTGCGAAATCTCGACCGTTGTGTCGTCGTCAAATCCATCAAACTTTATTTCACGAAATACCGGGGCAGGGGCGTCGGAAATGTCTTGGTCTGTTGTGGTGGACGGTGCAAAATCGTCAAACACACCCATATCATCAAAGTTGCTGGGCAGGGGCAAATCGCCTGCGATATCTGTGGCTGGATTTTGAGTCGAGGTATTTTGTGGTGTTGTGCTGTTCATCGCGTGCATATCAAATGAAGAAAATTGTTCAGTGCCAACGCGTCCGCGTGCACGCAAAAACGCCCCGCGCAGTTCCAGAGGTAGACCGTCCGGTAACGGTTTTTCAGATGGTGTGTCTGTTGCGGATGGGGGCGTATTGTCAGCTGGTGTAGTGGCGGGGACGTGCGATGTCAATGCGCGTTTTAAAAATTTTGGAATTGGTATCGTGAACAGTGGTGCGCCATTGCGGGCAACCAATGTTGTTGTTGCGATATACATCGGCAACGCTGCCAGAATTAAAAGTCCGAACACTAAACCTGCAAACCCTCGTAGATGCATGTGTGCCAAATATGACCAGTGTAATGATGAAAACATATTGAAATTGAACAGACCGCGCAATATAGCCCACATTATAAACACATACATGATTGTCCATGTGATAATGTGACGCTGTTTTTTTATAAAGTCTGTAATTTTTTGCATGTGATTATTATAGACAATATAAAAATTTTGTCAATATTATAATCAAATGATGTTTTTGTCTAAAAAGGGCTTTTTTTTAGGTCTTTTTTATGGCATAATAACGGGGATAAAAGTAGGAGATTTTTTATGCAGAATTTGCTGAAAGTGTTTGGTATATCTGGGGCGTTGATGGGGCTGGTTGCCACGGTTTCTGGGGCGGACGCCGCCACGGGGCGTGCGTCGTATGCAAATGTTCGTGCGTCTGTGAATCCGAACGCTGCGGTGGAACGTATGCCGTCTATGCCGACATTGCCAATAAATTCTGTGGGGAATATGTCGCCTAATTTGCCGTCTGAAACCCCAAATCCGAACCCGGATCCAAAGCCGGATCCAGAACCAACCCCAGAATGCCCAGACGGTGGCGTTAAAAATTCAACATACACGGTTGAAAACTGTATGACGGATATTCTGTCGTGTGTCAACGGTGGCGCGTTACCGGGCGGTCTGAACGATTTGTTTAACGAAGATTTGCGTAACGCAATCGTCAACGGTATGGGATTGTGCACGGTCCAGGTGGAAAAGTGTATCGCAACCGTTCGTCGCAATTGCAGAAATGTTTATCGCACATCGGCCGACGTGTGGTTGGATTTCAATTCCCGCCGGATTCAGCCGGAATATTACAACTTTGTTTTGCGCAAAACGGGTCTGACCCCGAACCAGGCGGAAAACACATGCCGTTTGTTGGACAAGAACACATATGGCACATCGTTTAATGCGGTCGCCAATAATGGCGGCGTGACATCAGAATACAATAAACGCACCGGTGCGTATAACAGTCAACAGGGCAATGTCTTGGTCAAAAATAATCCCCAGGGTGTCCAGGTGAACGATAACAACCCCGGCGTTGATGGCCAGCGTGGCCACTATGCGCGTTGGGACGCAACAACGGCGGATTGCTGGATTCGTGTTGCCGCGTATAACAAAGACAGCCAGATTAAAAACAGCTGGTTGTTCGGTGCCGCCGGTGACGACAAAATGGCCGAAGCCTGGAAACAGGCCGGTGACACATTTACGTGTAACAAGGACCTGTTTGGATTTTCATTGATGAACCAAACTAGCACGGCCGCGGTTGTCGGTATTGGTGGTGGAACATTGGTTGGTGCTGGTATCGGTGCAATTGCCGGACATGGTGCGCGCAATTTTGATTGCAGTAATGATGGCCAGGTGAAAAAACTGGGTGAACAGTTAAAGGCGTCGGGCAAGATTGCAATCTTGAACGAATATCTGGACGCGAGTAATCGTATCAGCAATAATTTCACAACATTGTCGCGGGCCCAGTGCGAGGATATCGTTGACCTGGCAGCATTGTATCCACAGTTGAGCTCGGCATTGTCGGATTGCGAAAGTATCAGCAACGTTTCGACATTGAATACGTGGACATTGACGCTCCATTGGGTGTCGACAGAACAGGAGAAAGCTCAAAACGCCCAAGCTATAATGGAAAGCGTTTTCCCAAAGTGTAAAGGCATGACATTGCAACAGTGTGGCAACCTGTTGGCAAACCAGTGCCAGATGGGAACAAGTGACTGTATTGAACAGTTAAAGACCGAAGGATATATTGATGGCGATTATGCACAGAACTTTACCCTTGATGTTAAAAGCAAGGAAGAACTGATTGGCAAGTGCACGTTCAAACCGATAAACATTGCCAAACGTAATGGCGAAATGATTTATTGCCAGAATCCAGAAGGCCAGGGTTGTCAAACCGCCACGGATCTTAGCTCTGATGTCAGACGTCTGGGCGGGGCGTTGGATGATTTGGAAATCCTGAACGGTGAAAAATCCAATATGGCGAAAAGTATCGGTATCGGTGCAGCGGCTGGTGCCGGCACGGGTGGATTGGCCACGGCGATTACGGCATTTGTCGAACGCAGTAACATCAACTGTCGCGTTGGCGATGGTCTGGAACAGGTCGGATTCGGAAAATCGTATTCAATTGGCACGTTGAAAGATTTCTATGTGAAATGGAATCTGCACCTGCCGGATACAATTGCGCCGACGGCAAATGTAACTGATTGCACGACATGGCGGGCGGCATGTGGAACGCTGACTGATTTGAAACAGTGCGCTGCGGCCCAAGTAAATTACCGGCCGGCCGACGCCCCAACAATCAGATTGATTCAGGCGGCGTGCACCCCATCGGGCAGTGTGTGTATCGAAAACTATCCGGTTGCGGTATCATACGGCGCGTGCCAAGAGTAATTTATTTATGGTTGCATTATGGTGTCCAAAAAAACCGCCCCCCCAGGCGGTTTTTTTTAGTGACAGAGTGATAAAGTGATAAAGTGAGAAAGTGATAGAGTGATATAGTGACAAAGTGACAAAGTGACAAAGTGATAGAGTGATATAGTGAGAAAGTGTAGGTGGGATTTTGTAAAAATCCCCTGTGTCATACCGTCGCAGACCTGGTTCCCCTCTGGGGAGCCGGGGTGGTGCGCAGTGCCGGGGTGTCGGTGTTATCGGGCCACGTCATTGACTGTTTCTTGTATCGTCACACCGTTGCGGACGTTTTCGTATTTGTCATTCCGGGGCTCCGTCCCGGAATCCAGGTCTGTGATGTCGCACCTGTTGCGCACTTATTGTCATTCCTGCGCAGGCAGGAATAGGGGCCATACAGTGCGAGCGAACGCGAGCCACACCCGAATAATCATATTTTTTTTATTATTGTGGGCTAAAATCGGCCGATTACGAAATACTAAAATTACCGGCGCAGGGTGGTCGCCATTGTTCCCCAGGGACATTTTTATTTGCACCATTACCTGGATTCCGGGGTCAGGCCCCGGAATGACAATATAAAAGTTGCGGTCTAAGTTCCGCACTGGTCAGGGGGGGTGGCACGCAGTGCCGGGACATTTTCTATATGCTGGCGAGATTCTCGGCGGCGGCTGTCAGTGACTTTGACATCTCTAGTATATTGCCCGATGTTGCGCTGTTATTTTCGCCGCAACTGAGTGTTATTTCAACACGACGACATGGTGCATAACGGCCCGTAGTTATTTGTTTAGATGCGGATTGGTTTTTACACTGTTTATAGTCTGGGGTGTTTTCTTGGCCAGATGGGATATCGCCGACCCCACAGGTACAATTGCTTTTGCCATCTGTATGAACGACAATGGTTTTATTTGATGTGTTTATCGCGTTTTTTACTGCGTTTGCGCGGTTTTGGCTAAGTTTTTTGTTTATCTTGGTTCCACCAATTGGGTCAGTATATCCAACGATGTCTACTGTGCATTTATTCCAGGCTGTATCATTCAATGCCGTACCAAATTGTGCCAAGGCCGTTTGTGCATCAGAGGTTAGGTCGTATTTGCCAATATCAAACAATTTTACAGCGGGCAATCTGATAGTTGCTGTGTTTGTTTTTTGGTCATTAATCGTTTTTGGGATTGCGTCTGGTAACGCTGATGACGCCGATACCTCTGGTGCAGTTTGTTGTGTGCTGGTATTTTCTTCTTTCGGACTTTCGTTGTTTATTTCGGCGTTGCTGTTTTGTGTGCTATTTGTAATACTCTGGTCACATGTGTTAGTGTTTTGATTATATGTTGATTCAGCATTGTTACACACACATTCTGGATATGTTCCAGTTGCGTCGTTTGTGGGGCGTGCTGGTATTGGTGTCGTAGGCAGTGAGGCAATGGCGCGTTCCAATTTATACAGTGGGGCATATTTAGCCAAAATTTCGTCACTTTTATTTTGCTTGTTTGCGCCAGAATTCACGGTTTGATTAGCAATCGTGCCACCCATGACGCCGATGCCAGCGACAATCGCGCCTGTTTTTAACTTGTTGGCGGTATCTGCCTTTTGCTGGGCCCATGCCTGGGCGTCGGCACCAGTTTTGTCACCCAATGCCCGCGACAAACTGGTAAATGCACCATCAGTTTTGCCGGTTGCTGCGTTGTCATACAGGCCCGTATCCGCCGCATCGATTATTGTTTCGGATTCAATACCGGGGGCCAATCCCAATGCGGTTTTGCGAACCTTTAAATCAGCGGCCAGTGTTTTATATTGTGTCGCATATTGTGCCAATTCATTGCCGCCTGGCAATTCAATCCCGGTTTCGCCACCGCTGATATTTTTGCCCATGCCATAATCGCACTTGATTGTCGCCAGGTATGCACGCATGTCATCTTCGGCGCGATCGTCAGCGCGTTGTTCTGATAATGCGGACAGTGCCTGGGATGCGCCGATGCCGGTCGCGCCAATTCCTGTTGCGCTAATCAGTTTGTTTTCTGTTGATTGTTCCTTGTCACGCATTTTTTGCGCATTTTCGCGCAGTTCGCTGATACGAGCCTGGGAATCGGCCTCGCTTAGTTTTGGTTGAGGAATTTCGGTGCATGACAAATTATCTGCGCTGATTTTATATCCGTCGCGGCACGCGGTAACGATACAAATTTCTTGGTTTTGTGTTTTGTCCCATTGACGATTGCCAGATTTGGCATTGGCGGGTAATGACTTGCAATTGCCGCCAATCGCAACGCAAGCATCCTTGGACACTTCGTATCCAGATTCACATTCGGTGACGTGACATTTGCCTTTTTTTAATTCGCCCTTGGTTGCATGTTCAATGGCTGCAATCTGGGCGTCGGTGCAAGGACCATCGCTGGCTACGCATGTGCCGTTTTGTAACATAAAGTGATCTTTACATTTTGTTACAACACAGTTTAATCTTTTGTTGGTATCGTCCCATTCATATTTGGCGTCTTGTGCGTTTGTGTCGGTGCTGTTGCAATATCTGCCAACCTGGTCCATGCACGCATCACCGATGGTTATTGTCGAACAGTTATTACAGTCATCGTCTGGTGTAGAAACGACAGTGTTATTGGATGTGTTGTATGAAACTGTTCTGTCGTTTGTCAATGTATATCGTTTGGATTCGCATGCTGTCGGAACGCATTTGCCTGTTGAACTGTCATACAAAATATTTTTAGCGTTTGCTATAGATTTTGTCGCACATCCTGTTGCGGTAACTTCACCCAATAGCGCGGTATCTGCTGCCAGTGTAATATTTTGGCCGTTTGCCTGGGTGGCGGATAAATTTTGTGTTTTCATTCCAACGTATCTGATTGTCAATTGGGTGTCATCATTTGGAACATCGATTGAAAATTCGCCTTGTTCGTTGGTGATTGTGCCGTTTGCCAGATTGTCAGCCTGTTGAATGGTTGCTGCATATAATGGTGCCCCCAAGTTATCATAAACAGTGCCCGTGACCTTTACTGCAAATGCCGGAACGGTAATTGAAATTACAAAAATAGCAGTCAATAATTTTTTCATTAGTTATCGGTTATTTGTTGCTTTTATTGTTATCGGGCGTGTTATTATTGTTGTTGTCAGCGGATTCGTCGTTACCATAATTTTTCTGATGTTCATCCTCGGCCTGTTTCAGGGCACGGTCTGCCTTGTGCCGGTCAACCGCGCGATTGATTGCGCCAGATGTTACCGCACCAACCGCCGTGCCAATCCCAGAACCCATCAGTGATGATGTTGCCGACGTTTGTTCTCTGGTCAAACGATACGCATTTTCTTTGAAAGTGGTGACATCAATGCCAAACCAATTCTGGGTGCAATCAAATGTGTCGCCAGCATAGACCTTTTTAGATGCAAATGGCGTTTCTTGGTTGTCGCCCGCCCAGAAATTCACGGTATAGACGCATGTCAAACTGCGTTCGTCAAACATTGCGCCCAAACGGCGACACATTGTCGACATTTGGTCACGCAGGGCATACAGGCGTTGCTCGTCAGATTTAACCTGGGCTTCGGCCCCTTGACGCAGGGTGGCAAATACGTTCATTGTGCGACTGGCCAGGCCGTTGTCAGCCGTTGTGCAATCGCGTGCAATCTGGGCACAGGCGGAAATTGCCATGTCGCCCGCAGATTTACCCAGGCACTTGGAATATGTAATGCCGCATTGGTCAACGATACATTCGTTATAACGGTTGCCGCAGTCGATTATTTTATTATATGACGACAGACGTGCATTCATATCACGATCAGCACGAATTTCTGGTGCGAATTTTGCATACATCGCCGATGTGCATGTCGTAATTTTACGACGGCATGCGTTCATCTTGTCCCCCCACAGGGTGTCGGTGTCGCCACTGCATTTGGAAAAATCAGAACCACATTTTTCCGTCATGCACGTACGCAGGTCGGTGTCACATGCCATCTTGCCCGATGTGGTGGTGCGGGCGACCGATGATGATGCCCCTATGGCGTCAGCCGCGTCCAGGGCCGCACGTTGACGTTGTATCATTTCGGCGCGAATATCTTGCGATGTGTCAGTGCTACCAGCGTTGGCGTTGCCCAGGGCGGCGTCGAACTGTGATGTCTTGTCCATGATTACAACAGGTGTTGTTGTGTCGTCGGTGACCAACTGGGGCGTTTCGGTATCTGTTGTGTCAGATGTTATATCGTCCGTCGCGGTGGTGTTATCAGATGTGCTGTCCGGTGCGGTATTATTCTGTCGCGTTATATTTGCAGTCAATGTCGGCATACGTGCCGATGCTTGATTTGTGCGGGTAATGGTTGGACGGGCACTTACCGACGATGATGTGCCGCGCGGGACAACATTTGCAGCGCGTGCCGATGCGCACATACATATCGCAATTGCCGTGACACTGGTCACAATCATTGTTCTAAAAATGCCGTTTTGGTTTATCATTTATTCCAAAATTCCCATTTTTTTATTTCAGCACCGCGCACGCCAGATCATAGAATTTACATAAACTGGTTGCCATTGATATTTCAGATGAATTGTTGTCGCACTTGTTAGCCATACTTCGTTCGCATACGTTTTTAATACATGTTGCGCGTCCGGCGTTGTCGGTGCAATTTGCACGTGCAAGAGCCAGTTTTTTGTCGCGTGCGTCCTGGTATGATTTTGCGATTGCGTCTACCATAGCGGTAATGTTTTTAATCGCCGTATCGCGAGCAGAAACAAGTTCGCTGCGAACAGCACCCAGATGTGCGTCGCAACCAGTAGCGGTCACACTGCATGCGGCAAAAAATTTGTCAAAATCTGCGTCGCTTGTGCATGCGCTGTAATCTGCGGTGCAGTGATTGTCAGAAATCATACATGCCGAGATGTCTATTTTGCATGATGCGGCTGATACTGTTTTGGCCGCCACGGTGCGTAATGACGCCATTTCGGCAGTAATACCCGCCGCACGGCAGGACTGTTCAATTAATTTATCGTATGCGTCTGCTGCATCGTCGGCGGTGCAATCGGTAATACGCGTGGTGCATTGCTGTATCGCCCATGCGTAACGAGCCGATGGGGGCGTTGGTGCAGATTTTAATTCACGGTCAGAGATAGTATATTTGGTGGACGCGCCGACGGAAACATTGCGCATGCCGGTCGCGCCAGGGGTGCCGGCGTTTTCAGTGCCACAATACTGGCATCGTGCCGCAGGATTAGATGACGCGTTTATCGCGCACACAGAATCCAGGCATCGCGTTAAATTCGCAACCGAACACGTCGCAAACGCGCCATATGGCACAATTGCGCCGCCGATAATAAAGAATAATATGCGTGCTTTCATTTCTCTCTGCTTGGGTAAATTATACCAAAAAAGTTGGGTATGCGACAACATAAAAAAGACGCATATAAATTATTTTTGATAAAAAGTTATATTTTTTCTATTGACAAAAATTATATTTTGTCCTATATTGTGCTGTGTAATAAGAACAAAAAGGATTTCAAATGCCAGTAACACCAGAATTAGAAACACCAGAATTAGAAACATCACCAAATGGAAGCGGTAAACGTTTTTTGGCAATGGTTGGCGCAGGTTTGGCGGCCGCCGTTCTGTTGGTGTTTGGTATTAAACAGTGCAGCAATAAAAATACTGCATATGATGAACGTGATGCGGCTCGTAATGAAACAGAGCAGGTTGCCACGCGTGCAAATGCCGTTATTGACAGTCTGAACAATGTGAACGGGGCGCTGGATCGCGCACGCCGTGAATGCAATTCGGTCGTAGGCGCGAAAGATGAACAGATTGATGCGTTAAACGATTCTATAATGGTGTTGAAAGACTCGTTGCAGAATGCTGCGCGTCAGTTACAAAAGGTCAGAAAGCCACGCCGTAACAACACACAAACGCGCCAGAACGTCCAGAATAAATCCGCTGGCAATAATGCTGGTCGTCCTGCAAGTATTGATAACAACAATGGTGGCACGGTCATCGTTGGTGATAACAATACGGTTGTTGTCAGCACCGGTAATTGCGCAACAGTAAATGCCGCGGCAGACACATTGAAACAGCACACTGTGACCATCACACGCCAGTGGATTGGCACACGTCGCGTAAAATAATTGCGCATCAGGAAAAACAGTTCGCGGTAAATGCGAACTGTTTTTTTTATAGACATATAAATTCAATCTGTGTTATGATATTTGACACAGAGAGAATTTTATATGAAATACATCAGAATTTTATTGCTTTCATTGTTTGTAATGCCGTTCGCGGCACGTGCGGCGTCGTCTGAATTTATGGTTGCGGCGCAACTGTTGGCTGCGGCGAAAAACGCCGATATTCAACAGGTTCAGGCCTTGATAAACAATGGTGCAAATGTGGATTTTGTGGATTCAACGGGAATGTCTATTGTTTGCACGGCGTTGATGAATAACGACGTTCGTGCGGCCCAGATTTTACAGATGTATGGGGCTGATGCGTCAAACTGTGACCGACAAATCCGAAAGTATAAATCCAAAAATACGACCACCGGTTCTGGCGGATTATTCGGTGGGCTGTCGTCCGCCCAGAGTATGACATTGGCGGCGGCGGGGGCCGCCGTTGTTGTTGGTGGACTGTTATTGTTGACCGATGTGTTTGACCCAGGTAATGATAATAAATCGTCATCATCTGGTGGGGGGCGTGGTGATAATAATACGGGTGGAAATACTGGTGGTGGTGCCACTGCTGCATTTACAACACCGTATGGGCCGGCAATGCCAACCGCCGCAGACGAGACTGCAAAACTGGCGGCCAGACTGGATTATTACAGCCCGACCACAAGTGGTATATTAAAGGATAATTTTGCGAAGATGAACGCGTATAAACAAAACTATCTGTTGATGATGAGGGGGTATACCGCGTTGGCGCGGGGGTATATGGGGATGCGCACGTTGCGTAATTTATCAACGCGCACGCCGATTTCAATCAATGGCAATAACCTGGGGTCAGAACCAGTAATGGGGGGGCGCCCAGTGAATGTTGCGTTAGTTACGACAAATGGTATCAATGCCATCAATGATTCGTCATTAGGGGATCGCATACTGCCATGGACGACGACCAATAATAATGGTACGACCGCAAATCCAGCGACGATTGATATGATTTCCAGCAAATATTATAATAATAAGTTGGTCGCAGGCAGCGACAGCACATCACTGGCAGGATACACCACAACCGAGGATTCAACGTTGATTGATTTTGTAGATTTATCGGGATTTGGCACTGCAATAAATAACCCCACAGCGACCAACAATGATAATCTGGTGGCGAAAATTGTCGGGGGCAAGGATTCTGGATATACCACGGCGGATTTTATCGGATTCATGCCAAATGGCCAAATGACGATATTTAGAACTGGTGGCGGTCAGAAGATGAAAAATGTTACAGGTGCAACGGCCACCGGGACGTATACAATGGCGGGCACGGCGTTTGCAACAGGGGATACGCTGACACTGTTTGGTAAAACACTGACGGTTACGCGAACTGGCAATGTGATTGTTGCAACCGATGGCACGACGACATATAACGGGTATATCGGGGCGGACGGATTGCTGTATATCGACAGTGCGGCCGATGGCAAAATCAACCAAGCATATACAATTGCGGATAATAAATTGACATTGGGCAAGGAACTGGCGTCGGCGGATTACTATAATTACAAGGCCATGTTGCACGCGGCAGTATTGTCGAGCCGTGGTGACGCTGCGTCTGGGGGACGCTCGATGCCAAACATAATTGCTAATGCGTCAGTAATTTTGCCGTTGCGGGGTCAGAACGTTGAATCAATGGATGATTTGCTGTCATTTTCATCATCGCAATATGTGGCAAAGTTTGCCGAATTTGTGAACAAATATTATGATGTTGACGCGACCGATGGCACGGGTGGGACAAATAGTTTACCTGGTGCCGATGCGGTCAGTTTCTTTAATGGGTTGGGTTCGACATATTCGCCGTTGACGATGTTTTCGACCGGCGCATTTGAAACAGATAGTGCGTATTCTGGCAAGACCTTGTCCGCGACATTTGAAAATTCTGCACCGTTGGTGTTTGCAAATCTGAATCACCTGTTTATGTCGGTTGTTCCCATTGGGCAAGTTGGCACTGGCACATCTGCGGCGCAAAGTGTTTCTGGATATACACCGGCGAATAAATATCAAATCAGTCAATGGCATGACACCGCGTCTAATAAATATTACAAGGCGCGGGTGTGTGGTATCGCGGGGCGGGGCGCAAATGGTATTGACCCGTGGTGTTTTGCCGCGACAGGTGTGACCGATGAATTGGCAACTGCGGCAGCGGCTGGTGCGGCGGGCGCGGTGCAGTCAGCGTTCAGTTATATGGATAATAAACAATTGTTCGCGTTATTAGCATTGACGGCTGATGGGCCGTATTTGGGGTCGCTGGATGCCGGCAAATCTGTGACCAAGGCGGAACTGATTTCACATCTGCAAAATTTGTATACGATGCCTAATGAATATATATATCGTTGGGAAAAAGGTGGTGAAAACTATCTGGATGTATTCAAAGAGGTTTTTGGTTATGGACTGATAAATGTTGCACGCGCCACTACACCAAATACTAAGGTATATTATTACGATGGTTCCAACATCGTATCGACCAAGGGTAATGCATACTGGCGTGCGGCTATAAACACCACGTTCCGGGCGTCGTCGGTGTTCAGTCCGCGTATGGCAACAATCAGTGCGCCGTTCTTTGATAAACTGGAAAGTGTTGACGGGGAAATGTCATTGCCACGTATTTGGAAAAATGAATTTACCGTTGGTGCGCAATCGCGTCGTGGGTTGTATATGGGGGACGTCTTGGGCGAATTCAGAACAAACAATGTCGCCGCGCCACGCACCCAGGTTGGCAATATTGGATTTTCAATGACGACGTCGTCACGTGCGTATAATGACAATATGGGCGGACTGGATACAATGCGGTTGGACTATGCACATGGTGCGTGGAATTTTGCCGCCGGGTATCAACATTATCAGACCGATGGCGCGTCGCGCTTTGATGGTTTGACCAATCCGATTTTGGCCCTGGCATCAAATGCGGTGACAACAGATATGAATTATAACAGTGGTAAATGGTCGTTTGGCGCACGCGCATTTTCGGGCGCAATTACCAGCGAAGATTTACTGGAAAATGACCCAACAATTTCGTCGCAATATGCGCCGGCGCGTTTGGGATTGATTTCTGGGGCGCAATCACATATCGCATGGCACGGCAATAAATTTGGTTTTACAACCGCATTTGGTAATGCACATGAATCAGATACCTTGCTGGGGGCCCAGTCGGGCGGTCTGTTAAACCTGGGGGCTGGCGATACAATGTATATTGATACTGAATTGTCGTATCGGCCAACCGATGATATCACGTTCAAGTTGCGCGGAACGGTTGCGCGGACAACATCAGATATGACGGGTGGTGATTTTATTCTGGGAATGTCGGACGTTTATTCTGATGCGTTTGGGGTTGGATTGGACGCCGGTAATTTCAGTTTTGCCGTATCGCGCCCATTGGGGGTAAATCGTGGGGTTATGCAATATTCGCATGCGGATTATGATATTATAGAGGTTGCAGACGGAAAATATGATATAGCAATCACAAACGCCGGTGTGCGTGATGTCAATCTGGCCCCGGAATACCGTGAATTGCGGTTCAGTGGCGCATATCGTCGTGCGCTGGGGGCGTTCACTGATGGGGCGGTTGGTTTTATATATCGTGTGAATCCAAATAACACAAATGAATTTGGTAATGAATCAATATTTATGCTGAAACTGAATCACAGATTAGGAATATAATTTCCCAATCTATTTTTTGTGTTGACAAAACGATATATTTGTGCAATATTGTGGCTTGTGTAAATTAAAAAGGTGATAGTATGAATATTTATAATAGGATTGAATACATCAAAGATTATTTGAACGGCACGGCCAAAAAAACAATCGGCGTAACTGCCAGCGAAGATGCCAAAATTTTGGGTTATTTGGTCGACGACTGTCGCAAAATGCGCGGCCGTAATGGCGTGAAGTATTACTATTTGTTTTTAAGCGAGAATTCTGATTTACAGATTGCATATGCTTTGTTGGCACGCAATGGTTTCTTGCCACGCGTTCATAACACCAAAAGTTCTATTGTTTCGACCCAAATTATACGTATCCCGATGGATTCTGTGAAAAAAGACGCTGATAAAGTTGAATTCTTGCACCAGATTCAGTTGAACGCGTATAATGTCGTATTGTATAAAGAGGTCCAAGATAAAATAGCGGCTCTGCGTGATAAAAAATTAAAACAGAACGGTAAATAACAAAATGACCCAATCGGGTCATTTTTTATTTAGATACAACGACCATCGCGGTGCGCAGAACTGTGTCGCCGAACATATATCCAGTCTGCATTTCTTGGACAATGGTGTTCGGTTTTGCGTCGTCGGTGGCGACAACCTGGATTGCGTTATGAAATTGTGGGTTTAATATCTGGCCCACAGATTCAATTTTTGTAATTCCAATTTGTGCAAACGCCGATTCAATCGCGCGGGACATTGATTTAATGCCGGGGTCATCGGGCGTGATTTTCTGTGCCGCCTGAACAGCGTCCATTACTGGCAGTATTTGTTTTGCAACATTCATTGCGCTGGTACGGCCGCGTGATTCTATGTCCAATGCCGCACGCCGACGTGTGTTTTCCAATTCGGCAACCGTGCGCAAATACTTGTCATTTAATTCGTTGAATTCGGTTTTCAGCGCGGCCAATTCGGCGACCGTCTGGGCGCATTCGTCTGCGACATCGTCGGGGCAGGGCGCGTTATCCGATACAGACACCGTATCAACGGCAACTTCGTTTATATTTTTTTCTGTGTTTTTATTTTCGTCCATATTTTCTACCTGCTTATTTTTATACGATTCTGAAACAGGTGCGGGGGCGGCGGATTTGCCCCCACGCCGCACACTATATATTTATTCTATACTGGTTATTATAGGTATGAAATCATCTGGTTTCAAGGACGCACCACCAACCAGCACCCCATCAACATTTGCAATAGACATAATTTCGGCGGCATTTGACCCCTTGACACTGGCACCGTATAAAACAGGCGTCCCGTCCAGTCCCATATCGGTCAATGTGTTCACAATCAGTGTGTGTGCCGCGCTGATTTCATCGGCGGTGGGGGTTATGCCTGCGCCAATGGCCCATCGTGGTTCGTATGCAACGATAACGTCGCGCACATCAGACGGGATTGATTCCCGAACCCCAGATTCAATAATCGCCATTGTTTTGCCGGCTTGTTTTTCGTCCATTGTTTCACCAACGCATATAATCGGGGTCAGACCAGCGGCAATGGCGGCCGCGGCCTTGGCCCGGACAATGTCGTTTGTGTCGCCATGATATGCCCGACATTCACTGTGGCCGACAATGACGTATTTTGCCCCAGTTGCCGCAATCATATTGGCCGAAACCTCGCCCGTGAATGCGCCGTGATCGTGACGGCTGACGTCTTGGGCACCGATAAACGCAGTGCCAGATTCGGCACCCAATAATGGGTATGGAACGCACAGAATAACCCGATTTTTTGTTTTTACGCCACGCAATGCCTCTATCATATTTTTCAGCATTTCACGTGTTCCGTTCATCTTCCAATTACCTGCGATAATTTTCATAGAATTTCCCTTTTTTTCGTTGATTTTCGTGCTATCGTTTTGCTATGGTACCGCAAAAGGGGATTAAATGCTAGAATATTTACGTAATGCAGCAGATAAACCAGTGGCAAAAGTTTTAATTGCCATATTGGCGTTTTCTTTTGTTGGTTGGGGTGTCGCCGAATGGGTTTTTGGGGGCAGTCGTGGTGATAACACATTGGTTCGCGTTGGTGATTCTGAGGTCACAATGCAACAGTATAATGCCGAACGCTCGCGCCAGTTGGCCCAGATGACGCGTGAACAACAGCGTGCGGTCTATACCGATGCGCAAACGGGGGCGGCATTTACGGCACGCGTGTTGGGTGACCTGTCAACCCAGCGTATGGCAGAAAACCGCGCAAATGATTTGGGCTTTGTCGTGACAGATGCGCGTATCGCACGTGAAATTCGCGAATTCCCAGAATTTCAACAAAATGGCAAGTTTTCGGCATATCTGTTTGACGTCGTGTTGGCAAATTCCGGTTATACCGAGGCGCAATTTGCCGATGTCTTGCGTAATCAAATATTGCGCGGATATGCGATTGGCGCGATTGGGGTAAAAATGCCAGTGCCTGGGTTCGCGGCGACGGCGACATATAATGCGCGCTATGGCCAGAAACAGATTGATTTCGCAACGGTAAAGTTTTCTGATTTCAAGGTTGGACAACCAACAGACGCGCAATTACAGGAATATTACACCGCGCATCCGCAAATCGTCCCGGAAAGTCGCACTGTTTCGTATGTCTTGATTCCAGCAGAAATGAGCAAGCCTGACGCCTATGACGCAGGTTTGGCTATCGCGCAAAAGGTTGAAGATGACATCATCGCAGGCGAAACGATGGCAACGGCGGCCAAACGTCACGGTGCGAAATACGTATCGCTGGGCGCGTTCACGGCGGATAAACGTCCGGCAGACGCAATTATGAACGACAAAATGGTTGCCAAGATTTTTGATATGGAGGTTGGCCTGGAAAGCGAACTGACCGAAACCAAACAGGGTTTTGTAATTGTTCGTGTGGACAAGGTTGCGCCCCAGCATAACGCAGAATTTGCATCTGTGAAAAAGAATCTGGTTGCCGATTGGCAGCGTGACGCCCAACGCAAACAGGCATACGTTCGTGCAAACGAAATCTTGGTTGATTTGAACAAGACGGGCAAATTGGCGAATAAAAAATCTGTGACTGTGTCGCGTACATCGGGTGCACCGACAGACGTTCTGGTTGCTGCGTTCCGTGCGCCGGCCGGCGATAATTCCATTGTTGATGGTGCGGACGCGTTCTATGTCCTGCATACTGGGGAATTTGTTGCGCCAAAAATGGACGCGAAAAAAATGGCCGATGTTCGCAAAGAATTACAGAACACACAATCGCGTGAAATTACAGACGATTATAATGCGTTCTTGATTCGCACGTATCCGGTCAAAATAAATCACAAGGTTTATGATAAATTCTTTGCAAAATAAGAAATAAACAACGCCCCATTCGGGGCGTTTTAATTTATATACTTTTGTCTTGCTAACAGGCGGATTTTGGCCTAAAATGGGCAGATAGAAACGGTCATAAAACGCGCATAAAGGCACTAAATTCAAGCCGTGGTACACGAAAATTTACAAAATAATAAACTATATAAGCCAAAATAGAAATGGTTGATTCTGAAACAACAAATATTATCCATTTATTAGAATGCGTGCATTGTTAATATGCTTTTTAATATATGTTTCCATATAATCCCAATCAGGGGTGTTATTGTTTTTTTTCGGTAACTTTATTTTAATCTTTGATAATTTATCAGCTGATAACATTTTGCTATAATTAAAACTATTGCCTATTTTTTTTATAACAGAGCATATAAATAGTGCATTATATTTGTTCAAGTTATCATTGTATAATTTTAAGATTGATGACCCTGCGCCTCCACGACCAGCAAATTCATGTTCTTGATAAAAAGAACTGCCATCCAATGGGCTTACTGTTATACAATTTCCCTTGTCTAAATTTACTTCTTTTTCTGCATTTACATATCGTTCTATACCATTATTAAAATTTCCAGACGCAATAAATGGAACAGAACCGATATCATAATTTTTGGCACTTCTTGCATCTGGTCGTTTTATATCAAACACATCGCCAATAACAAAGTATCCCCATTTTTTTGTGTCAATAGAAACGCTAATATTTTTAAATTTTCGTACGTTCAGACAAGCAGTGCGTGTGTGTGTGTGTAGATTTCTGCGATAAATTGTTCCATGTAGTCCCAATCAGGTGTGCCGTCTGATTTTATTGGAATAAAAATATTTTCTGCACGTATTGCTTTTTGAGAACGTTTTTTTGCATAGGAATACCCCAGCATTGTTCCATTTTTATTAATAAGTGTAGATAGAAAAAGTGCTATATTTTTTGTCATATTGAATTTTGGTCGTAAAATTTCAACATGGTCACTAGCTGAAAAATCTTTTTCTTGGTAAAAGCAAGAACCAAGAACCGCGCTATCAACTGTTAAACACATTCCTTTTTCCGTTATTATTGCATAATAGCCAAAAATTCCATTGTTCGTAGCCTGTGTGGTCACATACGGGTATTGGCCTTCACCGCTTTGTTCCAAAATGGATTTCTTCGTCGTAGTGCTACCAGAAACATCAAACAGGTCTGTAATTTTAAACTTTCCCCACTTGGTAGTATCAATAGGCTTTGGTTCATGATTATTTTTGATATAAGATAATAAACCAGCCATTATTGAACCTCTCTTACATTACTTATTATTATCTTAAAGTCCTTTTCGTCTATTTGCGATTCAAACAGGACATAGTCTAATACGGTTTTCTTAAAGTCCTTTTCGTCTATTGAAAATTCTTGCTCTGGCATCTTGTAACATAATGGTTCTGTCGACTTTATCCATTGTATGGAATCGTCTCCGGATTGCTTATAAATAATATCAACCCAATAATCTTCAATTCCTTGCCATTTATTTCTTATATCATGACGACCTTGATTTTTTACTGTTTCAAAACCGTCATCTTGAATCCAACAAGAAAAGATTTCTTTGGATTCATGTTTTTCATGCGCTTTAAATATAAAAATAGATGTACTTGTGCCAGCCATCCCAGCAAATATATCAGGTAATTTAATGATTTTCTGCAGAGTATGATTTTTTAATATTCGACTTGTTTTTTTGTATTCTACAACGAGCTTTTGGTCTGGTAATATAAATGCACAAATTGCCCCTGTTTGCACATTATCAAGCACGTTTTCAACAATTTCCATGCACCCATATTTTTTTTCGTATGGTGGATTCATTAAAACGCGAGTTATTTTCTTGTCTTTTATCCACTTACCAACTTCTGGTGTTCTTGTGTCATCTTGTGTTAAATTTGTTTTACCGTCTTTATGAATTAGCATATTTGCACAAGCTAATGTAAAAACTTCTTTATCAAATTCAACACCAAATAAATGATTGTTTTTTATTTCTTTAACTGCATTTTCATTAGCATTTCCCCCGACTTCCTTAATCATGTTGGCCATTGCCTTGGTTAAAAATGCTCCACTGCCACAACAAGCGTCAAGTACACGGTCTTTGTAAGTTGTTCCTGTGATTCTATACATTAGAGACGTTATATGGTCTGGGGTAAAAACCTGCCCAGCTTCTGATTTGCCTTTATATCTAGTAAATTCATTAAAAAATATTCCCATAACATCTTCTCCATTCCAGTAATCGGAATTAAGATGTTCTGATATTGCATTTACTGCATCTATAAATTCATCAATAGCATTAGCATTTTCAGAAAAGTTGCAACGAATAGACTTATAAGAATCTTCTATCAAATCTAATTTTTGATTTATTCTACGTGAATCTTGATAAGATTCCTTTAATGTAGACAAAACTGACATATTCAAGGTATCCCAATTCATGCCTTTATGTAACACAGCACCATATCGTTTTGCAACCAATGCACATGCTGTAAATATCATTCTATGATTAAGGTTTTTAATACCAAAATTAAAATGCAAATTGTCATTTATCTTTTTTGTCAGAGAATAAATCAAATTTTTATCTATTGAATTAGGATTGTAAAGTTTCAAATAGTATTCTTTTGCAAATAGTTTATTTTGTAAATCGACTTTTTCGCCATCTTTAAATACAACTGTATCGTAGCCATTATATAAAATACCTATAACCTTGTCGTACTTTTTTTTGGCTATCTTCACATTTTTTAGTAATTCATTAACCCATTCCTTTTTATTCAAGTCTTTATCCGATGATTTTGTTTCAAGAATAATAGCAGGTTCTGTTGATTTTTTTGGAAAATACCAACCGTCTGGTTTGTCTGAAATACCTTTAAATCCTAATTTATTGAACGTTGTCAATTGACCGACTCCTGACTTGCATTTATCGGAATCACAAAAACCTAGAATTTGTCCAGCTTCAGTTCTAACTTCATCTTCTGTCTTGAAATTTGTCATCTCTCTACATTCCCTTTGAGAGACATTATATCAAAAAACAGTCTTCAAAACAACTGGGCATTAGCAAAATATTTGTTCCGTATTACGTTGTTATAACATAAAAATCCAAAGATGTTTTCACCTGTCATCAACAATAATTTCTGGTATTACACCACAACCTTTTGCTCGTTCTACCTTGACTGCTGCGATTGCATCTACCATACGATAATATGGGGTGGGTAATATCATATCTTTTATCTTTATATAAAATACTGTCATGGGATACCACCTACTGAACACCCACCAATGCGAATTCGTTAAATCTGCGTAAGGCGTTATATACAGATTTATGTGATTTACGACCAACAGACCATTTATCTGATAACGGTGAATATTTTGATAATACATTTTTGATATTTTCTATCATATCGTCCCAAGTTAAATTCTCTGCTAAACGTACTTGATTTACACGATATGGCGTCATGTGGTCAAACTGCGTCGACCACGACCAAAAATAAAACCGGCACAAGGCCGGTTAAATTTTTGGTTGTGCTCGGTGTGCAATTCGCGAACTGATTACTATCAAGATTTTATCGAACTAGGACAAGAAATTAATCAAGTCAAGGGTAAACTGGAATTACCCAATTTGCATTAGTTATTTTTGTCGATTTTTACCATTGCCAAAAAAATATGTTCAACTGCACCGATATCACATATTAACATGCATACTTTAATGTCGGTATGTCAAAAAGCATCAGAATCCGCTTTATTACGCGTGTTTTTTTTATTTTGTGGGGCTTTCCCAGTGAAAAGTACATTTATCATATTGGCGTATGTATTAAAAGATTTAAATATATCCTTCGGGTTTTTGCCGTACGATTTTTCCACTTTTAACACAATCTGTTTAAAAAAATCTTCAATCATCTTTGCTTTTTCAATACCTTCGGCGGTTAATGATAATGTTTTATTTGTTGAATCAACATTTACTAACCCACACTGTTTACTAGACATTATCTTTATGCTGCTGCTCACGGTTGTTCGTGATAAATTATATTTTGCAACAATATCACGCTGCTTATTACATTTTCCATAATAAAGCCCATGTAAAATTTTCATTTTTGTAATATCAATATTATTATTACGTACCCATTCGTCATATATACCAGTAAAAACAGATATGTATCTAAACATATTATTCAGGCATTCAATGTTTTCTTTGATGTAAAAATCCGGTGCAAACGACCAATCATTAGTATCCATATCAACCCTTTTGTACGATTTCGTACAATATAATACAAAGCCAATAAAAAATCAAACCCCTTGTAAGCCGTACAAATCCGGCTTTTTTTAATTTTTTTCAAAAAAACATAAAACACCAGATGTTCTAACCCAGTGAATTAACACAAACAAAAGGGGTAAAAATGTCCGTGTTAAATAATGGGTTTGAATCCTCTCTGAATAAAATGATTCAAAGAAGAAATGTGTTTTTAAATGGTGAGCTGCCGTCTAAAAATGAAGTTGAAATTATTGTTCCAGAAGAAGTCTGTCCTGCGCTGGAAAATGAAAAAATACCAGATTTTTTAAATATGGATGCTTCTGTGGCTATTCCAGATGACCCGATTACTTTGAATAATTATATTGCTGTTCAAAGCGGGGCGGCTGAATTAGGTAAAGAATTGCTTAAAAAATTGCATATCCAGGGCAAATGGTATATTCGGACCCTTCAAAAAACACAAAAACATGCTGAAAATACTTTGGACGCAGGGTTAAAATTAGGCCAATATTTGAAACAATTACCAACCCAGCAAGGGAAACGAACTGATTTGAAACTTCCCGACGATGATGTTGGTAAGTGCAAAAAAGAAATTTTGGAAGAATTGGGTATTACTGAACGGGTTTCTTGGGATTTGCAAAAATTGACGCCAGAAGCCGTTAAACAGGCGAAGCAACAAGCAATTAAAGACGGTAAAATTGTAAATCGTGAAATGGCGTTAAAAATCGTCCGCAAACAACATTACAAGCGCAACAATGTTCCAGATAAATTTGAAGGGGAATTCGGAAAAAAGCCAGATATGAACAACTTTATTGGTAAACAACCATTATATTATACACAATGCTTTGCGTCGGTGGGCGTAGGCGAGGAAAAATTGGAACAAATAGGTTTGTTTCCGTCAGTTGCAAACGAATTAGCAGAAGACCGATGTCGGTGGTATCAAGAACGCCACAAAAATACCGAGGTTATCCAAGGTTCCATTGATGACCCAGTAATTTTTGAAAAAATTGTTGCAGCACACTTGAAACACAAGAACAAGTTGATATTGGCAAGTCCAGTGTGCAGGGATTTTAGTGTTGCCGGCAAGCGTGATTTTGACAATCCACGCGCCAGATTAATTTTCCCTGTTCTTGAATTGGCACAACGGGTTAATGATGTGAACGAATACATATTAATTGAAAATGTGCCGGGATTCTTAACCGCTTCACCTGAAAACTGGCCAGAAGTGAACGGTAAAGAAAAAACAAATCTCGGTACCTATGTAAAGCGGGAACTTGAAAAATTGGGTTATATCGTCAATATCGCTATTGTCCATGGTTGCGATTACAATACCGCCCAGAAAAGAAAACGCGCATTTATATTAGCGTCTAAAAAAGGACAATGGTTGTTTCCAGAAAAAGACGAACAATGGAAAACCTTGATGGATGTTATCGGCCATTTACCATCATTAAATAAGCCTGGCGATACATCCAAATATAAATGGCATGAATTTCCAAATGGTATGGCCCCAGAAACAATTGATGTTTTACGAAATACCCCAACAGGATGTTCTGCGCAAGACAATGACGATGAATACAAACCGAGAAAAACAGATGGTTCAAGAAGTGGCGCTAAGTTTCAATCGTACAACATGAGAAATTGTTGGGGCATGCCGGCTGCAACTGTAATGCAACATAATGATAATCCAGGGGGGCATAAAACCATTCATCCAGGACGACCACTTTCAAATGGTAAATGGACAGACCCACGACCATTCAGCATTCTGGAAATATTGTTAATTACTGGGTTGGATGCAAATTATTTTATTCCAGATTGGGCAACAGCAGAATTAATTCGAAATGTTCTTGGCGATTGTTTGCTGCCAAATGTGAATCTTGCATTGTGTTCAATGATTCCTGGCCGTGAATAATTTTTAGTAATTACAACTATAAACCCCGGCATTAAAGCCGGGATTTTTTTACAAAAAATAATTCCAATTGCGCGACCACCAGAAAAAAAGCGGTTCTATAAAATGTTGATACTGAATTTGGTTGTGGACTTTCGGTGGGGTATTTTAAACGATAAACATAGACGCAAAGCTGTTCGTATCTGTTGGATAGGTAAAATTTAACGGGGCGCAAAACAAATCGCGTTGTTAATTTTTTTTTACCCTGTTTCAACAAATACAATCACAACATAAAATCAATAACACAAATGTTCTAATTTATGTGATTAATCATAGACGCAGAAAGAATCATTACCACCATCACACAACCAACTAAGATTCAATTTGCGTCTATGGTTGCAATAAAATAGGTGGTCAAAATGATAAATACAGATATGGTGGATGTATATAAAATTGACTGTGTAATCCGTAAAAACGCTAAACAAACATTAATTTTAAGACGGGAAATTTGCGATTGGTTATGCGAATTTGCGCCGACACACTTTATTTCAATCCAATTCCCAACAAATCAACGCAGTAAAAGCATGGAAATATCGCGTAATCTGTTGCGTGATGTTATGAAATATTTTGAAAAACAGTTGAATCCAAGACACTGGTTCAAAAAACAGTTATTGTTTATCGGATTTGCAGAACGAAATACCGCTGACAAATGGCACTTTCACCTGTTTTTACACAATAACAGATATCACAACGATAAAATAATCAAGGCGGTGAATAAAACCATCAAACATTTTAAGTATTCGCCAACCGTAATTGATATACAAATGATAAACCGGACACAATGTAAATCGTATTTTTATGCAACCAAGGACATCAAAGCCGATAAACAAGCCCATTTTGATGATAATCGGGTGTTTTTATCAACAGAGATGTTCCCTGAACACACAAAATACCCCAAATTATCACATAAATCCTTCGTGGTTGCCCCTTTGAGCCGCTGCATATTAACTATAAACCATTTCTAATAGGAGCAGGCCACGCGTCAAATATGGATTAAATGGTAAAAAACATCCCGTTGAAATGAAGCGGTGGGTTTAATTAGGCTAATACATGATAACTCTGCCGATTAAAGCAACATTATTATTTTCTAAATTTCGTAATGCTTGTTGGGCGATATCGTAATTAAAGTAAATTTCCGGCAGCAATATGCCGTTTACTTCTATCTTGAAATAAGTGCAATTCATATCAATCACCTTTGTTTAATATTCGTCGGCACGCATAATGGTTAAAACGCGGGTTGTGATATCTGGATTACTAGGGTCATCAGATGCGTATTCCATTGATGTGTCGTAATAGTCAATTTTAAAGAAGTATTTCAATTCATTGTGGTCTATCATTCCAAAATCATGCTGAGAATACGGGTCGTTCCTAGCATTGAAATTATTGAACAGTTTAACCTTTATCAAGATTCGCAACTGTTCATCAAACGGTAAATTTGAAACCCCCTGCGTCAAAATCACTTTATCTTTACCAGGGTTAAAAAGATTCTGACGCAATTTATCGTTTATTTCGGCAATTTTATTCGTATTCATATTAAGCCGCCTGTGTTTCAACTAAGAATTTATTGAAAGCCCGAATACTACAGCGAACCGCACGGCTTTTCATACGGCCTCGCACAGAATGTTCGCCGATTGTATATTGCGGTAAAAGTGTTGATATAGATTCTGCAACTTGTTCAGGTGTTTTAGATTCCCATGCACAGATTCTTAAAAGGCATGATTTGTAATCTGCAATCGTGCTGGGTTTATTTGATTGCGTAAATTTAGAATACCCCTTTGTTTCCATCCATACTTGAAATTGTTTCAAGAGATTCGATTGTTTTGTCATTTTATATCCTTTTTTCTTGCTAACGGTTTGCTTTATTGCTTTAACCTAAGTAAATTATGTCGTGAAAAATTGACCCCGCGAACTAAAAAACGCAAAAAAAGCGGCTAAAAACTGGACGTTTTGACTATTTTTAGTCTTCCGGAGAAAAACATAGTCGTATTTACTGTTGAAACTGAATAGTTAAAGATAAACCGTCATAAACTATATTATTTAAACGGTTTTTATCCATAAATGGTGATACTTATTCACATTAAGGTAGCGATGTTCAATAAAACACACATAAACAAGCAAAATTCAAGCCGTGGACAATGAAAAAAACTATAGGTATCACATATGAAGCCGAGATATTGTTTATCTGCTTTTGATCAATATTGTTGCATGTTGTATGGTATAACCAAAATATATAATTATTAGTGTGGAATTGGCAAATAATAACTATCGGCGATATAAACAGTAAAACCCAGCATGCTTATCGAAATATAAGAACGCACATCCAAATCAGAATCTGGTACCTTATGACATATTGAAATGCCGGTATTTAAAATGTCTTTAAAATAACACTGTATTTCTAATTTATGACCGTTTCTTAATTTTTTTGATTTATAAAAAATATTTTTTGCGAAGCCGTGAAAAACATGAATTTCTAATGGAAAAATTATATCTATCCCGCCATTTATCAAAATCAAATTGCAAATTGCAGATATACCCTCACCAGAAATACCACAAATTAATCGCAAATGATTGCCATGAATATCTGGATTTACAGTGATTATATTGTAATGTTTTCTATTTATCTGTCGCATTGTGTAGCCTTTCATGTAGTTTTTTTGTATAATCAGTGCAATCGCAACTATATTCATGAATAGACATTATTACTTTATAAGTCTGAACATCTTGTAAACATGTCTCAAAATCGTGTATTAAATTTTTTGTATCAATATTATTACTTATACAAGCCAATAATCATAGTTATAATTGGTATTGATATGTGAAAAAATACTTGCTTTGTCTTTGTTCGTTTTTTTGTTTGTATCAAAAAGCTCCGTGCAAATTGGCTATTTCTGCGTTTGCGCTTTTAGCTTTTTGTATGCAAGAATTATCTCGTTTAACATCTATGGTATAAGCGTCTTTATAATGCCACATCGCGCCATCATAATCTTTAATAAAACCTAATCCAAAATTAAAAATATTCGCGTAAGTTATTGGGTCTATACTGCTTTTGGCACTTGTCTTTGTGGAAGTTATACATTCGGTGTTAATTGTGGTAATGGTCAAGCTGCTTTTAGATTTTGGTATTTTAATCGTTGCTGGCAAGATATATGTAGATTTTGTTTTATCGTTTTCAACAATCGCTTTAACCTTTTTTGAATCATTTGTGTTTATATAAATAGTTTGTATATCCCCATTGAGCATATGCGCACAACCGCACAATGTTAAAGTTAATGATGTTAAAAAAACATGTTTCATATTTTTCTCCTTATTCTACTATATTTGTTGATTTGCCATTTAAAAAATTATCTTTTCTTACAACATGTCCTTTTTCATCATACAATATTGAAATTCCATTTAATTTATCATTTTTCATTATTGCTTCCGTGTGCAAATTGCCATTTGGAAAATAAATCTTGGACGAACCATCTTTTTTATCGTTTTTATAAACAACCGCTTTTTCAACAATGCCTGTTGGATAAAAACTTTTAAAAAGACCGTTTTTCTTATCATTTTTATACGATATTGTTTGTTCTATAGTCCCGTTTTCACGATAGTATGATGATACTCCGTCCAATTTTCCAGACTTATAGGATTGTTTTATTTTTATTCCACCTGTTTGATAATAATCTGTAGATTCACCGTTTAATTTACCATCTCTATACATCTGAATTTTTTCAATTTTTTTATTTGAGTCATTAAAATAAAATTTGGAAACACCATTCAATTTACGGTTTTTATATGTTTGTTCAGATTTTATATTTCCATTATTATAGTATGTTTTCTCAACATGTTCTCGATTTAAATAACAAGAACGAAGGCATAAAAAAGCACCACATAATACGAGCAGAACTATTCCGCTTCCGTCAAAACCGCTACTTGAATTAGATGTAGACTCGTTTTCTTCATCTGCTTGCCACACTACAGAATATCCTGGGTTATCACCGTGTCCCCAGGTAATTGCTTCATCGCGTCGTTTATATGGTCCTGCAAAATGATTTCCGTATTCATCAATAACATGCCACCCCATTTATAATACCCTTTGTTATTTATGTTATTTGGATTTTTTTCTATACAATGCACCAGATCTAGTTTGAGAATTTGGTTTACATCTATAATCTAATCTTCCTGAATTTGTTCTTCTAAATTTTTCACCAAAAGCCATTTAGTTCTCCTTCTGTATTGTCATGTCAAATATAAAACAAACCAACGATTGTTTAATAAATCGGCGAATCCAAATATAAAAGCAGTATGAAAGTCGTGTATGTATTGGATTTTTAACATTTTTTTACTTTTTATGACTTTGATAATAAGTAATTCAAATTAGGAAAAAATAGGTTGATTTAATCGTTCTATTAAATTGGAGTATTTTATCAACCAAAGGATTAGAAAAATGGCGGTTATTGGATATATTCGTGTATCATCAAAAAAGCAAACTTGTGAACATCAACATTATGAAATCGAACAATACGCACAACAAAACGGTATAAAAATAGATAAATGGGTTGAAGAAACTATATCATCAAGAAAACCATTAAATAAAAGAAAGCTTGGGCAATTATTAGATGAATTGCAACCAAACGATATTTTAATCGCGGCAGAGATTTCAAGATTGGGGCGGTCTTTGATGGAAGTAATGCGAATTTTGGAATGCTGTTTGAATAAAAATTGTCAGGTTTGGACACTAAAAGAACATTATAGATTAGGAAATGATATTCAAAGCCAAGTTTTAGCATTTGCTTTCTCTTTATCAGCGCAAATAGAACGCGACCTTATCAGCCAAAGAACAAAAGCGTCTTTGGAAAGTGTTCGTGCAACAGGTAAAAAATTAGGTCGCCCTTTTTCAGCACAATCAAAGAAATTAAAATTATCACGCAACACCAAAAAGATAAAACAGTGGTTAGATACAGGCCTAAGCAAATACCGCATAGCCAAAATGATGTCAGTATCCCCTGCAACTGTGTCAAATTTCATAAATCGCATGGGGTGGTAATAGAATCTGTATCATTCGCCAAAAAATACTTTTATTTTATTAAACCAATTTTGAAATTCAGATACATCTGTTTCAGGAAATGTTATATTGTCCCAAACGTCTTTACTTTGTAGGATATTTTTTATAATGTTTTCTGATTGTTTGTTGTCTGGTTTCAAATGGACCCCATGGTCATTTACTACAACAGAAGACACATCTATATTGTCCCAATTTTGTTTTTCAACATCTGTAAATTGCATATCAAACCTGTTTTCAACAACCGTAAACGGTATATAATTTTCAATTTCCCGCTTGCTTGTTTTAATTACATTATTATCTTGAATAATTGTCGGAGCAGTATCGTCGTCTCTATCTTTAAAATATAAACACTTCACATTGGAATCTTTCAAATAATTTTTCTTTATCCAAGTATCAACATTACCAGAACCATGCAATGGAATAAAAGTGAACTGGGTTACATCAACAATGGATTTTAATGTCGGTAAATTGTTTAAATTCTTTAAAAAGTTTATATCTGTTGTTCCCTCAACAAAAATAACACCTTTATAAGAAACAAAAGGTAATATTCCCAAAGTATCCGCAACTTTTTTTAATTCTATATCATCATTTTGTTGCACCACTACCGATTTATCATCAGATTTTTGAACGAATACCAAATTTTCTTTGTCAACCATTTTTACGATTTCTGGTGTATGAGTTGTTAAAAGAATTTGTCTGTCGTTTGCCGTAGATAGTTGTTTCAGAGCATTCATCAACATTATTTGAAAATCCGGGTGTTGTGAAGTTTCCGGTTCTTCTATTGCATATATAACACCTTTATTACTAGTGTTTTTCCTTTCAGCATCGGCAAGGAAGAAACTTAACAACATCAACCGCTTTACCCCACTACCGCGTTTATTAAAAGAAATTCCATCATCACAAGAAAAAGTAAAAGAAAACAATGAATCAAGTGCTTTTGAATCTATATCTGGTTTTAATGTATTTGCTATATTTTCATCAAATGTCTTTAATTTTTCCAAAGTTTTACTTGCAAGTTCTTGTATCTTTTCGTTTATTTTATTTTTCATCTCTTGAAATTCGGCTTCCATACCAGCAACAACCGTTTTTGTAATGGCTTTTGTTGTGTCATTTACTTCTTTGTCTTTATCGGTGTTTGTTCTGTCTGCTCTGAATGGCATATATGAAGGAAAATCATCTTTGAATTTTTTAAAGAGTTCAATAATATCAGTATCTCTGGTTGATGTTTCTATTGCAAATTCATCATTAAAAGTTAAATTCGCTGTTTGTTCAAAAATAGCCTTACGAATCTCTTTTTTTATACTGTCATTGGTTGAATTTATATTGTTCTCTCTTGCTATTCTTTTCAAATCGTTTATTTTTAAAGCTATTAATGGTGTTTCAAAATTATTCGGGTGTTTAGCAATTATTTTTATACTGGCTTTGCCAACCTTTCCACCAGAACAATCATATATTTTTGATATTTCTAACAAGCCATCTTTGTTCAATAAATACTCGTTTTCCAAACAAGTTGCCGTATTTTCACTTGAATCTAATGTTATTGGTTCTTGTGGGTTAACTTCAAAACAACATGAGATTTCAATAAACTTTGAATCTTGATTTGGAATATGAACATTTAAATCATTTATATCTATTGGTGCATCATTAAAATATATGTCCAGAGCATCAATAATTGTAGATTTGCCAACATCATTTTTCCCAATAATTACATTTAAATTTGTGATATTAAAAGTCGCATTTCTATATCCACGAAAATTCACTAATTTTACTTTACATAATTTCATACTGTATCCTTATATTTTGTTGCGTTGAATATAATATAAAAATACGGTGTTTGCAATATAAACAGACGGAATAAAAATATGGTCTGCCCCGTCGGTCAAACTACATTTTTATCAGAATTGGAAGATTTTTTCAAAAATATAAAACCTAAGCATATTCTAATCATTGTATAAACAAAGGACTATACAATGAAAAACAGAATTACAGCAAAATATCGTCGTAATTTGATTACAGCAAAAAAATTGTCAAAATTGGCTGCTCGAGTAAGATAATATCACGGACATAATTTTAAACCTTAACTTCTTGACATCAACGTAGGTATGTTCAGCTTAGGTTTTAAACGACCTAAGTTATTTTTTTATCTGAATTGGAAGTTTGGTTCGAGAACTGTCTGTTTTGAAAAGATTCTAATACATATCAATAACGCGATGTTGTTGTGTAATCAAAGGTATTGATATGAACAATTTTGAAATATTAAAGCAGGAAATTCAATCTTGGTATCCTGATTATGAATTTACAGACAAAGAATTAAACGGTGCCGTTCGTGATTTAATCAAATTTTTTGCAACCAATACATTATGTGTGCACGAAGCAAAAAATAGAGGCTTACAAACAAAAACAAACACGGTAAAATCAAATAAATAAAGAGGTAAAACAATGTTAATAAAACAAAATACAGAAATAAATTTTAACAAATTAAGACCATGTAAACATGCCATAGCGTTCGCCCGCGTGTCCAAAGAACATCAATCTGAAGGAGTTTCTTTAGATGCACAGATAAAAAAGATAAAGGAATATTGCAATAGTCATGATTTGGCAGTAATTCAAGAAATTAAATTGACCGAAAGTTCAACACGCGGTAGCAGAAAAGAATTTCATAAAATGTTAGAATTTGTAAAAAAGCAAAAAAACAAAACAGCGATAGTTGTATATTGCGTTGACAGGTTTCAACGAAGTTTTAAAGAATCAGCCGAAATAGAAGCGTTGTTGAAAGCAGATATAATTGAAGTGCATTTTTGGAAAGATTCTCTTGTTTTGACTAAAAATAGTCCAGCATCAGATATTACCCGTTGGAACATGGGAATATTGGCAGCAAAAATGTATGTTGATGCATTAAGAGACAACGTTAAAAGAAGTATGGAATATAACTGGAAGGAAGGAATTCTGCAAAACAAGGCCCCGACCGGATATTTAAATATTATAAAAAACAATAAAAAAACTGTTGTTATAGACCAAGAACGCGGACCATTGGTTAAGAAAATGTTTGAAGAATATGCAACTGGACTATATTCGTTAAAAGATATGGTTGTTTGGGCCAGAACACATAATTTAAAATCCAGATTTTCAAACAAAACATTATGTCGTGCTGCAATACACGCAATTTTACAAAACCCATTTTATTGTGGTGTTATGTATGTCAAAGGTAATTATATCAAACATATATACGACCTTTTAATTGATGAAGATTTGTTTAATAGAGTTCAAGAACAGTTATCCGAGAAAGCAACCATACATACCAAAACAGAATATGGCAGTATGGATTTTGCACTGCGTGGCTTGTTTCATTGCGGCAAATGCGGTTGTGCAATGACACCTGAATTACACACAAAGAAAAGCGGCAAACAGTATTCTTATCTAAAATGCAGTCATATGCATGGAAATTGCAACCAAAAGCCAATCAACGAACAATTGGTATTTCAACAGATTGAAGATGAATTAGTGGGTTCTTTTCATTTTTCAGACAAAGCATTAAATGCATTAAAATCAAGTATTCGTGAATATATCCAAAACGAAAATGGTTTTAATCGTATGCATAAACAGGAATTGCAAAAACGATTGAGAGATGCAAAAATCCGGTTGGATAATGCTGTCAATATGTTATTAGACGGTGTTATAACCAAAGAAATATATGAAACAAAAAAACATCAATTGGACACTGAAATAGCCGAAATTGAATCAGAATTAAATAAATGTTCTGACGATTTTAATGAAATTGGTGAAATTATTGAAAATATCGTCGAAATCGCTGCAAATGCCGGAAATCTAATACGGAGTTCGAAAACAGACCAAAAACGGGCTCTTTTGAAATTGATACTTTCGAACTCGACCATCGTTGATAAAAAAGCTTGGATTTCCTTGAAAAAACCGTTCGATTTACTTAAAAATTCGAACGGTCGTACATCTTGGTTGGGGCAGCTGGATTCGAACCAACACTGACGGAGTCAGAGTCCGGAGTTCTACCGTTAAACTATGCCCCAATGCGTCGCGTATTATATAACGCCTTTTTCTGCTTTGCAATCAAAATTTGCGCTTTTGGTGGCAAGATGTGCATTTTTATGATATTATGCCCCCTATGAATATTCCGTTGGACAATATAATCAATTTTCACTTGGTGCGGACGCAATGTCACATAGATTGCTTGAATTATTTCGCAGGTTTGCTGGGTGCGGCGTTCCCGGCCCACGATTGTGATAAATTTACAGAACCGTATCAAACCGGATACGCATATCGCAATTATATGGCATATCACCCAGATATGAAAATGCTGCCCCAGCATTTGGAACTGTACAGACGCGTTCACGATGAACATCATCATCTGCAAGCGCACCATATTGGTTCGTGGGACGATGTGCGCCAAATCCCAAAAATCGTTTTAACAGAAATGGTCTGTGATTGGCACAGCGCGAATTTTGAACAACTGGAAATCCAGAAATCATCAGAATACGAAAACGTTCGGGCGTTTTTTGACCGTGTGATTGCGCCGTTGTCGTGGACCGATGCACAGCGTGAATTTATCTTGAATCTGGTTGACGAATTGGCCCGGCGTACAGATTCTGGGGCCGTGCGCGCAATTTGGACGCCTGCGCTGGAATTATGAAATCAAACCCATAGATTTTACATACCGCTGCGCCGCATAATGCGGATATGGAGACGAGAAAAATATTTTATGCGCTGGCGGTGGCAATGCCATTGGTGGCTGCAAACAATGCAGATGCCTGTACGGGTATCACATTGAAATCCGACGACGGCGGTGTCGTTGTCGCCCGAACAATAGACTGGTCGCGCGAAGAAATGGACAATATCTATGTTGTTGTCCCACGCGGTCAAACCCAGACGGCGATTTTGCCAAACAATGCGCCCGGCGGTATGCAATATACCGCAAAATACGGATACGTCGGGCTGGGTATGGAACAGGCAGAGTTTATCGTAGATGGCACGAACGAGGCCGGGCTGTCTGCGGCGTTGTTCTATTTCCCGAAATATGGAAAATACAAGCCCTATGATGCGGCCCTGGCCGGGCAATCCATTGGCGATTTGCAGTTGGTGTCGTGGGTGCTGGCAAATTGCGCCACAATAGATGATGTGCGAAATGCACTGCAAAATATTCGCGTGATAAATATTGATTCGCGCGCCGATACGGTTCACTGGCGTTTTACAGAAAAAAACGGTCGCCAGGTTGTTTTGGAAATCATTGACGGAAATCCATATTTTTATGATAACCCGATGGGCGTTTTAACCAACGCGCCAGGATTCCCGTGGCAGACGACAAATCTGAATAACTATGTGAATTTAATCCCTGGGACCGCCGGGCCGATAAATGTGAACGGCGTAAAGTTATCTGCGTTCGGTTCAGGCAGTGGTTTTCACGGATTGCCGGGGGATTTTACACCGCCGTCGCGATTCGTTCGCGCGTCGTTTTTGTCGTCGTATTCACTGAAACAGAAAACCGCGTTTGATTCCGCAATGCAGGCGTTTCATATTCTGAATAACTTTGACGTGCCAACGGGCGTCCAGTTCGCTGTTGGTGCGGCACCAAACAATATGCCGTCGGCAACCCAGTGGACAATCGCAACAGATATGAAAAATATGGTGATTTATTATCATACTATGTATGACCGCACTGTGCGCGCGATTGATATGTCGGCGATTGACTTTGGCACGGTTGCGTTCCAGACGCATCCGCTGGACGCAAATAAACGTCCGACAATTATGCCGGTGCAAATTGATTATAATGCCCCGGTTGTGGTGGAAACAGACGTGACTGTGGCCGAGGTTATGGAATAAAAATATTTGTCTTTGATTTATTATAAAAACGGCTATAATCCTTGGGTCATTTGATGAAAAACAACCCAAGGAGAAAGCATAATGAAAATCAAACCATTTGCCGGCGTTCGTCCCCCAAAAGATTTAGCGGCCCAGGTCGCATCGCGTCCGTATGACGTTCTGAATTCTGTTGAGGCCAAGCAAGAGGCTGGTGAAAAATCACTGTTGCATATTATCAAACCAGAAATTGATTTTGACCCGATTGCCGATGAACATTCACAGGCTGTCTATGACAAAGCGGTTGAAAATTTCAAACTGTGGCAGGAACGTGGCTGGCTGGTCCAGGACCCAAAAGAAATGTATTACATCTATGCCCAGACAATGGACGGTCGCACCCAGTATGGTTTGGTCGCGGCGGCAAATGTTGATGACTATATGTCGGGCAAAATTAAAAAGCACGAATTGACGCGCAAAGACAAAGAAGATGACCGTATGATTCACGTTCGTATCCAAAACGCGAACATTGAACCGGTGTTCTTTGCGTATCCTGATGTTGATGAAATGAACAAAATCGTTTCGGACTGGGTTGCGTCGCACGCCCCAGAATATGACTTTGTCGCAGACGATGGTTTCGGCCACACGTTCTGGGCAATTACAGATGACGCGGTCAATGCACGCATAACCGAAATATTCAAAAATATCCCGGCGATGTATGTTGCCGACGGTCACCACAGAACCGCCGCCGCCGCCCGTGTTGGCGCAGAAAAACGCGCACAAAATCCGAATCACACAGGAAACGAAGAATACAACTATTTCTTGGCGGTGATATTCCCAGAATCACAACTGCACGTTATTGACTATAACCGCGTAGTGCGTGATTTGAACGGGCTGACGCCGGACGAATTCTTGGCACGCCTGGGCGAATCGTTTGATGTTGTTGATATGGGCACAGAAATTTACAAGCCGGCAAAACTGCATAACTTTGGTATGTATCTGAACGGCCATTGGTACAGTCTGACGGCGAAAGCGGGCACGTATAACGACAACGACCCGATTGGTGTTCTGGACGTGACAGTGCTGTCAAATTTGGTGTTTGATAAAATCTTGAACCTGGGCGATTTGCGCACCAGCAAGCGTATTGATTTCGTTGGTGGAATTCGCGGATTGGCCGAATTGCAAAAGCGCGTTGATTCGGGCGAAATGGTTGCGGCGTTTGCGCTGTATCCTGTCACAATGCGCCAGATTATTGACATCGCCGATACTGGCAACATTATGCCACCCAAGACAACGTGGTTTGAACCAAAGTTGCGCAGTGGTTTGGTAATACATAAACTGTCATAAAAAACGGGGCATTGCCCCGTTTTTTATTAGTGATAAAGCGAGTAAGTGATAGAGTGATAAAGTTTTCAGCATAAAAAATTAAAAACTTGTCGTTACTGCCGTTGCCAACTCACAAAATTCCCGTAGGTATTTTTTATGGTTGAAATTTAATTTTTTGGCGATTATAGTGAATATGAATCCAAAGGGATTTGGGTTCGGGGCCTTCAACAAGCCCGTAAATCTGTGGTATGCGCGATGCGTATATCAAATCCGCACAGTAAAGCGGCGCACATGCGCCATTTATTGTATGTACCCCACCATTATGGTCGGGGATCCACCGGTAATACAACAGGGGAAACCCAAAGATCGGTGGGGTCATTCTGATTTATGATTTGTTGAAATCCCCGACCGTCAAATAATTTTTGGCGGTTTTTTGTAATTTGTTTTGACGTATGTCCTGGGGCGATAATTTTGCACTTGCAAGTGTCAAAACAGATGGTATAAATAAAACTAACAGACGATGAAAATCGTCATCTGTAATGGAAGGAGAGCCTTATGAAAATGTCCCGCACAGCAATCAAAGAACTAACTGCGGCATATCGTGCCGTGTTGAAACACGCATTTATTGCCGCAATGGGCGCAATGGTCGTTATCGGTGGCGCATCGGCTGAAAACACCGTTGAACGCAAGATTTTCGCAGGAACAGACACTGTGTCTGGTGAAAACATTTCTAACCAAAATTTTTTGAAATCTGCTGGTGAGGCTGGTGATTTTGGTGGATATGTTTATGTCAAAAGAAATGACACCAAACTGACCGTCAAAGATTCCAATTATACAAACAATACATTTGATGGCACAGGTGGTATTTTTGTGGTCACAACCCCCCGTGATAACACAACGTCAAAATTGGTGGTAGAAAACACTCATTTTGTTGGAAACAGTGCCGCATACAGCGGTGGGGCAATTTCTAATTTTAATATATTGAATGTCACTGGTTCTGAATTTAAAAATAACAGTGTGACGCCTGGGGTTGATTCCGATGGTTTGATAGAAGGTGGTGGTGCTATTTTCTTGGGTTCTGACTCTGAGACCAAGATAGATACAACTATATTTGCTGGCAACAGTTCAAAAACAAATGGTGGTGCGATTTCTATGCGTCAACCCCAAGATGGAGATAACAGTGCGGCAAAATTAAACGTATCGGCAACGTTTGACGGCAATCACGCAGATGCCAATGGTGGTGCGATTTATAATACGTTTTATGCAAATAATGGTATGGGATTGGGCGACGGTGTGACCGTGGCCGGTAATTTTACCAAAAATTCCGCAGGCAAAAACGGTGGCGCAATCTTTAACGATGGCGCGCTGGACAAGATTGGTAATGCCGGTGGCGTTATGACCATTCGCGATTCGGTGTTCAGTGAAAACACCGCAACAACATGGGGTGGGGCAATCTTTAACAGTGGCACATTGACACTGGGCGATGGCGTTTCGTTCACAGGCAACAGCGCATACGCTGGTGGTGCGGTTTGGAATGACGGTAAAATGGAAATCGCCGCAGGAACTAAATTTGTTGGCAATAATAGTAAACATGCCGCTGGTGCGTTGTATAACAGCAGTACTGGAACATTGGGCGATCTGATTGGCGTTGTTTTTGAAAATAATACCGCGGTGTTTGGCGGTGCTATTAACAATTCAAAAACGTCAACTGGCATCAAGGGCGGAACAATAGACCTGATTTCAGAATCTCATTTCATCGGTAATTCTGCTGGATCAAACCAAGGGGGGGCAATCCGTAATCAGGGGACTATATCTAAAATAGAAAAGAGTGTATTTGATTCCAACGTCGCAGGAAATGGTGGCGCAATCAATAATGGAACCTTGGGTAGCGTGGTAGAAGGTATTTATAAGACAAAGTTTATCAACAATACGGCTATTGCCGCAGGTGGAAATCACCAGGGTGGTGCGATTACCAATGCAGGACACATCGGCATTATTGATGAAACGGTGTTTGAATCAAACCGCGCTGGCAAGATTGGTGGTGCAATAGCAAATGTGACCCCACAAAATAATGGTAGCGGCCTTGCAAAGGTTAATATTGCAAATTCTACATTTACAGGTAATGTTGCCGGTGAAAGCGGTGGTGCAATATACAATGCCACAGGTGGGGCGGTAAGTCTGTCTGGTGAAAATACATTTACCGGTAATATGGCTGGTGGCGTCGGAAACGATATTCACAATTTGGGTAAATTGGCAGTCACTGGTGGCACAACGACCATTGATGGCGGTATCACAGGCGATGGCGCATTGACCATTGCGGATGGTGCAACACTGAATATCGGTACCACAACGGTTCAACAAAAAGAATTGACGCTGGACGGCACGGTTGGCGCAACAATTGTTGGGGCGAACAACTATGGTAAACTGTTGGCAGAAACATACAAAGGCAACGGCAAAGTGTCATTGAATGTTGCAACAACAGGGACATATAATATATTTGGCGAAAATGCGAACGAATATACTGTCGTTGATGCCGGCGCAATCTATGATGTGACCAAGGGCGATAATGGCGCAATTACAATCGCAACCAAAAAGGTTGAAGAAATTGCGGCTGGTGCTGGTCTGACCAATACTGCGGCAAATACGGTTGCGGCGTTGGCAAATGCAGATAACGATTTGGCAAATATTGCATCGCTGAACGTGCAACAGGCATTGCGTAATGGCGATACAGATTATATTGAAACTGAATCTGCCAAGGCAAACCCAGTTGATAAACCGGTCGTTCAATCGGTTGCACAATCTGTCCAGGGCGCAGTTATGACACTGGCGGCGAATCGTATGGCTGGCGCACCATCGGCGGGCACAATGGGCCGCAGCGGGGGTGATTTGTCTGATGCTGATTACGGCGTGTGGGCACAGGGTATGTTTAACAAATCCAAATTCAATGGCCAGTTCAACGGATACACCCGTGGTGTGTCGGCTGGGTTTGATGCGCTGATTGACAAACAGTACACGATTGGTTTGGGTTATGCGTTCGGACATTCTGATGTTCATGCCAATGGCGGTCGCGATACCGAAATTGACAGCAACAGCATATTTGCATATGCCCAGTACAAACCAAGCGAATGGTTCGTTAATGCGGCATTGAATTACACAATGTCAAAATATACCGAAACCGTTGACGCATTTGGTGTTCGTCTGAAATCAGATTATGACACTGACGCGTTCGGTGGCCAGGTTATGACCGGTTATGATTTCGCGTCTGGCCTGACACCAGAAATCGGTCTGCGTTATTTGCATGTGACACAGGATTCGTACAACAACGGCCTGAACCATGTCAGCAGCGATGATACAGATTTCTTGACTGGAATTGCTGGTATGAAATATCGTTTCGCAATTGAAAACGATTCGGTTATCAACTGGTTCCCAGAACTGCGCGCGGCAGCGACATATGACTTTGTTTCTGACCGGGCGATGTCCACCGTTACAATGCCAGGCGCGGCGTCCTATGTGGTTGATGGCGACCGTCTGTCCCGCTTTGGCGGTGAATTCGGTATCGGTCTGACCGCAGAATACAATGGTCTGGAAATCTCGCTGGTTTATGATTTGGATCTGCACAAAGATTACACATCACAAACCGGTATGGCGAAATTCAGATATGAATTCTGATAGAACAGGAACGGGGCAATGCCCCGTTTCTTTTTTCAGTAATAAAGTTTAAATTGTCGGCCCACAGAGCAGGGGGTTATTTAAAATATTTGCTGTGTTGTTCTTGGGATATTTTATACATTTTGTCAAACAGTGCGTCTGCATCTGCACGGGTTGCCGGGCCCGATGTCGCGCCACCAATGTCGGCACCGTTCAATATTACCAGACGACTGGGCAATAAATCATTGCCGCATTCAATAAAATACTGATTACCATCATAATATTTGCCAAAACAGCGGCCGTTCGCAACGGCGGCGTATCCTGCATCGGCCAGCACACCACACGTTGGTTGCGTGCCACGCGTGATTTCGCCGTTTTCCAGAACTTCATAGGTGTCATATCCGGCCGCCCCCAGGACGCCACTGCACCATACGTTTACGTATTTGCCGTCCAGTGATACCGTTGTGCCATTTGAACTGGTCTTGCGCGAGCCAAAGCAATCGCCATTTAATATGTTTATATCATAATCGCGCGTGTTTATCCCCGTGCCATGTGAGATTTCTGCGCGTCCAATCGGGGAGGCATCATCAGACTGGGGATTTAATGCCGCGCCACAAATCATTTTGATTCCGCGACAATTACTGGTTGCGTCCCATAATTCTGTGTCGTATCCTGCGCCCATAGAAACATAGCATTTTGTTGGATCCAGGCGGCAAACCGTCGGCTGTTGCCACCATGGGGTGGCGGCTGTTGCCGCGCCACATAATACCGAAATCACAGAAAACGCAAATATTTTTTTCATTTCAATCTCTTGGTATGTGTGTATTCTACCAGAATTTGCCCCGACATGCAAGGTCGCCGCTATTGCCCAGTGCCTGTGCCACCGCCCGATGTGTTGTCGCTTGTCGTTGCGCCATTGGTGGTTGAGTTGTTATTACTGGTTGTTTCGTCATCTGAGGCACGGCAATAACCCCATTTTGTATTTGCACCTGTTTCGGAATAGAATTTCTGGTGCAATTTGTGCCCTGTAATGTCGTGCAGGCCATCGCCACGTCTAATCTGTGTCGTGCCAGTTTGCTGTTCGGTTGTGGTTTCGGTGGAATTAGTTTCTTGGTCAATCCATTGTGTATCAACCCACAGTCCGTTCAGACGTTTGCATTCCTCCGCTAGCACTGTTGCCATTTCAACGCGTATTGAATCCATGACGACATTTACATCTTCTATCACAGTGGTCGGCAATACGTAATCGGATTTTGTTGCGTCAGACGGACGGACACAGGTTTGCATGGCATAACGCACCATTTTTTGATACAGACTGCCGATATAATCGGTGCCACAGTTCAGACCATCGGTTTCTGGAACTGCTGGCATTCCAGCGCCACCACATACCTCCAGTGATAATGCCTCGCCTTCACATTTCTGGCAACTGTTGCCAGGTGTTGGGGTGCTGTTTGCAACCCACACGCCGTTTTGATTGACTGCCAGGTACCAAGTGTCATTGCAACTGGTATATTGTTTGCTGAGTGGGCAATTGTATCCGCTTTGACTTGTTGGGTCGCCAGATGGTGGGGTAATGGGGCCGGTATCATCATTACTGGTGTCGTTGTTATTACGATTCCACAATTCCTGGTTGCACTGATAGTTTGTGGCATATTGCTGTTCCCCAGGAGCATACACGCGGCAACCATACGGATATGCGTGCAGACTGTCATTGGACGGAACGGCGCACATATCGCGTGCAAATTCTTGCAAAGTGACACGGCATTCCTTGCCTATCTTTTGAGCCGTGATGTTGTGCATGGCATTGACCAATAAATCTAATGCGTTGCCAGAACCGTCGTTATATAACAGACTGCATGCCTGCAATTTTTCTTTGCACATTTCTTCGGATAATTCCAAACGCGCCCCCAGTAATAACTGCTCTTTGATATTACTAAAATCTTTTAACGATTTGCTCTGTTCGTCGTAACAGGCGTTCACGACGTCCAGACATTCGTTTTTTACGGTGCGGATACGTTCATGTTGGCCCTGGTATATTTCAGCAATTGCCTGGCGCATGAATTCGTCCCATACATCGTCAGCCAAGTCGCGACATGTGTCCAGTCCGCGTGCCGCGTATGCACGTTTGCGGTTTAATTCGGCGACAATCAGGCGGTTTGAAGGATTGGTCAATACGTCACCCGACAATGAAATCTGGGTTTCCAATTGATAAAAATCTGCCGTGTAAATAGGTTCGCCCTTGTCCCGCGTCAAGTATTTGCCCGATATATCCAGGCAGTGAACATAATCGGTTCCACATGCGGCGTCGGCGGTAATATCCTTGCGTACCTGGGCGATACAGTCGTTAATGGATGTTGAATTATGGGCGTTATAATTTTCCAGACGCGCGTTGTTCATTTCACGTTCAGTGCTGCGTATAGTGCCCTGGGCATTGGCCAGTTTTTTGTTTAGTGCCGTCAGCAATGTCGTGCAGTCATTTTCAATATACATTCCATATGCAGCAACAACCATGTCTAGTGTGTTTTTGGACGGACAACGACCAGAAACTAAATCGGTGCATTGACTGTGCACCGCGTTGTATAATGATTCCCCGGTCAGGTTCGCGATGTTTGCGCCCGATGCTAAATCTGTCGTTGCCCAGATTGCATTTATATCGCCAGCGATATCCAGCGTCCCCGACGTTGACAATGAATTTGATTTTGTCTTGGTCAAAACTGCGCTAATGCCAGCCAATTTTTGTGCCGATGACGAATTGTCGCGCACGGTTGATGCCGCAGTTTCGCCGGCGGTTGCGTTTATCATTGCCTTGACCTCGGCCGCGGTTTTGGGAATAACCTCTATATTCAGGCTTTTAAAATCTTGTAATTGGTCAGATGCCCGACCCAGTGCGCGTTCGCGTGATTTAATGTCGGTCAGTTTTGAAGAACATACACATCGACGGTATGTGTCATCTTGTTTCGCACAGAATTGATCCATGCACGAAAAATATGCATCGCGACACGTGTTATATCCAGTGCCAAATGTGTTTGTTCCGCTGGCCGATGTGGTTATAGCGCGTGCGTTTGTTGTTGCACTGCGTGCGATTGTTTTTGTCGCGCTGCGTGCAGATGACGGTGTTGTGACACGTGCGTTTGTTGTTGCGCTGCGTGCGGCGGTGTTTGTGCGTGCTGCGCTGCGTGCCGTGGCCGTGCGATTGACAGTATTACGTGCAGTGGTGCGGGTCGTCGCATTACGTGATTTGGTCGCCGTTATTGCGGTTCGCGTTGTTGGTTGTGATTGTGTGACGTCTGATTGCTTGCGTGCAGTAACATTGTCGCTGGGTGTGTTTCTGGTAACGGTGGACGCGCTGCGCACCGCGGCATCGGAAAAACCGATGCCGGCACAGAGTGTCGCGACAAAAAGCAAAATCTTTTTCATCCTTGGCTTTGTGACAATGATAACAAAAATGCCCTTTTATGGGCAAGGGTTATTTCGCACAATCGCGCAATTTTTTTGCAAAAAGAATCCCGCAGATTACGGGACTTTTTATTAATTATTTGTATCTGTGTTTGATGGGCGGTTGCGTTCGACGAATGTGATGCGTCCCTTGTCCAAATCGTATGGGGTCATTTCAACACGAACGCGTTCGCCAATATTGACCCAGATACGCGCCTTGCGCATTTTTCCACACACAGTGGCCAGAATTTCGTGGCCGTTTTCTAATTTTACACGAAACATTGTGTTCGGCAATTTGTCTTCAACTGTGCCACTGAATACAATTACATCATCTTTCGCCATATTTTATCCTTAGCATTTTTCTGAATTTTTACTGGTCTAATGTTATATTTTTGCATAAAAAATTGCAAGTTGTTTTTATCTGCTTGCACGGCTGGGCCGGATTTGATAAAATTAGACATAATAATGTAGGGTGGACTCATATGAGATTAGGCTTGTTTTTCACATTGTTGTGTGTTGTGCCGGGGCTTGCATGCGGGGCGACACGTGATGATACGAACGTTCGTATCGGTGTGACGCGTATGTCAATGGCGGGTGTGCGTACGCCAAATATGACGGGGAATTTGGGTGGAAATAAAAACGCTTCGCCGACACTGCCGACAGCCAGCACTAGCAGTGGCATCACGCCAAGTTCAACGCCGGTATCTGCATCAACATCTACGCCAGCGCCACAGTCGAAACCGGAACCGACACCAGAACCGACGCCAACCCCGGTGCCAAATTCAAGCACGGCTGATAACAGTGCTGGCGTGTCGTGCCGCACAGCGTATCGTGCATGTATGGATGAATTTTGTCTGTTAGATGAAAGCGAGGGAAACCGTTGCGCTTGTTCAGACAACATAAATAAATCAAAATCATTGATTCAAGAAATTCAACAAATTCAATCAGATGCAGATAGTTTGTATACCGAGGGGGTAGAGCGCGAACAACTGGGGGCCAAAGCAAAACTGGTGTTTGGTCAGAGTGCGGCCGCGCAAAAAAGTTCACGTGCGTCGGGGCTGAGTTTTACCGAGTGGTTAAACAGCGATAATAATTCGGATTCGCTGGGGGCTGACGAAGATATTGGTGATGGCTTGTATTCAATGGCGGCAACATATTGTGCCGACGCATTGGCGAAGTGTGGCAGTTCTGCCGATATGGAAGAGGCGTTATATTCCCGCCAAATTGTTTCCGATTGCAAGGCGTTTGATTCATATCTGGCCGACCAGAAATCCAATGCGATGGCCAACAAACGCACGGCCGAGGCTGCTGTGCGTAAGGCGCGTCTGGAAATGTTGGATACAACAAATAAATACAACCGCGGCGAATGCCTGTTGGCGTATAAATCGTGTATCGCGGACAAGGGCGGCTGTGGCGCGAACTTTGAAAACTGCTTGGATCGCGACTTGCTGGGGCGTCGTGCGAATGCGTGCGAAAATGTTCTGGATCAATGTATGGCCGTTCGTGACAGTGTATTACAGGATTGGGGCGCAGAATCAGAAAGCATTTTGGTTGATGCTGCGAAATACGCTGATAAAAACGCCCGTGCAACATGTCTGGCACGTATTCAGGTCTGTTTAGAAGATAGTTGCAGCACAGAAACAAATTCGGCGTGCCTGACCGATGTCAAGGTTGCTGCCGGGATTTGTCCGGTTATTACCGAATGTGAAGAAATGATTCCGGGTATCCAAAGTGCGGTCAATGATAAACTGGGGTATCTGCGGACGCATTTCTGCCAGAACGATATTGACAAATGTTTGCAAAGCAAGTGCGGTGAAAACTTTACTGCGCCGGAATGTGTTGGCAAAAGTGCAAGTGAAATTGCCGCGTTGTGTCCGCAATCAATGTATCCATCGTGCAAGAATGAAACCCAGTTTGATATAATCGTGCAATCTGTTTTGTTACAGATGGATTATCAGATGTTGCAGGGTTGCCTGAACTACTTTGGCGAACAATTGGGCAAAGTTTGTGGCACGGATATGTCGTGCCTGCCGACTGATACGACAATTGCGTCGTTGACATCTGTTCCTGCCGATTCGGCGGTGTTGGCTGAGTTGCGTGAAACTGTGCGCAAAAATGTTGCCGCATCAGTGGACGAATTCTTTACGCAATTTGAACAGGATAAAACGGTTGCCGCATGTTCGGACAGCCAGAAACCCATCGGTAAAAAATCATTGGGCGACACGGTGTTCAATAGTGCAAAAATGGTTGCGCAAATCAGTGCTGAAAATCGTGCAATGCGCGCATTGGAAGCCAAGATTTCAGAACTGTCGCGTCAGCAAGATTTGGATGCTGCCCAGAAGAACTGTCTGAATACATACCAGGTGGAATCGCCGGACAAATCGTCCAAGAGTTACAGTTATATTCGCAGCGTGTCGTTTGAACCATCGTTGCGCAATTGCCATGTGTGTCGCGTGCAACAGGTTTGTGAAACGGGTGGTGAATCCAAAGGAACGGCAGGATTGAAAGGATTGGCGGGCGGCCTGTCGGCAGGTGCAGCAGCCGGCACGATGGTGACCCCGGGCTGGGGCACAGCAATCGGTGGCGTCGTTGGCGCGGTTGGTGGTCTGTTTGCAGGACGCAGTGCGGGTGGCGAACAAGAATTCTGCCAGGAAATTGAATCCTGTGAAGATATAAATATGTAATGTGCGGGCATAAATATGAATATAAAAAATATTTTGACGTTTGCGATTTGTGGTGTTGTGACCGTGGGTACTGGTGACGCGTTAGCAGCGGTCAAGACATCAAAACAGGCGGCAATACAAACCGGGACAAATGTTCGGACGCGGCTGACGGCAACTGGTCTGTATGACCAGGAATGTTATGACGCGTATTATTCGTGTATGGATCAATTCTGTATTGCCGACAACGCCAGCGGGGGCAGTTGCGCGTGCAGTGATGAAAACGCAAAATATGAACAACAGCTGACCGAAATCCAAGATATGATGGACGAGGTCGCACGTATCCGCGCCGAAGATGTTGAAAAAGTTCGCGCGGGTGCGAACGCTGATATTATATTCACCGGTGAACGCAAATACGATGAATACGGCAATATTATCAAGTCGGGTGAATTGACCGCGACGGAAAAAAAAGCCCAAAATCGCCAGAGTCTGATGGCGTTATTTGACGCCGCCAGCGATGATGAAGAAGAGGCTGCAACTGGAATTGCGGACAAGACAGGCAACGCACTTTATAACGCGGCCCAAGAACTGTGTGCAGCCCAGATTCCAAACAAATGTTCAGTCGATTTGAATTTCTTGACCCAATTATATTCCCGCCAGATTGTATCCGATTGTCGCGGATTTGAAAACAGTATCAACGCTAAAATGGCAGCGGCAAAGCAAGATTTGGTCGCCGCCCAGGGCGAGGTGCGCACCGCACTGCAAGAAAGTTTTGCATCTGCTAACAAATATGATTTGGGCACATGTATGGTGGAATTTAAAAAATGCATGCAGACCGATGATGCTTGTGGCGCAGGCTGGGAAAATTGTGTTTCGGCAATTGCATCTGAAAATATGCAAAACAATACCGCGGTCAGCACTGCCGGCACCACAGTTACAACGGTTGATAAATATGATATAACTGCATCAACTATGGAAATCTTGAATTCCAAGCGCGCCATTTGTGAAAAGGTTTTGAATCAATGTGTCGCCGTCCGCGACCAGGTTTGGCCGGCTTTTTTGCGCGAGGCGGCACCAACGATAAAGGTTGCCGAAGCCAAAGTTGAATCTAAATTTCGTCAATCGTGCCTGGGCACAATTTCCGATTGTATCCAGACGGCGTGTCGCGACGATATTGCGGGCAAGGGCATTGCGACAATGGACGCCTGTTTGGCACGTCCCGACATGGCACGCAGTTTTTGCAAGGTTGAAATTGACCCATGTGAACGCATGGAACCGCAAATTTGGGATTATGTAACTGATAAGTTGGCGGCGATGCGTGTTGACGCCTGCACGAACGAGGTCAAAGAGTGTTTTACCGCGGACACACGTTGCGGCGCGAATTTCCAGAACTGTATTGGTATGGATTACGATTATATCCACGATATTTGCCCGATTGACACGTTGGTTGTATGCAAACAGAATAACAAAGATTTCTCGATGGATGATTTGGATTCTATGTTGATGGGGCTGTATCTGAATATTGATAACAGTGCGCTGACCCAGTGTGAAAACCTGGTCGACACCAAAATGGCTGAAATTTGCGGCAGCACTACCGACTGTAATAAATTCGCCAGTGATGATACAATTGGCACTGGCTCATTGCGTTCCCAGAAAGATGGCACGACGTATCGTGTGACCGGTATGATTTCGTTCGGCAGTATCAAGATGGGCGACGCGTCTGGCAAAACGATTGACAACGGCGATGGCAAGACTGTGCGTCTGGGCCCCGGTGAAATTGGCGTTGCAGAATATCTGAACCAGATTCGTGCGCGTAATTCGTCGGTCAATAACGCTGATGGCATTATTTCGTCAATTGAAGAAGAACTGAACAATATTGCTGGCACAATCAATCGCACAATTGAAATGATTGAACAGGACCCGCAAATTCAATACTGTGTGAACGGGCGCGATTTGTCCCAGATTACGGGCAAGGCGAACCAGAAAACCACAGCGCGTTTTCCAAACTTGTTAAACAGTGTGAAAATGCAGATTGCGGTTGCCGCACTGCGCCAGGCCCAGGATAACTATAACGCCAAACTGAATAAACAAATCGCAGACGCAACCAAAGACGCGTCCACAGATTTGGCGCAATATATGTGCCAGAAATTGGCCGAAAACGGCGGGGCTGGCACAACCGGAATTGCGTCATCAACGCCGCTGGCGGCACCTTATGCAATCAGTTATGATGTGGGCTCGGGGCTTAGTAATGATGACCTGACGCGTGGCGGCACGGGCGAAACGTCTGTTACGACTACTGCGGGCAGTGGCGTTACAAAAACGGTAACCAGTCTGTTTAACCGCGAAACGCGTAATTGTCATGTATGCACTACCACATCTACACAGAGTTGCACGGTAAAAGGTGGCAATTGGTTCCGCAAGGCAAACAAGAATTGCGAAGTTAAAACTGATGGTCCGAATTGTGAAGATATTGCAATGTAATAATACACCTGGGGGAATAATTCATTATGGAAAATACACATGCATTAGCAAACGGGATAAATCTGGAATCCATTATTACATCACTGGGCCAGACGGCAATACATTTTTCGGTTCGCTTGACGGCGTCTATATTCATACTGGTGGCGGGACTGTGGCTGGCGTCACGTGTTTCTAAATCTGTTCGTCGTGGAATGGAACGGCGCAAACTGGATCCGTCGTTACAGTCGTTCATCGGTTCTTTTGTCAGCATTGCACTGCGTATAATCGCCATAATCATATCGCTGACCACGGTTGGGGTTCAAATGACGTCAATCGTCGCGGTCTTGGGGGCTGGCACATTGGCGGTCGGTATGGCATTGTCTGGCACAATGCAGAATTTCGCTGGCGGCGTTATTATTTTATTCCTGAAACCGTTCAAGGTTGGTGATACAATTGCAACCGCATCGGGCAAGACTGGCGTTGTTAAAAAGATTATGATTTTTACGACCGAATTGCATACGTTTGATAACCAGGTTGTGTTTTTGCCAAATGGCACGCTGGCTAATGGTGAGATAACGAATTTGTCAGGTGGGGCGTTGCGTCGCACGGAATTGATGGTTGGCATCGAATATGGGGCCAGTGTTGCGACCGCCCGTCGCGTGATTTTGGATATCTTGGCACGTGACCCACGCATCGCGGACACGCCGGCGCCATTGGTCATGGTCAAAGAACTGGGCGACAATGCTGTTGTGTTGAAAATTTTGTTCTGGGCAAAATATGCAGATATGTTCATGACGGGCCCAGACATTTTGGAAAAGATTTATAACGAATTACCGAAAAAGAAAGTCGGATTCCCGTTCCCCCAGGTGGATGTACATATCAAAAAATAATAAAAATAAAGGAGTTGACATATGAAAAAAATGTTTGTTTGTGCAATGGCGGTTATGATGTCCGTGACGGCGGCCAGTGCGGGTTTTGTTGATAATAATGAAACCATCGTCACCGTGGCCCAGGTCAAAGAAATGCGTGACGATGTTCCTGTGATTGTCACGGGGAATATTATCAAGAGCATGGGCGACGAAAAGTATTTATTCCGCGATGCCACCGATTCAATTGTCATTGAAATTGATGACGATGATTGGAATGGTTTGACGGTAACGCCAGAAGATAACGTAAAGTTGTATGGCGAGGTTGAATCCAAACTGTTCAAAACAGAAATCGAAGTAGACAGAATTGAAAAGTTATAAACAAACGCGCCGATGGCGCGTTTTTATTAGTGATATAGTGAAAGAGTGATTTAGTGATAAAGTGAATTCTCTTGCTGTTGCGCTCCAAGTTTCCCTCCATCGGGCCCCACAAAATCGCCAGATTTTGTGGGTGTTTGCGTGGAGGGGTGGTGCGGAGCACCGGGGTGTCGTCTATTTTAGAGAGCAATAATTGTGCTCGCCGATGGCGGACACTCCTTATTGTCATTCCTGCGTAGGCAGGAATAGGGACTAAGAAATTACTTTTGCTCATTGTTGCACAATATACGTAAAAATTAGCACCCCAACCACACCCTTTCGTCATACCGGCGCAGGCCGGTATCCATTGTGTTCCCTTGGCACGTCACAATTGAGTGATTAGTCACCAATAATAAAATCCGCAATTGCTCGGACACGGCTCGCGTTTGCTCGCACTGCACGGTCGAATCCAAGCGAAGCGCAGGATGCGGCAAGGACGCAGTCCGCAGGCGACACATGAATAGTTTTCTATTCTAAAACTATATCACTGTATCACTCTGTCACTTACTCACTTTTTACATCTCTACATCTTGTAAATTCTGATAAAACTGTTTGTTGATGTATTGGTGGAACCACTGCCACCATCGCCACCAGGAACTGCCACGCCTGCGCCATAATAACCACCGATACATGCGCCACCGCCACCACCACCATAGATGGTAATTGCCTGGCCCCCGCATTGGAATGTCACATTTGCGCCGCCGCGACCACCGGCGGCATTTTTCGGCGTTGTGTCACCCGGCTTGTAATACGCGTCTGTCACGCCACCACCATCACCCCCGCCAGCGTTCGTCGCATCCGCACCCGCGCTAACAACCGTGTCCGACGGACAGTTCTTATTATACTGCCACGTGGTGCCGCCCGTGCCATTTGGCGCACCGCCACCACCGCCGCCCAGATTCCAATAATGTGTCGCCTCGCCATAATTACCGGTCAAAATACATACACGCAGATTGCGTGGCGTGTTTGTTTCTTGGTATCCCGCACCCGTGCCCATTGACGCTCCTATCGAAGTGTTTATGACATTTTGACACAACGGATACGTATCCGGGCCACGATAGCAACTCTGGCCATTTGCACCCCGTGCGCGGAACACGCGGTCGCCAACAACCACGATACTGTCCGCACCAGACGCACCACCGCCAAATGACCCGTAATACGAACCCGATTTGTTCACCGTCCCCGGCATACCATCACCACCACGGAATG
>OJAW01000057.1_pt1 | contig 86767 bp, 84 predicted proteins | sample 1589151 | NCBI WGS metagenome assembly OJAW01 (sample SAMN03283290) | human gut metagenome | biome: human-associated habitat; material: feces | host: Homo sapiens | place: Peru | collected 2012
GGATTTAATAAGATAACAAAATAAAAATTATAAGATTTATTTCTTATAATTTTTTATTGAGTTGTTAAATTTTGTCATTTCAGTTTCATATTTGTTATTTCTTGGTGAATAGTATTTTCTACCAATTAAATTGTCTGGCATATATTGTTGGTCTACCCAATAATTAGGGTAATTGTGTGGGTATTTGTAATTAGGTGAAGTTGTTTTTATGTGTTCTGGTATTCTTCCGACATTTCCAGCATTTATATCATTTATAGCAGACATTATTGCTGAATCTGCTGAATTGCTTTTTGGACTTAGTGCCATATCTATTATTGCAACGCTTAATGGTTTTACTAATTCTGGATAACCAATTCTTTCACTTGCTTCTATAGCTGCAACTACTTTTGGTCCAATACTTGGATTTGCAAGACCTATGTCTTCATATGCAATTACTAGCATTCTTCTATAAATTGAATCATAATCTCCACTAACTATAAGTCTTCCTAAATAGTGAAGGGCTGCATCTACGTCACTTCCTCTAATGCTTTTTTGAAATGCTGATAGCATATCATAGTGACCATCTTCATTTTTATCTGTAAAGAATGATGGTGTGTTATTTGTTTTCTTTATATTTTCTATTGTGACTTCTTTATTGTAACCATAATAAGTAAATTCTACTAGATTATAAGCATATCTTATATCACCATCTGATAGAGTAGCTATATACTTTATAGTTTTATTGTCCATTATTATATCTAGCAATACTTCTTTTACTCGTTTTAAACCTTTTTCTACATCTTTTTCTGTAAGTGAATGTAATTCTAGTAATTGACATCTACTTCTTATAGCAGGATTAATTGAATGATATGGATTAGAATTTGTAAGACCTATTAAAGTTATTAAACCACTTTCAATGTAAGAGAGTAGTATATCCTGTTTATCTTTATTCATTCTGTGAATTTCATCCACTATTAATATAATACCTTTATAAAGCTTTGCTTCTTCAATAACAACTTCAAAATCTTTTTTTGAATTAATAGTAGCGTTAAGAACTCTATATCTTTGATTAAATTCGTTTATCAAAGCAAGTGCTATAGTTGTTTTACCAATACCACTTTTACCATATAAAATTATATTAAATAACTTTTTTTCTTTTACTAAATTAGTTAATATTTTATTTTTACCAATTAAGTGTTCTTGACCTAAAACATCTTTAAGATGAGTAGGTCTTAATTTATTCGTAAGTAGTTCCATATAAATCACCTTTCATTATTTTATCAATAATAAATATAAAATTAAAGTATAAGTTTTTTAATATTATGTAAACTTATGTAAAAATGACTATAAATATCAAAAAAAATATAATATAATTGTCATGTATGATAGATATAGAGAATAAAGAATTTGTTAATGACTTTAATAATTATTTATTAATTGATAAAAATTATTCTAGTAATACAGTTGAATCTTATATGAGAGATATAAGATACTTTTTAGAATATACTAATAAAGATATAATAGATATTACTAAAAAAGATATTGATAATTATATATTACATTTACTTCCAAATAAGAATGATAGTTCTATTAATAGAAGTATTGCTAGTATAAAAAGTTTTTTTAAATTTTTATCACTTTATAAAGGATTTGTTAATGTTAGCGAAGATGTTGAAAGCTTAAAAAGAAAGAAGAAACTTCCTAATTATTTATCTATCGAAGAGGTTGATAAATTATTAGATATAGAGATTAAAGATGCTTTTGATTATAGAAATAAAACTATGTTAGAAGTTTTATATGCGACTGGTCTTAGAGCTAGTGAACTTGTTAATTTAGATATAATAAATGTTGATTTAAAAAATATGGTTATTAATGTATATGGTAAAGGTAGTAAAGAAAGGATTGTTCCATTATCAAAGATAGCTGTTAATTATTTAGATATGTATATTAGTAAATATAGACAACTGTTGTTTGTTAAAAATCAAAAGCCTACTGATTCGTTATTTTTAAATAATCATGGTCAGAGAATGACTAGACAAGGTTTATATAAAATAATTGGCCAGGTTGCTTTAAAACAAAATATTGATAAAGAAATAACTCCTCATGTTTTAAGACATAGTTTTGCTACTCATATGATAGAATGTGGAGCAGATATTAGAAGTGTACAAGAGTTACTTGGGCATGAAAATGTTGTTACTACTGAGATATATACTCATTTAGCCAATAATTTTATAAAAGATAATTATAATGAATATTTTAATAGGAGTAAGAAAGAAGGTAATGTTAATGTTTAAAAGAATATTTTTAGTTGTTATGGATAGTGTTGGTATTGGTGAAGCAGATGATGCTAGTAAGTATGGTGACACTGGAGCTAATACTTTACTTCATACTATAGGTGACTCATATAATTTAGATGTTTTAGAAAAAATGGGTCTTACTGAATTAATTGGTAAACATGTAGAAGGTACTAGGGGTATTTATATGAAAGCTAAACCTATTAATTTAGCTAAAGATACTTTAAATGGACATTATGAAATGATGGGGACAGTTAGCAAGACTCCTTATAAGACTTATCCTGATGGATTCCCTCTTGAATTAATTTCTAAAATTCAAAAAGTTACTGGTAGAGATGTTATTGGTAATTGTGTTGCGAGTGGCACTGAAATTATTAAAGATTTAGGTGAAATGCAAATGAAGACTGGAGCACTTATTGTGTATACTTCAGCAGATTCTGTATTACAAATAGCTGCTCATGAAGATATTATTCCTGTAGAAGAATTATATGATATTTGTGAAAAGGTTAGAGAATTAACTAAAGGGGACGAATATAAAATTGCTAGAATTATAGCTAGACCTTATATTGGAAAACCTGGTAACTTTACAAGAACTCCAAAAAGACATGATTATGCTTTAGATCCACCACTAAATGTTATAGATTTACTTGAAAAGAATGGTATTCATACTACTGCTATTGGAAAGATTTCTGATATATTTAATGGTAAAGATATTACTACTGCTATTAAAACAAAAGATAATATTGATGGTATGATGAAACTTATTGATTTTGCTAAAGCTGATTTTGAAGGATTTGTATTTGGAAACTTAAATGATTTTGATATGTTATATGGTCATAGAAGAGATAGAGAAGGATATAAAAAAGCTTTAGAAGAATTTAATTATTATTTACCTATATTACTTAAAAATCTTAAGAAAAGTGATTTATTAATTATTACAGCTGATCATGGTAATGATCCTACATTTAAAGGAACTGATCATACTCGTGAAAATGTTCCAGTACTTATGTATTCTCATTTATTTAAGAAAGGTGTTAGATTACCTGATAGAGATACATTTGCTGATATTGGAGCTACAATACTTGATAACTGGAATATTAAAAATGAACTCGGTATTGGAAAATCAATATTTAAAGATTTAGAAAAGAATAATGAATAAAGTGTGTTTTATACATACTTTTTTGTTTGTTGAATAATACTTATTTATTTGTTATACTTTATAATAGCAGGTGTAGTAAAAATGAATGGACGTAAAAAAATAAATAAAATAGAACTTTGTTTTGATATGGTAAGTATTATATTTTTAGTAAGTTGCTTAAGCTTTTTTGGATATAGAATGTTTTATTATAAAAATAAATTAGCTCCTAAAGATAGTAATAATAAAGAAGTAACTTTACTTACAAATGAAATTAAAAAAAATACTGTTAATGACGGAGATGGACTATATAATATAGAAAATATATTTATTTTTAAAGGGAAAGATGTAAATAATTATATAGAATATTCTAATATGTTATTTAGAATTATTAAAATAAATAAAGATAATACTATTGAAATGATAATGGATGATACTTTGAATTATTTATCTTATGATAAAGAAAATACTAATTATAAATCTTCTAATTTAAATAAATATTTAAATGATGTTTTTTATAATAATATTAAAAGTAATTTATTAATTAAAAGTCCTTATTGTAGTGATGATATTAGTGATATAAATAATATTAGTTGTAATGATATAGAAATTGATTATATAAAACTATTATCACTAAATGATTACTTAAATAGTAAAAATAATAATGGAAGTTATTTAGATAGTGAAGATGTTATATGGCTTAGTAATACTAATCAAAATAATGTTTGGGTTTTAAATAATGGGAATTTATCTTTAGTTAAACCTGAATTATTGTATCAAGTTAAACCTGTTATTACTTTAAATAATCTAACTCGTTATATACGTGGAAATGGTAGTAAAGATGATCCATACAAAATAGAAAATAAAGACTTATATTTTGCTAGTTATGTTAAATTAGATAATGATTTATATAGAGTAAGTGAAGCAAATAATGAAATATTAAAATTACAATTAAATGATATATATAAGAATGGAAATATTAAATATAGTTTTTCTAATAAAAATAATATATTTAATATTAATGAAGGATTAGGACAATATTTAAATAATACTATTTATAATGAATTAAAATATAAAGATTTATTAGTTGATTGTGATACTTATACTGGAGAATATAATTTTGATTATACAAACGTTACTAAAGAAATAGTTAAGAGTAAAATTGGAGTTAATAGTATAATTGAGCCTATATTTGATAAAGAAAATAAGAATAATTATTATTTATCTACTCCTTATGATAAAGATCAAATATATATTTATAATAATAGTGTTTATAATGTTAAACCTAATATAATAAGAAATATTAATTTTAATGTTTGTATAAATAAAAATAAAATTAGTGATGGAGATGGTTCATTAAATAATCCATATATTTTAGATAGTGGGGTGTCAAAGTGAGAAAGTTTACTATAATAATAGTTATATTAGATGTTATTGCTTTAGTTGGATTCTTCTTATTTTATGGGCCTGTTAGTGATATTAGAACTTGGTGGATTAATACTTCTATGAATACTATGTCTCATAAATATTTTGCATATATATTTTATAATGATAAAATGATAGAAAAAACTATGAATGAAAACTATTATGTACCTCTTACTGATCAAGTTGATTTAGATAGTATTATTATTGATACTGAACCTAAATATACTTATGAAAATGAATATGACAAAGAGATATTAATAAGAGAAGAAGGAAATAATGATTATAAGCTTATAGAGACTAAAGTTGGTAATTATGATGCATTTTTAGTTGCTATATATGATCCTTCTAAAATACATGTTGTTACTAAAACTAAACTTGGGGCTGGGGCTTATGGTGAAAATATGGTTTCTATGTGTAAGAGAACTAAATCTAAAGTATGTATAAATGCTGGTAGATTTAAGCAAGATTCTTATGGATTATCTTCTGATTATCCAGTTGGATATATTATTAAAGATAGTGAAATAATATGGGCTACTGATTCTAATAGAAAAGGTGAATTAATTGGATTTAATAAAGATAATAAATTAGTTTTAACTAGAGCTACAGGAGTAGAAGCATTAGAAATGGGTATTAGAGATGCTGTTGAATTTGGACCATTTTTGATTATTAATGGAGAAGCTATGAAAACGGTTGGTAATGGAAGAAGTGGTAATGCTCCTAGAGTAGCAATTGGGCAAAGAAAAGATGGGATAGTTTTATTTTTAGTTACTAATACTAAATTTGTATATAGTGGACCTAATTATACTGAAATGATAGATGTTTTATTAAAATATGGTGCTTATAATGCAGCTAATTTAGATGGAGGATCAAGTGCTACATTAGTAATTGAAAATAAACTTATAAATACACCTAGAGATAATAAAAAAGGAATTATTAATCCTAGAGGTACAGTATCAGGTTTTGCATTAAAATAGTAATTAAGTCTCTTTTGAGACTTTTTATTATGATGTATGATATAATTGATTTATTAGTGGAGAAAAGTATGAAATTAAATGATGAATATGATGTAATTATAAATGATATAGATAATAATATGAATGGAATAACTAGAATAGATAATTTAGTTGTATTTGTTCCATGTGCTTTAAAAGATGAAGAAGTTACTATAAGAATTATAGATATTAAAAAGAGATATGCAGTTGGAAGAATAATAAGATTTATTAAAAAAAGTAAATTTAGAAATAATAAAGTTTGTGATAAATATTTTGAATGTGGTGGATGTTCTTTTTTACATGCTTCATTTGATATAGAACTAGAAAATAAGAAAAAAGAGTTGTGTGAGTTATTTAATATTGATGATATTAATATATTAACTAATAATGAATTTAATTATAGAAATAAAGCTACTTTTCATGTTATGAATGGTAAGATTGGTTATTATAGTGAGAATAGTCATGATTTAATTTGTTTTGATGAGTGTTTGTTAGTTGATGAAAGAATTAATAAAATATATAATTATTTAAAAGAATGTGATTTATATAATATTGAATCTGTTGTAGTTAGAGTTTCTAATAATGAGATTATGGTTGTATTTAAAGGAAATAGAGAGACTTTTAATGACAAAGGATTATTTGATCGAGTTGACTCTGTTTATTTAAATGATAAGCTTATTTATGGCAATCCTTATATAATTATGGATGTTAATGGTTTTAAATATAGTATATATCCTGATGCTTTTTTTCAAGTTAATACTGAAAATATGAAAATAATGTATGACAAAGTAAGAGAGTATGCGTTAAGTGGTAATAATTTATTAGATTTATATTGTGGTACTGGAACTATTGGAATATATTTGAGTAAGAATTTTAATAATGTTACTGGTGTTGAGATTAATTCTAGTTCTATAAAAAATGCTAATATTAATAAAAAATTAAATAATTTAAATAATATTAATTTTATATGTGGTGATGCTAAAATAGCTTCTAAAAGTAATTATGATGTTATTGTAGTAGATCCTCCTAGAAGTGGACTTTCTAAAGATGTAATTAAGTATTTAAATAATTCTAAAGCTAAAAGAATAGTTTATGTATCATGTAATCCTAAAACATTAAAAAGAGATATAGAATTATTAATTAATTATAATCTTACTAAAATAGAAGGAATAAATATGTTTAATAAGACTAAACATGTTGAAGTAGTTTGTGTTTTAGAAAGAAGGTAAAGTATGAAAACAATATATATGATGAGACATTCAGAACCGTTAAAATGTAATTATATTGAAAATAATGATTCTTTACAACTGCAAAATGAAAAGTGGACTTTGACTATGAATGGAGAAAGTATTGCTAAAGAAAAATCAAAAATAGTTGAATTACAAGATTTTGACGCAGTATTTTCATCTAATTATGTTAGAGCAATAGCTACAGCGAAGTATTTTACAAAAGATAAAGTTAATGTAATTGAATCTTTTGGTGAAAGAAAATTTGGTATTTGTAAATGGGAAGAATTACCTGAAGATTTTATAGAAAAGCAATTTGAAGATTTTGATTATAAATTAGAGAATGGTGAATCATTAAATGAAGTTTTAAATAGAGAAATTGTTTCATTAAACAAATTATTAAATGAGTATGATAACAAGAAGGTTTTGATTATTGGACATTCTACTGCAATAGGAGCTTTATTTAGTAATTGGTGTGAACGTCAACATAATGGAGCCTATAAATTTAATGGAAAAGAATTTTTTGATGGAAAATGGAAGTATTGTGAAACATTTAAACTTACATTTGATTCTGATAATAAATTGATTGATATTATAAATATAAAATAAATTGATTTGTTATTGTTGATTTAAAAATAATGATATAATTCAAAAAATATTATATTAGTGAAAGTGAGATGTGTTTATGGAAATAATATATTTGATTGCTACTGTGGTTGTAGTTATAGTTGTTCTTAATTTTGTTTTAGATAGTAAAGCACCATTAAAAACAATTAAAGCTAAATTAGTTGATAAAAAAGATAATACTTATATCGATAGTAATAATATAGTGATGGAAGAATATAATTTATATTTTGAAACTAGTGAAGGTATTAAAGAGTTTTCTGTTAAACATTCTATATATAAAAAGTATTCAAAAGGAATGGAAGGAAATCTTACTTATAAAAGACATAGATTTGTAGATTTTGGGTGAAGGAAATGAATAAGTTATATAAAAAACATGAATTGTGGTTTGTTATTGGATTAATTTTGATTTATGTGATTAGTAATTCTTTATGTATTCAATATTTTGGTAATTATAGTTATAAAACAGCAATTGTTAATTTGATTTTAGTATCTATTTTGACAGCATTTATTTGTAAAAATAATTATCTTAAGTATTTTGGATTGGTTAAGCCTAAAAATACTCGTAAATGCCTTTATTTTATTCCATTAGTAATTGTTGCGTGTGTTAATTTATATAATGGAATAAATATTAATAATAGTGGAAGTGAAATATTATTTTATGTTATTAGTATGATATGTGTAGGTTTTATTGAAGAAGTTATTTTTAGGGGATTTTTATTTAAAATGATTGAGAAAACTGATATTGAGAGAGCTATTATTGTGACATCTGTTACTTTTGGTGCTGGTCATATAGTTAATCTATTAAATGGTGCACCTATGATATCTACTTTATTTCAAATATTTTATGCTTTTATACTAGGATATTTATTTGTTATGATATTTATTAAGTCTGGTAGTATTATTCCAACTATTATTGCTCATTCTTTTATTAATGCTACTGCTATATTCAATATTAATAATACTTTTTCTTTTTATATAGTTCCTGCAATAATTATTATAATAGCTATGATATATAGTGAGTATTTGAGAAGAAAGTGTTAATTTTTATAAGAACTGTTAAAAGTTCTTTTTTAATTCTTTAAAATAAGATATAATATGTTTGGTTAAAAAGAGGGATTAATATGATTTATTTAGATTATGCTGCTTCTACTCCTGTAGAAAGTGAAGTATTAGATGTGTTTTGTGATGTTAGTAAGAAATATTATGGTAATCCTAATGTTAATCATGATATGGGTAATAAAGCACGTGAACTTATTTCTAAGAGTGTTTCTAATATTGCTTCAAATTTAGGAGTAAAACCAGAAGAAATTATATTTACTAGTGGAGCTAGTGAAAGCAATAATTTAGTTATTAAGGGTATTTGTGAAAGATATAAAAATAAAGGAAAGCATGTTCTTATAAGCAGTTTAGAGCATAATTCAATACTTAGTTCTGCGATGGTTATGCAAGAAATGGGATTTGAAGTAGAATTAATACCAATAAATTCTAATGGTCTTATTGATATTGATGCTTTAAAATCTATGATTAGAGATGATACTATTTTAGTTAGTGTGTGTGCTGTTGATAGTGAAATAGGGCTTAAGCAACCTATTTTAGAAATTGGTGAATTATTAAAAAAATATCCAAATTGTTATTTTCATAGTGATGCTAGTCAAAGTGTTGGGAAGGTTGATATTGATTTTTCTAATGTAGATTTAATTACTATTACACCACATAAGTTTTATGGTTTACAAGGAATAAGTATTCTTATAAAAAAAGAACATGTTAGTTTAAAGCCACAAATAAATGGAGGAAAATCTACTACTATATATAGAAGTGGAACACCTGAGACTGCTAGTATTGTTGCGTGTGATAAAGCATTAGAAATCGCATTATCTAAAATGAATGAGAGATATGAATATATATCTAAACTTAATAAAGTTATTAAAGATGATTTAAAGCTTAAAAAGAATGTGTTTATTAATAATCGTGATAATTCTATTCCTCATGTTATTAATTTTAGTGTGAAAGGAATTAAAGCAACTGAATTACAAAAAAGATTTAATGACAAGAATATATATGTATCTACTAAAACATCATGTTGTCCAGCTGAAACGCCTTCTAAAATGATATATGCTTTAACTCAGGATAAAGCTTTATCTATGTCTTCTATTAGAGTTAGTTTATCTCATTTGACTACTATGGATGAAATTCTTGAATTTTTAAGGGTGTTTGATAATATTTATAAGGAGCAAGAGTAAAAATGGAAAAGTATAAAGATATTGAGAGAACTATAATTAAAAAATATAGAAAAGAAATATGGAGTAAGTTTGTTAAAGCTGTTCAAGATTATGAGTTAATTAATGAAAATGATAATATTATGGTATGTATAAGTGGTGGTAAAGATTCATTTTTACTTGCTAAATGTGTTCAAGAATTAGAAAGACATGGAAAAGTAAAATTTAAAGCAAGATATGTTGTTATGGATCCTGGTTATAATCAATATAATAGAGATTTTATTATAGATAATGCTAAAACTTTAAATGTACCAATTGAAATATTTGAAAGTGATATATTTGATGTTGTAGCTAATATTGATTCTAAGAGTCCATGTTATATGTGCGCTAGGATGAGAAGAGGATATTTATATAATAAAGCTCAAGAACTAGGATGTAATAAGATAGCTTTAGGACATCATTTTGATGATGTTATTGAAACTACATTATTATCTATGATATATGGTTCTGAGATTAAAACTATGATGCCAAAATTACATTCTGATAATTATGAAGGTATTGAGCTTATTAGACCTCTTTATTTAGTTAAAGAAGAAGCAATTATTGCTTGGAAAAAGTTTAATGAACTTACATTTATCAATTGTGCATGTAGATTTACTGAAGGATGTTCATTAATAAATGATGGAACTAGTAAGAGAAAAGAAATGAAAGAATTAATCAAAAATCTTAGAAAAGTAAATAAGAATGCTGATTATAATATATTTAAGAGTCTAGATAACGTTAATTTGAACTGTGTTCTTGGTACTAAAAAGGATGGAGTCTATAAAAGTTTTTTAGATGATTATAATGATTAAAAATACTATCAATTAATAGTTAATTTTGATATAATAATTAAGAATAGTAGTTGAAATTATTCTTAATTATTTTTTATTGGAAGTTGTGGTGTTTTATGAACTATAAAAAATATGTATTTTATTATTTATTCGTTCTTCTTTTAGTTATTATAAGTGTTTTTTATGCTTGCAGTGATTTTAAAAGTAGTGCTAGTCTTCCAAATAATAATGAAGAAAGCAATAATTCTATTAATAATGATATTATTGATATAAATTATACTTATTTAGAAAATAATGCTAAAAAGATTGATAAGTATTTTGATTATTCTAGGTTTACTAATAATATTTATAATTTAACTAAAGATTATGATGTTAAAATGTATAAGAATAAACTTGGCAGTGTTTTAGAAATTAAATTAGATAGAGAAACTGCTCAAAAGTATTTGACTAATTATTTTAAGATGAATGATTATATTACTTTAAGAATTCTATTTGATAAAAATAGTTATGATTCTATTGATATAGATAAGTTATATTATGATTTAAATAAAGAAAAAGTTATTCGTGAGAATATAGTAAATACTGCACTTAAAGAAGTTGGAAATACTGGTGAAAAGTATTGGAATTGGTATGGATTTAATCATAGAGTTGAATGGTGTGCTGTTTTTGTAAGCTGGGTTGCTAATCAAAATGGTTTACTTAATACTAAAGTTCCTAAGTTTGTTTGGGTTAAGATAGGTGTAGATTATTATAAAGAAAAATCTTTATTAAAATTTCCTAATAAATATAGTCCTAAAAAAGGTGATTTAATATTTTTTGATTGGAATAATAATGACGTTATTGATCATGTTGGTATAGTCGAAAAAACTGATAAAAAATATGTTTATACTATTGAAGGAAATGTAAATCATTTAAATGTACAAAATAAAAAATATCCTTTAAAAAGTCCATATATTTATGCTTATGGAGAACTTGATTTTAGTGACTTAGATTAATTGATTTTGAATATTTCAAATGATATAATATTCTTTGTTTGAAAGGAGTAATTATGATTGAACTTATTGATATTTGTTTTGAAAGAGACAATAAAAAAATATTAAATAATATAAATCTGAAATTAGATAAAAATAAATTCTATGTTATTACTGGTCAAAATGGTAGTGGTAAGAGTACATTAGTTAAGATTATTATGGGTATTATTAAACCTGACAGTGGTAAGATTTTACTTGATGGTGAAGATATTACTAATTTATCTATAAATGAAAGAGCAAATTTAGGAATTGGTTTTGCTTTTCAACAACCTGTAATATTTAAAGGAATTACTGTATATGATTTATTATCTTTTGCTTCTAATAAACAAATTAATAAAAAAGAAGCATGTGATATATTATCTAAAGTAGGATTATGTGCTTTAGAATATATAGATAGAGAAGTAAATAAGTCTTTAAGTGGAGGAGAACTTAAGAGAATAGAAATTGCTACTGTTCTTGCTAGAAAGCCTAGAATTGCTATATTTGATGAACCTGAAGCTGGAATTGACTTATGGAGTTTTAGAAATTTAAACAAGATTTTTAAACAAATTAGTGATGATAATAATTCTATGACTTTAGTTATATCTCATCAAGAAAAGATTCTTAATATGGCAGATAAAGTTATATTAATGGAAAATGGAAATATAGTTAATTTTGATTCTTGTGAGAATGTTATGAATTCTATTATAAGTAAACCTTGTTGTAAGAAGGAGGAGATTTATAATGGATAAAGAAGAAGAAAAATTACTTAAAAAAATATTACCTAATAGATATGAAAGTGCTGATGCTTACAATATTAGATTAAATGGTAACGGTGTTTTAAGAAAAGTTAATGAATATATTAATATTGAATCTAGAGAAGATGGACAAGGTATTAATGTATATGTTAAAGATAATACTTCTAATGGAGTAGTAGATATTCCTGTTTTAGTTAGTAAAAGTGGTATGACTGATATAGTTTATAATGATTTCTTTATTGGAAAGAATTCTAATGTATCTATTATTGCTGGATGTGGAATTTCTAATCACGGTCATAAAGATAGTGCTCATAATGGAATACATAGATTCTTTATTGAAGAAAATTCTAATGTAAAATACTATGAAGTTCATTATGGAGAAGGTAGTGGTGAAGCTAAGAGAATACTTAATCCTACTACTGAGGTTATACTTGGAGATAATTCTACTATGGTTATGGAAACTGCTCAAATTAAAGGAGTAGATGATGCTAATAGAGTTACTAAAGCTGTACTTAATGAAAATTCTAAATTAACTATTAATGAAAAAATATATACAAGTAATAATCAAAATGCTAAGACTATGTTTGAAGTACTACTTAAAGGAAATAAATCAAGTGCTCATGTTGTTTCACGTAGTGTTGCTGAAGATGAATCTAATCAAACATTTGAATCTAATATGATTGGTGAAGCTGATTGTTATGGTCATGTTGAATGCGATGCGATTATTAAAGATAATGCTCGTGTTAAATCTATTCCTAAAATAGATGCTGCTTGTGTAGATGCAACTTTAGTACATGAAGCAACAATTGGTAAAATAGCAGGAGAACAATTTATTAAACTTATGTCTCTAGGGCTTAGTGCTAGAGAAGCTGAAAAAGCTATTATAGATGGATTTTTAAAATAACAGATAGAAATATCTGTTATATTTTGAATATAAATTATTAAGGAGAAAAATTATGAATAGATATACTAGTACTAAAAGAGCTGGAATGCTTGGTATGATATGTAATATATTTTTGATGATTATAAAAGGAATAGTTAGCTTTGTTACTGGTAGTCAAGCTATGATGGCTGATGCGTTTAATAGTGCTGGTGATATATTTTCATCTTTAATGACATTTATAGGTAATAAAATATCAAGTAAGCCATGTGATGAAGATCATAATTTAGGACATGGAAAAGCAGAATATATATATTCTATGTTAATTAGTATATCTATGATATTAATGTCATTATTCTTACTTAAAGATTCTATATGTTCACTTATAAATAATAAAACATATGAGTTTTCTATATGGTTAATAGTTGTATGTTTAATAACTATTATTACTAAATTGATTTTATATTTCTATACTAATAAATTGTATAAAAAATATACTAATTTGTTATTAAAAGCTAATTCAAAAGATCATTTTTATGATAGTATTATTACTACTTTGAACTTAATTTCTTGTATATTTAGTATATATGGAATATATTTTTTAGATGGGGTAGTTGGAACTATTATATCTATTTGGATACTTATAGTATATATTAAAATATTTATAGAAAGTTATGATGTTTTGATGGATAAATCTATATCAATTGAAACTAAAAATAAAGTTTTTAAAATTATAGATAAACATGAAGAAGTTAAGAAAGTTATTCATTTTAATTCTACTCCAGTTGGATACAAATATCAGATATCTTTTACAATTTATGTAGATGGAAATATGAGTACTTTTAAGAGTCATGAAATAGCTAATAAATTAGAAAAAGAAATTATTAAAGAGATAGATGATATTTATTTAGTTATTATACATGTTAATCCATATGGTGAAGGAGATAAGAAATGAGTATATTAGAAGCTATATTAATGAGTGTTGGTCTTGCAATGGATGCTTTTGCTGTATCTATATGTACTGGATTAGAACTTAAGAATATTAAATTTAAAGATGCTATTAAAGTTGGATTGTGGTTTGGAGTTTTTCAAGCTTTAATGCCATTAATTGGTTATTCACTTGGAAGTAGGTTTGAGAGTTTAATTACTAATATTGATCATTGGGTTGCTTTTGTTTTACTTGTATTTATTGGTGGTAAAATGATTTATGAAGCTTTTCATGAAGAAGAGGGTAGTTATGGTGATTTGAAGTTTAAATCTATGTTGGTTTTAGCTATTGCTACTAGTATTGATGCTTTGGCTATAGGTATTGCTTATGCTTTTTTATATGGTAGTAAGAATATGGTTTTATCTTTTAGTTTGATTGGTGTTATTACATTTATTATTTCTGTTATTGGTGTTAAGATTGGTAATGTTTTTGGTAATAAATTTAAGAATATTGCTGAAATAGTAGGTGGTGTTATTTTAATTCTTATTGGAACTAAGATATTATTTGAACATTTAGGGGTGTTTTAAGACTTATTTTTGAGTTTTTATAAAATGTATGTATAAATTTATATTAATATATAAACATTTTAAAATCGACTATTTATTTAGTCGATTTTTTATTGCCACATATATGTTAGATTTCCATCATTAATATAATATTTATCCATTAATACAACTTCACTAAATGAATTAGGTAAGTTATTCTTTTTATATTTTGAAATTATTACACCAACTTCATCATACCATAATGCTTGTGCTACATAATAATATTCAGAATCTATTCCAATTATAATAGCTATATGACCACCAGCTGCATTACTATGAAGTAAATCTCCTGGTTTAATAGTGTTACTTGTTGCTAGAGACTCTGTTAGAGTTTTAAGATCTCCAAAGTCAGTTAAGTCACTATTTACTGAAAAACCTGCTCCTACATCTTTAACATCAAATCCTGAGTTTAATAATGCCCATGATACAAATCCACTACAATCAAGGCCGTTATCCATATATTTTTTAGCAGGATTACTATAAAGTGAACATCCCCACATTTTAGGACCTGTTTTAGAACCTGTTATACTTTGATATTTTGTTTCTGAAAGATATAGTCCTTCATGATAATATCTTCCTTCGCCATCTACATTATTTGTTGTTTGTCTTCCATTTTCATAAAAATAATTTATTCTATATGGAAACTCTAATGTTAAGAATCTTGCTGCCTCAATAGCACCAGCTCTTGTTTTGTAACCAGCATCATTAATTTTATTCTTTAATATTTCATCTAATAATTTGGTTTCTTCTTCACTAAATTCATTACATTTTAGATATCTTTTATCATAATCATATCCGTCTTTTGGAGGAGTTACTATTGTATCTGTTACTGTAACATTTATTTTATAACTTTTATCATTTATACTCACTTTTAGAGTAGTTGAACCAATAGATTTACTTGATATTTTACCATTGACAAAGTCTATTATTTTATCATTATATTCTGATTTAATAGAATTATAATCTCCAATATAATATTTTATGTATTCATAATTACCATCTAGTGGTAAATATAAGTTTTCTTTTTCATTTATTTTATATTTTGATATATTATCTATTCTTTTAATTTTATTATCTTTTTTTATAAATAAATACTTATATCCTGTATCTATATTTGACACACATTTATTATCTGATATTTTAATCCATTTATCATTATTTGTTGGAGTAGTGGCACTTAATATACATTCTGAGTCTTTATATTTACTTGATAATGTTATTTCTATTGTATTATCTTTTATATTGATTTCTTTATATGTTGTAGTGATTCTTTTATATATGCATACAATTAAAAAGATGACTATTAGAATTAAGAATACTTTTATAAAAAATATTTTTATTTTTCTTAATAGTCTTACATATTTTTTCTTTAATTTTAGTTTTTTGTCTCTTTTTGTTCTTTTTTTCATTTTAATACCATAATTTAGTTAGTTTTCCATCTTCTTTATAATAACTATCCATTAACATTACATAGAAGTAACGATTAAATATAGTTTTCTTTGAATAAGGTTTAATAATTACAGCTACATCTGGTGGAGTCCATAAACTTTCTGCAACATAATAATATTCATCATCTTCACCAGCTATCATAGCTATATGGCCTCCGCTTAGTCCGCCTGAACTTAATAAATCTCCAACTTTAACTTTTCCTGACGCTACTACATCTGCATTAAATCTGATTCTTTTTCCGTAGTCTGTTAAATCTAAGTGTGAAGCAAGTCCAGCACCTATATCTCCAACATCCCATCCACCATTTAGCATTACCCAAGTTATAAAGCCACTACAGTCAAGCCCATTAGGTCTATTTCCATGAGAAGGTCTACTATATAATTGACATCCCCATGTTTTAGGTCCAGCCATTTTCTTTTTAATATTTGTAAATCTTGATTCATCTAAATATAAGCCTTTATGATAATATCTTCCTTCACCATCAATACCATTTGTACTAGCTCTTCCATTTTCAGAAAAATATCTAATTTTATATGGAAATTCTAAAGTTAAGAATCTTGCAGCTTCAACAGCACTGGCTCTTGTTTGATAACCAACTTCAGCAACTCTATCTTTAAGAATCTCATCTAGTAAATCATTTTCTTCTTCATTATATTTTTCGCATGGAAGATAAGGCTTTTTACTATTATATTTTTTAGGTCTTACAGTAATAAGATCTGTTACTACGATTTCTGTAGATGTTTTAATTCCTTTATATTCTGCAGTTAAAGTAGTATTTCCAACTTTAAGACCAGTTATTTTTAAATCTTTATCTATAGAAGCTATTTTTTCATCGTTAATTGTGTACTTTATATCTTCCTTATTAAAATATCCAACTGATTTAATATCAAGAGTAGGGGCATAAGTGCCTTTAACTGCTAAATATATTTTTTCCTTATTAAAACTCATACTTAATATATTTCCTAGTTTTTTTGTATTACTAACTTTATATACTTCATTATTTTCATTTTTTAAATATATAGTATAAGATTTATTTTCATCTGCCTTGATATTACATTCACCATTTTTTGCTAAAATCCATTTATCTGTTGTTTCAATATTATTTGTTTCAGCACAATAAATTTTATCATGTTTTAATTTATTTTCATTAAGTTTAAATTTTATATTTAATACCCCATCGTTAGTTATTTTAACTGTTGCTTCTTTTATTGAAGGGTAAGCGTTATTTCTATATATTTTTATTAAAGCAAAATAAGTTACACTAGATGTAACTGCTAATATTGAAATTGTACTTAATATCTTCTTAACTAACTTACTATTCATATTTTTATAGTAACATAAAATAAAAGGATATTCAACGAATATCCTTTTACTATTTACATCTTGATGATGCATTGCTTTTACATCTAGAGTTGCTTCTAGCATTTGATTTGCTTCTAGAATTAGCTCTTGCTCTAGAATTCATTCTTGCATTGCTTCTAGCATTTGCCATTTTTATCACCACCCAGTATTATTATGGTAATAATTTTAATATTAATGTATATATTTTTAATATGAAAATGGAAATAATTGGTCCTATAATATTATCATTAATAGCTGGGTTATCTACTGTACTTGGTAGTTTTTTAGTATTTATTAAAACTAAAAAAGTTAATGAGATGATTGTATTTTGTTTATCTTTTTCAATGACAATTATGATGATTATTTCTATTTTTGAATTAATTCCTGAATCATTTATAGATTTAACTAATAATTATGGATTTATTCTTGGAACTATTATATCAATACTAGTATTTTTATTTGGATATTTATCTATAAGTAGAATTAATTCATTAATAAATGCTAAAAAAGAATCATCAAATTTATATAAAATTGGTATTTTGAGTATGATATCTTTAATGATACATAATTTTCCAGAAGGAATTATTGTATTTATTTCTGCTTATACAAATATCAAGATTGGTATTAAAATGTGTATTGCAATTATACTTCATAATATACCAGAGGGAATAGCTATTAGTATACCTTTATATTATAGTGGCAAAGGACGAAAAAATGCGATTAAATATACATTAATATCAGGACTTGCTGAGCCTATCGGAGCAGTACTTTCATACATATTTTTAAAAGATTATATAAATGATACATTACTTTCGTTTATACTTATGTTTACTGGTGGGTTAATGATTGGTCTTTCAATTAGTGAAATATTAAAAGAAGTTATTAAATATAAAAAGAATGATTATTTATTTGTTGGTGTTATATGTGCTTGTTTTCTTTCATTAATTCTCATTTTCATTTAATTTTATTTACTGAATTATTTATTGGTGCTATAATATATCTTAATTATTCAGATATATTTTTTATTTATAAGGAGGTATTATGGAGTTAAATTTAAAAAGAATTAAACAATTAAATAAAGTTCAGATATATGAAATGATATTTCCTTTGATAAGTAAATTTTATGATACATATGACTATTTAGATATTACAAGCGAAGAATTTAGTGAAATTGTATTAGATGAGATAGAAAAATCTATTAGTGAATTTGATGGAAGTGTAACTTATAAAAAATTTATTAAAAATAAACTTAAAAAAAGATTTGATAGAAAAGTATATAATGATTTAAATAATCCAGAAAAGGTTGTTATAATAATTAATAATTTTACTAAGAAAAGATTTACTAATGTATCTAACGTTAATGATTGTGTTAGTTATTTTTCAATTTTAGATGATTTTCTTAAACAATATAATTATATTTTAGAACCAGATGTGATTATTAAATTAATAAAAAATGATAATCCATTATATTTGGTAACCGAAACTATTTTTAAAAAATATAAGAATCTAATATTATCTGGAAAAGCTGAAAAGTTATTTGATAATGATACTTTAGTTTCATTTATAGAAGTATATTGCATGGTCAATAATATTGAGATTCAAGAAGAAAATATTGAAGATGAATTCGATATTGATAAAGATACAGAATATATTGAAAGAGATATATTTAGTACATATTTGAGAGAAATTGGAAGTTATAAGCAATTAACTCCAGAACAAGAAAGAGACTTATTACTAAAAATCAAAAATGGAGATGAAAATGCTAAAGAACTGTTTATTCAAAGTAATTTAAAATTAGTAGTTAATGTTGCTAAAAAATTCCAAGATAGAGGTATGTCATTGCTTGATTTAATTCAAGAAGGCAATATTGGACTTATGAAAGCAATAGAATATTTCGATTTATCTAGAAACTTGAAATTTTCTACTTATGCTTTTGCATATATAAAGGGATATATAAATAGAGCAATTAATGAAAAAGGAAGAGCTATTAGAATTCCTGTTCACGTTCTAGAAAAAAGAAATATGTATATTAAAGCCATTAATGATTTGACTATAGAATTAAATAGAACTCCAAGCAATGAAGAAATTGCTAAAAAAATGGGAGTTAGAGTAGATACTGTAAATATATTACAGGAATCACAGTTTGATATTACAAGTTTAAATGAGAAAGTCAGTGATGATAGTGATACTGAATTTAAGGATTTATTAGTTTTAAATGAAAATAGTTTATCTTATGTAGAAGATGATTATGATTCTGTAGACTTAAAAGATCAAGTTCAAGATTTACTAGAAAAATGTAATTTATCACGACAAGCTGTAGAAGTTTTAACTAAAAGATATGGTCTTGATGGTAATGAACCTATGAAATTAGAAGAAATTGGTCAATTATATAATGTTACGCGTGAAAGAATTAGACAAGTTGAAACTAAAGCATTAATGATTATTAGAAGAAGTGTCTATGCTAAAAAATTAGTAATATTTACTGAAGATCCTGATAAATCATTAGAAAATTTGGAGTATTTTAGGCAAAGATATAGAGAAACTGGTGATTGGTCTAGATCTTATAATGATGAAGTAAATAAAAAAGATAAAAACAAAATGGAGGATTCAGCGGATATGAAAAAAGAAAAAAATGCAAAAAATATAGAAAATGCACCTAAAATAAGATGTAAAACTGTATATGAATTGATGGGAGATTATCCAAAGGAAAAAGTCGATGAGGTTATTAAGCAATTATCTTCTTTGCACTATGATATTTTAATGAAAAGACATGGTGGTGATTTAGAAAACCCTACATTTACTGAATTAAATAAAAAAGAAAAGAATCTATATTATGCTGTAATTATACCTAGACTTAGAAAAATTTTATTAAATTCTAATGTTCCAGTTACACATGATGATTCTATTGAAGCAAAAGATGAAAATTTATCTGATGTTAAAGAAGTAGGGGAAGCAGTTACTGTACCTAATATAAAAGATAATGAAGCCGTTATTGAAGCAAGTAATAATGAGTCAATCGCATCTAAAGATGATGAACAAAGCACTACTACGACAGTTTCTCCTTTACCTGAAGTTAAAAATCAAGAAGGAAGAGTAGAGGAAAGCAAAACATTTTCTAAAGAAGAATATTCTAGTATACTTAAATTACTTAGAACCCCTACTTTTGAACAAATGCTTAAAACACTATCTATTAAAGAAGCTATAATTATATCTTTAAAACTTGGTTATGTTGATGATAAATATTTTTCAACTGAATCAATTGCACAATTTTTAGGAATTGATAATCAAGAAGTTATTGAAACTACTAAAAAAGTTTTGATGTTATATAGAGACAATATAAATAGTTTTATTGATATTGCTATTAACGCTGTTTCAGATGACAATAAATTAACTATGGATAAAAAATAATGTATCCCCCTTTTCTATTAATTTTAAGTAGAGGAGGGGGATTTATTATTTGATATAAAAACTATATCTTTATAATTTAATTATATTAGAAAAAAGAGGTGTTTCTAAAACGCATCGAGAAATGATTAAATGAATATTTATACATCTCAATTAAATTATATAATAAAGAATATTTTTAATTTAATTGATTTATTGTCAATTATAATTAATAATGATTGAAAATTAGTGAGAAATAATGATGAATAATATTTATGGATGGTAAGTATATATAAGTATATAATTAATTGTTTTTAGATTTCAAATAATAAAATTAATGTTAATATAGATTTTAATTATATAAACAATTATTTGATACATAAAATTATTTAATGTTGTTAAAACTACTCGTAATATAAAATAGGTTATGTTTTATTAATTAAATGCAAAATAAAAGACTATATAAATAATATATAATCTTTTTTAAATATACAGAAGTTAACATAACATATATTATCGGAAGTTATGTTATTCATAAAAATTAATCAATAATTTATACTTTTCTTGATTGAATTTCAGCCATTCTATTTAATACTTCTGATGCATTATCTTTATTGATTTCAGTGTATCCTAATTCTTTTAAAGCTTGAATTTTAACTGAATTTAATTGTTGAGTTCTAGATAATTTTTCTTCTTTGTCATTTTCAATTTCTTGAACAAATCTAGCATGTGATTCAGCTAATTTAGATTTAGATGCACCACCATTATTATATAGATTAAATGCTGTAAATATAATGCTCTCTAATATAAATTGTCTTGTCTCATTAAATTTAAATTCCATTGGATTAGTAAATCCAGTTTTTTTAGATAAATATGCAAATATATATTTAATCTCTGGTACATTATCTAATGATTGTAAAACATGATATAAATATAAGAATGTATAATATGTATCCTTTGTTTTTTCTTCAGTAAATTTTTCTTTGATTAAGAATACTAAATCATTCAATAACTCCTGCTCTTCCCTAGTTAGATTTTTATAATTGAAGGCTTGACTATTCATATCTCTTACATTTTGATTTAATCTAGCTTCTACGTTTTCTAAGTATTCACTAGTAACCTTAATATTTTTGATAGCCTTATCACTACCCTCTTCTATATCTAATAATTTTAATAATAATATTCTTTTTTCTTGAGGCCATTTACTAAGAGAATCTAATTCTAAATAATTATATATCATTTGTCTAGATACGCCTAAATATTTAGCTAATTTTACCTTAGAAATACCTATTTCACTTAATAATTCATTTAATTCTTTCATAAAATCTCTCCTATCTATTATGTACAATACAATTGTATAACACTTTACACTTGGTTGTCAATAGTTTGAAATTAAATATTTGTGATTAAATTAATTATAAGTTGTTATTTTTCTTCTTTTTAACTTTACTTTCAATTATATATTCGTTCAAAATTTCTGAAAATATTTCATCTAATGACTCATATATATTTTGTTTTTCATTTAATCCATTATTTAAACATAAAACTGATTTCTTAAATTTATATACCATTTTATAGATTAATAATATTGATGCAATAATTAATATAGTATATATAATATTAATTTTAATGTTGCTAAAAATTATGGCAATCAATGAAATAATAATAGTTAATATAGTAAGATAATTGTCAATTTTGTTATTATGCTTTTCTCTATAATAATCTATAATATTTTTTATCATTTCTATATTATAAAATTTTCTTTTTTTAAGATATCTTTTCATTAATAGTCTGTCATATGTTTTATTATCATCTATGATAGTTGGTTTTTTATTTTCTTTTGTTTTCTTAAGTATACTTGGTAGTTTATAATATGCATTAAATTTTTTGTTGAAATCTTTACAAATAAGTTTTATTGCTATATAAGTTGCTAGAGCAGTAAACGATAGTGATATTATACAAACTAGAATTTTATTTTGCATAAATATAAGCAAACATATAAAATTAATTATTGCAATTCCAAAACATATGATAGTCCATTTTCTAAGTATAATTTCTGCTATTATATTTCTACTGTTCTTTTTATAATAATTTTCTATTTCTTCAAACATTTTGGCCTCCTTTTTTGTTCTATATGATACTATATAATTACTTTATTGTCTATTATATGATTGAGTAAAAATATAAAATAAGATACAATATTGTTGAGGTGTGATATGAAGAAATATTATGATAAAGATAATCAAGTTATTTATAATTGCGATAACATTGATTTATTAAAAAGTTTACCTAGTGAAAGTGTAGATTTAATATATTCAGATATATTATATAATACTGGTAAAGTATTTGATGACTATAATGATAATTTAGGTAGTCCTAGTGAGGCTATAGAATGGTATAAACCTAGAATTATTGAAATGAAAAGAATATTAAAACCTAATGGAAGTATATTTCTTCATTGTAATTGGAGACTTGATTCTTATATGAGAATACTTATGGATCAAATATTTGGTGTACCTAATTTTAGAAATAGAATATATAGAAAACATAGTAATGAAAGAGGATTTTATGCTAATTTTGATTCTCAAGTTGATATTATTTTATACTATGTTAAAGATAGTAAGAATTTTGTTTTTAATGAATTAAAAGATGATAATGAGAGAGTTAGTCCTCTATTTGAAAATGGCTATGTTGAAGAAAGAAGTAAAGATATCATAATTGATGGTATGAAAATTAACTTTAAAGAAAAAAATAAACATTGTTTAGTAAGTGAACGTAAATTAAGAGAGTTATATGATAAAAATGAATTAATATTAATAGATAATTTACCTTATAGAAAATCATTTGTTAAACCTGTTGGTAACCTATGGGATGAAGATAATATGCTTGATGAATATAATCGTGGTAAGATTGCTGAAAGTTATGATACTCCTAAACCATATGATGTAGTTGAAAGAATAATTAAAATGTGTTCTAATCCAGGAGATACTGTTGCTGATTTCTTCTTAGGTGGAGGTACTACAGCAGTTGTTGCCAAATCATTAAATAGAAAAGGAATATATTGTGATATTAATAAAAAAGCTTGTGATGTTACAATTCAAAAATTAAGTAAATTAAAATAGGACTTTAAAATGTCCTATTTTTTATATTCTCTAACTACTCTATCGCTTATTGAACACATTACTTCATAATTAATTGTATCTAAATATGATGCTATTTGATTAATGTGATCATTATCTTTAATTATATATGCTTCATCATTTACTTTTACATTGTCATCTACTTTTACAAATAACATATCCATACAAATATTACCAACTATTTTATATTCTTTTCCATTTATATATACATTTCTTCCAGAATTATGTCTTAATATTCCATCTGCATAACCAATTGGTAAAACTGCAATACTTTCATCACCTGTTGCTGTATATTTTCCATCATATCCAACTGTATCTCCAGAATGAATATGCTTTATCTCTATTACTTTTGATATTAGAGAAAATACACTATTTAGTTTTATATCATTTGAAAAACCATACATTATTATACCCATTCTACATCCGTTAATATAAGGTTTCTTTTTATAGTTAAATATTGTTTCACTGTTTGGAATATGAACTATTGGTATAGTATTTAAATCTATATCACTTGTAATATATTCAAATTTCTTAAATTGATTATTTGTACATTTAGAATCAGATGCTTTATATATATGAGTATATATGCCTTCTAAAGTGATATTACTATTCATTATGATATTATATACTTCATCAAATTCTTCTTTTGAATTAATACCAAGTCTATTCATACCTGTATTAATTTTAATATGACAAGTAAATTCTTGAGCTTTTACATTATTCAAGTATTCTAATGAACTTATTGTAAGAGTGATGTTATTTTCTCTTGCTAAACTTATATATTTTGGATTTATTGGTTCTAAAATAAGTATTTTTTCTTTAGTAATTTTTCTAATACTTAATGCTTCTTCTAATGAAGAAACTGCTAAATAATTAGCTCCACCTTTAATAATACTTTTTATACATTTTAGACCAAGACCATAACAATTAGCTTTAACTACTCCAATATGATATTTATATTCACTACTTTGACTTATTATACTTTTTACATTTGATTCTAGTGCTTTTAGATTAATTTCTTCATATGTTTGTCTTATCATTTTAGATACCAGATTTCTTTTCCGTCTTTAAATACTTGTTTTATGATTCCACCCATTAAGCATTGTTCACCTAAATAAACCACACATGCTTGACCTGGAGTTACTGCTTTTACATCTTTATATTTTACTCTTATATGTTTATCATCAATATATTCTATTTGAACTGGAACATCTTCACTTCTATATCTAAATTTTGCTGTAGCAAAAGTTGGATGTTTGTCTGAAATAAAATTCATATCTTCAATTATAGCTTCATCAGATAAAAGATATTTTGAATCTTCTCCATATGCTACATATAAAATATTCTTTTTAGAGTCTTTTCCACATACATAATGTCTTTTTTCATCACCACTTAAGCCAACATTTCTTCTTTGACCAATTGTATAATTCATAAGACCATTATGTTCTCCAACTTTTTTAAGAGTTTCTACATCAATTATGTCTCCTTTTTTACCCTTTAAATAATTAGAAACAAATTCTTGATAATGTCTTTCACCAATAAAACATATACCTGTAGAATCTTTTTTATCATACACAGGAATATGATTTTCTTCAGCTATTTTTCTTACTTCTGGCTTAGTTAAACCACCTACTGGAAATAAAACATCTTTTAATTGTTCACTAGTAACTTGACTTAAAAAATAAGTTTGATCTTTGTTATTATCTACTCCTCTTAAAAGTCTATTTCCTTCAATTCTTGCATAGTGACCGGTTGCTATTTTATCAGCACCTAATTTTTTAGCTTCTTTTTTAAATCTATCAAACTTAATATATTTATTACACATTATATCTGGATTAGGAGTTCTACCTTTTTCTAATTCACTTAAAAAATATTTAAATACATCATCCCAATATTCTTTAATAAAATCAACTCTATATAGTGGAATACATAATTCATCACATACATTTTTAGCATCTCTATAATCTAATTCTTGAGGACAAACTCCATCTGTAATACCTTCAGGATCATTATTAATATTAGAATCCCAATTTTTCATGAATAGACCAACTACTTCATATCCCTGTTTCTTTAATAAATATGCAGATACAGCTGAATCTACTCCTCCACTCATTCCTACTACTACTTTCATGATATAACTCCTTTCAACATTTAAGATTATATCATTTATTTGAGTGTTTTTAAATCTTTTTATATAATTATATTACTAGTTTTATAATATTTGTACTTAAATAAACTTCAAATATACTTGTTAGAGTTAGTGCTACTATAAATATTAATAATATGTAAAAATAGTTTTTAGAGAAAGAAGTTATATTTATAGATTTATTTGTTTTTATAGCGTTATATATTTTTAATGAAAAACTTATACTATAATAACTCATTATAATATATATTAATTCATTTATTATTTTAGCTGGAAATAGCATTATTAAAGCATATAAGAAGCCTTTTAGTTTAAATGAGTAAATTATACTGCTAATCATTAATCCTATTGATATACCTCTATAAATGATTATTAATGGTACTAAAGGAAATAAAAAGAATATAATACCAAATATCCATAATATAGATAAATATTTATAATTAGATATTAATGTATTTATTAATCCTTTAATATAATCAAAATTATTTTTACTTATTAAATCTACATAATTTAGAGTATAATTTTCTAATGATGTTTTATCCATAAAAATAAAACTAATCACGCCAAATAGTAGTCCTAATATAAATAACAATATTAATACTTTAAATATTCTACTTTTTATTATTTTCATATTAAAGTATATTTACTTCTTTATTTTTTATTACTTTTATATTATAATTTATTTGAGGTAAATGTTATGGAAAAGAAGAAAAAGAAAATGAAATCTGGAGATTTAGCTAAAAAAATATTTGCTTGGGTTATGTTGTTTGCTATGGTTGCTAGTATTTTCACTATTGCTATTTCTGTATTAGCTAATTAAATGTAATTTAAAAGAAGATATTTAATTTGTATCTTCTTTTGATTTGTCTTTATAACAGTTTATTATTTTTTCTATTAACCAAATATTTTCAGCAGTAATACTCATTCCTGCTGCTTTTTTATGTCCTCCACCATTCTTTTCGTATTTTTTGGCTATTAGTGATACATCTACATTATCTTTAGTTGTCCTAAATGAAAATGAGTTTCTAAAGAAATTAACTATTAAAATATAGTCTAGTTCTGGATGATTTGATGATAATACATTCCCTACTTCACTTCTATATGATTCTGCTATGACGCAACCTACTTTATAGCCATCTAAGTCAAATATTATTAGTTTTTTATCACATTCTTTTATGTAATATTCTTGTTCTTCTTCATTTCTTTTAATTAATATATTATCGCCTTCATTAAATAACTCTAAATCATTCTTTAAAACATCTATATATTTATTAATATAATATTCATTTCCATAATACAAATGAACTATTTTTAATTTATTTGCATCTTTATTGCCATTGTTTTTAAAGTCCCATGTATCTCTACTTCTTGTTCCTTCTACGAATCTAATAGTAGCATTGTTATATAAAAAACTATCTTTATAATTTTCTTTTAAGTAATCATAAAATAAAGATGTGCCACAAGTTAATATACCATTTTTGATTGGAACTTCATTTATAAAATCAATACTATTATTTTCTACTTCACTTTCATGATGATCAAAATGTTTTATTTTAATTTTTAAATCATTGTGATCTTGAATTAATTTTATTAAGTCATTATTGATAGATAAATCTGTTATAAATATTTCTTCATATTCTTTGTACTTTTTTGTATCAATTAAATCTTTTATTGTTTTTTGTAAGTCAGGTAATTCTACTAAAATATAATCTATATTTTTAAATATTATTTTTGATAGAACTACTGAGCCTAAACCATCTATATCTGCGATATGCGATATTATTAATTTCTTATTCATATTTTTCACCAAATATATTTTATCATATAATTATACATTTTATATACTTGAATTAACTATTTTTATCTAATATAATATATTTATAGAGAGGTTTTTATGGACAAAATTAAAATATTAGAATCAGTACCAAATGAAAGGGGTTTATATAGCTATACTTATTTGGAAAGTGATTATGATGAATATTTAGGAGAGGTTGTTGAATCTTTTTCAGAAGTACGTGAATTAGAAACGAATACTATTAGAATTTTTGAATTAGAAAATGCTTTAAAACATTATGATATAGTTAGTAAAAAATATAGATTAATTGCTGCTCTATTACGTAAGAAAGCAAGTTTAGAAGCTGGAAAAGATGAATTAGCAAAAGATATTGAAGAATTAAAGAAAACAAGCATTGTTCTAAACAAAAGAACTTTAATGTATGAAAGACATTTAAATGAATGGTATCACCTAAGTAATGGTAAAAGTGAAGCAAATGAATATGCAAAAAGAGCTTTAAAAATGAATTAAAACTCTTTTTTTATAAACAAAAAACTGCATTAGCAGTTTAATTAACAATATTTGGTGGCCTGCTAGGGATTCGAACCCTAGACCCACCGATTAAGAGTCGGTTGCTCTACCAACTGAGCTAGCAGGCCAAAAGTTAAGTTCTTATTCATTATAACATAATTTTAAAAAAAATAAATACTTTTTTAATAAAAAAGCTAGAATTTATATCAATTCTAGCTTTTTAGTATTCTCTTTTTCTTTTGAATTTGTTTCTTCAATAGATAATTTAGGTTCAACTATTATATTTCTAATATCTACATTTTGAGCATATTTTATATTATAACTATAATCTAATAAATTTAATTTTTCTTTTGCTTGTTTCAATTGCTTTAAAAGTATATTTAGATTTCTTTCATCTTCTTCTATATCTTCTTTATAGCATTTTATTTTTAATTTATACCTGCCAATAAAATTAATAGATGCTTCAACTAAACAATATAATCCTACTACACTAAATGGTAATAAAAGTGTTAAAAAATAAGTATATGTCATATTGGGTACTAAACTTAAAATTGTAATTACTGTAACCACTAAAAGACAAGAGGCTATAAATTTGATTTTTCCTTTCTTTAGACTTTTTTCTACTTTTTTAAGTTTTCTTTTGCTTTCTATTAATTTGTTTTTTAATGTTTTAGAAGAACTTTCTAAATTTTCTACTTTGTTTTCTTGACGAAGTTTTTGTTCTAATGCTTGCCCTGATTCACTTTCTAAAACTCTTAAGTTTCCTTGTTCATCTGAAACTATGTAATTTGTGCCTAATTTAATATATTCTTTATTCATGATTCTCCCTTATAGGCTTATTGTAAAGCCTTAAAAAATAAAAGTCAATTAGTTTATGTGACTAATTGGCTCTTTAATACTAGTGTCATATTTTTTTACTTCAATTAATTTAGATACACTTACTATATTGTAATTCATTTCTGTTAATTTTGGTAAAATCATTTTTATTGCTTCTAGTGTTTCTGGATAAATGTCATGAAATATTACGATGCATCCATCACATGCATTTGAAATTACATTATTATATATCTTTTTACTATCTCTTAATAGCCAGTCTTTTGGGTCTATATTCCACAAAACTATATTGTAATTACTATTAAGTAGTGAATCATTATATTTGCCGTAAGGTGGCCTTAAAAGCGTTATATTATCATGTGTTATTTCATTATATATTAAAGTTGGAGTATTTAATTCAGTTTCTAACTCTTTTTCATCTATTTCTATTAAATTTTTATGTGAATATGAATGTGAACCTACTTCACTATTTGAATTATATATATTTAATACTGTATCTTTATATGCTTTCATTCTATTTCCAATCATAAAGAATGTAGCACTTGCATTATTTACTTCTAATGTTTTAAGTAAGTCATTTGTATATTCACTAGGTCCATCATCAAAAGTAAAAGCTATGAATTTATTTCCACTTGTATAACTTACCTCTTGTTCAGTATTTGTATTTATTGTTACATATGGAATATAATTGATTAAATTGAAGTCTATATTATTAAAATAAATATCTATCTTATTGTCATCTATTATATAAGTGAAATTATTTATATTTTCATCTTTTATAAGATTATATATATCTTGAGAATATTTGTAATAAACTAAATCATTTATTTCATATTTTAAATAATCTTTATCATATATATTTGTAATGTAGGCTAATTCTTCTTTTGATGTATCTATTAGAATATTTTTATTTTTTACATTACTTAGTGTATTTTGAATATTAAAAGTAATATTTACATAGTCATTTATTTTATAAATATCATATGAGATATCTAATGCTTTTGTTTCTGATTCTGAAGCTTTAAAATCTTTTACATATGAATAAATTATATTTGTGATGATTGTGTTTATCTTATCACTTTTAAATCTTGGATATTCTACATATACATTTGTATTGTTATTTGAATAATATATGTTGGACATTGTTATTTCATCTTCTGCATTTTCACTGTCTTTTATAAATAATTTTGATATTATAAAAAAGACTAAAAATACTATTAATATACTTATTAAATATTTAATAAAAATGTTTTTCTTCATATTATCAATCTACTTTCTATAATTAATATATCACAAAATATAAAAAAATAAACATTTTTAATAAAAATTATTGAAAACGAATTTTTTTTATGTTATTATTAATTAGCGATGGACCTTTAGCTCAATTGGTTAGAGCATCCGGCTCATAACCGGGCGGTTGTAGGTTCGAGTCCTACAAGGTCCACCACTAATTTGCAGGTGTGGCGAAATTGGCAGACGCACTAGACTTAGGATCTAGCGGAGCAATCCATGGGGGTTCAAGTCCCTTCACCTGCACCACTTGTTAATTTGTTCGGATTGTTTGAACTTCAAATACATTTTCAGTCAAAAATATGACTGATTTTTTATACAATAAATTAGCGTATTTTTGACAATATCAATAATTTGTGCTACTATTAGTATGTAAGCAGAAAATTTACATAAAATAAAAAAGAGGAACATTTGATTTTGCAAGTGAATGTCACCTCTTATAAAAATGGGTATGACACTCTATCAATGCCGAAGAGTGTCTATTTTTTTATTGCTAACACCAGTAAGGTAGAAAGTAACAAAATGATAGCAATGAGTTTTAAAACTTTCAATATAAAAGTTTTAGTTTTCATCTTTATCTACCTCCTTTCTTTTTTAAGATTGGAGGACGACACTCACATCAAATATTCCAGCTAAGATTATATAATAAGTATTTTTTTAAAACAAGCGAACAAAAGAAAGTTTTTACTAAACTCTTATATAATTATAATATCTTTATTTTCAAGTAAGTGTCAAATACTATATTAAATTTTGTTTTATTATAGTATAATTATATTAAGGTGATTAAAAGTGATTTATTATTTTATAGGAATTAAAGGTTCTGGTATGAGTTCACTTGCTCAAGTTATGTTTGACTTGGGATATAAAGTTATGGGAAGTGACAAATCAGAACATTTTTTTACCGAGGTAGGATTAAGAGAAAAAGGAATTGAGATTTTAGATTTTAATAAGGATAATATTAAAGAAGGAATGATTATTGTTCAAGGTAATGCTTTTAATGATGATCATGAAGAAGTTAAAAGAGCTCATGAACTTGGTTTGAAAATATATACTTATCAAGAAATGATAGCTGAAATAACTAATGATACTAAACTTATTGCTGTTTCTGGTTGTCATGGTAAAACTACTACTACTACAATGATTAGTAAAGTGTTTGAGAATATTGGTATTAACTATTTAATTGGAGATGGAACTGGATATTCTAAAAAAGGAAATAAATATTTTGCTCTTGAAGCTTGTGAGTTTAAAAGACATTTTTTAGCTTATAATCCTTATTATGCAATTGTTACTAATGTTGAATTAGATCACACAGATTATTATAAAGATTTAGATGATGTTATAGACGCATTTAATTCATTTATTAATAAAGCACGTAAAGCAGTTATTATGTGTGGGGATGATGAAAATTGTAGAAAATTAAAGACTGATAAACATGTTTTATATTATGGGTTTAATGATAATAATGATGTTATTGCTAAGAATATTAGAGTAAATGATGAGATAACTACTGTTGATGTTTATATTAAAGGTAGAAAGTATGATACCTACTCTTTTCCATTTGTAGGTGATCATTTACTTCTTAATGCTTTAGCAGTTATAAGTGTTTGTTATTTAGAGAAAATTAATAAGACTGAAGTTGAAAATCAAGTTAAAAAAATTGAACATGCTAAGAGAAGATTTATTGAAGAAAAATTTCAATCTAACATATTAATTGATGATTATGCTCATCATCCAACTGAAGTTAAAGTAACTATTGAAGCTGCTAAGAAGAAGTATCCTGATAGAAAAGTTATTGCTATATTTAAAGCTCATACTAAATCTAGAGTTGCATATTTCCATAAAGAATTTGCTGATGCATTAAATTTAGCTGATAAATGTTATGTTATGGAAATTGGAGAAGATAGAAAAGAAGTTGGATATGAAAAAACAACTCATGAAGATATATTAAAAGATTGTAAGAATGGTGAATTTATATCACTTGAAACAGCTGATAAATTATTACAATATAAAAATAGTGTATTATTATTTATGAGTAGTAAAGATATATACTTACTTGAAGATGAATATAAGAGACTTGCTAGTAAATAGCAAGTTTTTTGATTATTAAAAAAGAAGAGAACTACTCTCTTCCTTCTAATCTACATAATAAATCTATTTTGAACATTTCTTTTTGTGCATTTGCTTTTGAAATCATTATACCTTTATATGCAGTTAATTCAGATCTATGACCATCTAATAAAATTTCTTTAGGTTCTAAATTATTTAAAACAACTACATTATTCTTTTTATGTACAGTATAATTTAATTTAACTTCTCCATATACTTTTACAAATAATGAATCAGTTGGTAATCTTAAATCGTAAGTTTCAGTTTGTTCATGTTTATTAATTGAAACTAATTCACCTATGAATTCTCCGCTTCTTAATTTTGGATAAAAATCAAACATTAACTTTTTATAAGCTACCATGTTATATTTTTTTAAACTTCTTTCTAATTTCTTAAAATTGTTTTCATCCAAATAATCTAAAATATATCTACCCTTCATAATCATCAAAACCCCCCTTAATGATTTGTACATAGATTATAGCATAAAATATTAAAAAAGTCAAGTTTTGCTTGACTTTCTATTAAATGTATGATTATTATTTTGAATTTCCTTTTGTTTCAATATCAGTTTTTATAAGTTTAATAAACTCATCTTTGCTAACTGATATAGTTTCGTTACTTCCACGAAGTCTATAACTTATCATATTATTATCTCTTTCTTTATCACCTAAAATAAGTGTATAAGGTACTTTTGATATTACGCTTTCTCTCATTTTGTAGTTTAGTTTTTCATCTCTGTTATCAAGTGTTACTCTTATATCATTATCTTCTAATAGATTAAATATTTCATTTGAATAATCTAAATGATATTCCATATTTACTGGGATAATATTTACTTGATTTGGAGCTAACCATGTTGGAAGTGCACCTTTAGTTTCTTCTAAGATATAAGCCATAAATCTATCTAATGAGCCTAATATAGCTCTATGTAGTACTACAGGAGTTTTCTTTTCTCCATCTTTATCTACATATTTTAAATCGAATTTAGCTGGTAAACAGAAGTCTAATTGGCAAGTTGATAATGTGTATTCGTTTCCTACTGCTGGGCGAACATTAACATCTAATTTAGGCCCATAGAATGCTGCTTCACCTATTTCTTCAGTATATTCAATGCCTAATTCATTTAAAACTTCACGTAATTCATTTTCTGCTTTATTCCACATTTCATCATCTTGATGATATTTTTCTTTATCTTCTGGATCTCTTAGTGATAAAACACATCTATAATCAGTAATATTAAAGTCTTTATAAACATCAAATATTAAATCTACTACATTTTTAAATTCTGATTTAATTTGTTCTGGTGTTACGAAAAGATGTGCATCATTTTGACAGAAATGTCTTCCTCTTTCTATACCTTTTACTGCTCCTGAGGCTTCATATCTAAAGTCATGAGCTATTTCGCCTATTCTAATTGGTAAATCTTTATAAGAATGTAATTTATTTGAATAAATCATCATATGATGTGGACAGTTCATTGGTCTTAATACAAATGTCTCTTCATCTACTTGCATAGCTGGGAACATATTTTCTTTATAGTGATCCCAGTGGCCTGAAGTCTTATATAAATCTACTGTTCCAACACATGGAGTTAATACATGAAGATAGCCAAGTTTTCTTTCTTTTCTCTTAATATATTCTTCTAATTCTTGCCAAATAACATATCCATTTGGTAAATACATTGGAAGACCACGACCTACTAGATCATCAGACATAAATAGTTCCATATCTTTACCTATTTTTCTGTGATCTCTATTTTTGCAATCTTCTAAATATTCTAAATATTCATTTAAATCTTCTTCTGTTTCAAAACATACTCCATATATTCTTTGTAGCATTTTATTTTTAGAGTCTGCTTTCCAATATGCACCTGAAACTTTTAATAATTTAAAATATTTTATTTTCTTAGTGCTTTCTACATGTGGTCCGCGACATAAATCAATAAAATCTCCTTGTTCATAGCATGAAATTACTGTATCATTTTCATCCATTCTATTAATTAAATCAATTTTATATTCATCATCTTTAAACATATCAAGAGCTTCTTCTTTTGAAAGTTCTCTTCTTTTGATAAGTTTGTTATCTTTTGATATTTTTTTCATTTCTTTTTCGATTTTTGGTAAATCTTCTTCTGTTAAAGAGATATCTCCTAAATCAATATCATAGTAGAAACCTGATTCTATAACTGGTCCTACCCAAAATTTTGCATTTGGATATAAATGCTTTACTGCATGTGCTAAAAGATGAGCACAGCTATGATTTAAAATATTTAAATCTTTGTCTTCTTTTATTTCTTTCATAATTAATCCTCTCTTTCAATTTTGTTATTTCTTTTATATTTTTTTGTTATTTCTATTCCTCTATTTGTTAATTCTTTTCTAGCAAAATATTGATTTCTTGCTGAAGAAAATCTTCTTCTTAATAGTTGTCTTAGTTCATATTCACTAAGACTAGTATAATCATATATACTATCATCTATTTTGATTGTACCATCTCTTTGTACATGAATTTGGAAGTATTCTTTTTCTTGATAGTCTAGTTCTGGTATAAAATAAGGTATTACTGTTTTACCATCTGAAACTAAAGCTACTTCTCCTTCATATATACAATCAATATTTTCTTCTATATAATCAAATGATGATCTTTCTAGAAAATCAAATAAAGCAAATATTTCTTTATGAGTCATTTTTGTTAAATCTTCTCCGGTGATATATAAGTATCTTGATAAGAATTTTGATAAACTTATTACTTTGCTTTTTAAAAACTTATGTTCTCTTATTAGTTCTCCGTAGTTCATATTTCCCCCTAAAATAAAAAGGGACAGTACAAGGAGTGCTTATGCACGGTACCATCCCTTTAATTAACTCATATGTTTTTTAACGTAAACAACTCGTAGGCTATTAACCTCATAAAATTGGTAGTAATTCTTAAGTAGTTATATTAGTTTACATCAACCACTAACTTTCTATAATAACTAGTCTTATAATCTCGTCCAATTAATTAATTTACGAATAAATGTTACCACAATTTATTTAATTATGCAACATCTTTTTCTAAAACTAAACTCCCTTTTTTTCTTTTAATTTCTGCTAAAGCAGCAATTTTATCTTTTAATAATTCTAATTCATAAGCATCTAATTCAGTTATTGCTTTTGCTATATCTTCTTTTGTTACATCATCTTTTACCATAACATGTTCAACTACTTTTGAGTCATTCATAAATGGAGTTAAGCTTAATTCATCTGTTGATTCTGAAACATGAGTAATATACTCTATTGGTGTTTCATATGTATCATATACTGCATAATCATTTTTTCTTGCTGTATATTTTTCTGGTTTTTCAAATACTATTTCTGGTTCTTTTACATCTACTACTTGATTTCTTTTTCTTTCTTCTTCATCAAGTATCATTTGACGCATTTGTTCTTCAGTAATATATTCTCCACTATTTATTTCGTTATTTACAGCTCTTTCTATGGCATTTTTGCCTCTTACTAGTTTAGTAGCTTTAACTGCATAATAAAATGGAATAAAACCTTTTAAAATATTTGATATTTTATTATTAAATCTATATAGACTGTTTTTGTTTCTTAAAACATATCCTTTATCTTCTAAACTTTTTTCTATTACAGGTTTAACTGACTCTATAACTGCGATACCATATGCTGTTGATAGTAGTTGAGTTACAATGTATACTAACATAATATTTTTCATTATTACATTCCCCCTTAATTGTGAGTATATTATAGCAGAAAAGTGTTATTTTGTCAATAAAAACGCTATGCACGCTTATTTTTAGTGATAAGTTTTTCTTCTATAGTTAGATATTTTATTCTTTCGATAATTCTTCTTGCTTTAATTTCATCTGTTCCTTTTGATGTTTCTGATAATACACTTTCTAGTTCTTCAACGGTAAAATTTGATGTGAAGAATGTACTTAAATCATTATCCATTCTGTATTGAAGAATTGTTCCTAATACTTCATCTCTTGCCCAAGCACTATTGTTTTCTGCTCCTATATCATCAATTAAAAGAATATCACTAGTCATTATTTCATCTAATACGTCATCATAATTAAATTCATTAAATGAAGCTTTTAATTTCTTTAAAAGAGCTGGATAATATATATTTACTGTTCTAAATCCTTTGTTTGATAATTCATTTAATAATGCACTTAAAATATATGATTTACCACTTCCAAAAGAACCACATAAATATAATCCTTTCACTTTTTCACCTGAAAGTTTTTTCTTATAAAAATCTTTTATGTATTTTAATATAGATTCTCTTCCTTTTTCGTTTATTAATTCACTTAATGATGCTTCTCTTAATATTCTTGGAGTTTCAAAGAATGTTGTATAGTTTTTTTCTTTATTTTCTTTAAAATGTTTGCAAGGTTTATAGTAAAATTCTAAATGATCTTTTATAATTTTTGGATAGTAAACGTGACCTGTTATTTCATTTGTACAGTTTTCTAATCCTTTACATTTAGAACATTTTTTTAAATTTGAACATGTTTCTTCTAATTTAGATGTATATTTCATTAAAATCTTATCATCGCATTTTAGTCTTGCACATAGGTTTTTAAATGTTTCATCACTACTAGATAATACATATTCTCTTCTTAAATCATCTTCTATTGCTTTTTTACCTTTTTTAATAAAACTATTTCCTTTTATCATTTTTTAAACTCCTCGATAAAACTATTAAATTCTTCATCATCTATTTTTTCTGTTTCATCTATTTTTTCATTAAACCAAGTTGGTACTACTTTACTTTTTTGTTTAACGTCTTTTTTATATTTTTTCTTATGTTCTTTTTCAGCAATTTGCATTGCTTCACTTGCTGTTTCTATTCCGCTTCTCTTCCATTGACCAGCTATTGTTTCTATATAACCTTTAACTAATTTGTTATTATTTGTTTTTAGTGTGTAGTCTATTAAAACGTTTACTACAGCTGGATTTAATTTTAAATCTATTAGAAGACTTTCTAGAATTTTCATATCTCTATCTGTAGGTTTTGCACCTTTATATTTTGCTTTAAGGAAGTCATAAGGAGATTTACTTTCAAATACTTTGATAATTTTTCCTCTTTTTGAGTTATCTCCACTTGCATCTTTAAGATACTCTGGTTGACTTTTAAATAATAAACTAGGCAATCTATTATCATTATTATATTGATAGAATCTTCTAGTGTTTTTTCTTAATTCTTCTTTGTCTATATTACCCTTTTCTGTTAGAGATGCTCTTATTAAATCTGCCATAGAAATTGGATCTATTTCATAAAGATAAGATAAATTAGTGATAAGTTCTTTCATGGATTTATTTAGACATTTTTCATTAAACATTTCTTTTGGAAGAGATGAAACTAATAAATCAAAATCATAATCTAATTCATATCTTAATAATTGCTTATTTTTTGATATTATTTCTCCTTCTTGAAGTTCTAACATAGTATAATTTCTACTTTTAAATACTTGATCAAAAGAAGAAGTTATATCTTCATAATCTTTTAATGATAAATGTGGTAATTTAAAATAGTCAAATAATCTATTGTATTCTGTTTTACCTACATTATTATATAAAACTACATTAAATATTGGATGTGAAAAGAATTCTTGAGCTGATACTGGACTATATAATTCATAAACATATGAATTTATATCTCCTTCATGAAAATAAGTTTTCATAAGACCTATTCCTTCTAATCTAAGTCTTGCTTCTTTTATATTATCTAATGTAATTCCCATACATGTCATTAAATGATGATGAGTTAATTCTTGACTTATAAATGTATTTCTAGTTTCACTTTGTAATTTTAAATATAAACTAACTGCTATATTGCCTATAATTGGCATATATAACATATTTAAAATAAGTTTATCAAATTCAGATAGCAAACTCTTATCAACTACTTGATAAATGTCAGCTGGATATAATGAAACTTTTTTCATACATTTACCTCACTCATCACATATTATACATAAATTCATTTGTAATTAAAAGACTTATTTTTATCAAAACAAGTCTTTATGTTTTAAAAGAAATTGATCTACTACAGATTCAAATTCATATTCTTCTAATTTAACTATATATTCATCATTATTTTCTTTGATTATTTTTCTAATACATATATATTCTGAATTAGATTCTGAAGATAGAAGTAAATATTTTTTATTATTATATTCTAATGTATCTATTAATACAAAGTCTTTTCCATCTTCTAGAGTATATACTTTATAACTTTGCAACATAATCACTTCCAATCTCATATTCATTTGTTTCTGGATTATAACGACCATGAAGTAATTCATCTATTGCATAATATCCATCACTTGAAAGACCTTTTGTTGCATATTCATATTTAGGTTTATCTGGTCTATTTTCTCTTTGTCTTTCCAATTTCTTTTCTAAAGCATTATCATAAATATAATTTCCTAGTGTTTGAACTATTTTTAATATAACTAATGCCACAAATATTCTTGTAGCTATTACTGCTGCGTCTATTTTCTTTTCTTTTGGAACAGCTTTTATTCTTGATTGAATATTTTTTACATCTTGAACTGTATTACTTAATGTTGCTTTTTCTTTTCTTGATTCTTCTATACTTCTTGCTTTTAGATTTTCTCTTGTCATATAGTTTTCTACAAATTTATATGTTGTTTCTTCTTTGAAATCTTTAGCCTCTATTCCATTTATTCTAAATACTACAGCCATTTTAGTTGCTGCTTCTAAGCATGCATTATAACTTTCAGAACTAATATAATGTAAAACACCAATATCTAATAAATAATTAAATGTTTCTTTTCTAAAAATTATAAAATCTTTACTATAACTTACTCCACAATTAGAACTACGTATTATATAGAAAACATTATAGTCACTTTTACCACTAGCTATTCTTTCTTCACTATGACCAGATTTTTTCAAATCATCTACTATTCTTGAAGAAACTGTTCTTGTATCTATAGTTGGTTCTAAAATACCATATTCTTTATACGTATCTAATATTTGTTTAACTCTACTATAAGAACTATTTGTATTATATTCTGGTTCATCTTTGATAGGTTTAATTTTTGACATTTCTTTTTTTGGTTCTTCTACCTTTTTATTTTTTATATCTAAAGCTTTATCTTTAGCAATTATAGAAGATGCTATTTCATTTACTACTTCTGGACGTTTTAAATCATATAAATAATAAGTAGTTAAAGTATGATACATACCATATCTAATTAACTTATTAAAATTATTTCTATTTATTTTAGAACCATAATCTAAAGATCTTACAATACTTGTTATAAACATTTTAACATTATTGTATTGATCTGGAAAAATACTATCTTTTATTTTATCTTGAAATCTATCTATAAAGTTTTCATATTCATCTACTTTCATATCTATTCCTCTTACTATATATGAATATTTTACTATAATTAAATTAAAAACTCAATAAAAAGCAGAATACTTTTCTTAAATATTTTTTAAATATTCATGAAGTTCTTCTGCTACTTTAAGAGGTATTATTTCTGATAATTCATATACTGAAGCTTCTTTCATTTTTGAAACACTTCCATATTTTTTGATTAGTTGTTTTTTTCTTACTTCTCCTAGTCCATTTATATTATCTAGTACACTTGATATACTTCCTTTACTTCTAATTTCTTTATGATAGTTTATTGTGAATCTATGTACTTCTTCATCTATTCTTGATAGTAATCTAAATACATTTGATTTTTTATCTATATTTATTATTTCAAATGTATCTCCATCTACTATTGATTCTGGACTATGATGATTATCTTTTTTGACTCCAATAACTTTTATATCTAAATTTAATTCATTTAAAACACTTTTACAAGCATTTATTTGATTATTTCCACCATCTACGATAATTAAGTCAGGTTTAACTAAATCTTCATTTAAAACTTTAAAATACCTTCTATAAATTACTTCTTTCATTGATGCTACATCATCATTCTTATCAAAGGATAATTTAAATTTTCTATAATTCTTTTTTGATGGACTTCCATCTATAAAAGTAACCATTCCAGAGACACTAAATGTTCCAAAAAGATTTGAATTATCAAATGCTTCTATAATATGTAAATTGTCTAAATGAAGTAAATTCTTTAATTCTTCGTTTGCATTAATAGTTAATTCTTCATTAGAATAAATTAATCTAATTTCTTTTTCATATTGTTCTTTAGCATTATTATATGCCATATCAAATAGTTTCTTTTTATCTCCTCTATAGACATTTATAACTTTAGTATTTAATAATTCACTTAGTAATTCAGTATTAAGAATATCTGGAACTATTACTTCTTTAGGAACTATATTACTTTTACTATAGAATGATGCTATATAGTATTCTAGTGTTTCTTCTATTTCATTTATAACTGGGATTATTTTATTATTTAAACCAACTAATTTACCACTTCTTATAAAGAATACTGCAATACTTATGTAAGAATTATCATAATAGTAATTAATTATATCTCTATTGATATTATCATCTAATTCTACATGTTGAATATTAAATACTTGACGAATATATTCTAATTCTTCTACTAGTTCTTTGCATACTTCGTAGTTTAATGATTCAGAATTTATTTTAATTTTTTCATTTATTTTATCAATTAGTAATTTGTCATTACCATTTAATATAGATATTATTTCATTTTTCATATCAGTAGTATCAATTTCTTTATGTTCACAATATCCAAGACATTCTCCAATATGATAATAAAGACATACTTTTTTAGGTATTGTATCACATTTTTTTAATGGATAAAGTCTATTAATTAATTTAACTAATCTTCTTGCTGCGTATTGATTTGGATAAGGACCAAATAAGTGAGAATTTTTTTTATTAGCGTTTATTTCTCTTTTAACTATTACTCTTGGATATTTTTCATTTGTTACTTCTATGTATGGATAACTCTTGTCATCTCTTAGTAATATATTATATTTTGGATCATATTTTTTTATTAAATTTAATTCTAAAACAAAAGCTTCTGTTTCACTATTAGTAACAATATATTCGAAATGATCTATTTCGCTTACTAGTTTTTTAGTTTTACCTGTTACTCTACCTGTGAAATAGCTTTTTAATCTATTAAATAATATTTTTGCTTTTCCAACGTAAATTACTACTCCATCACTATTATACATTAAGTAGCAACCACTTTTTTTAGGTACATTAGCTAATTCTTTCTTAAACATATTTTTCACCCACTAGTTATAGTATATCATAAAAAGGGTTATGTATTTATTTAAATTGATGTTATAATAAAAACATGAAAAAGTTAAATGAAAGTTATTTAGAAATTAAAAAGTCAAAATTTATAGGTTTATTATATGAAGTTGAATCTATTATTGAAGTACAAGAAATTATTGAAGAATTGAAAGTTAATAATAAAAAAGCTAGACATATAGTTTATGCATATAAAATTGATGGGCAAGAAAAGAATTATAGTGATAAAGAACCTACTGGTACAACTAGAGGATTATTAGATATATTACATATGAAAAATGAAAATAAGAAGTTGGTTGTGGTTATTAGATATTTTGGAGGAATTCTTCTTGGAAGTGGTCCTTTAACTAGAACATATACTAAAGTTGCAGCTATGCTTTTTGATAAATAAAAAGTACTAAAATAGTTTTTCTAGAACTTTTAGTACTTTTTGTATGCCTGTATTCATAAATTTTTCTATTAGAGTACCTATTTTATAACCAGTTTTACTAACAGCATTAGAATAATTAGTTTGACCTATTTGAATATATTCTTCTATTGTAACGTCTTTTCCAGCAGCTAAATCACTTTCAAATTTTTCCATTGCTTCACTAGTTAATCTTGATTTAGTATAAGCTTTATATTCATAAAAACCAGCTCCTTTAGAAATATAAAATATTAAAAATAACACAAATAATAATAAAAGTGTTTTTAATAGTAGATTATTACTTTTCTTCATCTAAGACCTCTTTTAATACTTTTGCTAGTACTTCTAAAGTATTATTTAATTCTTCAATAGTATTATCTACTCCACCTAGTTCAATTAACATAGCTTTTGGATTTAAATCTTGATTAAAGATAACATTATTTCTCTTATATATTCCCCTACTAAGACCTTTATAATTCTCATCTAATTTAGAATTTATTTTATTTATGAATTCTTCATTTGATTTATAATTCTTATTTTTAGCTGCAAGTACAAACATTATTTTTGCATACTTTTTATTATCTTTTGTATATAATGTTGCTTTATGTTTTACAGAGTCTCTATGTAAATCAATTATTACTTTGTATTCATGTTCTTTCATAGCTTCTTTTAAATAAGTTCTACTTGCGTCGTAGCAGTAATAATAACTTAATTTATTCTTTTTTAGATAATCATTTATTTTTTTAGTTTCTACTGTACTAGAAATTCCATTATTATTTAAATGGTCTTTTAACATATATGAAGCTATCTTAACATCTGGTGTAATAGAATAATCTGATATATATGGAACACTATATTTTTCAGTATCATGAGTGTTATAAATATAAATAATTGGTTCTTCTTTTTCTATAGTTTTTGAAGTTAAAAATAATTTTTCTATAATATTTTCTTTTTTGAGTGGTAATTTATAATCAACTACTTTATTTAGTGAATTATATACAATTTTAGTATCTAAATCATTAAGACTACTATAAAATAAATCATTATCATTTAAAATTATAGTTTCTAAATCAGTACTCTTAAATAAATAAAAATATATAATACTTAATATTAAAAATATAATAATTAGTCTTTTTTTATTTAAAATATCACCACCTCCATATATAATATATAACTTGATAATTAGAAAAAATGTCGAAAAACTATTAAATTCATTGATTTTTTACAATTTATTTGTTATTATTAAATAAGTCTTAAGGGAGGTGGAATAATGCCTAATATTAAAAGTGCAAAGAAAAGAGTTTTAGTTACTAAAAAAGAAACTGTACTAAACAATGATGTTAAAGCTAGTATGAAGACAGCTATTAAGAAAGTTGAAAAAGCTGCTACTAAGGAAGATGCTGCTACATTATCTTTAGAAGCTATTAAGAGAATTGATAATGCTGCTTCTAAAGGAGTTATCAAAGCTAATACTAGAGACAGATATAAGACAAGAGTTCAAAAAATAATTAATTCAAAATAAATAAGTAGATAACATCTACTTTTTTTGTTATAATGATATTGGTGAATACTATGAAGAGAACGAAAATATTAAGTGCAATATTAGTTACTTTAGTAATATTACTAATATCTTTTTTAATTTATATAAATTATGATAAAATTTTGATTGCTGTTAATAATATTGTTTATTATAGTATAAGCAATAAAATAGATATACCTGGTTATACAATTAATCAAAGAAATTATGAATTTAAGACAGTTAAACCTACTAGTAATTTTTATCCTAAAAATATAGATGAAGTTAAAGATGTTTATTATACTGTTTTAAATAATGGTTGGGATAGTTTTACATTTTATTGTGATAAAGATTATACTAATTGTAAGGATGATATTAAAGATATAGCTAATGATAGTGAATATATATCACTTATCAATAATTATGTTAGTCCATTTAATGCTTATAAAAAATATAATACTTTAATAATTGGAGATTATGAAATTAATCTTACAGTTGATAAATTATATAGTCAAACTGAAATAAATCAAGTTAATAAATCTATAGATGATATTGTTAAAAGTTTAAAAATTAACACTACTAACCCTACTCAAAATGATTTATTAAAATTTCATGATTATTTGATTAGTAATGTTAAATATGATGATGATTATATTGATAATGATATTTATTCAATATCTAATAAAGCAAATGGTGCTTTAATTGAAAAGATTGCTTTATGTAGTGGTTATACTGATGCTTTTGGATTATTTTTAGATAGACTTAATATTCCTAATTTTAAAGTTACAACAACTGATCATGTATGGAATGTAGTGTATTTTAATAACAAGTGGTTACATGTTGATGTTACTTGGGATGATGATGAATATAATAGTAGAAATAGACATAATTTCTTCTTAATTGATACTAACAAATTATTAGAAAAAGATGCTGAAGAACATACATTTAAACAAGAATTATATTTAGAATTAAATTAAAAATATCTTAGAAAACTAAGATATTTTTTTAATATAATTTTGATCCTGCTGGAATATCTTTATCAACTATAAGAAGATGTAAATTTTCTTTTTCACCTTCCATACATACAGCTGAAATTAACATACCACATGAATCTATTCCCATCATTTTTCTAGGTGGTAAATTTATTATTGCAACTACATTTAATCCAATTAAATCTTCTGGATTATAATATTCATGAATACCACTTAAAATGATTCTTTCATTTTCTGTACCATCATCTAAAGTAAATTTTAATAATTTAGTACTTTTAGGAACAGCTTCACAGTTTTTAATTCTAACAACTCTAAAATCTGATTTACTAAATGTATCAAAATCTACCATTTCAGTAGATAATGGTTCAATAGTTATTTCATTCTCCATTAGTTACTCCTTTCTAAGTATTCTTTAACTTCATTTATTGTATTAGTAAAATTATCATAATCAGTATTAAACCATTTAATGTCTTTCATTTGATTATTAAACCAAGTTAATTGTCTTTTAGCATAGTGTCTTGTATCTTTTTTAATTTGTTCTTTAGCTTCTTCTAGTGTTATTTCATTTTTGAAATATGGAACTAATTCTTTTAAATCTATAATATTATTATAGTTTTTTAGATTTAAATCATATAATCTTTTTGCTTCTTCTAATAGTCCATTATCAATCATTTTGTCTACTCTATCATTTATTTTTTGATAAAGAATTTCTCTTGGAGCAGTTAACCCAATAGAAGTGAAATTATATTGTTTTGAGTTTATTTCATCACTTTTTATAGTAATACTAGATCTATTATTGAATTTAGTTATAAAACGTTCTAAACGTTGTCTATTGTTGACATGAATATCGTTTTTAGATATTTTATCGGCCATAGATTTTAATTCTTCATTTGAATAAATACTCAAATCAATATCTGATTTTATTTCACTAGATAAATTATAGTTATATAGTAATGCTTTTACATATAAACCACTTCCACCAACTATAACAACATTTTTATTTTCAGAAATTAATTTATCAAGAATTTTTCTTGCTTCTTTTTGGTAATCATAAAGAGTATAATCATCATTTAAAGACACTAAATCTATCATATGATGAATAACGCCTTCTTTTTCTTCTTCAGTTATTTTAGCAGTAGATATACATGGTTCTTTATATATTTGAGTAGAATCTGCATTTATAACTTCTGCGTTTAACATATGAGAAAGTTCTATAGATAATTTTGTTTTTCCAGTCCCAGTTGGACCTACAATTAGTATTATTTTACTCATAAAACTCTCCTCATTTAAGAATTAACTCTCTTGAACATTTTTTCTAATTCATATATTGGATATTTTATAATAGTTGGTCTACCATGAGGACAAGTATATGGAAATTCACATTTAAATAATCTATTTAGTAAATGTTCTTGCTCTAAATAACCAATATTTGTATTTGCTTTAACACTCATTTTGCAAGCTAATCTAATAGCTGCTTTTTCATTGAATTTAATTCTATCAAATTTATCTTTAAATTCTCCCATTAATTCAAATATTTTTCTAGTGCTTTCTTCTTCGTATCCTTCTTTTAGCCATGATGGATGAGAAGTTACTCTAAATGTATTAATACCAAACTCTTCTACTCCAAAACCAAGACGTCTTATTTCTTCTATATTTTCTTTTATATTCATATATTCATTATGTGAATATTCAAGTGTAATTGGAAATAACATATCTGTAGTATATACATTTGCTTTCTTTAAATTATCCATATATATTTCATAATTTATTCTTTCATTAGCTGCATGTATGTCTATCATATACATTATATTTTCATCTTGAGCTATTAAGTAAGTACCTAAAGCTAAACCAACTGGTTTTACAAATACTTCTTCTTTTTTTACATATTCTTCATCATATTTAACTTCTTCTTCACCTACTCCAAGGTCTAATCTAATACTTTCTACTCTTTTTGGTACTTCATAACTCTTTTCTATTGCTTCTATATTTACTTTTGGAGCTTCTGTGTATCCTTTAAAAGTATTATCACTTTGATTAAGTGCATTTCTTATAGTGCTAAATAATAATTCATCTAAACTTTCTAATTTAGAGAATTTTATATCTTGTTTAGTTGGATGAATATTAACATCTATTAGAGTTGGATCTGTTTCGATTGATATAACAACTATTGGGAATTTGTTTTCTGCTAGAACTGTATGATAAGCATCTTTTATAGTTCTATTGACTGATATATTTGAAACTACTCTTCCATTTACTAAAATAATCATACTATTTCTGTTAGATTTAGATATATTTAAATTACTTACATATCCTTTAATAATATAATCATAGTTTTCAGCTTCTATTTTAATCATATTTTTAGATGTATTATAGCCAAATATTTCATGAATACATTTATATAAATCATTACTTCCTGATGTCTTAAATACTTCTTTTTCATTATTTATTAATGTAAATGAAATATCTGGATGTGATAGAGCTATTTTTTCCATGAATCCTGTACAAAGTGCTAATTCTGCAGGTAAACTCTTCATAAATTTTAGTCTAGCTGGAGTATTATAAAATAATTCACTTACTTCAATTATTGTTCCTTGTCTTTTACTTCCAACTTTTTCACTTATAAATTTTCCTGCTTTTATATTAACTAGAGTTGATTCATTTCCGTCATAAGTATCTAACACTATATTGCTAACAGAAGATATAGCAGCTAAAGCTTCACCACGAAAACCTAAAGTATTAATAAAATATAAATCGTTTTCAGTTTTTATTTTACTAGTAGCATGTCTTGCAAAACATAATTTAGCATCTTCATTAGACATACCACATCCATCATCAACTATTCTAATTAACTTGCTTCCAGCTTCAGTTAATTCTACTTTTATATTTTTACTTCCAGCATCTATACTATTTTCTACTAATTCTTTTACAACATTAGCTATTCTTTCAACTACTTCACCAGCAGCTATTTTATTAGCTAAATTTTCACTCATTACATTAATCTTATTCATTAGATCATACTCTTTCTAATTGTTATTAAATGTGAATCAAGAACATATATTTTTATTTTTCCTACTTTAGTAATTCTTACAAATCCTAGTCCATTAACTAATATATCAGATGGTTCATTTATATCAAATTCTAATTCATTTAAGCCAGTTAATTTATTATTTTTAGATTTTACTTTTTCATATCTTAATTTATCATTCATATAGAAACTAAAACTATTTAATTTACCACCAATATTTTCTATTCTTAAAAAATCATTTACGACAATTGCATAATTATTAAATACTTGAAATGTTTTAACTCTTATTTCTTTTTTAGGATAATATTTTATAACTTTTTTAAAATCAACATAATTATAAATAGCACTATTATCTATAAATCCTGGAGTATCTACAATGGTTAGTTTATTATCTAACTTAATAGTTATAAATGATGCGGTTGTATTTGGTACACTACTTGTAGTAATAGTTGGTTTCTTTAAATTACTTGTAAGTAAATGATTTATAAAAGTGCTTTTACCACTATTAGTAAATCCTACTATATAGAGTCTTCTTACATTATCATTTCTAATTTTATTTAAAAAATTATCTATATTATAATTCTTAACTGAACTAATGCACATAATATTATCAGTTTTATATACATTATTACTTACAAATTCAATTAATTTCTTTTCTTTTAAACTTTTTGGTAGAACATCTTTTTTAGTAATTAAAATGTATTTATTATTCTTGAATTTAGAAATATATTTTTTAATATTCTCATTTATATTTAAAGCATCAACTAGAAAAGCAACACTAGCTACTTTATCACTATTAATATTTCTTATGATTCCATCAGTATCTATTTTTTTATCTAAAACACTATATTCACCATAATGCATTATTTTAAAACATCTTTCACAATAAGAAGATTTATCATAAACATTAGATTTAACAAAGCCTTCTAAATTAACATTAGTAGTTTGTAAAACACTACCACAACCAATACATTTTTTATTCATAATACTTACCTCTTGTAAATAAATCCTTACTTTCTAATTTACCATAAATATACTTTTCAATTAATCTATTTATAAATGTAATACTATAATCATGTTCAGTTAATGGATTTACTAAAATACTTGTAAAATCTAATCTATTTGCTCCTAGAATATCAGTAAGTAATTGATCTCCAATAGCTGCTACTTCTGTATGTTTATATTTAAATTTATCTATTATTCTTTTATATTTATTATTTCTTGGTTTAATAGCAAAAGCACATGCATCTACATTTAAATATGACTTGAATGGTTCTATTCTATATTTAGGTGCATTTGATACTATTATTATTTTAAAGCCTTTATCTTTTAAGTCATCAAATAGTTTTTTAAGTCTTTTAGTAGGTTTATTTGAATGAGAAGGTGTAATTGTATTATCTAAGTCAAACAATAAGCAACGAATCCCTTTTTTATATAATTTATCATAATTTATATAATATATACTTTTTTGATATATATCAGGCATAAATTTTTCTATCATATCACACTTCCTTTCTTTTAATTATAACAAGTTTTTAATGTAAAAAAAAGAAAACTAATATAATTTAGTTAACTTTTAATATAATCTTTCTTCATATTCAAATTCTTGATCAAGTATTTGAACAGTATCTCCTTCTTTAGCTCCAAGAGATTTAAGTTCATCATCCACTCCAAGATTTTTAAGTTTTCTTGCAAATCTTAATGCTGACTCATCGGAATTAAATCTAGTCATTTTAAGAAGCTTTTCAAGTTCATCTCCAGTTACAATCCATTTATTACCAACATGATTAATTTTATATGGTTTTTCATGTTTAAATTCATATAAAACATAATCTTCAAATTCTTGTTTTTCATAAACTTCTTCTTCTGGAAGAGATTCTAATATTTCTTTTAATTTAAATATTAATTCTTTAGTACCATTATGAGTTGCTGCACTTACTTCAACTATTTCAGCATCAGGAAATTCTTTTTTGAATTTTTCTAAGTTTGAAGCTGATACTTCTAAATCCATTTTATTAGCAACTATTATTTCTCTTTTATTATAAAGATTTTCATCATATTTTTTAATTTCATTACGAATTATTTTATAATCACTTATAACATCTCTACCATCAACTTCACCCATATCAAGAACATGAGCTACTACTCTACATCTACTTGCATGACGTAAGAATTTGTCTCCAAGACCAACGCCTTCACTTGATCCTTCAATCATTCCTGGTAAGTCTGCTACTACATAACTATAGTCTCCCGCTTTAACTACTCCTAAGTTTGGAACTAATGTTGTGAAATGATAATCAGCTATTTTTGGTTTAGCTGCACTAATTACACTTATTAATGAACTTTTTCCTACTGATGGAAAACCTACAAGACCAACATCTGCTAAAAGCTTTAATTCGCATAAGATGTTTCTTTCTTCACCAGGTTCACCTAATTCACTAGTATATGGGGCTTTATTTTTATTAGTCATAAAAGCTGCATTTCCTTTACCACCACGTCCACCATGAGCAACTACACATTCTTGTCCATCACTAACTAAATCACATATAATTAAATTAGTATCAGTATCTTTTATAGTCGTTCCAATTGGCACAATAATAGTAGTATCTTTAGCAGATTCTCCAGTTTGATTTCTTCCTCTACCCATAGTACCAGAATCAGCTTTTAATATTTTTTTATATCTTAAATCAATTAAAGTTCTAAGTCCTTTATCAGCTTTAAATATAATATTTCCACCACGTCCACCATTTCCACCATCTGGTCCACCTAGTGGTACATATTTTTCACGTAAGAATGAAGTACATCCATCTCCACCTTTACCAGCTATTAATTTTAAGTTAACTTCATCTATAAACATAAGGTTCACCCCTTTAAATCATTTAGATTATAGCATAGAATTTATTTGTAGTCAAAATAAAAAGGAATTTTCATTCCTTTTATATGAACATTGGAACTTTTTCGAAGAATTTTTCTTCATTGTATTTATATTCGTTTAGAAGAATTATTTCTCCAGTTTCTAATGTTTTTTTCATGTCAATTAATCTTTGATTTTCTGAACCTCTAAATAATAAATTTAGATTTCTTTTTTCTAATACAAATCTTCCATCTACTAGAACATCTATATTATTTATAAATTTATTATATTTATCGCTCTTTTTAGATAGTTCTACAAGTTCTTCAAAAGTAAAACCTGTATAGCACCAAACATCTAATCCTAAGGATTTGGCATATTCAGCAATTACTCCACATGCTTCGCTTTGAAACATTGGATCTCCACCACTGAATGTTATTCCTGTATGATATTCAAGTTCACTTATTTCTTTGCAAATCTTTTCTACATCTACAAGTTCTCCGCCTTTGAAACTATGTGTTTGTGGATTTTGACAGCCTTTACAATTATGAGAACAGCCTTGTGTCCAAATAACTGCTCTTAATCCTGGTCCATCTACAATACTATCAGTTTGGATGCTTTTACCATCAAATGAAGCAGCCATTCTTATTTTCATTCTACATGTACTCCAGTGTGTTTTACTCTATCATTAACTTCTGCTTTTTTAGCATTGTTAAATCTATCAACTGTACCAACTAGATAACCAGTAATTCTTCTGATTCTGTCGAATTTAACTCCTTCACCAACTACTTTTCCTTTTTTCTTTTCTTCCATTTCTATTACCTCACTTTTCATATTTAACACCCACAATTGAAGTTGTTGATTGTTTCCATTTCAACGCCTTCACCTTCATGTCTACCACAACCTGGGCAAACATCTTTAATAACACCAACATATCCACAAACAGGATCTCTATCTACTGGGTGATTGATAGCTCCATATCCGATATCGCAATCATGCATAATTCTTACTACGCTTTCAAATGCATCTACATTGTTAACTGTATCTCCATCTAATTCAATATAAGAAATATGTCCTGCGTTTGTTAATGTATGATATTTTCCTTCAACTTCTAATTTATGTTTTACAGAAGTTCTATAATAAACTGGTACATGGAAAGAGTTTGTATAATAATCTCTATCTGTAACACCTTTAATTTTTCCATAAATAGATCTATCTATTGCTACAAATCTACCACTTAATCCTTCAGCAGGAGTTGCTAGGCATGTAAAGTTCAAATTATATTCTTCACAGAATTCATCACATCTTTTTCTTAAGTGTCCGATTATTTCTAAACCTAATTTCTGAGCTTTTTCACTTTCTCCATGATGTTCACCAAGTAATGCTTTTAATGTTTCTGCTAAACCTATAAATCCTATTGAAAGTGTACCATGTTTTAATACAGTTCTTAGTTTGCTATTATAATCTAATTTTTCACTATTTAGCCATACTCCACTTCCTAGTAAGAATTTGAAGTTTGCTTTTGATTTTGAACATTGACATTCAAATCTTTGTAGTAATTGACCTTTTACTAAATCAATTATTTCATCGAATTCTTTATAGAATCCTTTCATATCAGCTTTAGTTCTTTCTCCTAATGCAATACCATATTTAATTCCTAATCTTGGTAAGTTGATTGATGTAAAACTTAAATTACCACGACTTGGAGTTACTGATGGACCACAAACATTTGCAAGAACTCTTGTTCTACATCCCATATATCCAACTTCTGTATTAAAGTCACCTTCAACATAATATTTTTTATTAAATGATGAATCTATAAATGAGAAATTAGGGAATAATCTTTTAGCTGAAACTCTACAAGCTAATCTAAATAAATCATAGTTTGGATCTTCTTTGAAATAGTTTACTCCTTCTTTTACTTTAAATATAGATATTGGAAATATAGGAGTTTCTCCATGTCCAAGTCCTGCATCAGTAGCAAGTAAATAATTTTTAATAACCATTCTTCCTTCTACAGATGTATCAGTACCAAAGTTAACGCTACTAAATGGAACTTGTGCTCCTGCTCTTGAATGCATTGTATTTAAATTATGAATAAATGCTTCCATAGCTTGATATGTTTGTCTATCAGTCTTATTAAATGCTTGTTTATATGCATTATCAAATATACTTCTTACTTTAGTATTTTTTGATGTAAATTCATCAAATAAATTCATATCAAATTCAATAGTATTTAGTTTATCAATAATATCTATAATTTTATTAAAGTTTAAGAATTCTATAAAACCTTCAAATTCTAATAAATTATATAATGCTTGTTTAAATTCTTTTTTAAATGTTTTAAGTACTCCTGGAGCCATATAATAATCAAATGCTGGAATACTTTGTCCTCCATGTTGTTCGTTTTGATTTGCTTGAATAGCTATGGCAGCTAATGCTGAATAACTATTAATGCTATTTGGAGTTCTTAAATATCCATGTCCAGTAGAAAATCCATTTTTAAATAGTTTACTTAAATCAATTTGAGTACATGTTGTAGTGCCCATAGCCCAGAAATCTAAATCATGAATATGAATAGTTCCTTCATCATGAGCTCTACTATATTTGGCATCCATTAAATATGCTTTTGCAAATTCTCTTGATACAGTTGAGCCAAAATGTAACATAGTTCCCATTGGTCCATCTCCATCTACATTTGCATTTTCTCTTTTTGAGTTTTCTTCTGTAGCTGATTTTAATCCTAAAGATTCAATTGCTTTAACAAATTTATGTTGTTGTTTAACTACAAAAGCCTCTCTTGAAGCAGCTCTTCTTTCTCTATAATTTTTGAAAGATTCATATACTTCATTATATTTCATGTCTTGAAGAATTTTTTCAATAGCGTCTTGTACATCTTCAACGTTAATAGTTTTTCTATCTTTATATTCTTTTTCAATATATTTAAGTACTTTTTCTTTTACTTTATTAACTTCCTTTTCATCATACTCTTCATATACGCTATCAAAACCTTTTTTAACAGCTATAGCCACTTTAGCATCATTAAAACTTACCCGTTGGCCACTTCTTTTAACGACAACAATGTCATCAAAAAAATCCTTCTTCATAATACTCCTCACCTTCATTCGTTAATATTTTTCTTAACTTAATCAAAGTGTATAATATTTTTTTATTTTTGTAAATGTTTTTTGCATTAATTTTTTTATAAAAATATTGCAAATGTAAATTGACTTTTTTGAAAAAGTTGTTCCAAAAAACATAAAGCCTTTATTTATGGTAAATACGAAAATGACATTATTTGTTTGCTTTACACTTGTTTTTTAAAGTTATATATTAATAATTCTATATTTATATACACATACTTCTTTTGTACCATTTGGATAAATATTTTCATAACTATTATGTAAGTGTCCATGAAAATGATAATTTACTTTATTTTTTACTAAATAATAATCTATTCCGATTAGTCCTACTCTGTAAGAATTATTTTTAAATGAAGCATCATGTGTTATTAAAATATCTGAACTAGCTAAAGCATTCATATCTTTTAAATTATTATATTGACTATAAAAAGTATATTTATTTGTTCTACTACCAAAAGATCCTGAAATACCAGCTATTTTTACACCATTATAATCTATTACTTTATTATCTATATCATTAATAGAAAACAAATTATATAGTTCTAATGGATAATTATTACCGTGAATAGCAATTATATCTTCTACTTTAATAAACCTTAATATAGTCTTTAAATCACTTCCATTTATATCCCCTAGAAGAATACATAAATCATAATTATTATTTTTAACAAACAATTCAAAATCGTAATCATATTCTAAACTTCCATGAGTATCACTTATAAGTAATAATTTTAAATTATATTTTTCAGGACTTACTGATTCAAATTCTGAATATATATCTTTATAAAGACTATTATATCCTTGTATTTCAAAATCACTATAATTCTTATATTTTTCTATATCTAAATGTTTCATAAAAACTCCATAATATTATTTAACTTTTATAAATAAATTATATCATAAAACATATTATTTAATATGAAGAATTTATTTGATAAAATTAAAAAGTTTTTTAGTGAAATTATGATGTTTACTACTAGTTATTCTTTAAATGTATTTGATGAGCCTTTAAGTAATGAACTTGAAAAGTATTATTTAGAAAGACATTTATCTGGTGATAAGGAAGCAAGGAATATATTAATAAAACATAATTTAAGATTAGTTGCTCATATAGTTAAGAAATACGAAATGAAAGGTACTTCTAGTGATGACTTAATAAGTATAGGAACTATTGGATTAATTAAAGGAATTGATTCTTATAAGAAAGATAAAAATGTTAAATTAACTACTTATGCTGCTAAGTGTGCTGAAAATGAAATTCTTATGTATTTTAGAAGTAATCGTAAATATAACAATAATATTAGTTTAAATGACGTTATTGGTCATGATAAAGATGGTGGAGATATTACTTTAATTGATGTTTTGGAAAGTCGAAGTGAAAATTTTGAAAATGATATTGAGTTTAAAGATAATGTTAAAAAACTATCTAAGTATTTAAATGTTCTTAATAAAAGAGAACTTGAAATCATAAAGAAAAGATATGGTTTATTTAATGAAGATGAATTAACTCAAAAAGAAATAGCTGATTCTATGCATATATCCAGAAGTTATGTTTCAAGAATAGAAAAAAGAGCATTAATTAAAATGCTCCGTGAATTTTTAAAAAATAATAATTAATCTTCACTATATGAATTTATATATTCTAAGTTATCTCTTAAATTATTAGAGATTTCTTTATTTCTTTTGAAGAGTGCTATCTTTTTATAGTTCTTATTGAAAAATAATGTCATGAATATTGAGTCTTTTGGTTTATTTTTATAGTATTTTGATTTTAAACCATTTGATTCATAAATTAATAAATATTTATAGTTAGTTTTTAAGAAATCTTGTACCAAAGAATTAAATTCTTCTCCATAATTTAGTGTCCAATCTTCATTCTTTTCTTCTATATGAATTTTTGTATTCTTTTTTATATATTTTAGTATGAGTTTGTTTTCTATTAATTCATAATTATAGTCTGGACCAAATTCTGGAATGTTACTATCACCTATAAAAAATAGTTCTATATCAGTATATTGTAATTCTTGATTAATTGCATCTTTTAATAATTTTAATTCTTTATCATTAAGTAAAGATATATCAAAAATTATCTCATTATCTTTATCACATTTAATTACTTTTACATTAATTGTATCAACTAATCCTGTTTTAGAGTTTTCTATGTCTATTTGTGCTTTCATTTGCTCTCACTTACTTCTAATAATTACAGATTCAAAGTACCTTTCTTGAAATTTAGTTAATGCTTTAATGGCATCGTCAGAATAGTATTTACCATCTTTTGAAACTATTAATTTGTCATCATCATCGTTTGTTCTATGAATTATTGCAATTACTTTTCCTTTACTTTTAGTTACTTGTTCAAATTCATTAATTAAATATGCATCTAGTTCTTCTACATCACCACTAATTGTATTCGGGATATATCCATAATTTAACATATACATGAATCCATGCTTAGGATGTCTAGATCCTAATTGTCTATCTTATTTCCTTTCCTAAATAATCTTTTGCATTAGTCTTTTGCATTTTACCTCCATTTTAATACATAAAAAGAACAATAAATTGCTCATTAAAATTTTCTTTTTCTTTCATATGATGAGTCAGTATAAGTACTTGAGTTTTTTTCACTATAACGCTTAGCTTCTTCTCGTAATATTGATCTTAATGATTTTAGTGAATCTTTTAATGTAACTTTTACTTGACTTCTTAAATCATATTTAAAATGAGTAGATACTAAAAAATACAATTTAGGATTAACTGCTAATTCATCTTCGAAAGAGTCTTTTACTGATTCGACTATTTTTTCTAATGAATCACCATGAAATCTTCTTATATTTTCTTCACTTACTCTTTTACCCATAAATGTTGTATATGTTTTAGCGTATCTTTCAATCATTGGATAACCATCTAAAGCACCAATATATTCTTTATCTTCAAATGGAATTACATGATATTCTGTTAATTCTACAGCTTCATCATATAAATCATTTACTTTTAAGTATTCAACCAATTTTTTTATTTTATCGTCACTCATATTTATTCCCTCCATAATGATAATACTTTTTCTTTAGCATGTTCCCTGTCTTCTTTTGTGATTATTTTACCATCACTACTACATTCAATCAAGTTTTCTAGTGCTAACTTAGTGAAATTTGTCGCTAAATGTAGTCTTGGATCTATTTTTGATTCATCTACTTCTAAGTTACCATCTTTATCTTTAGAACTGTCTTTTTGCATTTGATACATTTTATCTACTGTACCATCTTCTAATACAGATTTTAATGTACCTGTGAAATTAATATTATTAAAAAGTAATGCATATCTTAGTAGAAATCCTGAGTTGCATGTCCATAATCCTTTTTCTTTTAATGATTTTATGTCAATTCTACTTAAATTTAAAAATAAATTCCACACTTCATCTTTGATATAATCATCACTATCACTGCTTATTCTTGGATACCATAATCCGTCTCTTACTTTATATAGTATTTCTAAGCTATCTACTTCTTTTAATAGTTTAATTTTTAAGGAAATCAATTTGTTAAGTAATTCAGTATTTCCACTTTTTAATATTTCGTCTAAACTATAGTTTGCGAAGATATTTTCTAATTCTCTTATATCATACATATAGTTTGGATTTCTTAATTTAGTGTGTTCACCTACTACATCTACTAGTACTTTATCATATGGTGTTTCTTCTGGTAAAAAATATCTAAGAAGTTCTTTACCATTTTTGAGTAGCATGTATCTTCCATATTCTCCATGATCTTCAAATCCTGTATATTTTTTGCTGTCTACGTCTTTAAGTGTTCCAGATAAAAGATATTGAGGGAATCTACCTATATCATGTAGTAAACCTTCTATACTTGCTGAAGTAGCATAAGATTCATTTAACATTCTAGACTTAATAGTTAAATCTCTAACACCGGTTTCCATACTTAAACCATGATTTTCTTTAAGCTTTATATCTTCAGTAGCATTAGGATATTTTAAAGCAATTAACTGCATATATTTTCTACAATATTCTAAATATTTAAGCTTTAGCTCTTTCATTATTTCTCCCCCTAAAAACGCGCTTATTATAGCATATATCATGTATTAAATCAATTTAATTGTTTATCCATGTATCACGCATTTCTTTTGTATTGTTTTTTTTCCATTTAAATCATTATAAAAACTCACTAATATATCTAACATTTGATTACATTTGTCTAAACTAATTTTATTTTCATAACTATATTTCGCTCTTCATATTATCACCAATATTCACCTGTATTATATAATGTTTATTACAAATAAAAAAGCACAAAAGTGCTTTTATTATTTTATTCTGTTCATATGAACTGTTAATTCATAATCATCTTTTATAGTATCAGTAAATTCATATTTACTTGATTCACCTACTGTAGCTAATAGTTCTGAAGATATTAATTTTTCGTTCTTAGATAAGATATTTAATATTTCTTCATTATTACTTTCAAAATTAATAGTTATTCTATCTTCTACGTTGAATCCAGCTTCTTTTCTATATACTTGACATTGTCTAATTATATCACGAAGAATTCCTTCATCTTTTAATTCTTTAGTAATTACTACATCTAAGCCAACATTAACTCCATTTTCGCTTATTACTTTTATTGATTCTTTTTCTTTGAATTCAATATTAAATAATGAACTTTCTAAATCATATCCACCTAGAGTAATATTTTTACCTTCTTTAACAGAATTAACTAATTCTTTATCATATGCAACACCTTCTAGTAACATTTTAACATCATTAACATTTCCTTTTAATACAGCTCCTGCATTTTTGAAGTTAAGTGTTAAATATTCATCTTTTAATGAATTAAAGTTATCTAAAGTAACTACTTCTTTTACATTTACTTCGTTCTTTAGAATATTTTCATATTCTTTATGTTCTATTTTATTCATAACATACAATGTTTGAAGTGGTTGTCTTACTTTGATATTCTTTTCATTTCTAGCTCTTAAAGCAAGTGAGATTATTTCTCTTAAATTGCTTGTTTCATTAATGATTGATTCATCAATTTTAAATTTGCTAGCAACTGGATATTTACTTAAATGTACACTCTCTGGTTCATCTTTAGTATATTTAGTAATTATTGTCTGCCAAATATATTCTGTTAAGAATGGAGTCATTGGAGCTAATACTTGAGTACTTCTCTTAATTGCATCAAATAATACATAGTAAGCATTCTTTTTATCATTATCATCTTCTGATTTCCAGAATCTTCTTCTGTTGATTCTAATATAGAAGTTACTTACTTCATCAATATATTTTTCAAATGCATCAATAACTGGTTTTGTTTCATATTCATCCATAGCTTTTCTTGCATCTGTTGCAAATTTGTCTGTTAAACAAATCAACCATTTATCTGATAGAGTTAATTCACTCTTCTTAGGAGTATAATCAGTTAAATCTACTTTATCAATGCTTGCATATGTATTAAAGAATACTACCATATTATAGTAAGCAAGTAATTTCTTTTGAGCTTCTTCTCCTAGTTTGAAACCAAATCTAACATCATTTGATGTGTTTGTTCCTAAATAATTATATCTTAATGCATCACTACCAATTGTATTTGCTACATCATTAAATGTTAGTGAGTTAGAATCAGATTTACTAAATTTACTTCCATCTTCTTTAACTACTAAACCACTTGTTTTAACAAATTCATATGGTGCTTTATTTTCAAGAACAGTTGACATGAATAACATTGAATAGAACCATAATCTTATTTGTTCGTGTGCTTCGATTACGAATTCAGCTGGGAAGTATTCATTCCAATATTTTTTATCTTCAAAATATTTTAAAGTTGAGAATGGAACGATTCCTGCATCTAACCAAACATCTCCTACTTGAGGAACTCTTTCTATTTCTTTGCCACATTCTGGACATTTTATTTTAACATCATCAATCCATGGTCTATGTAATTCTGGTAAACTATCAACGATACTTGGATCTACTGCTTTTTCTCTTAATTCTTCTTTTGAACCAATTACTTCTAAATGACCACATTCACATTTATAGAATGGTAATGGTAAGCCATAGAATCTTCTTCTTGAAATATTCCAGTTACCCATATTTTGTAACCAATCAAGCATTCTTTTTCCTTGATGTTCTGGGCTATATTTAACTGTTTTGGCATTTCTAATTAAATCAGATCTAACAACATCTACATCAATTGCCCATTCTTTTACTAATCTAAATAAGATATCTTCTTTACATCTCCAACAGAATGGATAACTATGTTTATATTTATGAGTTAAGAATAGTTTATTACGTTTCTTTAATTCTTCAAATACTTCTGGAGCTACTTCTTTAGCATTTTTTCCAGACATAAATCCAAATCCTGGATAAATAATACCACTTTCATCAATTGGAACTATTTTAGCAAGACCAATACTTTCTCCTAGTTCAAAGTCTTCTGCACCACAACCTGGAGCAATATGAACGATACCTGAACCTTCAACATCATCTACTTGATCCCAACATACTACTGGGTGATCTACTCCATTTTGAGCGTCGAATTCTGGGAAGCAAGTTTCAAATTTTAGTCCTTCTAAATCTTTACCTTTAACAGTTTCTAAAACTTCTCCTTCACCTTTAAATCTATTTAAGAATACTGTTTTACATAATAATAAATTATCTTCGTCATTTGGTAATTTAACAACTACATAATCAAAATCAGGATTAACCGCTAATGCTACGTTAGCTGATAGTGTCCAAGGAGTTGTTGTCCATACTAAGGCTTTGTAGTTTTTACCTATTACTGGTAACTTAAAGAATACAACTTCATGTTCTACTTCATGGTAACTACCTGTCATTTCATGTTCAGATAAACTTGTACCACATCTAGAACACCAAGGCATTGGTTTATATGTTTCTTTAATCATACCTTTTTCATTACATTTCTTTAAGAAATACCAAATACTTGTTATATTTTGATCAGTTAAAGTATAGTATGAATTATCCCAATCCATCCATTGGCCTAATCTTTTAGATTGCTCTGTAATAATACCAGAGTATTTTTTAACTCTAGCTACACATGCTTTAGTAAAGTTATCTAATCCAAAATTTTCAATATCTTTTTTAGTTTTGAATCCTAATTCTTTTTCTACTTCTACTTCTACCCATAGACCTTGACCATCAAATCCATTTCTATAGTGACTAGTATAACCATTCATACCTTTATATCTAAAGAAAGTATCTTTGATTGATCTTCCCCATGCATGACCAACATGCATTCTATTATTTGCTGTGATAGGACCGTCTATGAATCTAAACTTCTTTCCATTTTTATTTTGTTCTCTTAGTTTTTCAAAAGTATTATTTTCTTCCCAATACTTTAGAATTTCTTCTTCGTTTTTGACAAAATCATAATTGTTCTTAAATTCCATATCCTCATTTCCTTTCCAAAAATAAAAGAGATAGTACAAGGAGTGCTTTATGCACGGTACCATCCCTTTGATTAACTTAATTTTATAACGCCTTTAAGCGTGCTTATCTTATCCATAAGCAACATCAGAAGTGATCTATATAAAGCTTTTATTTAATAGTTCTCACCAACCACTATTTCTCTTGAAATTACTTACTTTATAACGTCTTCCTCATTTGTTTTTCAAACAATAAAGTGATTATATCACTATAATTTTAGTTTGTAAAGAGCATTTTTTAAAAACTATATATACATTAAATAAACTATTATATAGCCTGATAATACAGCTACTAATGTTATTGGCAAACTATAACTTAAATATTCTTTTAATGGAACTTTATATCCTTTTTTGTTTAATATTCCAATAGCTGCTACATTAGCTGATGCTCCGACAGGAGTTATATTTCCACCAAGTGTTGCTCCTATTATTAAACCATAATATAAAATAGTTGGTTCTATTCCTAAACTTAATGACATACTTACTACTACTGGAAGCATAGTGGCTACATATGGAATATTATCAATAAATGCTGAAATAATACATGAGAAGAATACTAAACATGTATATAATACAAATACATTATCTGAAATGCTTAAAAATAATTTGCTTATTTCATTGATTACTCCTGCTTCTTTAACACCACCAATTATTACAAATAAACTTGCAAGTAATAATAGTGTTTGGTAGTCTATCATCATCAAATTATTTTTTAATATTCTAATATCTTTATCACGAATTAAATCTCTAATAACACCTACTAAATAAAATCCCATACAGATAAGTCCGTTTGTAATATCTAACTTATTTGGTATGAATGAAAATACTATTAAAGTTAGAAGTGTTCCACATAATAGAAAAGTTGGAAAATAATCTTTTACATTAGTACTTCCTTCTCTATCTATCTTTTTAGTTTCTTTTCTAAGTTTAAATGCTAAATATACTGCACTTAATAAAGCACCAATTTGTATTATAAAGAATAGTCCCATTTTTCCTTCATAAATGAAGAAATCTAAAAAATTCATATTAGCACTACCAGCTAAAAGAATAGATGTTGTATCTCCTACTAACGTTGCTGCTCCTTCTAGATTTGAAAATATTGATATTGATATTATTACTGGAACTGGTCTAATATTTAACTTTTTACATATTGTTAGAGCTACTGGTGCAATCATTAAAACTGTTGCTACATTATCTACAAATGCACTAACTATTCCAGCAAATACTGCTAAATATACTGTCATCCATTTAACATTTTTTGATTTATCAATAACAAAATCTGCTATTTTGTTTGGCATTTTTGAATCTATAAATAGATTAACTGTTCCCATAATACCAAGTATCATTAATAATACATTAAAATCTATACTTGAAAATACTTTATTTACTGGTAATATTCCAAATACCACAAATAATACTGCACTAATTAATGCTACTAAATGTTTCTTTTCTGAGAATGCAAAAATTAAAACATAAGTTAAGATAAATAATACTATTGCTAATGTCATATGTGTCCTCCAATTTCTATCATGAATTATACCATGTTTATCTCTTAAATACTAGACAACTTTTATTAAAAATGATATAATATGTGCCTACTAAAAGAGGGGATAAAATATGAATAGTAAGAAAAGGAGAACTTTAGCTGCATCTATTGCTTTATATACATTATTAACAAGTGGTTGTTCAGTTAGAGATAAATTAGATCAAAATGTTACTTTAAAAACTATTAGAAATGCTATTGAAGAAATTATTCAAAATAAAGACGAATACTTTAATAGAGCTATGGCTACTCCAATGCCTACTATAGAAGTGACACCCGAACCTACTCCAAGACCAACGGCTAATCCTTATAAAGTTTCGCAATATATAGTTGATACTTTTGCATATTCTAGTGAAGAATTGCCTATATTAGATTCTGAAGGAAATGAAATAGCTGTTTTAAATAAAAATCAAAGATTTTATATATACACTACTAACTATAATTATGACTATATTGTTCTTGAAGATGGTACAAGTGGTTATAAAATTAGTGGTCATATAATTAATAATATTATTTCTGATAATCATGAAGAAACTGATGATTATTTCTTTGTTACTAGTGAAATGCTTAGTGTTTTTGATACTGATGGAAATGAAATTGGTCAAATTGAACAATATCAAAAAGTACATCGTTTATCTACTAATGGTATATATGACTATGTTATTACTCGTGAAGGATATGAAGGATATATTCCAGTTGGAAATACTTGTCAATTAGATAATAATTATGTAGAAATAGATATAAGTGATCAAATGCTAGATTTATTTATCAATAATGAAAATATAGTTAATACTAAAGTTGTTACTGGTAAACCATCTTCTCCTACTTATGAAGGATGTTTTAATATATATAGTAAATCTATGGATGAAATATTAACTGATGATGAAACATACTGGTCTTATGTTCAATATTGGATGCCTTTTTATGGTGGTATTGGACTTCATGATGCTGACTGGAGAAGTCAAGCTGAATTTGATGACTCAACTACTTATTTATGGGGTGGAAGTCATGGATGTGTTAATATTCCTACTTATATTACTAGTGAAATATATGATAATGTTGAAGTTGGTACTATGGTATTAGTTCATAAATAAAAAAGAAAACTTTTTAGTTTTCTTTTAAAATGTAAATAATTCTGTTATATATGGAACTAATGTATTTGATAAATAAACAACTAGAAGTGCTCCTAATATTAGAAATGGACCATATGGTACTAAGTTTTCTCTATTTCTCTTCATAGTTATTAATGAATAAATTAAAGCTGTTATAGAGGCTAAAAATAGTGCTATAAAGCTATTAAATAATCCAATAGATATTCCAAGTACTCCCATTAATTTTATATCTCCATCACCTAATGATTCTTTTCTAAATATAATGTTTCCACACATTTTAATAGCATACATTATTGCAAACATACATACTCCAGATAATAAATACATTAATGTATCATTTAGTCCTAAAAATATGTATTTGGCTATTAATAGTAAAAATCCTGAAATGATTAGAACTCTATCAGATATATAATAATATAGAAAATCACTAACTATTGTAACTAATAGCATACAAACTAATATTGTTGAAATAAAGAAATTTAATGTGAAATCATATAATAAATAATTTAGTAAGAACAATAATGCTCCTAGAATTTCACATAAGAAATATATAAATCCATATTTCTTTTTACAATAATAACATCTTCCTCTTAATAATATATAAGATATTATTGGAATATTCATAAACCATTTAAGTGGTTTCTTACAATTAGAGCAAAAACTACTTGGGTAAGTAGTTTTTATTTTATTTGGTATTCTATATCCCATGCAACCTAGGAAGCTTCCTAGAATAGCGCCAAGAATAGTTACCCATATTGCATAAAATATTTTCATGTTTCCCCCTATTAAGTCGCAACTGTTTGATAAATTCCAAACATTGGAACTAATATTGCTACTAAAATGAATCCAACCATTATTGCTAAGAATAAGATCATGATTGGTTCTATGAATGTTTTAATTGATGCAACTGATTGTCTTTCTTGTTTTTGATAGAAGTCAGCTACTCTATCTAGCATTTCTGCTAACTCACCAGTAGATTCTCCAGTAACTATCATGAAGTAAGCTACATCTGGAATTGCCCAGTGATCTTTAAATGATTCGCTCATCTTATCACCTACAAGTAAGTGTTCTATTGTATGCATCATTATTTCTTTATATATTTCGTTTGATGTTATTTTTGCTAAGATATCAATACTATCTGTTAATAATACATTATTTTTTTGTAATGTAGCAAATGTTCTTGAGAAAAGAGCCATTTCTTTTGCTATCATTAATTTTCCAACAACTGGCAATTTCATAAAGAAACTTTGCATTGCATATCTAAATGATTTAATTTTCTTATATGAATATGTATAAGCTGCAATAACTGATACAACTATTAAAATAATGTACATCCATTTTGTTTTTAAGAATTCTGATATATCTAAACATGCTTGAGTTATTGGATTTATTTCTGCTCCCATTGATTCATAAACACTCTTGAATTGAGGAACTATATATACAAGCATAAATGTAACAATTCCGATAGCAAATACAAGAACTATCATTGGATAAGCAAGAGCTGATATGATTGCTCTTTTAGTTTCTTCTATTTCTTGATAGTAAGCACTCATTTCATCTAGAGTGTCTTCAATGTTACCAACCATTTCAGAAGATTTAACCATATTTACTAATAATGGTGGGAATGAATTTCCTTGCTTTCTTAATGCTTCTGAGAATGTGTTACCTGTTGTTAACTCAAATATAATTGATTCATATAATGTTTTATATTTACTTCTATTATCTTGTTGGGCTAAAACTTTAACTGCTTCTGTTAATGGAATACCTGCTTTTACATAAGTAGATAATTGTGTAAGCCAGAAAGTTAAGTCTTTATTAGACATTCTTCTCTTACCTGCACCTAAATCTGAATGTAAGAAACTAGATGATTTTGTGACTTCGATTGAATAAACAGTCATTCCTTCATCCATTAAGTATGAATAAACATCCATTTTAGAATATGCGCTAAAGTAATCTTTGACTATCTTACCTTCTTTATTTTTAGCCATGTATCTAAAGTTTTGTTTTTGTTTGAATTTAGCTGTTGCATCTTCTTCATCTGCATCAACTACTATAGGAATAAGATTTGCTTCTTTTTTACGTTTTGCTTCTTTTACAAAGGATAAATTATTATATTTCTTTTCAAGCCATTCTTTTACTCTTTTATCAAAAGTATCTCCATTTTCTTTCTTTAGTTTAGACATTTCTTTACTGTCTTTAAACCATTCTAAAAATAAATCTTTGATAAATACTGGAATTCCTGTTATAAAGACAAACTTAAACCCCTCTATGACTGCGCTTATTAATGCAGTCCATTCGTTAAAAATACCTTTAAATACTTTATTCCAAATAAATACAAATATGTTACCTGTTTTTACATTGCTTTCAACCATATTTATCTTTCCTTCTTATTCTACACTTAAGATTATAACATACATTTTTGAAAATAAAAATCTTTTTTAGTGTTTTTTTGTAAAATTTAAAAGAAGAAAAAATTTTCTTCTTTATTCTTATTACTTGACTATTTATTTGTTTACTTGTTTTTTAGCTCCATAACTGGATTTTTTGACTTTTCATCACTATTAGATAATTCTTCTAATAAAGCTGTTAAACTTTCTTTTCTTTTATTCATTCCAGCTATTTTTTCATCATAACTTTGAATTGTTAATTCTATAATTTTTTTATAATGTTCAATGGTTCTAATAAAGAAATTACTTACATAAGCACTTCCATATGTTGCTTCATATCTTTTACCATTTTCATCTTCAATTGTATATATTTGTTCATACCAAGCACTTCCATGATATGATAAATCTTCTGACTCCCTACTACTAATTATTCTTCCTTTAAATGTTCTAGGGCTTTCTAATCTAGTTGATGTTGAATCATTAGATGGATAAAAGAAAACGATTACTTCTGTACCATTTGGTATTATTTCTTCCATAATTAAATCCTCCTTTTGAATAAACTTTATTATAATAAACGCTAAATGTTATTTCAAGCTTTTTATCATTTTTTTCAAGAATATCTATATTATATATTAGAGAGTGATTTTATGAATTTAAATTTTTTAAAAGCTATTAATCTTTCTAAGATTGTATCTACGACTAATAAAACATTAAATGTAGTAAAAAAATCTATACCAGTATATAAAGAAATTAGACCATTTATTAGTAAAGAAAAGAAATTAATCCCAGAAATAAAAGAAAGTAATGAAACTCGTGAACCTAAATACGATAATAACATTACTTTCTTTCATTAATCTTCCATTTGATCTGTACTTAATATAGTTAAGAATGCTTCTTGAGGTATTGATACACTACCTACTTGTTTCATTCTTTTTTTACCTTCTTTTTGTTTTTCTAAAAGTTTTCTTTTACGTGAGACATCTCCACCATAACATTTAGCTAAAACGTTTTTCTTCATAGCTGAAATATCTTCTCTAGCTATTACTTTAGAACCAATACAAGCTTGTATTGGAACTTGAAACATTTGTCTTGGTATGATTTTCTTTAAGTTTTTACAAATCACACTTCCTCTTTTATATGCAAAGTCTTTATGAACTATTACACTTAAAGCATCAACTATTTCACCATTTAATAAAATATCCATTTTTACTAGTTTACTTTCTTTATTACCAATAAAATCATAATCAAATGATGCATAACCTTTTGTATAACTCTTTAATTTATCAAAGAAATCATATACTATTTCTGATAATGGTAAATCATATACTATGTTTACTCTTGTTTCATCCATATAATTCATACCTTGATATGTACCTCTTTTATCTTGACATAATTGCATTATTGGACCTACATATTCACTTGGCACATATATATTTGTTTTAACATATGGTTCTAGTATTTTTGATACTTTTGCTGGATCTGGCATTTTTGATGGTGAATCTATTTCTACTTTAGTTCCATCTGTCATAATCACTTCATAAATAACTGATGGCGATGTTGCGATAATATCTATTCCAAATTCTCTTTCTATTCTTTCTTCAATTATTTCCATATGAAGAAGTCCTAGAAAACCACATCTAAAGCCAAAACCTAGTGCTACTGAAGTTTCTGGTTCAAATACTAGTGAAGCATCACTTAATTTTAATTTTAATAAAGCTTCTTTTAATTGATTATATTTAGAACTATCTATTGGATAAAGACCACTAAATACCATTGGTTTCATTGGTTTATATCCTGGTAGTGCTTCTACTGTTTCTCCATCAATACAAATTGTGTCTCCAACTTCAACTTCAGTAATACTTTTAATTGAAGCGCTTAAGAATCCTACTTCTCCACTTTCAAGTTTTTCTTTTTTAACTTCATGAGGAGTGTGTTTTCCAAGTTCTAGTACTTCATACACTACGTTACTATTAATAAATCTAACTTTGTCTCCTATTTTTACGCAACCATCAACTACTCTAATTAATACAACTACACCTTTATATGGATCAAAGTAACTATCAAATATTAATGCTCTTAATTTATTTGAATCACTTGTTGGAGCAGGTATTTTTTCTATTACTGCATCTAATAGTGTTTCTACTCCTTCTCCTGTTTTGCCTGAACAAAAAATTATTTCGTCTCTTTCAAAACCTATTGTATTAACTAACTCATTTGCTACTTTTTCAGGGTCTGCATTAGGTAAATCTATCTTATTAATTACAGGTATTATTTTTAAGTTAGCATCTAGTGCAAGATAAAGATTAGCTAGTGTTTGAGCTTCTATTCCTTGAGTAGCATCTACTACTAAGATTGTTCCTTCACATGCAGCTAAACTTCTTGATACTTCATAACTAAAATCTACATGGCCTGGGGTATCTATTAAATGTAATAAGTATCCTTTGTATTTTAACTCTACTGCATTTAATTTAATAGTTATACCTCTTTCACGTTCTAGATCCATAGAATCAAGTATTTGATCTTTCTTTTCTCTTTCCGTTACTGCATGACAAACATCAAGTATTCTATCAGCTAGAGTACTTTTCCCATGATCTATATGTGCTATTATACAAAAATTTCTTATTTTATCTCTTTCCATAAATAAGATTTTAACACAAAAAAAGAGTTTTTGAAACTCTTAATTGTTATTTGGTGTATATTCTCCTTCAAAATTAATATCTGCGATAAAATATGTTGATTGAACATCATTTGGAGTTTTAGAATCTAAATAAATCCATAAACAATAAGTAATACTTTCTTTAGAATTAATTTGTAAATCTCTTATAATAATATTATCTTTTAAATCAATATATTTATAAATTAATGTATCATCTGTATTATCATTGCATTCATTGATAGCTACCATTAAATAACTACTATATTTATCAGTTAATTTTGTGTAATTTTTATATTTCTCATCTAATTTATAATCTTTATTTTCTACAAGTTTAATATTTAAGTTTGAATTAAAATTACTATTGTTTTTTATATTAAATATATATGGTTTTGATGATAATGCTTCGCTTGTCGTTTCATATGGATAAATTTCGGTATGATTACCATTTTTATCTAAACCAATAATACTTTTATTTATATTTGAACATTCTAAATTATCACAATATTCTAATTTAAAGTCACTTGTTTTTATTGTATTATTAGAACCTTCATCTGTTGTTAGAAATGAACTATATGTTATACCAGTTATGGTAGATATAACTAATAATAAACATACAACTAATAATAATATTTGATTTTGAATTTTATCTAGAAATTTGTTCATTTTGTGCCTTTTTAAGATCTATTTGTTTATATATTTCGGATATAGTTGCCGCTATGTTATTTCTTGTTGCAAGTAATTTTTCATTAGATGGTTTTATTGTTACTTTTCCACCCATTTTATCTATTCTTGAAGATGACATATAACTTAATTTATCTACCATTTCATCAATTAAATTCATATTTTGATTGTATCTTTCTCTATTTAACTCACTGTTTCCTACTTTCAAACCAGAGTTATTTCTACTATATTCTTGAAAATCTCTTTCATATCCATAAGTACTTATATATGATAACAAATCTTTAGTAGTATATTTTACATTATTACTTTCTTCTAATATTGTTACTTCGCCTTGTCCAAATAAACTACTAATCATATTATTGAAATCATACATATTTCTTTTAACTTGTTTATCAACTTCAGTTTGATTTTCTCTTTCAGTTTTAGATTTATCACCTTTATATTTACTTGAATGTGTGCCTTTAATTTTTAAGTCTCCTAAGTCACTAAGGTAGCCTTTAATTCTTGAAATAAAGCTTGATTTATCTAAAGAAACAGTTTCTTTGCTAGTTAAGACTGATTCTGAAGCAAATTGTTTTTCATAACTTTCTAGCATTTCTATTCTTGAAGCTTCTTCATCTGGAAGTAAACTTGATAAGTTTTGTCTTCTTGCTTCAGTTAAATTATATATTTCTATTCTTAATCTTTTCTTTTCTTCACTAGATAATGTATTTGAATAAAGTTGTTTATATTTAGAAATGATTTCTAGTGATGAGTCAAATGCTTGTTTTATATCTTCTCTAATATATTTTCCAGTAGCAGTTTTTACCATTCTTTGACCATTTTGATTTATTACGACATTTGGTGTATTTGCTTTTACTTCAGGTTTAGTTTGTTTTGGTGTTTCTTCTTTTGGTCTTGTTTCTGTGAATTTAGAGCTTTTAGTTTGAACTGGTTTTTCTTTTTGATCTAGAGGTGGAAAATCAGTTTTTTTAGTTTGTTCTTTTGGTTTTATTTTATTAAATAGTGTTTGATATAGTTCTAGTTGTGTACGTAAACTTCTTATTTCATTATTTATTCTTTTTAAATTAAAGTCTGATGGATTAGTAGCACTAATAGTTGTATAACTACTTCTTAATCTATTAATTTTGTCATTGATATTAGATATCATTGACTCTACTTTTTTAGCATATGAATTTAAATCACTAACTGAATTTATAGAGTTTAGTGTATTATATTCCACTGCTAATAGATTATATGCATCTTTAGAACGACTACTAGATGTTCTTAGATAATCGTTTCTAAATGACATAAGATAATCATAAACAGATGTTTTTATTTGAAATAATGTGCTTTTATCCATATCTATACACCTCTATCATAAGAATATAATAACATAATTATTTATTAATTGAAAGAAAAAGCATTAAATTTTAATGCTTATTTGTCTATATGTACATCCATTTGTGGGAATGGTATTTCAATATTATTTTCATCAAATGATTTTTTAATATTTTCCATTAAATCATAATATACATCCCAATAGTCTTCTGTTTTGACCCAAGATCTAACTGCGAAGTTTAATGATGATGAATCATGTTTCATTAATCTTATAAGATTTCTATCATCTTTTAGTATTTTTTCATTTTTATCTACTACACTTTTTAATACTTTTTTAACTTTATCTATATTGCTGTCGTAACTAACACATATTTCTAAGTCTACTCTTCTTGTTGGATTAGCATTATAGTTAGTAATATTTGAATTTGTTAGATTGCCATTTGGTAATTGTATTACTTTGTTATCTATAGTTGTTATTGTTGTATAAAACATTGTTATAGATTTTACTGTTCCTTCTAAGTCGTTTGCTTTAATGTAATCTCCTACTTGAAATGGTTTAAAGATTAGAATCATTAAGCCACCTGCTATATTTGAAAGTCCTCCTTGTAGAGCTAAACCTACAGCTACCGCACATGAACCCACTACTGTTATAAGTGATGCTGTTGGTACTCCAACTATAGTAAGTACTATAAATATCAATACAACTTTTAATGAAATAGTTATGAAACTTACTATAAAGCTTTTAGCAGTTTTATCTAATTTGGAAAATCTATGTTCCTTCTTTAAAGTTTTTTCTAACCATGCAATTATTCTAAAGCCCACTACTAATACTATCAATCCTACTAAAACATCAATAAGAAAATTAGATGCTCCAGTTGATAGTTTTTTTATCATATCTTCTACTTTTATTAAATCTTTCACATTATCACCTACTTTTATTTAATTATAGAAAAAACCATTGATTTGGTCAAGTTATTTGGATAATGTTCTTGACTTACCAATAGTTTCTAAAGGTGTACCTGGTGTACTATTGTTTTCTTCCACTTTAACAGGTACTGTATTTACATATAGGATAAAAAATTCTGATACTCTTCTGCTAATTTTTATTGGTATTGCTCCAACTGGTTTATACCCTTCAATTACTGGAAAGTCAGATTCGTAAAAGCATCCATCTCTTGTACTTCTTAATTTCCTATTAAATATATAATGTTTTAATATTGCATGTTCTTCTGGCTCAAATATTTTCCCATCTTTTGTTTCTATCATTTTTCTCCTCCTGATTTATCAAAAATAATGCTTGTTATTTTTATTGGCATTAACTTTGTTTTAGATATTAATTCAACTTATCGTGTCATACTATCTGCCTAAGTCATTTTTTACTAATCTTTTAGATACTGTATCAACTGGTTTTCCAGGAATTGCTAAAGAAGCATATAATGATACTTTAACCTTACATTTATTCACAAATGTATATATAAGTTCCTCATCACCAACAGTTGATACATTCACTAGCTCATATCCTTCAGGACATACCATAAAGTCTACGTCCACAGTTTTTCTGGCATGATAAATTGTATTGCCAGGATAAAAAGCGTTCCTAAAAGATATAATATGTTCTCCTGGTTCGAAAATTACTTCTTCAGTTGTTTCTATCATATTTACCTCAATTATCTAAATTAGTATTTACTAATTTTCTTGTCATTGTATCCATTGGCTTACCTGGTATTCTTGGGTCAGAACCTGCACTTATTGATACTCTTTGTGTATTTATTAATGTTACTATCGCTTCTATTCTACAATCAGGAGTTAAACTAGCATTTATTTGAAATACTTGATATCCTTCTGGCGTTATAAAAAATTGAGAACTAATGTAGTCATTATTTGATTTATTTAAGTAATTTTTTTTATAGTAATCAGCCACCTTTTTATCATCATCGTTATACTTAAAATACTGTTGACATCTTTCAAAGTCAAAAGCTAGATTTATTAAATGTTCTCCTGGTTCGAAAATTATTTCTTCTTCTGTTTCTATCATTTTTTCCTCCTTATTTATCTAAATTTGTGTTTTTTAATTTTCTACTCATAGTATCTAATGGCTTCCCTGGTAATCTTATGTCGAAGCTTGCGCTTATAGATACTCTTTGTGTATTTACTAATGTAACTATTGATTGAATTCTTCTTTCATTTATAATCTCAGTGTTAATTTGAAACATTTCATATCCTTCGGGTATTATTATAGCTTGAGAACTTAAGTATTTATTTTCTGTTTTTTTTAGACAATTGCGAGTATAAAATAAATCAACATTTGAATCTTCTTTTTTATAATCCCAACTGTATTGGCTTCTTTCAAAGACAAATGCTAAATTTATTACATGTTCTCCTGGCTCAAAAATTATTTCTTCATCTGTTTTTATCATTTTATTCCTTCTTTTTATTTATCTAAATTTGTATTTTTTAATTTTCTACTCATTGTATCTAGTGGTTTCCCTGGTAGTCTTATATCATCAGTTTCATCTATTGCAACTTTTGTAGTGTTAACCATTGTATAAATTGTGAAAATTTGTTCTTTTATCACAACATTCTCAACTTTAATTAGCTCATATCCTTCTGGAATAGTCATTCCCTCTGAACCACAATATCTGTTCTTTCTGTCATGTCTATTGTTCATGTGGTAGTAATCATGCATTTTACTATCATATACATCTGAATGATATCCAAAGTTTTTCATTATGAAAGCAGCTGAGATTACATGTTCACCTTGTTCAAATATATACATATTTTTTTCCTCCTAATAAAAAATTGCTACTATTGTAGCATATTTTTTAAGTATTTACCAGTATATGAATCAGAATTCTTTGAAACTTCTTCTGGAGTTCCTTTAGCAACTATAGTACCACCATCATCTCCACCTTCTGGGCCTAAATCAATAATATAATCTGCTTGAGCAATTATATCTAGATTATGTTCTATTACAATTACCGTATCTCCATTATCGACTATTCTATTTAAAATGATTAATAGTTTTCTAATATCATCTTGATGTAATCCGGTTGATGGTTCATCTAAAACAAATAAACTTTTTCCAGTAGGTTTCTTTTGTAGTTCTTTTGCTAATTTTACACGTGAAGCTTCTCCTCCTGAAAGTGTTACTGCACTTTGACCTAGTTTTACATATCCTAACCCAACTTCATGCATAACTTTTAATGTTTTATAAACTTTTGGAACATTTTCAAATATTTTTAAAGCTTCATCTACTCTAAGATCTAATACTTCAGAAATATTTAATCCTTTGAATTTTATTTTTAATGTTTCTTTATTATATCTTGTTGCATTACATACGTCACAGGGTACATAAACATCTGGTAAGAAGTGCATTTCAATCTTTTTAACTCCATCTCCTGAACATGCTTCACATCTTCCACCTTTTACATTAAAACTAAATCTGCTTTTATCATATCCTCTAATTTTAGCTTCTTTTGTTTGAGCAAATACATCACGAATACTATCAAAAACACCTGTGTATGTTGCTGGATTTGATCGAGGAGTTCTACCTATTGGATCTTGTGTAATATTTACAATCTTATCAATATTTTCTAATCCCTTTATGTCTTTATATTGACCTGGTTTTTCTTTTGAACCATTTATTTTACTAGATAAAATTTTACATAGTATTTCGTTTACAAGTGTACTCTTACCACTTCCACTTACTCCAGTCACACATATGAATTTACCTAATGGAAACTCTACACTTATATTTTTTAGATTGTTTTCTTTACATCCAGTTAATTTAATTGATTTTTTATTTCCTTTTCTTCTTGTTTTTGGAATCTCTATTTTTTCTTTTCCACTTAAATATCTACCAGTAATAGATGTATCACATTTCATCAATTCTTCTGGAGTTCCTTCAAATACTAGGTATCCGCCTTCTTCTCCCGCTTCTGGTCCAATATCAACTATATAATCTGCGTTTAACATAGTATCTGTATCATGTTCTACAACTACTAAAGTATTACCTAAATCTCTCATTTCTTTTAATGAGTTTATTAGTTTTTCATTATCTCTTTGATGTAATCCTATAGATGGCTCATCTAAGACATAAAGTATTCCTGATAATCTACTTCCAATTTGAGTAGCTAATCTAATTCTTTGTGCTTCTCCACCACTTAGGGTTGCTGCTTCACGGGATAATGTTAAATATTCTAAACCAACATTTTTTAGGAAATTTAATCTTTCTTTTATTTCTTTAATAATTAAAAATGATATTTCTGTTTGTTCTTTATTTAATTTTAATTTATCAAAGAAATTAATTAATTCTTTAATGCTAAGGTTAGTTACTTCATATATATTCTTACCATTTATTCTAACACTTAGTGCTTCATCTTTTAGTCTTGCTTGATGACAAGTTGGACATGGAAGCTCTGTCATATATTTTTCTATCCATTCTCTGATTGGAGCACTTGTTGTTTCTATATATCTTCTTTCTAAATTTGTAATAATTCCTTCAAAATAGTCATAACTTTTTAATGTACTTCCGCTTCTTGTTGTAAGTGTTAAATCTATTCTATCTGGAGATCTATATAAAATTATATTTAATTCTTCACGAGTTAAATCTTTAACTGGTTTATACAAATCAATATTATAATGTTTAGCAACTAAAGCTAATTTTTTATATGCTATATTTAATGTTTCACCACTTTGAAATGAAGCTATTGCTCCACCCATAATTGATTTTGTTTTATCTGGAATTAATACATCTTCATCGATATGCATTGTAACTCCTAAGCCTTTACAATCTGGACAAGCACCATATGGACTATTAAATGAAAATAATCTTGGTTCTAATTCTGGTAAACTAAAATCACATAATGGACATGCATAATTTTCTGAGAACACTATTTCTTTGTCTCCGATTATATTAATTACTACTTTTCCATTTGATAATTTAGTAGAAGATTCTATTCCTTCAAATATTCTACTTCTTGAATCTTCTTTTATAACAATTCTATCAACAATAACATTTATATTATGTTTTTTATTTTTTTCTAAATTAATTTCGTCATTTAAATCTACTGTTTCACCATCTATTTTAGCTCTAACATATCCATCTTTTCTTAAATCTTCTAATAAATCTTTATGTGTTCCTTTTTCACCATGAACTACTGGAGCCATAATTTCTATTTTAGTTCCAACTTCGTATTCTAATATTTTATTAGTCATTTCTTCTATGCTTTGTTCGCTAACTGGAATATTGTGTTTTGGACAATAAGGAACTCCGATACGTGAATATAAAAGTCTTAAATAATCATATATTTCTGTAATTGTTCCAACTGTACTTCTTGGATTTTTATTTGTTGATTTTTGATCTATTGATATACTTGGACTTAATCCTTCAATTGAATCTACTTCTGGTTTATGCATATTGCCTAAAAATTGTCTTGCATATGCACTTAAACTCTCAACATATCTTCTTTGGCCTTCAGCATAAATTGTATCAAATGCTAAACTTGATTTACCACTTCCGCTTACTCCTGTCATAACAACTAATTTATTTTTAGGAATTTCTATATTTATACCTTTTAAATTATTTTCTCTTGCATTCTTTATAATTATTTTATCCATATGTACACCTCACTATAGTATTCACTAAAATCGTGCATATTATAACACTTTTTAGTGCAAAACAAAAGCTAAACATTTAGCTCATTAATAATTATATATATATTTTATTACACGAATAAATGTTTGTCAACAGATTTTTACAAATAAAAAGAGCTAAGCTCTTTATTTACAACATGCTGTTCCTACAATTGAATTATCATCAAAATCATATTTTCCAGTTTCATCAGCTATACATACTGATCTTTGAACATTATGAACCATTTTATTTTCATAAATACATGTATTTGTATATATATTTTTGCCTTCACCTGAAACATAAATTCTTACAATATAATTATCAGATATTTCTTTATTATTAACTGAATCTTTTATTTCATCACTGACATAATTCCAATTTTTAAGTTCAAACAATTTTATATCAATTTTCTTTTCACTTACAAAACTCTTTAACCATACATCGTTTAAATCTAAATATAATACTGCTGATCTTTGAATTTCTTTATAAGTATTAGCAAGTTCATTTTTAGAAGTGTCTTTATTAATTTGACCAAAAGTAATTATTGAACTAACGCTAACAACAGAAACTATTATTAATACTGCCATTAATTCAACTAATGTAAATCCTTTTTTATTCATTTTAAGACCTCCATATCATATATAAAATTATACAATATTTTTGTATGAATTAAAAGATTCTTTTTTTATATTTTTATAAAATCTTGTATATCCATCTATATAACCTATATCGTATAATTTAGACATTATTTCGTTTTTATTAATATTTTTGAATTTTTTCATTTTATTATTTCTTAAATCATAAAGTGAGTCTTTTATTCCTTCTGTGTAACCTAATTCATATGCTTTTATATATCTATACATCTTACCTCCTACTATTTTATACGCAAAAAGTTATATAAAACACTACAAAATAAAACCTCATTTTTTATTTGAGGTGTTATTTATAATACAATAGCTATTAAATTACTACTTCCTTTATTAACCATTTTTTGAATTGTTTGAGATAATTTATATTTTGATGCTTCTGATAATAATGATAATTTAGCTTGAATTCCTTCTGATACTATTTCATCTAAACTTCTACCAAATATTTCACTTTGCCATATTTTTTCTGGATTAGTTTCATCTTTCATTAAATGATCTATTAATTCTTTACTTTGAAGTTCACTTCCTATGATTGGTTCAAAGCTACTTTCTACATCTACTTTAACTAAATGAATGCTTGATGCTTTTGCTTGCAATTTAATTCCATATCTTCCACCTTGTTTAATTACTTCTGGTTTTTCTAGCTTCATATCAGTTACTTTTGGTAATACTATTCCATAGCCTGTTTTATATACTTGTTTTAAAGCATCTTTTATGCTTTCGTATTCTCCTCTTCCACTACTATATTCTTGGAATAATTTAATTAAATCACCTTTAGAACTAATATTTTCGCCAACTAAATCTTTTAATACTTCATTGAATAATTCTTCTTTTGCCTCTAAAGTAATTGTCACTAATGAATCATCTGTATCAAGTGAACTAATATATGCATTTGATATTTCGTCATCTTTTAAAATATTAACATTAATGTTTTCTGCATCTCTTAATTTATCTACATTTGTGATTGATTCTTTCATTTTAGCTATAAATTTTTGTTTTAGTGGATGCTCTGTTTTTAATGCTCCAATCCAATCTGGAATATTAAATTCTATATGATCTACAGGAAATTCATAAAGTGCTTCTCTTAATATATTAATAATATCTGATTCTGTCATTGTTTCTATATTCATTGGTATTACTGGAACATCATATTTATCTTTTAAACCATCTACTAAAGTTTTGGTACTTATATCATTTGGCTTAATTGTGTTCATTATGACAATAAATGGCTTATTGATATTTTTAAGTTCATTAATAACTTTATTTTCTGCATGAGTGTAATCACTTCTTGATAATTCTCCAAATGAACCATCTGTTGTGATTACTATACCTATAGTAGCATGATCTTTTATTACTTTTTGAGTTCCTAATTCTGCTGCTTCAACAAATGGCATTTCTTCTGGAAACCATGGTGTTTTTACCATTCTAGGATTTCCAAGTTCATCTTCATAACCAAGAGCATTTGGAGTAACAAAACCTACACAATCAACTAATTTAATATTAGTTCCAAGACCATTTAAATTAATATGTGCTCCACTACTAGGTACAAATTTAGGCTCAATAGTCATTATAGTTTTACCACTTCCACTTTGTGGTATTTCATCAATACATTTTTTCTTTTCTTGTTCATCTTCTATATTTGGAACAATAAGAGTCTCTATGCATTTTTTAATAAAAGTACTTTTTCCTGTCCTAACAGATCCTACTACTCCTAAATATATTTCACCACCTGATTTTTTATCAAGACTTTTTATAATTTGTGTTTTATCCATATATACCTTCTTTCTAGTCTAATAAATTCTATGAAATATATATGTTTCTATGCATAAAAAAAGCATTATTATAAATAACGCTTTATCTTAACTATATCTTTTATATGTGAAGTTTGGAATCATAACAACTATTACAAATAATATTATTACTGTTATTATATTTGTAAAGAAACCAAATAAATTACTAAATGTTGCATTATTATATACTACTTTTGATATTATATCGTTATTTGTTGCTGTTGTTTCTTCATCTAAATTACTATAATTTAATGTATATTCAAAGTTATCTACTTTAGTGACTTTTTTTAGTTTATAAGAGTCATTTTCATTTACAATTACATAATCTCCAACATTAAAATCAGACGACATTTGTAAAATAATATATCTATCTTTTGGAATATCATTTTTATTATATTCATCATCTACTTTCATATAATAATATCCCCATATATTAGCATTTTGGATATTATGAATCTGATTATTAATAGTAAAATATGCCATTATGATGATATATAAAACTAAATATATTGATATAATTATTCTAATAAAATCTAGTATTTTTCTTAACATGATCTTCCTCCATATCCTTCATTATTTTCAAATTCTTCTTCATCATATACACTTAATTCAGGTGAACTATATTTTCCATATTCTAGCGATGGGTTTAATATATATGCTGATTGTTCTATAAGCATTTGAAGACTACATTGTGAATATTTGTTTTTCATCATTAATTCGTATGCTTTAAATGGATCAGATGGTTGATTTAACATAGTTGCTAAATCAAATGATTTTTGTTCCCATATTTCATTACCTAAGAATGAAGACCAGAACTCATCCATTGTTCTTAACATTTTAGATTTAGTTTTTTCATAGTTTTTAGGCATACTATCAAATCTAGTAGTTAATGCATTTATAATATTATTTTTATATTTTTCTGGATTTGAATCAAAACAAGATTCTATATCTATACTATTACCAAATATTCTTTTAAAGTCTTCTTCATTAAAGAAACTTTTTGTGACATTAGCATTTGTTGGGATTAAGTCCAATGTTACTCCATTAAATAACATGTTAACTGTATTTATTAGAGTTTTTTTCATTAACTCATTTATATCTTTTAGACTTGTTGCTTTTAATATTGAGTCTCTATACTTAAAATGGCTACGCATTATTTCAGCGAATGGAGCATCACATTTTTCTCTTAAAAGTCTATTTGCTAAATCGATGCCTTCTTGATTCTTTTGACACTTATTAACTTTATCAATTATAGCTTTAGCTGTAATTCTACCGCTTTTATCAGTTGTTAGGCTTTCAGCGTATATATGAAATTGTTTATATAAGTTTTGGCTCATATTTCTTTGTACTAAATCATCTTCAACACTTTGAAAATATTTTGAACATCCTGGGTCTCCTTGTCTAGCAGCTCTTCCTCTTAATTGTCTATCTATTCTTTCACTATTATTTTTACTAGTACCAATTACGTATAAACCGCCTAATTCTTTTACTCCTTCTCCAAGTTGTATATCAACTCCACGACCAGCAATATTAGTGGCTACTGTTACACTTCCAAGTTGACCAGCTGTACTTATTATAGAGCCTTCTTTAGTATGATTCTCAGCATTTAATAAATTATGCACAATACCATTTTCTGCAAGTAATTTACTTATCTCTTTGCTTTCTTCTACACTTGTTGTTCCAATTAATACTGGTTGTAGTGTTTCAGTACATCTTATGATTTCATCTATTATTGCTTGATATTTTTGTTTTTTAGTTAAATAAAGTTCATCTTCCTTGTCTACTCTTATACATGGTTTCCTTGTTGGTACTTTATATGTACTAAAACCATATATTTTTTCAAATGCTTCATCATTACTAGTACCAGTCATACCACTAACATTTTCATATGCTTTAATTAAATTTGGATATGTATTTTTACCTAGTGTGCTTCCTGATACTGTTAGTGGAACTCTATAGTGAAGTCTTGGATCATTTTTAGCTCTAATGGATTCGACTAGTTCTACAGCTGTTTGAGTAAATCCCGAATATTTACTATCCATCATATAAGTACCTGTATTATTATCAATTAAAGCAATTCTAGCATCTACACTATCATAAGGTTTTACCACTGCACCAGTTATCTTATCAACTATTTGATAATCGATTCCATTTCTTAACAAATATTTAGCTTTTAAAATATCAGAAATACATTCTAATCTTAGTTTAGCTAATTCATCTTTTTCTTTTGGAGATAATCCTTTTTCTTTTTCAACTAATTTATAAACATAATCTATTAATTTTTGAGATATAGTTACTTCTCCAGTATTTCTTGTTATTTTTGCTTCTCTAAATACAGCTTTTTCTTTTTTACCAGTTTCTGGATTAATAACATATGGAGGATTATTTTCAGTTTCTTCAACATAACAGTCTACAGGATCTTTTGAACCGTCTTTTTTTCTGTTAAATTCTCCTTCTACAAAACTATTAGCCCAAGTTAAAGCATCAACTATTTTTTGTTCTTCTTCTGAAACGTTTGTTCTTGATGAAGATAGTAATAATGGATTTAATGCTTGATCTAAAAGTACATCATCAGCCTCATCTACGATAGCTTTTGATAGTTTCTTTCTTATGTATTTATCTTCAAATCTATCAACATTGTTATCTTCTAACATATCGAAAGCAATTGTTGTTGCTGTACTATAAACTATATCTGAATCATAGGCTTCTCTTTTATTTCTTATATATTCTTGACGTGCTCTTTTATCTTTTGGTCTATTTCTATTAACACATCCACATGACAAACCAAGTAAGCTAAATACACCTTTATTTTCTTTAGCATTTTCTTCTGCTAAAAAGTCATTAGAAGTTAAAACGTGTACACTTCCCCACTCATTTTTATCTAAACTTTTAGTGGCTTCAAGTGCTGATAAATAGGCTGATAATACTTGAACCATAGTTTTTCCTTCACCAGTTTGCATTTCAACTATAGTTTTATCTTCAATCATTGCAATTGCTGCCTCTGCTTGAACATCATAAGGTATTTTATAGCCGGTACTTCTTCTTACAGCTTCTTTACAAGCAGCTAATGCTTCTGGGACAATATCTTTAATATCCTCCCCATTTCTAAGTCTTTCTCTTAACTTTTCAGTGGTTTTTGATAGATCAGTATTTTTACCTCTTATCATAGAGAACTGCTCATTAACTTTATCTATAATTTTTAAATACTCTTTTCTAAACCTCTTAGAATATAAGTCATTCAATTTTTCTTTGATTGCCATATCATTCACCTATTTTATCATTATATAGATAATATATCATTTTCAGGTGTTTTTTACAATAAAATATCTATTTTTTTACATCTATATTAATCATATTATAAACAATTAATTGATACTCATTTACTCTTCTTTCAACTTTAGCATTAATTTTATAAACAGTATTTTTTTCTATAGAATTTATTTTATTAAGAGAATCCTTAAATATTACTCCATTTATACTTTTATATTCATCAGATAATTTTAAGAAACAAATTCTATCATTATTTTTAGTTCTTTTTATATCAAAATTATCTAAAAATAATATTAATGTTATTGTTTTATCAAAATAAGCCTTAATGTTTTCTAATGTTACTGTGTTAGATCTATCAAATTTAGTTACTGGATGAAATGATAAATAGAAACCATAATTCTTTATTTCATGTTCAATATTTTCTTTATCTGTGTAATCATCTATATCATCAAATGCTGGTTTTTCTTCTACTACTAAGCTTAATTCTTTACATAGACTAACATAGTTTATTATTTCATCTATATTTTCTATGTATTGTTTTTTATTTATGTTAAAAATATCAAATGCTCCACATTCAATTAAAGATATAACTACTTTTTTATTGATACTTCCATGATAACATCTAATCATAAAATCATAGAAAGAATCGAATTTTCTTTTATTTCTTTCTTCTACTATTTCATTTGAAACAGAATATGATATTTGTTTTATCATACTAAATGGAAGAACTAATTTTGAATTATATAACTCAAAATCATTAGTAGATTTATTTATATTAATCTTATCAAATTCTAAACCTAATAATTTAGATTCATCTAAATAGTCTTTTATATCACTACTATTCTTTTTCATATTTAGTAAACTCTTCATAAAGAAGCTTGTATAGTGAACTTTCAAATAAGCCATTTGAAAAGCTACTAGTGAATATGCTACTGAATGTGATTTATTAAAACCATACTCAGCAAACTTAATAATCAAATTATATAATTCTTCTGCTATTTTAGAATCATATCCTTTTGATATAACGCATTCAAAAAACTTTGATTTTTCTGATTCAATAATATCATGTTTCTTTTTAGACATAGCTCTTCTAACTATATCTGCTTCACTATATGAATATCCTGCTACTTGTCTTAATATTTCTAGTACTTGTTCTTGATAAATAATTATTCCATAAGTACTACTTAATATTGGTTCTAATTCTTTAACTATATAGTTATATTTCTTACCTCTTTTTCTTGCAATATATTCATCAATATTATCTCTAGGACCAGGTCTATATAAAGCAATTGCGTCAACTAAAGTGTTAAAATCATCAACTTGTAACAATTTAAGAAAGTTTTTCATACCTTGCTTTTCAAATTGAAATATACCGCTTGTATAAGCGTTTTTAAATAAATCTAAAGTTTTTTGATCATTTAAGTCTATAGAATTAATATCAAAATCATATCCACTTTTCTTAATATCTTCTAATATATTTGAAATAGTATTTAAATTTTTAATAGATAAAAAGTCCATTTTTAAAAGGCCTAATGTTTCAATATATTCCATACTATAACCAGTTAAAATAACACCATTAGATTTATATAAAGGCATAATATTATCTAGACTAATGTCACTTATTACTACTCCTGCTGCATGCATACCAGTATTCTTTTTAAAACCACATAATTTGTTACATATAATAATTAAATTTTTAACATAATCATTTTTTCTTAAAAAAGACATAAACTCTAAATTATTTTTAAGTTCAACAAATGTTTTTTCATCTTTGATAGTTTTACATAATTTATCAATTAAAGTATTATCATATTTTAATACTCTTCCTATATCTCTTATTATTTGTTTTGGAAGCATTGTATTAAAAGAAACAATTCTAGCAGTATTTTTATGACCATATTTATTTGATACATATTCTATTACTTCTTCACGTTTTAGATTATCAAAATCTATATCTATATCAGGCATAGTTATTCTGTCTGGATTTAAGAATCTTTCAAATATTAAATCATATTTTAAAGGATCTATATTAATAATACCTAAAGCATAATTTACTAATGAAGCAGCTCCACTACCTCTACCAGGACCTACTAAAATATTATGCTTTTTAGCAAATAAAACAAAATCATAAACTATTAAGAAATAATCTACATAATTCATTTTTTCTATTATAGATAATTCATATATTAATCTATTTTTATATTTATCTGTTACATTACCATTTAGTCTTTTTTCTAATCCTTTTTTAGCTAAGGCTCTTAAATATGATAAAGAATTTTCATTATAGACTGGGATATGAAGAGTACTTTTTGGAATTTTAATATCTATATTAGATATAAAGTCATAAGTAGTTTTAATATCTTCACTATTATTATTTTCTATTAGATAATTGTCTTCTAATGATATTTCATCATCTATTGTTTTTGATTCTTGTATAAGTTTAATATATTTTAGATATATTTTATCTTCTTTATTGAAATATTTTATTTTAGGTAAATATAAAACTTTATTAGACATGTTTTTAGCTTCAATTTTAGATTTTTCATCACAATAATAAATATATATATTTTTAAATATATTGTTCAAAAAAACATAGTCTTTTGCATCACAAACAAGTATTAAGTTAGATTCTAATTCTTTAATATCAGAAAAAGATATACTATCTATATTATTTTTACTTACTATCTTGCATAATGAAATATATCCATCATAATGTTTAGCATATAAATAAAATGTTTTATCATCTATAGTTAATTCTATTCCAACAATTGGTTTTATATTGTTTTTAATGCATTTAGAAATAAATTCATAGTCACCAAACATATTATAATCAGTTATTCCAATTGCAGTATATTTATTATTTATTGCATAAGAAATTAACTCATCAATTTTGATAAGACTATTCATTAAATCATATTCAGTTTTAATATTTAATGGAATATATTTCATATGCACCTCTTAATTATTTTAGCATAATAAAAGTGACTTTAAAAGTCACTAATATTTAATATATGTTTCTTTTTATTTACTATAACAATAACTATCGTTTATCTTAGTATATCCTGAAGGGCAAGAATATGTTGTAGTATACCCAGTACAATCTTTTGTATATTTATTACAATCTCTTGTATACTTCTTACAATCTCTTGCATAGTTATTACATTTATATGAAGTACAATCTCGTTTCCAAGTTCCTCCTGCACTATTACAACATGTTTGGTTACCACATGCACTTGCACCATTAGTATCACAATACCATTTAGTCCAAGATTGACAGCTTCCCCAAGATGCACAATAATAATCACCCCAAGATGCACAATATTCATTTCCCCAAGATGCACAATATTTGCTTCCCCATGAAGAACAACTAGTATTTGATGTAGTTGCAATTACAGTAACACTACAACTAGTACTATTGCCTACACCATCTTTTACATCAAAAGTATAAGTAGCTGCTTTTGTGATTGCTGTTTTATTTGAATTTATTGTTGTTGGTGAAGTAAATCCATAATATGCTACTCCACTTCCACCTTGATCTGAATATGTTGCAGTAATTGTTGTTCCACTAACACTTAAAGCACAACTTGGTGGTGTTTTGTCTGTTACTGTCCAATGAGCATATAATTTGTGATCACTTGCTGTTTTTAAAATTGTACTAGATGTAACCTGAGTTCCACCTGAAGCGGCTGTATACCAGCCTGCAAGGGCATATCCTCCTCTTGTTATTGTTGGGAGAACTCCATAACCAGAACCAAATGTAACAGTACTTGTTCCAGCCGTATTAGATGTTCCATCATTCTTAACAAATGTCACTGTATATTTATTTGCTGTCCAATGAGCATATAATGTTTGAGCTTCTGTTATTTTTACTGTTGTATCACTTGTTACTTGTGTTCCTCCACTTGCTGCTGTAAACCAGCCTACAAACGTATAACCTGTTCTCGAAACTGTTGGTAGGTTTCCATATTTAGCATCATATGTTACAGTACTTGTTCCAGCACTATTACTAGAACCATCATTCTTAGCAAATGTTACAGTGTATGTATTAACTTTCCAATGAGCATATAATGTTTGAGTATCTGTTATTTTTACTTTAGTATCTTTTGTTACTCGTGTTCCTCCAGTAGCTGCCGTAAACCATCCTAGGAATGTGTATCCAGTTCTTGTAGCTGTTGGT
>OJAW01000058.1_pt1 | contig 86352 bp, 71 predicted proteins | sample 1589151 | NCBI WGS metagenome assembly OJAW01 (sample SAMN03283290) | human gut metagenome | biome: human-associated habitat; material: feces | host: Homo sapiens | place: Peru | collected 2012
GGTCTTCTCGGCGGCGTCGGAGCTTTTCGGCTGCCGACCGCCCACATCCGATCTTTTAATAACCCTTTCAATGGGTCTTATAACCTTTGCGCTTATTAACTTCTACGGCGTTAAGAAAAAGGGCTTAGGCGGAAGAATAAAATATCTTTCAAGCCCTACGCCCGTAATACTGCCCATGAAGATATTGAGCGACGTTGCGGTTCCTATTTCGCTTGCCTGCCGACTTTTCGGAAACATGCTCGGCGGAATGATAGTAATGGATCTTTTAAAATCGGTTTTAGGCGGCTATGCGTCGGGTATTCCGGCGGTGGCGGGGCTTTATTTCAACCTTTTCCACCCGCTTATACAAACATATATTTTCATAATACTTTCGCTTACGTTTATAAACGAAGCAATTGAGTAACAGGAGGAATTTAAAAATGGTAGCAATTGGTGCAGGTTTGGCAATTTTAACAGCTTTGGGCGCAGGTCTCGGAATGGGTATCGCAACAGGTAAGGCAGTAGAAGCTCAGGCTCGTCAGCCTGAAATGGCAGGTAAAATTCAAACAACACTTATTCTCGGTGCGGCTTTGTCCGAAGCAACCGCTATTTACGGCTTGATCGGTGCTATTTTGATTATCTTTATGGTAAAATAGTCAGACCTACCGTTCATTTTAATTGAAAGGAAATCAGCAAATGTTAAAGTTTGATTTTAATTTGCTTTGGACAATATTCAATCTGATTATATTTTATCTTTTGATGAGATTGTTCCTTATCAAGCCTATCAGAAAAACTTTGCAGGCAAGAAAAGAACTCATTGACAATCAGTTCAAGGAAGCCGAAGATACGGTTAATGCCGCAAACGAAAAAATGGCAGACTATGAGGATAAAATCAAAAATGTCGACACCGAAGCAAAGGAAATTATTTCCGATGCAAGAGATAAGGCAAAGGTTGAATATAATAAAATCCTTGATAAAGCAAACGATGACGCCGTTAAGATGAAGCAAGAGGCTCAAAAGCAAATCGAGCAGGATACCGAAAATGCCCGCAGAGATGTTAAGGAAGAGCTTGCAAAACTTGCTATGGAAACGGCACAAAAGGTTGTCGGCGAAAGCGTAAATGCTCAAACAGACGCCGATATTTATAACAAATTTTTAAACGAAAGCAGTGAAGATTAATGATTAAAAATCAGGAATTATATATCAAAAAGCTGCTTTCAAATCAAGTAAGCGTCGGCAGTTTGGAGGACGCGTTAAGACTTTTGAACGGAAGTGAGGAACTCCGCACAACCCTTAACAATCCAAACTATAAGACAGAAGAAAAGCAGCAGGTTGTTAACGATTTGTTCTCTCCGTCCGTAAGAGAATTTATGGGCGAACTTGCCGAGAACTGCCAATGTGATGACCTCGAGGAACTCATTGAGGCATATATCGTTGAAAGCGACAGACAAAAGAATATCGTTCATGCAACAGTAACCTGCACAACTCCTCCGGATGAAAAGCAACTCAAGGGCATTGAGGATTTTGTTCGCAAGGAGATGAATTGCGAAAATGTTGTTGTAGATGTTAAAAAAGACGCATCTTTAATCGGCGGTTTTGTAATTGCCGTTGAGGGTAAGGAATATGATTTCTCCCTTAAAACAAAGATGCAAACAATTAAAGACCAAATTCTTCGCACGGCAAAGGAAAGCACAGGCGATAACAAGGAAGTGCTTGAGGTTTTGCGTAAGGATGTAAAATCCTTTAAGGACAATCTTCAGGGCGAGGAAGTAGGTCAGGTAGTTAAGGTCGGCGATAATATCGCAACCGTTGTCGGACTCGGTAATGCAGTATACGGCGAAATCGTTGTGTTTGAGGACGGCACAAAGGGCATGGTTCAAAACATCAACCTTAACTCAATCGGCTGTATCCTTTTTGGTTCGGACGAAGAAATTGAACAGGGTACAAAGGTTAAGCGTACAAAGAGAAAAGCCGGTGTACCGGTAGGTGACAAATTTGTCGGCAGAGTTGTTAACGCACTCGGCGAGCCTATCGACGGCTTGGGTGATATTGAAGCAAGCGATTACCGTTTGATTGAACAGCCGGCTCCGTCAATCGTAGACAGAAAGTCGGTATCAAAGCCTATGGAAACAGGTATTCTTGCAATCGACTCTATGTTCCCGATAGGCAGAGGTCAGCGTGAACTTATCATCGGTGACCGTCAGACCGGTAAAACTTCCATTGCGGTTGATACAATCATCAACCAAAAGGGCAAGGACACAATTTGTGTTTACAATGCTATCGGTCAAAAGGCTTCAACGGTTGCAAAACTTGTTAACACACTTAAAAAGAACGGCGCAATGGATTACACTATTGTTGTTTGTTCAACAGCATCGGATGCGGCATCACTTCAATATATTTCTCCGTATGCCGCAACAGCTATGGCAGAATACTTTATGTACAAGGGCAAGGATTGCCTTATCGTATATGATGATTTGAGCAAGCACGCAGTTGCTTACCGTGCAATTTCGCTTCTTCTTGGCAGACCGCCGGGACGAGAGGCTTATCCGGGCGATGTATTCTATTTGCACTCAAGACTTCTTGAGCGTTCAAGCCGTTTGAGTGATGAACTCGGCGGCGGTTCGATTACTGCTTTGCCTATTATCGAAACTCAGGCAGGCGACGTATCGGCTTACATTCCTACAAACGTTATTTCTATTACAGACGGTCAGATTTATCTTGAAAGTGACCTTTTCTTCTCGGGTCAAAGACCGGCGGTTAATGTCGGACTTTCCGTATCCCGTGTAGGCGGTGCTGCTCAGACAAAGGCTATGAAGAAAGCGGCAGGTTCACTCCGTGTAGATTTGGCTCAGTTTAGAGAAATGGAAGTATTTACCCAGTTTTCATCTGATTTGGATGACGAAACAAAGATGCAGTTGAAGTACGGCGAGGGACTTATGGAACTCCTCAAGCAGCCGCTTACTCATCCTATGTCTTTGGCACAGCAGGTTGTTACCCTTGTAGGTGCAATCGGTAAAAAATTTGTTGATGTGCCTAAAAACCAAATCAAGAGTTATCAGGGCAAAATGCTTGAATATTTTGACACTCATCACAGCGACCTTATGTCGGAAATCGACACACAGCAGGTACTTGACGATGAGCTTAAAGCTTCAATCCTCGATGTGATTGATGAATTCGGAAAGGCAAATAATGGCTAATGCAAGAGAAATCCAGGGCAGAATGAAGTCCATCAAGGATACTATGAAAATTACAAATGCGATGTATATGGTGTCCTCGTCAAAACTTCAAAAAGCCCGCAGAGATTTAAAAAACACAGAGCCTTACTTCTTTATGATTCAAGACAGCCTTGCAAAAATTTTGGATGTTGCTCCGGAGGTCGGTTCGGCATATTTTGACGGGCGTCCTTACAGGCAGGGTAACGACAGAACGGTTGCGTATCTTGTTCTCACAGCCGATAAAGGCTTGGCAGGTGCTTATAACCACAATGTTATCAAACTTGCCGAGCAAAAGGCAACGGATGACGGTTGCAACAATGTGCTTTTTGTTGTGGGTCAACTCGGCAGACACTTTTTTGAAAAAAAGGAAATCCCGATTGATATCAATTTTAAATATGCCGCACAAAATCCAACCGTTAACCGTGCAAGGCACATAAGCGAAAAACTCGTTTCGATGTTTCTTGACAAAAAGATTGACGAGGTGCATGTTATATACACAAAAATGGTCAATTCAATGACAGTAGAAGCGGTTTGCACTCAGCTTCTTCCTCTTAAAAAGGAGAAGATTAATATGCAAAGCAACGAGCTTGTTGCACATTATACCGACGCAACATTTTTGCCCGATGCAAAAACGGCGTTTGATTCAATCGCTCCGAGTTATGTTGCCGGCTTTGTGTACGGTGCGCTTGTAGAAAGCTATTGCAGCGAGCACAATGCCCGTATGATGGCTATGCAAAACGCAACGGACAGTGCCACTTCTATGATAAGAGATTTGTCCATTCAGTTTAACAGAGCAAGACAGGCGGCTATCACGCAGGAAATCAGCGAGGTTTGCGGCGGTGCAAGCCATGCCTCTCAAAGTGCTCAATAACAACCTTTCAGAAAGGTAAAAAATTATGAATTACGGTAAAATAACACAAGTTATGGGACCTGTTGTCGATGTACAGTTTGACGGCGATCTTCCTAAAATCAAGGAAGCACTTGAGGTCGAAAATGACGGCAAGCGTGCCGTTATGGAGGTTGCACAGCATATAGGCGGCAATACTGTTCGCTGTATTATGCTTGCCGCATCCGAGGGCTTGTACAAGGATATGCAGGTTGCCGCAACAGGAGATTCTATCAAGGTGCCTATCGGCGAAAAAACCTTGGGCAGACTTTTCAATGTTGTAGGCGAAACCATTGACGATTTGGAAAATTTGGATAACGAGGAGCACTGGTCAATTCACCGCAAGGCTCCGAGCTTTGACGAGCAATCGGACGAAGTAGAGATTTTGGAAACTGGTATTAAGGTTATCGACCTTCTTACCCCTTACCAAAAGGGTGGTAAAATCGGTTTGTTCGGCGGTGCCGGCGTAGGTAAAACCGTACTTATTCAGGAACTTATCACCAATGTTGCAACTCAGCACGGCGGTTATTCCATCTTCACCGGTGTAGGTGAGCGTTCAAGAGAAGGTAATGACCTTTGGAACGAAATGAAGGAATCCGGCGTTATCAATAAAACTGCCTTGGTATTCGGTCAGATGAACGAACCGCCCGGAGCAAGAATGAGAGTTGCCGAAACAGGACTTACAATGGCAGAATATTTCCGTGACAGAGAGCATCAGGATGTGCTTCTCTTCATTGATAATATTTTCAGATTTATTCAGGCAGGTTCCGAGGTATCCGCACTTCTCGGCAGAATGCCGTCAGCCGTAGGTTATCAGCCTACTTTGGCTACCGATGTCGGTGAACTTCAGGAGAGAATTACATCCACAAAGAACGGCTCCATCACATCTGTTCAGGCTGTATATGTTCCTGCCGATGACCTTACCGACCCGGCTCCGGCAACAACCTTTGCTCACCTTGACGCTACTACCGTACTTTCCCGTAAGATAGTAGAAAAAGGTATTTACCCTGCAGTTGACCCTCTTGAGTCCAACTCAAGAATTCTTGAGGCTGATGTTGTAGGCGAAGAACATTACGAGGTTGCCTGCAAGGTACAGGAATATCTTCAAAAATATAAGGAACTTCAGGATATTATTGCAATCCTCGGTATGGAAGAATTGTCTGATGAAGATAAGCTTTCGGTATATCGTGCAAGAAAGATTGAAAAGTTCCTTTCACAGCCGTTCCATGTAGCAGAAACCTTTACGGGCTTAAAAGGCGTTTATGTTCCTATTAAGGAAACTGTAAGAGGCTTTAAGGCTATTGTTGACGGTGAAGTTGATGATTTACCTGAAATGGCATTCTTCAATGTCGGCACTATTGATGATGCGATTGAAAAAGCAAAAACTCTTTAACGGGTGATTTATATGAACACTTTTAAATTGAAGATTGTTGCGTCAAACCGTGTGTTTTTTGACGGTGACGCACAAAGTCTTGTTGTGCCTGTTGCGGAAGAGGGACTTTGCGGTTTTTTGGCAAATCACGAAAACACGGTTGCACCCATTGAATTCGGTGAAATGAAATTTACCGATGCACAGGGCAAGGTAACCGAAGCGTTTGTCGGTTCGGGATTTCTTGAATTTTTTGACAATACGGCAACACTTGTTTGTATTTCTGTTGAACTTCCGGAGGAAATTGACAAGCGTCGTGCTCAGGAAGCTGCCGAAAGAGCGGAAGAAGAGCTTCGTCAACAGCATTCGCTTGATGAATACTATCAAATTCAGGCAAATCTCTCCCGTGCGATGGAAAGACTTAAAATCAAAAATAAACACCAAATATAAACAAAATGACCTTTCGATTTTTTCGAAAGGTCATTTTATGTTATATCTTTTGCGTGATTATTGTTCTTTGTTTCGCTTTATTATGTCCTTTGCAATGTATATCGGACGGTGCTTTGACTGTTCGTATATTTTTGCAATGTATGAGCCGATTATGCCCAAAGTGGTAAGCGTTATTCCGCCGAAAAATGTAATCAAAATTACAAGTTGTGTAAAACCGTCAACGCTGATGTTGTTTGTGAATTTTCGTATCAGTGTTATGATAAAGTAGATAATTGAAAATGCCGTGGCGATTGAGCCGACATATGATGCCATTTTGAGTGGGGCGGTGGAAAATGCCATTATTCCGCTTATTGCGTATTTGGTTAAAGAGCGAAAACTCCATTTGGTTTCACCCGAGTTTCTGTCGCTTGCCTCGTATTCCACAAATTCGGTGTTGAATCCAACCCAACTGAATATGCCTTTTGAAAATCTGTGATATTCGCCGAGCGAAAGTATGGCGTCTTTAACCTTTGATGTAAACACCCTAAAATCGGACGCACCGTTTTTGAATTCGGTATCCACCATTGAATTCATAATTTTGTAGTACAGCGATTTGGCTTTGGACATAAATTTGCTTTCACGCCTGTTTTTTTGATAAGCGCATACGCAATCAAGCTCCGGATTTGCAATAAGCGTGCGGTACATTTGATATGCCGTTTGCGGCAACTGTTGCAAGTCGGCGTCAATCAGACAGATTGCGTTGCCTGTGCTGTTTTGAAGCCCTGCAAATATCGCCGATTCCTTGCCGAAATTTCTTGAAAAATTTATTATCGTAATGTTTTTGTCGGGGTGGTTGTCAAACAATTCTTTGAGCTTTGCTTCTGTTTGGTCGCTGCTTCCGTCGTTTACAAAAACATATTCGTAGCTTATCGGAGCAAGGTCAAGCACCTTTTCCGCCTCATCAAAAAAGGCGGCAACATTGCCCTCTTCGTTATAGCAGGGGATTATTAAAGAAAAGTCCATTTTGTCCCTCGTTTCCGCATTTATGCTGTGGTTGTTGACCGATAGGTCGGTTTGTGATAAAATCAATTATACCACAGTTAAAAAATCTATACAAGGACTTTGATTTATGAAAAAGTTTTTTACCAAAGAAATATTGATGTATCTTGTTTTCGGTGTGCTCACAACGGTTGTGTCTTGGGGCACATATACCGTGTTTGTAAACACCTGCAATATGTCGGTATTTTGGGCAAATCTTGTCAGCTGGGTTTGCGCGGTAACCTTTGCTTATATCACAAATAAACTTTGGGTTTTTGATTCGAAAAGTTGGGAAGTTAAGTTTGTTGTTAAGGAAGCGGTTTCGTTTTTTGCCTCTCGAGGTGTTACCGGCGTGATTGAAATTGTATGTGTGCCGCTTCTTGTAAAAACTTCATTTGACAATCTGTTTTACAATTTGTTTGAAAAAATGGGCGTAGGGATGAAAGTTTTGTTCACCGACGGCATTTATTCAAAGATTGTCGTGTCGTTTATTATAGTTATTCTTAACTATGTTTTTTCAAAATTAATAGTGTTTAAAAACAAAAAGGTCGAGGATTAAAAGGCCTTTTTATTCTTTTTCACAAAAATATTATTCCTTCTTTGTATAATTTTTATAAAATATTATAATAAATATATAAATTAATATTGAATATCAAGCCCGTTTGTGAGATAATAAAATGTAATTTTATGTAGAATTAAAAAAATGTGATTTGTTAGGGAGAAAATATGACTGATTATAAAGAATTGGCACAGCTTTTGTTTCCGAACATAACAAAGGCTCCGCAGGATATGGAAGATATGTATCCGCCAAGAGCACTTAAAGATGGCGCAAGGGTAACTCGTTTTGCACCGAGCCCAACGGGATTTTTGCACTTCGGCAATCTCTTTACTTGTATGGTGTCGTATAAAACGGCAAAAACCACCGACGGCGTGTTTTATGTAAGAGTTGAGGATACTGACCAAAAGCGTAAGGTTGAGGGTGCTATCGATGTAATGCTCAAGGGACTTTCGGTTTACGGCATCAATGCAGATGAGGGTGTTGTCGGTGATGAAAAAGAAATCGGCAACTACGGACCGTATTATCAAAGTGCAAGAGTTGAGATTTATCAAACTTATGCAAAGGCACTTGTTGAGCAGGGACTTGCTTATCCTTGCTTTTGCTCTGCCGATGAGCTTGACGAAATTCGTGCTGCACAGGAAAACGAAAGCATCAAGGGCTATTGGGGCAAATGGGCAAAATGCCGTGACCTCTCTTTTGAGCAAATCAAGGCTAATATTGATGCAGGTATGAGCTGGACTCTTCGCCTTAAATCTCCGGGTGAACTTGATAAAAAATGCTATTTTGACGATATGATTAAGGGCAAAATTGAAATGCCGGAGAATGTGCAGGATGTCGTTCTTCTCAAATCCGATGGTATTCCGACCTATCACTTTGCACATGCAGTTGACGACCACCTTATGAGAACAACTCATGTTGTAAGAGGTGACGAGTGGATTTCTTCAGTTCCTATTCATCTTCAGTTGTTTAAGGTTCTCGGCTTTAAGCCGCCTAAATACGCTCATGTTTCTCCTATTATGAAAGAGGAAAACGGCGGCAAGCGTAAGCTTTCAAAGCGTAAAGACCCTGAGGCAGCCGTTACTTATTACGCAGAAGAGGGCTATCCTCAGGAGAGCGTAAACGAATATATGATGACTCTTGCCAACTCAAATTTTGAGGACTGGCGCAGAATGAACAAAACGGAGCCTATCGAAAAATTCCCGTTCAATCTCAAAAAAATGAGCGTGTCGGGTGCATTGTTCGATATAGTAAAACTCACCGATGTTTCAAAAAATGTAATTTCTCTTATGCCTGCAAAAAAGGTATTTGAACTTTCATACGCTTGGGCAAAGGAATATCAGCCGCAGCTTGCAGAACTTTTTGCACAGGATGAGGCAAAGGCAACCGCAATTCTCAACATCGACCGTGAGGGCAAAAAGCCTCGTAAGGATATTGCAAAGTGGAGCGATGTGCTCGATTATGTAAGCTATATGTATGACGAAACTTTTGTTCCTAATTATGAACTTAACGGCAACGCAACATCTGCTCTTGCAGTTAAGGTTATTGAAGAATATATTAAGGTTGTTAATCTTGATGATGACAAAGACGCTTGGTTTGGCAGAATGAAAGATATTTGTCCGCTTGTCGGCTGTACGCCAAATGTCAAGGAATATAAGGCAGAACCTGAAAAATTTGATGGTCATGTCGGTGATGTTTCAACAATCATTCGTGTGGCACTCACAGGCAGAACAAATACACCCGACCTTTTTGCTATCACCGCACTTTTGGGTGAGGATACAGTAAAGGCAAGACTTAATTCGGCATTGAAATATTATAAGGAGGAAATGTAAATGGCAGTTGATGAAATCAAAGACGAGGAAACCGTAACCCAAAACTTCATTCACGATTTTATTGATGAAGATTTAAAAGAGGGAGTGTATTCCCGTGTTCAAACAAGATTCCCTCCGGAGCCTAACGGTTATCTCCACATCGGACATGCAAAGGCTATTTGCATAAACTTCGGTGTAAAAAACAAGTATAACGGTGTTTGCAATCTCCGTATGGACGATACAAACCCGATTAAAGAAGATACGGAATATGTAGAGTCAATCAAAGAGGACATCAAGTGGCTCGGATTTGATTGGGATAATATGTATTTTGCTTCCGACTATTTTGATTATATCTACGAATGTGCGGTTAAACTCATCAAAAAAGGCCTTGCTTATGTTGACGAATCATCGGCAGACGAAATCAGAGAGATGAGAGGCACTCTCACCGAGCCGGGCAAAAACAGCCCTTACCGTGACAGACCTGTTGAAGAAAGCCTTGATTTGTTCCAAAGAATGACCGACGGCGAATTTGAGGCAGGCTCAAAGGTGCTTCGTGCAAAGATTGATATGGCGTCACCGAATATGAATATGCGTGACCCGATTATTTACCGCATTATGTATGCACATCATCACAGAACAGGTGACAAGTGGTGCGTTTATCCTATGTATGACTTTGCTCATCCTCTTTCGGACGCTTGTGAAAAGGTAACACACTCGCTTTGCTCATTGGAATTTGAAAATCACAGACCACTTTACGATTGGGTTTGCGATAACTGTGTTGAGGGTGAAAAGCCAAGACAGATTGAGTTTGCAAGAATGAACCTTAACTACACTCTCACTTCAAAGAGAAAGTGCTTAAAGCTTGTTCAGGACGGCATCGTAGACGGTTGGAACGACCCGAGAATGGCTACTATCAGCGGTATGCGTCGCCGTGGTTATCCTGCCGATGCTATCCGTGATTTTTGCGAAAAAATCGGCGTTTCAAAGGCTTACAGCGTAATTGATTTTGCAATGCTCGAAAGCTGTGTTCGTGACAGTCTCAACAAAAATGCAAAGAGAGCAATGGCTGTTGTTGACCCGCTTAAACTTATTATTGACAATTATCCAGATGACAAGGTTGAAGAACTTGAGGTTGAATATCATCCCGATCACGAGGAATTCGGCAAGCGTACAATTCCTTTCGGTAAAGAACTTTGGATTGAGAAAAACGACTTTATGATTGAACCTATCAGCAAGTACCGCCGTCTGTTTGTCGGCAATGAGGTTAGACTTTACAAGGCTTATTGCGTAACCTGTACAGGCTATGATTTGGACGAAAATGGCGAGGTTGTTGCAGTTCACGCAACATACGACCCTGAAACTTTCGGCGGTGACACACCGGACGGAAGAAAGGTAAGGGGTACAATCCATTGGGTATATGCAAACGATTGCAACACTGCACAAGTCAGACTTTACGACCGTTTGTTTGATGTTGAAAATCCGAGTGATGAAGAGGGCGTTGGCTCATTTGAGGATAACCTCAATCCTAATTCGCTTGAAATCAGAACCGCTTATGTTGAAAAGGCACTTGCAGACACACAGCCGGGCGACAGATTTCAGTTTATGAGAAACGCATATTTCTGCACCGATCAGGACAGCAAGCCGGGTGCACTTGTGTTTAACAGAACAGTTCAGCTTAGGGACAGCTTTAATAAAAAGAAGTAAAGAAGGCATTATTGTGGCAAAAGAAGAAAGAAAAGATATAAAAAATATTGCGATTATCGCCCACGTTGACCACGGCAAAACCACTCTTGTAGATGAAATGCTTCATCAAAGCGGTATTTTCCGTGACAACGAGGTTGTTCAGGAAAGAGTAATGGACTCAAACGACCTTGAAAAGGAAAGAGGCATTACAATTCTTTCAAAAAATACATCAATTCATTATAAAAATACAAAGATTAATATCGTTGATACCCCGGGACACGCTGATTTCGGCGGCGAGGTTGAGCGTATTCTCACTATGGTAGACGGTGTTTTGCTTGTAGTTGACGCTTTTGAGGGCTGTATGCCTCAAACCCGTTTTGTACTCAAAAAGGCACTCGGTTTACATAAAACTCCGCTTGTTGTTGTTAATAAGATTGACCGTGACGGTGCAAGACCCGAAGAGGTTATTGACGAGGTTCTTGACCTTTTCATCGAACTTGGAGCAGACGATGACCAAATTGATTTTCCTGTTGTTTATGCTTCGGCAAGGGACGGCTATTCGTCACTTGACCCTAATGTTCGTGAGGGCGATATGCGTCCGCTTTTGGATGCTATTTTGAAATACATTCCGTCACCTGTCGGCGACCCTGACGGTCCTGCACAGATTTTGTTCTCATCGCTTGAATATGACGATTATGTAGGCAGAATCGGTGTCGGCAGAGTTGAAAGAGGCACAATCAATGTCAACACTCCTTATGTTCTTTGCCGTCAGGACGGAACACAGGAAAATGTAAAGTTTTCAAAAATGTACCAGTTTGAGGGACTCAAGAGAGTTGCTTGCGACAGCGCAGAGTTCGGCGACCTTGTTTCCGTTGCCGGCATTGCCGACCTTAACATCGGCGAAACTGCTTGCGACCCTGAACACATCGAGCCGCTTCCGTTTGTAAAAATTGACGAGCCTACAATCAGTATGAACTTCATCGTTAACGATTCACCGTTTGCAGGCAGAGAGGGCAAGTATGTAACTTCCCGTAACCTCCGTGACAGATTGTTCAAGGAAGTTGAAACCAATGTTTCTATGCGTGTTGAAGAAACAGATTCTATGGATACATTCAAGGTTTCGGGCAGAGGTGAACTCCACCTTTCAATCCTCATTGAAACTATGAGAAGAGAAAATTACGAATTTCAGGTTTCCCGTCCGCAGGTTATCACAAAGACAGATGCCAACGGCAAGGTACTTGAGCCTATGGAAACCGCTATTATCGAGGTGCCGGAGGAATATGTCGGTGCCGTTATGACAAAGCTTTGCTCACGCAAGGGCGAAATGATTAATATGGATACTCGCCCTACGGGTATGACTCATATGGAAATCAAAATTCCGGCAAGAGGTCTTATCGGTTACAGAAGCGAATTTTTGACCGACACCAACGGCAACGGTATTATGAATCAGCTTTTTGCCGGATATGAAGAATGGCACGGCGATATTGAAACAAGAAGCCGTGGTTCAATCGTAGTTCACGAAACGGGCACAACAACAGGTTACGGTCTTTGGAACACACAGGACAGAGGTCGTTTGTTTGTAGGTCCGGGCGTTGATGTTTACGAGGGTATGATTGTCGGCGAATGTGCAAAGGACGAGGATATTGTATGCAATGTTTGCAAGAAAAAGCATGTTACAAACACCCGTGCAAGCGGTTCGGACGAAGCGCTCAAGCTTGTTCCGCCAACCACTCTTTCGCTTGAACAGAGTATGGAATTCTTGGCAGATGACGAACTTCTTGAGGTTACTCCAAAATCAATTCGCTTGCGTAAAACAATTCTCAGCAAGGAACTCAGATTAAAGGCTGAATCAAGGGCAAGAAAATAATAATAAAAACAGTAGAGGTTCAAAACTTCTACTGTTTTTTGTTAAACGAATTCTGTTATAAAAGGATATGTAGGCTCTTTTTTCAATATAAGATAATATACAAATGCAATTCCCAGTCCGGTAATAATTAGTAATAGTTCGCCTCCGGGTGCTTCCAACTTTGACATTATCCATGTTTTAATTAATATTGGTGCACCTAAACCTATTACGAGTATCAATGTTATTATAATTGCATAAACGATAAATATTATCAAACCGAAGAATATCATCATGGCAATTCCAAAACCGTCTGAAAACCAGTCAAGTATTTTTAGTGCTCCGTGTGTAGTCAGTAATATTACCGGAGGGACAAATAAAACATTATATGCCGAATTTGAAACGGCTGATAAAAATTTATTTGATTTGCGTTCATCATCTCCGTAAGCAGCGCATATTCCTATTAAAATTGCTACTATTATAGAGATAATAAGCATAGTTTTCATTATCGGAACATAATGTGCTAAAATCATAGTTACAACTTCAGTAATTCCTTTAGCGATTATCAATCCGAAAAATGCAATGATTGCCATTATAAAACCTATATCAAATACAAAAATAATCACAAAATCCATATTCTTCACCTCCTCTATACGTTAATGTGACGTAATTATACAATGAATATATGATATTGTCAATACGTTAATATGACGTATCGGTGATAATATGAAGCAAATAACTTATAACGGAAATAAAAATATTATAGGAAAAAGTCTTTATGAAATAAGAATTGAAAAAAATATAACCCAAAGTGATTTGGCTGCAAAAATGCAAACTATGAATGTAAATATTGACCAGCAAATGATAAGTAAAATTGAAAAGAATCAAAGGCAGGTTACCGATTATGAATTTGCTTGTTTTTGTAAATGTCTTAATGTAAATCCGGAGCGTTTATTGGTATACTTTGATGAATATTGTTGTTGACATATTTTTTAAAACTGTTAATATTAGATATAGATTTATAGAGTTAAAGAAGTGAAAGATATGAGCGAGTCGGGATTGTATTTTCACATTCCGTTTTGCAAAAATAAGTGTCCGTATTGCGATTTTTACAGCGTGAAATTTGACGAAGCGTCTGCACGGCAATATGTTCAAGAAATATGTAATGAAATTAAGCAGTATCAAGGTATCTTTGATACTGTTTATTTCGGTGGCGGCACTCCGAGTATTTTACCACCCGAGTTAATTGGCAAAATCCTTGACTGTGCAAGAGAACAGTTTGATATATCCGATGATGCGGAGATTACGGTTGAATGTAATCCAAGTAAGGATTTGTCCGAGGATTTCAAAAAATACGCTTCATACGGCGTTAATCGCATAAGCCTCGGTATGCAAAGTGCGGTTGACAGTGAACGCTTTGCTCTCGGCAGAGCGGCAGGCAGGAATGAAGTTGAATGCACGATAAATTATGCAAGGCAGTCGGGGATAGAAAACATCAGCCTCGACCTTATGCTCGGCACACCAAAGCAAACGCTCGCCTCGCTTGATTATTCGTTTGATTTTATCAAAAGTATGGGCGTGCCGCATGTGTCGGCATATATGCTGAAAATCGAAGAGGGCACAAAGTTCTATCAAATGCGTGACCGACTTGTTTTGCCCGATGATGACACGGTGGGCGAAATGTATCTTAAAACCGTTGACACTCTCGCTTCTTTCGGTATTAAGCAGTACGAAATCAGCAATTTTGCCGTGCCCGGATTTGAGAGCAGGCACAACACGAAATATTGGACCTTGACCCCCTACCTCGGTATCGGTAAGTCGGCTCACAGCTTTTGGGGCGGTAAAAGATTTTTTTATGACCGTGAGTGGAATAAAATTAACGACGGCACGGGCGGCGACAGGGAAGAACGAATTATGCTCGGACTTCGCCTTGCAAAGGGAATTGACAAATCGCTTGTTGACCGAGATTTTACCGATCTTGTCAAAATGGGATATGTTGCCGACCTCGGCGAGCGAATTGCATTGACCCCAAAAGGTATGCTCGTTTCCAACACGATAATAAATTATATAATAGGTTAGGCAAAAATCACGGTGATACGGTTTGCAATTCAGCTAAAATATCGCCGAAATTTTGCAGATTGTTACAAAATTAACATAATATATGCGGGGTATATAGATTGTTTTTGTATAATCTGTAAAAAATCATATTTTCACTTGATTATTGGGAATAAACAGTATAAAATAATAGTGCAATAAAATAAAGCAATTTATTTAATTAATTTAATTTTCGGAGGTATAATCCAATGGTAAAAGTTGCTATTAATGGTTTCGGCCGTATCGGTCGTCTTGCTTTCCGCCAGATGTTCGGCGCAGAAGGTTACGAAGTTGTTGCAATCAACGATCTTACAAGCCCAAAGATGCTTGCTCATCTTTTGAAGTATGACTCATCACAGGGTAAGTATGCTCTTGCTGATACAGTTTCAGCTACTGACGATTCAATCATCGTTGACGGTAAAGAAATTAAGATTTACGCAAAGGCTGATGCTTCAGAACTTCCTTGGGGCGAACTTGGCGTAGATGTTGTACTTGAATGCACAGGTTTCTACACATCAAAGGAAAAGGCTTCTGCTCACGTTAAGGCAGGTGCTCGTAAGGTAGTTATTTCTGCTCCTGCAGGTAACGATCTTCCTACAATCGTTTACAATGTAAACCACGATACACTTACAGCTGAAGATACAGTTATTTCTGCTGCATCTTGCACAACAAACTGCCTTGCTCCTATGGCTAAGGCTCTCAACGATTTTGCTCCAATCCAGAGCGGTATCATGTGCACAATCCACGCTTACACAGGCGATCAGATGACTCTTGACGGTCCTCAGAGAAAGGGCGACCTCAGAAGATCAAGAGCTGCTGCTGTTAACATCGTACCTAACTCAACAGGTGCTGCAAAGGCAATCGGTCTTGTAATTCCTGAACTCAACGGCAAGCTTATCGGTTCTGCTCAGAGAGTTCCTACTCCAACAGGTTCAACAACAATCCTTACAGCTGTTATCAAGACAGACAAGGAAGTTACTGTTGAAGCTATCAACGCAGCTATGAAGGCTGAATCTACAGAATCATTCGGTTACAACACTGATGAAATCGTTTCTTCAGATATCGTTGGTATGAGATACGGCTCACTCTTTGATGCTACTCAGACAATGGTTCTTAAAGTTGCTGATGACACATATGAAGTTCAGGTTGTTTCATGGTATGATAATGAAAACTCATACACATCACAGATGGTTAGAACAATCAAGTACTTCTCAGAACTTGGCTAATTAATAACCCAAAACAAAACTCGGAGCATCTGCTCCGAGTTTTTTAGTCTGTCGATAAAGCTCCTGAAACACGCCAAATCACAGTTTATTGACAAATTTTGATGTGTTATGTATAATTACAAAGGATAAGGAAAACTACCGGATACGGTAGGCGGTTAAATCTTTCCCCGACCTTTTTAAGGTGTAAGGGGGTGTTGTGATGGAATATCTTATTTTTGCCATTATCTTTATAGTTGTAGCCACAGGATACATAAAAGCAACAGATAATAAAAAGAGATAATCGCCACATTTCCACAGGAGCGATTATCTCTTTTTAATCGATATGTGGGGCTAACCGTCTATCGGGCAAGCTCCTTATCTGTTTTTATTATATATCAATTATTTTATTTTGTCAACATCGTGCTTATTCAAGGTAAAGCACGATTTTTTGTTCTTTGATGGTTTTCTTTATGTCGATTACTCTTTGGTTGGATGAACCACGGAATTTGAGCGTGATTGAGTGCAAATCTTCCACATACGGGCCGTCAACAAGTATGTCAATAAGTGACAGCATTTCCTTGCTGATGTCGGTTGCGGCGCGGCTTTTTTCTTCCGTACAGCCGAGGATTTGCTCAAGCGTAAATCCGGTGTAGCACCACACGGTTTTGTCCGGAAATTTTTCGCGGAACATCACCAAAAACGGCACAAGTACCTTTTGATTTTCGGGTTCAAACGGTTCGCCGCCGAGGAGCGATATGCCGTTAATCCAGCTGTGGTCAACACTTTTGAAAATATCTTCCATGGTTTCCTCGGTGAAAAGATGACCGTAGCCGAAGTCCCATGTAATTTCGTTAAAACAATTTTTGCAATGATGTCTGCAACCGGATACAAAAAGAGAAGTTCTTACTCCCTCGCCGTTTGCGATGTCATTTGTTTTTATTTCTGCCCAATTCATAAATCAGTCCGCCCTTCAGCGCTCTTTTTTATATTATAGCACATTAACATTGTAAAATAAAGAGTATTATAATTGACAATGATATGTTGGGTGTGATAATATATTTACATACTATATAAAGTGTTAAATAAGGAGTATTGCATAATGAAATACGGTGTGTTATACAGAAAAACCACCAAAAATATCGGTGACGATATGCAGTCATATGCCGCAGAGCAATGGCTGCCGCATACAGATTATTTGGTGGATATTGAAGCTATGGACAGCTTCAAGGCTGATGATGACGAGCCGGTTGCAACCATTATGAGCGCATGGTATATGTGGGAAAAGTGGAATTGGCCGCCGTCAAAATATGTTTATCCTTTGTGGATAGGTCTTCACTACAATGACATTCAAAGAGGCAGACCTCGTGGTATGCCTTCAAAGTTTGAGTATATCGAGAGCGGACCGGGCAAGGAATATCTCAAGAGATTTGAGCCTATCGGTTGCCGTGATTATTATACTCAAGAGCGTCTTTCGGAGCGTGGAATAGACAATTACTTTTCTGGTTGCGTAACTCTTACACTCAAAAAGCGTCCGCCAAAGCCGAGAGAAAGAGAATATATTGTTCTTGTTGGTCTTGCAAAGTCTGTTGAAGAAGCTGTTAAAAAGCAGATGGAGGGCACAGGCATTGATGTAATCGTTGAACCTCCTACCCGTCCTATTCCGTCAGACCAGTTTATGACTTGGGAGCAGAGGCGTGCTGAGGTTGAGGAAAGACTTGACCTTTATCAAAATGCAAAGTGCGTGCTTACATTCAGAGTTCACTGTGCACTTCCTTGTATCGCACTCGAAACTCCTGTGCTTTGGGTTCGTCACAACTTCAATTCGGTTCGACTTGACCCGTACAAGCACTATGCAAATACAGCTCTCAACGAGGATGTTATCGCAGGTAAGTATAAGGATTATATGCTTAATCCTATTCCAAATCCGGACACTTACAAACCTGTCAGAGAAAATCTTGAAAAAATTATTTCGGAATTCATTGACAAGGCAGAACATGAAACCCGCACTGCTTCCGAGCTTTACGAATCACAGTATACCGATGAGGAAATTATGCAGTGGCGTCATGATACTATGAAGAAAACTCTTTACAGTTATCACAAGGAACATCACATTGACCTTCGTGAAATGACTGCAATGAGGAACGAACTTGCAAAGTATCATAAAATCGGCGATATTGATGAGGTTCGCCGAATGAATAGGGAATATAATTCAAAGATAGTCAAATTTGCAGTTAAATTCAGACGACTATTGCTTAAACTTTTGGGCAAAAAGCCATAATAAAAAGGATCGATTATATGAGCGAAAAGAAAGAAAAAGGCAACGGCGGTTTTTGGCAGTTTGTAAAATTTGCACTGTTCTCCGCTTCTGCCGGTATTATTCAGGTTGCGGCTTTCACTCTTATGAGCGAGGTTATCATCAAACTTCCGGTTTTTCAAAATTGGATGGCTTCAAATGCCACTTTTGCAAAAATTATGCAAAATGAGTACGGTCCGATGTATCTCATTGCACTTTTGCTGTCGGTTATTTGGAACTTTACTTTCAACCGTAAGTTTACATTCAAATCGGCAAACAATGTGCCTATTGCTATGCTCAAAGTTCTAGCGTTCTATTGCGTGTTTACACCGGTAAGCACAATTTTGGGCAATCATTTCACGGCAAAGTTTGCTGATGTAACTGCTATTAACTATATCGTTCTTGCGTGCACAATGGCTTGCAATATGATTACGGAATTTTTGTACGACAAGTTTTTTGTATTCCGCGGTCAAGAGGGAACAGCGGTTAAAAAATAGACAAACGGCGGCTTTTGTTTAAGTCGCAATTTGTTCATACTTACAAAATTGTGCCGAAACATTTGACAAATCGAATTTTTGGTACTAACATAAGAGCATAAATTAAACAGTCAAATGCAATGAACAGGATATGACTTTGCGTAGCACCGTTTACAGAAAGCTGTCGGTTGTGCAAGACAGTAACAGGCACGCTTTGCCCTCACCTGCAAGCAGTTTCAGTGAAAGAATACGAGTAGTTGAAAACGGGACTCACCGTTATATGAGGCACTGTTAATTTTATTGACGGTGGTTGAGCGGTCGACATCTGTCGGCAAGCAAAGTGGTAACACGAAAGCACTAAATTTTATGCCTTCGCCTTTGCGGAAAATCGGAAACGATTTTCGCTTTGGCGGAGGTTTTTGTTTTTGTTTACCGATGCAAATTTGTGTTTAGGCTGTAAAAAAAGAGAAAGAAGATGTGAATTATGAACACGCTTGTAATTGTTTTGATTGCTGTTGTTGTTCTCGGTGCAGGTTATGTCTTTTACGGCAGACATCTTGCAAAAAAATGGGGCATTGACCCCAAAGCCGAAACCCCTGCCGTAAAATATAATGACGGTAAGGACTATGTTCCGACAAACGGTTGGACTGTATTTTCTCACCAATTTTCATCAATCGCGGGTGCAGGCCCTGTAACCGGTGCCATTCAGGCGGCTGTGTTCGGCTGGCTTCCCGTACTCCTTTGGATTTTAATCGGCGGTGTATTCTTCGGTGCGGTAACGGACTTCGGTGCACTTTACGCTTCGGTTAAAAACCAAGGTAAATCCATGGGTATGCTTATTGAAAAGTACATCGGTAAAACGGGCAGAAAGCTTTTCTTACTTTTCTGCTGGCTCTTTTCCCTCTTGATTATTGCGGTATTTGCGGATATGGTATCGGGTACTTTCAATGCGTATGATGATGTAACGGGCAAACTTGCGGCTAACGCTTCTGTAAACGGTTCAGCCGGTATGGTATCAATTATGTTTATGGTATTTGCCGTAATCTTCGGCCTTATCCAAAAGAAGTTCAACTTCTCCGGATGGAAAGAAGCTGTTTTGGGCATCGTATTCATCGTTGCTTCGTTTGCTGTGGGTATGCAGTTCCCGCTTGAATTCAGCAAAACAACATGGAGCTATGTTGTATTTGTTTATATTTTCTTTGCCGCAATTCTTCCTATTTGGCTTATGAAACAGCCTCGTGACTATATGACAACAATTATGTTTGTTTGTATGATTGTCGGTGCGGCTTTGGGACTTGTAATCGGTCACCCTACAATGAATCTTCCTGTATTTACAGGCTTTAAAAACGAGCAACTCGGTACAATGTTCCCGATTTTGTTTGTAACTGTTGCCTGCGGTGCGGTTTCAGGTTTCCATTCACTTGTATCATCCGGTACTTCATCAAAAACAATCGCCAATGAAAAGGATATGCTTAAAGTCGGTTACGGTGCAATGATTCTTGAAAGTGTGCTTGCCGTTCTTGCTCTTTGCGTTGCCGGTGCCGCCGCTAAAAACGGTGTTCCTGCCGATGGTACTCCTTTCCAAATCTTCTCATCGGGCGTTGCAGGTTTCTTTGAAAAGATGGGTCTTTCGGTTCACTTGTCAACAGTATTTATGACAATGTGCGTATCTGCTCTTGCTCTTACAACACTTGATGCCGTTGCCCGTATCGGCAGAATGTGTTTTCAGGAATTCTTCAGCGTTGACGATATGAAACATGCAAAACCTTGGAGAAAGGTTGTTTGCAATACATATTTCTCAACAATCGTTACGCTTCTTTGCGGCTTTGTTCTTACAAAAATCGGATACCAAACAATTTGGCCGCTTTTCGGTTCGGCAAACCAGCTTTTGAGTGCACTTGTTCTCATCACACTTTGCGTATTCCTCAAGGTAACAGGCAGAAGCAACAAGATGCTCTTCCCTCCGATGATTATTATGCTTTGCGTAACATTTACCGCTCTTGTTCAGCGTGTAATCGGTCTTGTTAAATCTCTTGCCGCAGGCACGGATATTTTTGCAAGCGTAATTCAGCTTGTTGTTGCGGTTCTTCTTATCGTACTTGCCGTTATCATTGCAATTAACTCATTAAAGAGTTATGTTCACAGCAAGAAAAACAGCGAGGTTGAAGAAAAGTCGGAAACGGCTGAAGCATAATATAAGCAAAATTTAAAGTAAAATATAAAGACGGAAGTCGCAAGATTTCCGTCTTTTTTCTGTGTTTATATCATTTATTAAAGCGGTAACCCTTACCCCAAACCGTGTTGATGAACTCCATATTGTTGTCCACCGCAAACAATTTTTCACGCACCCTGTTGATGTGCACGGTTACGGTTGATGTGTCGCCCATAGAATCGTAGTTCCAGATTTTGCTGAGCAGTTCTTCTTTTGTAAAAACCTTGTCCGGGCTTTCAGCCAGAGTTGCAAGTAGGTCAAACTCTTTGTTTGTAAAGGTTATTTCGGTGTCCTCAAAATAAATTCTGCGTGATTTTTTGTCGATTTTAAGGTTGCCGATTTCGATGGTTGAGCGTTCCTTAATGTCCGTGTTTGTAAGTCTTTCGTATCTGTTGAGATGTGCGATAACTCTTGCCACAAGCTCTGACGGACTGAACGGCTTTACGATGTAGTCGTCTGCACCGAAGCCTAAACCGTTGATTTTGTCAAATTCGTCTTTTTTTGCGCTTACAAGAAGAATAGGGATGTTGCTGAATTCTCTGATCTTTTTGCAAACCTCAAGTCCGTTGAGTGATGGCAGCATAACATCCAAAAGCACAAGTGCAATATTGACCGTCTTTGCAATTTCAAGTCCTTTTAGCCCGTCGTTTGCACAAAGTACCTCAAAGCCGTGTGCTTCAAGATAATCCCTTTCAAGACAGGTGATGTTTTCGTCATCTTCGATAATGAGAATTTTTTTGTTCATTTTGTTATGCGTCCTCTCTGTTAAGTGAGATCATAATGGTTGTTCCGTAACCTTCTTTACTCGTTGCCCAAATGTGGCCTTGGTGCAATTCAACAATTTCCTTGCAAACCGCAAGACCCAAGCCCGAGCCGTCATACACTCTTGTACGGGCTTGATCGGCACGATAGAATATATCAAAAATATGCTTCAGATTTTCTTCGCTTATGCCTATGCCGTTATCGGATATTGCAATGATGATTGATTTGTCGTAAATCTCAAGGCTTATGCTGATGACAGGCTTTCGTGCTTTTGATGAGTATTTGACAGCATTTGAAACAATGTTGTTGAGCACTCTTGAAAATCTGTTTGGGTCAAGCATAACATAGGCTTTGCCTTTTGTATTAGGACCGGAATATTTAATCGTTATGTTGCCGGATTGCCATTTGTATTCCTTTTCCGCAAGGTATTCGGCAAGGTATTCGTTTATGTCAATCTTGATTAAATCAAGCTGGGTGTTGCCCGATTCCAATTTTGAAAGTGTCAGCAGTTCGTCAAGCAGCTTTTCCATATCAAGTGCCGAAGAATAAATGGTTTGCAGGTATCGTTTTTGCTTTTCCGGAGTGTTTGCAATGCCGTCACGCAAGCCTTCAACATAGCCTTTTATAGATGTAAGCGGTGTTCTCAAATCGTGGGCAATTCCCGCAGTCATTTCTTTTCTTGACTGTGCCATTTCGCTTTGCCGTTCTATTGAATATTTCAGCTTGTCCGTCATATCATTGATGGATTTTACTGTTGCTCCGATTTCGTTTGTGCTGTCGTAATCAATATGATAGTCAAGGTTGCCGCCGGCTATCTCGTTTGCACCGTCCGAGAGCTTTTTGATAGGCGCTGTGATTGTTTTTGATGTTATCAGCGACATTATCAGGTTTGATACCACGATGATAACAAGTGCCATGAGTATCATAAATCCGCTTCTGCCGGTAAAAAGCAGTTTAAAGCTTTGCAGTGAGTTGCGAAGCGAATAATCGCTTACTGTGTAATTAGGGTTTACTATATTGATTACAAATTTGCCGTTTTGCGTTTTTATATGAGATTTTATTACAAGTCCGTCTTTTCCGTAGTAGTACATATTACGCTTGCCCGAGGCGTCAGTTATTGTGCTTGCCAAGGATTTTATTTCATCCTTTTCGGTGTTGGAAAAATATTTTTTGCCGTTTTTTGATATGTATATTTTTGAGCCTAATTCGGATATGGATTTTGTAATGCCGTTTAAGTCTTCCTTTATTTTTTTGTCAGAGGCATTGTCGGCAAGCTCACGGTTGATGCTGCTCATCGTTTGTGCCCATTGCAGCTGGTTGATAATCGAATACTCGTTTGATTCAACCCTTGATATTCCGTATATATCGGGCAGCAGGGAACGAAAAATTAATATCGCCGCTATTACCATAACCACCGAGGTTATAATGCTTGCAAGCGTTGCGATCGAAATTCGTGTTGCAATTTTAAGATTTCGGGTTTTGTTGGACTTTTTCATATGTATACCTCTTATATATATTAAAACAATTTATAACATTTTTCAAGTGGCAGAATTTCTGCTCGTCATTGTTTGTATGGGCGTTTACAATTTGTAATATTTACTTGACGGACAGGTTGCCGCTTTATGCGTAATACTGCGGTTTTGATGAAAAACGCAAAACTACATTTCGTATAAATTTATTACAATTTGAATTTTAGGCACAATATATTGTATTTTTTGCCCAAATTCTATTGACACAGCCACAATGTTTTGCTATTATTGTAATTGTTATCGAATGAAAAGTTACAGCGTTGTAACCACTTGGGTATAAGTATTTGAAAGGGGAAAGAAGTTTATGAATATTATCAAGAGAAACGGCTCGGAAGCAAAGTTTGACCTCAACAAAATCGTTATAGCCGTATCAAAGGCAAATGCCGCTTGCGAAAGAAAAGAGTTGACACAGGGTCAAATCAATGATATTGCCGAATATGTGGAGTTTAAAATCGGCAAGGCAAACCGTGCTCTTTCGGTAGAGGAAATTCAGGATATTGTAGAAGACCAAATTATGGCACAGGGTGCATTTGAGGTTGCAAAGCGTTATGTTAAATATCGTTACACCCGTTCTCTCGTGCGTAAGGCAAATACAACAGATAATCAGATTTTGTCCCTTATCGAATGTAACAATGAGGAAGTTAAGCAGGAAAATTCAAATAAAAATCCAACTGTCAATTCGGTTCAGCGTGACTATATGGCAGGTGAGGTTTCAAAGGATATTACAAAGAGAATTCTTCTTCCTGAGGATATTGTTGAAGCACACGAAAACGGACTTATTCACTTCCACGACGCAGATTATTTTGCACAGCATATGCACAACTGCGACCTTGTAAATTTGGAGGATATGCTCCAAAACGGCACAGTTATTTCAGATACTATGATTGAAAAACCGCACAGCTTCTCAACAGCTTGCAATATCGCAACACAGATTATCGCACAGGTTGCTTCGTCACAGTACGGCGGTCAGTCAATTTCTCTTGCACACCTTGCACCGTTCGTGCAGATAAGCAGAGAAAAAATCCGTGCACAGGTTATTGAAGAAGCAAAGGATTTCGGCGGTGAACTTACGGAAGAAAAGATTGTTAAGATTACCGAAAAGCGTTTGCGTGACGAAGTTTCAAGAGGCGTTCAGACCATTCAGTATCAGGTTGTAACACTCCTTACAACCAACGGCCAGGCTCCGTTCGTAACCGTGTTTATGTATCTTAACGAAGCAAAGAACGAACAGGAAAAGAAAGACCTTGCACTTATTATTGAGGAAACACTCCGCCAGAGAATCAAGGGCGTTAAGAACGAAAAGGGCGTTTGGATTACACCTGCGTTCCCAAAGCTCATTTATGTTTTGGAAAATGATAATATCAACGAAAACACACCGTTCTACTATCTTACAGAGCTTGCCGCAAAGTGTACGGCAAAGCGTATGGTGCCCGATTATGTAAGCGAAAAAGTTATGCTCAACCTCAAGGGTGATGTTTACACTCCTATGGGTTGCCGTTCGTTCCTCACTCCTGACAGATTTACCGAAGCGGGGGTAGGAAATATCGCAAGAGCAAAGAACTATGTTGAGGGCAAAAAGAAGTACTACGGCAGATTTAATCAGGGTGTTGTTACCATCAACCTTGTTGATGTTGCCTGCACTTCGGGCGGCGATATGAATAAGTTTTGGGAAGTCTTTGACGAGCGTCTTGAACTTTGCTACCGTGCACTTATGTGCCGTCACAACAGACTCAAGGGCACACTTTCCGATGCCGCTCCTATTTTGTGGCAACACGGTGCACTTGCACGACTTGACAAGGGCGAGCCTATCGACAGACTTCTTTATGACGGATATTCAACAATTTCTCTCGGTTATGCAGGTCTTTATGAATGTACAAAGTATATGACAGGCAAGTCACACACCGATGAAAACGGCGGCAAGGAATTTGCATTGCAGGTTATGCGTCATATGAACGATGCCTGTGAAGAGTGGAAGGCACAGACAAATATCGATTTTTCGATTTACGGCACTCCGCTTGAATCAACAACCTATAAATTTGCAAAATGTCTCCAAAAGAGATTCGGCATCATAAAGGGCGTAACAGACAAGAATTACATTACAAATTCCTATCATGTACATGTTACGGAAAAGATTGACGCATTCACCAAACTTAAGTTTGAAAGTGAATTCCAGGCTCTTTCACCGGGTGGTGCAATCTCTTATGTCGAAGTTCCTAATATGCAGGATAATATTCCGGCTGTTATTCAGGTAATGAAGTTTATCTATGACAATATTATGTATGCCGAGCTTAACACAAAGAGCGACTATTGCCAGTGCTGCGGTTATGACGGCGAAATCAAAATTGTTGAGGATGAACACGGCAAACTTATTTGGAGATGTCCAAACTGCGGCAATGAGGATCAGGACAAGATGAATGTTGCAAGAAGAACTTGCGGCTATATCGGTACTCAGTTTTGGAATCAGGGCAGAACGCAGGAAATCAAAGACAGAGTTTTACATTTATAATATCAAATACACAAAGGCTCCTCTTGATAATATAACAAGAGGAGTTTTTTGCATTTTGTATGCACTCCTTACGGAGTTTTTTTATATTCGTTTTGCCGATATGTAATTATATTACGCTTGTAATAAATATCAAAATATATTATAATATTTTTTATGGAATATAATTATGAAAGACTGTCAGACAATATAAAAATTGCTGTGAGCGGTGATCACACCTTCGGTACCGATGCGGTGCTTTTGTCACATTTTGCAAAGCCAAAATATAAAGACAAAGCTCTTGATATGGGTACGGGGTGCGGCATAATTCCGCTTTTGTGGTTGCGTGACGAAAAACAAACGGGCGTGCATTGTCTTGACATTCAGCAAAATGCCTTTGAGCAGGTTAATGCTTCGATAAAATACAATAATTTGGGTGACAGGCTCACTCCGCACCTTTGCGATTTGCGAAAAATCAATGAAGAATTTTCGGCGGAATGCTTTACGCTTGTTACTATGAATCCGCCGTACAAGCCTGTTAACACAGGTATTGAATCACTCGGCGAAAGTGCAAGAATTGCCCGCCACGAGGTGTGCTGTAACATTGAGGACGCTGTTAAAGCGGCTTCGTATTTGCTTACATATATGGGCAGATTTTGTATGTGCCACCGCCCCGAAAGATTGGTGGACGCACTTGCGATAATGCGTCAATACAAAATTGAGCCGAAAAGGCTTCGTTTTGTTATTGATAAACAGGGAGAAGAACCGTTTTTGTTTTTGGTAGAGGGCAAAAAAGGGGCAAAGCCGTTTTTGCGTGTTGAACCTACCTTGATTATAAAAAACGATGAGAGCAAATTTACTCCCGAAATGATAGAAATTTACGGCTCTTATGCCGACGGATATGAGGACAAAATCAGATAATGAGCGGAAAACTTTATGTTGTGGGTACTCCGATAGGCAACCTCGGTGACTTTTCGCCGAGAGCGGTTGAAACACTTGAAAGCGTGGATTTTATCGCCGCAGAGGATACCCGAGTAACCCTTAAATTGCTTAATCATTTTGGCATAAAAAAAGAAATGGTCAGTTATTTTGAACACAACAAAAACGAGCGTGGGGATGTGATTATCTCACGGCTTGCAAATGGCGAAACCTGTGCAATTTGTACGGATGCGGGTATGCCGGCAATCTCTGACCCCGGCGAAGATTTGGTAAAACTTTGCCACGAAAACAATATTGATGTTGAAAGTGTACCCGGACCAACGGCATTTGCAACCGCACTTGCAATATCGGGTATGAATACAAGAAAATTCACATTTGAGGGCTTTTTGTCGGCAAACAAAAAAGAACGCAGAGAAGAGCTTGAAGAACTTGCAAATGAAAAACGCACAATGGTTTTTTACGAAGCACCGCACAAACTTACGCAAACGCTCAAGGATATGTACGAGGTTTTCGGCGAGCGTGATATTGCCCTTGTAAAAGAAATTACAAAGGTTCACGAAAATGTTGTTCGCACCGATTTGAAAACAGCTTCAACAATGTTTGACGAAGAAAAGCCCAAGGGCGAATTTGTTGCTATAGTTGACGGCAAAAAAATTGAAGAAAAGGAAATATCGTTTGACAAGGCGGTTGAGGAGGCAAAGAGGCTTATGGCAGACGGAATGAGCACAAATGCCGCCGCAAAAGAAGTTGCAAAAATCACCTCGTTTAAGAAAAACGATATTTACAAGGCGTTGTTATGATTTGTAATGCGTGCCCGAGAAAATGCAATGTTGACCGTCAAAATACGCTCGGCTATTGCAAAAGTTCCGATAAGTTTAAGCTTGCCCGTGCCGCTCTCCATTTTTGGGAAGAACCGTGTATCAGCGGAAAAAACGGCTCGGGTGCGATTTTTTTCAGCGGTTGCAATTTGGGTTGTGTTTTTTGCCAAAATTTTGACATCAGCCATAATTGCAAGGGCGTTGAGGTGAGCGATGGCAAGCTGATTGATATTATGAAAAACCTTGTTGATAAGGGTGCAAACAATATCAATCTGGTTAATCCCACACACTATTCGGCACAGCTTTTGCGAGTGTTTGAAAAGTACAAGCCGCCCGTTCCGATTGTTTATAACACTTCGGGATATGACAGCGTTGAAACGCTCAGGCTTTTTGACGGAATAGTAGATGTTTATCTGCCGGATTTTAAGTACATAAGGCCTGACAAAGCTCAAAAATACAGCAAGGCGGAGAATTATCCGCAGGTTGCCGAGGCGGCTTTGACCGAGATGAAACGGCAGGTTAAAAGTGATGTTTTTGATAACAGAGGCATTATGCAAAAGGGCATGATTATCCGCCATTTGGTGCTGCCGTCAAACACTAACGCTTCTATTGAAGCACTCGATTATTTGGCGGAAAATTTTGACGATACTTATATTTCCGTAATGGCTCAGTATGTGCCGTGCGGAGATTTGACCGAATATAAAGAAATCAATCGACCGCTCACCCAAAGAGAGTATGACAAGGTGGTTAATCATATTCTTGACTTGGGACTTGATAAAATTTTTGTTCAGGAACTTGAAGCAGCAAGCGACGAGTTTATCCCCGATTTTGATTTTACCGGTGTGGTTGATTTTGACTGAACAATATGTTAATATGTTGTTATAAAAGATGTGGAAAGGAGAATAACAATGAAAAAGTTTTTAGAAGAATTCAAAGCGTTTATTTCAAAGGGTAATGTGCTTGATATGGCTGTCGGTGTTATTATCGGCGGTGCGTTCGGTTCGGTTGTATCGGGACTTACGGATAACATTATTCAGCCGCTTCTCAACTGTATCGGCGGTGCCGAGGTTCAAGGTAAAATTCGCCTTTTCGGTACTGAAAATTATCTTGATTACGGTGCGTTTATTTCTGCTGTTATCAATTTCCTTATTATGGCACTTGTCGTATTTTTGATTGTAAAATCGGTCAACAAGATTTCGGAAACCGCACATAAACTTGCAACCAAAGATGAGGAAGAAATAGCCGCCGCACCTACAACAAAGATTTGCCCTTATTGCAAGAGCGAAATTGATATTGAGGCAACAAGATGTCCGCATTGCACATCTAATTTGGAAGAATAATTGCAGGGAGGCTGTTATCCGCCTGTTGCATAATATAAAATTTGCGGGAGGATAATATCCTCCCCTACGAATAAAAAATTAATATTTCATACTTGATTTTTATTATCTAAAAGGGGTTTTATTATGATAAAGAAAGAGTACACTTATAAAAGTGCTTCGGGCATTTGTGACATCAAGGCTTGGCAGTTTGCACCCGAGGGCGAAGTAAAAGCCGTTATTCAAATGCACCATGGTATGGCGGAGCACACAAACAGGTATCGCAATTTTATTTCTGCTTTTACCGACAGAGGCTATGCAATTTTCATCAATGATATGCTCGGCCACGGTCAGTCGAACGATGATAAAGAATTGCTCGGTTATTTCGGTGATAAGGACGGCTACAAAAACATTCTTGCCGACGCAAAAACACTCACCGATATTGCAAAAAAAGAGTATCCGGACAAAAAATTTATCATTGCCGGTCACTCTATGGGTTCGCTTGTTATGCGGTGTTATATCAACGAGTACGGCAACGATTTTGACGGTGCTGTGTTTATCGGTACGGCAGGACCTACGCCTATTGCAAAAGCAGGTATTCCTATTATGAAGGTTGTTGCCGCACTCAAGGGCAAAAAGCATCACAGCAAGTTTCTCAACAATATTTCACTCGGCCCTTACGATAAGCCGTTTGAACACAGAACTCACTACGATTGGGGTATGAGAGATACCAAAGAGGTTGACGAATATGTTGCCGACCCGCTTTGCGGATTTCTCTTTACCGTTGCAGGTTTTATGGATTTGAGTCAGCTCACCATTCAGTGCAACGAGGACAGATGGTTCAACAATGTTGCAAAGGATAAGCCGGTTCTTTTGATGTCGGGCGATATGGACCCTGTCGGAAATTACGGCAAGGGCGTAACCGAGGTTTACAGAAAATTGCTTGAAACCGACCATAAAAATGTAACTCTCAAACTTTATCACGATGCTCGCCACGAGATTCTCAACGAGCTTAACAAAGATGAGGTTTACAACGATTTGGAACATTGGATTGAGGAGAATATTCTTTGATTTATACAAATATTTTTGACACACATTCGCACTATGATGATGAAGCGTTTGACAGCGACAGGGAAGAACTGATTTTGTCGCTCAAGGACAAGGGCGTTGTCGGTGCAGTAAGTTGCGGATGTGATATTCCGTCAACGGCGGCAAACCGTGATTTGGCACATAAATTTAATGATTTTTATTTTGCGGCAGGTTTTCATCCCGAAAATTTGGAGGAGTACGGCATTGACGATTTGGGGCTCCTTGATGAATATTTGAATGATGAAAAGTGCGTTGCCGTCGGCGAAATCGGGCTTGATTATCATTGGATGGAATCGACAAAAGAAAAGCAAAAGGCTTTTTTTGAGGCACAGATTGAAATTGCCAAGAATAACGATTTGCCCGTGATTGTTCACGACAGAGAGGCACACGGCGACACTCTCGATATTCTCAAAGCAACTAAGCCAAAAGGCGTTTTGCATTGCTTTTCGGGTTCAAAGGAGATGGCAAGGGAGATTATCAAGCTGGGTATGTACATCGGCTTGAACGGCGTTGCAACATTCAAAAATGCACGCAAAAGCCTTGAAGTTGTCAAAGAAATTCCGCTTGACCGCCTTGTGCTTGAAACGGATTGTCCTTATCTTGCACCCGAACCGCACAGGGGCAAACGCAACGATTCGTCATACATTCCGTTCATTGCCGAACGCATAGGTGAGGTGCTCGGAATGTCGGGACAGGAAATCCTTGACCAAACCTACCAAAATGCCAAAAAATTGTATAATATTTAAAATGACAAAGCGACACTTCTGTTACGGAAGTGTCGCTTATTTTTATGCAGATTGGTCGGTGTCGGATATTGAAAGGGTGTTCACTTCAAGCAGAGCTTGCTGGATAACCGTTGCAAGGGTGATGGGGTTAAACAGCGGTATGCTGTCGTCAACAGTTACCGTGCCGTCGGTTATTTCCGCTTCCTGTGCAATGCCTTTGGTGGTGAAAATTATCGTTTCTTTGCACGCACTTTTTATTTCGTTAATGTACGGCATTACAATTCCCAAACTTGCATTGTTGCCGATTATCGGAATAATCAGCGTGTTTTTTAAATCCAAACAGCTTGCCGCAACATCGTATATCGGCATGGAAAATGCAGGAATGTTTGCAATCAGCCTGAATTTTTCGGCAAGTGATTTTGCAAGTGCTTCGTCGGTTGAGTAGCCGCATAGGACTATATTGTCAAATTTGCCGATGTATTCGCCCACGCTTTGCAGTTCTTTTTGACTGTTAGGAGTAAACGACAGCTTGCCGGGGAGCATTTGACCGAGTTTCAGTGCAACGCTCATATTGATTTTCGTCATACAGCCGAGCGTACTTCCGAGGTGAATTCCGAGTATTGCAAGTGCAAGGTATTCGTTTTGAAAAGTGCACAGGCTTGTGTCGCAGTCGGCAATATACAACTTGCTTTTGCATATTTTTGAAAGGGTGGAATCTTTTGCCGTCACCGCCGTTATTTTTGCGTTGTTGTTCATTGCACGCTTCACAGCCGCTATGGTGTCGGCATTTTCGCCACTTTGCGAAACGGCGATTACAAGTGCATCACGGTACAGCACGCCTCTTGTGCTTTTCAGCAGAGCCGACGGAATTGCGTATGTCGGCAAATCCGTAAGAAGTTCCAAGTTGTGCGCCATTGCCTGTGCGGCATAAAACGATTGTCCGGAGCCTGTAAGTATTATTTCTGACAGGCTTTTCAGTGTTCGCTTGCTCATTTTTAAAGTAGGTAAAGTCAGCTTTTCTTTTTGTATAACTTCACCTAAAAAATTCTTTATCGTTTGTGCAATTTCACTGATGTCAATTTCGTATAAGCTTCCTATTCCCAAATTATCTGTCATTCAATTTCGCTCCAATCTTGCAAAAATTATACTCATATCGTCTGCCTTTTTGTTTTTCATTTCCTCTTTTGCACAGCTCAAAATATAGTCAGCACCCTCTTGTACGCCTTGCGGCATACCCGATATTGTGTCTTTCAGCCAACGCTCACCGAGGTCGGTTATGCCGTCACTCATCAAAATTATGCTGTCGCCAAGGCTCAAAACCGCCGTGCGTTTTGCAAATTCTATGCCTCGCAAAATTCCTGCCGGCATAGAGGTCAACTCGCACTTCGTTAGTCTGCCGTCTTTGATGATGTAGCTTGCCGGCGCACCTGCCTTGAACAGCTCGCACTTGCCCGTAAACAAATCGATGTTTGCAATGTCAAGCGTTGCAAGGCTCTCGTCATTGGATTTGACAAGCAGAGCAGAGTTGACTATTTTCAACGCCGAGTCAAAGCCGAAGCCCGAATTGATGAGCTTTGACAAAAGTCCCGCACCCATTGCACCGTCAAGTGCCGCACGGGAGCCTTTGCCCATTCCGTCACTTATAATAAGTATGGAGTGCCCTTTGCTGTCGTTGATGATTTTTACCGTGTCGCCGCACAGTACGCCCTCTGCGCTGTATTGCGCAAAGCCGACTTCAAGCGAATAGTTCGGTTTTTCCGAGAACGAAAGCATGGTTTCCGTTTTAAAATTCGTTATTCTGCCCGTGTCAAAATATCTGTTGCAGATTTTGCCTATTTCATTTTTCAGTTCGATATTTGTCAGGTTTGCGTTTGATGACGAAAGCAGAATTTCAACCCTCATCCGTCCGTATTTGTCAACTATCGCAGAAATGTTTGTTGGATAAATTTCGTATTCGCCGAGCAATCGCCGTATTTTGTTGCTTGCGTTGCCGTCAAATATTTCCGCCTCGTCAAATTCTTTTGCCAAGTCGTTCAGCATTCCCGATATTGAGATGAATTGGTCGGACGCAACCATTCTGATTTGATTTGTTTTTTCAAGAATTATCTCCTTTGTGATGTATTCTTCATTGCTCATTGTGTCACGCAAAGCCTCGTTTTGCCTGCGTGTTACATCGTTTATTCGTTCACGAACTTCGTCAACGCTGTCGGATATTGCCGCCATTGCGTTTGATGCAAACCTTAACTTTAATACCAAATTTTGCCTGAGCGTGCCGTCGGGCGGCAGGTCGGTTCCGATGTCAAAAAAGTCCTCGATTTTGTCTGTTAATCCCGTTGGCAAAAGTATAAAGAACAGCGTGCCCACAAGTCCGTCAAGAAACAGCGACAATCCTACATCGTCCCCGGAAGCTATGGAGAAAAAAGTAATTGACGCAAAAAACGCTCCGCCCGTTGCAAATATCGAAGCTTTTGAAAACAGACTTGCCGTCAGTGCGGAAAAACCGAAGGCACCGCACAAAAATAAAATGTCCTTGTCGTAAACACCGAGCACAAAGCCGAGTATCAACGACAAAATAAGTCCCTGCCGTTCTCCTGCGTAGTGAAGTGTTATCAATATAAGTGATATTGCGACAATCCTTATCGGGTGAAATCTCCACAGCGATATGTTGCCGAGGGTTAAAAACAGCGTTGATATTGATATCAAAATGCAGGTGAGCTCCGTTATCGGCAATGCCTTAAATCGCATTTGTTTAAAATTTGCGTTTATGCTTTTGTAGTAGCAGTAGGTTACTCCGGCAGTCAGCATTGTTTCGGCAAGCAGTAAAAAATACGCCTGTGTTTCTGCCGCAAGTTTGATGTTTACAAATAATCCCGTTGACAAAATTGCCACCGTGCCTGTTGCGATTGGAAAAATCGGCTTGTGATATATGTCGCACTTATCAATCAAAAACGCACCGAGTGTTGCCGGCAAAACGGCACATATATATCTTATGTTTTGCGTGTTGAATCCTAACAGTAAATAGCCTATTATTGCACCTGCGGCAGAGAATATGTATCCTTTTTTTCTGCCTGCGGCTGTGAGTGCAACGCCAAACGGCTTTATTCCGCCGATTGCCGAGCCGAGCGAAATTATCAACCCCACAAAAAAATATGCGGCAAATTTACCTGCTTTTTTTAAAACTTCACTTTTTACATTCTCCTCTATTTTTTCCTTGATTTTAACTTCCATTTTTGCCTCTTTTTGTTGTTATTTCCTCTGCATTATATGGCATAGTGTACAAAAAATATGTCGCAATAGGGGAACAGATAAAAATAGGTTGAAATATATTCGCCGTTGTGATAGAATATTGTGGATTTTAGATATTAGAAAGGTGAGGTATAAATATGATTTCCGCAAATGATGTTTCCGTTCAGTTTGGCGGCCGCTCTTTGTTTGAAAGGGTAAATGTCGCATTTACACCGGGCAACTGTTATGGTATTATCGGTGCAAACGGTGCCGGCAAATCAACATTTTTAAAGGTTCTCAGCGGTGACCTTGAGCCGTCAAAGGGTGAAATTCACATTACTCCGGGCGAGCGTCTTTCCGTTTTGAAGCAGGACCACTTTGCATATGACGATTATGAGGTTGTTCGCACCGTGCTTATGGGCAACCCAAGACTTATTGAGATTATGGAGGAAAAGGACGCTCTTTATGCAAAAGAGGATTTCTCCGAGGAAGACGGCGTAAAAGCGGGTGAACTTGAAGCTGAATTTGCCGACCTTGACGGTTGGAACGCAGAGAGTGATGCCGAATTTATGCTCAACAAATTGGGCGTTCCGGATGAATTTCATTATCTCAAAATGGCAGAACTTCCGTCAGATATGAAGGTTAAGGTGCTTCTTGCACAGGCTCTTTTCGGCAATCCGGATATTCTTCTTCTTGACGAGCCTACAAACCACCTTGATTTGACCGCTATCAGCTGGCTTGAAAATTTCCTTTTGGATTTTGAAAATACCGTTATTGTTGTATCGCACGACCGTCACTTCTTAAATAAGGTTTGTACTCATATTTGTGATGTTGACTACGGCAAAATTACTCTTTACACAGGTAACTACGATTTCTGGTACGAATATACCCAGATGCGTCAGCGTCAGGCAAGAGATCAAAACAAGAAAAATGAGCAAAAGATTAAAGAACTTCAGGACTTTATTAATCGTTTTTCCGCAAATGCCGCAAAGTCAAAGCAGGCAACTTCCCGTAAGAAACAGCTTGATGCTCTTGAAATGATTGAAATGCCTGTTTCATCCCGTCGTTTCCCATATGTAGACTTTAAGCCTGACAGAGAATGCGGCAACGATTTGCTCCGTGTTGACCATTTGACAAAGACAATCGGTGACCGCAAGGTGCTTGACGACATCAGCTTTGTTATTCATCCGAGAGAAAAGGTTGCTTTTGTCGGTTCCGATGTTGTAGCAAAGACAACACTTTTCAAAATCATTATGGGCGAACTTGAACCCGATGAAGGCTCGTTCAAGTGGGGTGTTACAACATCTCAAAGCTATTTTCCAAGTGACAACAGCAGTTATTTTGACGGCGTTGACCTCACTCTTGTTGACTGGCTCAGACAGTACACCGAAGAACAGCTTGAGGCTGATATAAGAGGTTGGCTCGGCAGAATGTTGTTCTCCGGCGACGAAGCACTCAAAAAAGCAAATGTTTTGTCAGGTGGCGAAAGAGTTAGATGTATGCTTTGCAAGATGATGCTTTCGGGTGCAAATGTTCTTATTTTTGATGAACCTACCAACCACCTCGACCTTGAATCCATCGCTGCACTCAACAACGGTCTTATCCGTTATCCTGAAACTGTGCTCTTTACTTCTCACGACCATCAGTTTGTAGAAACTGTGGCAGACAGAATTATTGAAATTTCGGGCAACACCTACATCGACAGAAAGGGAAGTTATGACGAATTCCTTTCTACCTTTGATGAGGAACAACTCAAAAAAATGTAATATATTAAAACGCACATTCAATTACGAATGTGCGTTTTTGTATAATTTTAACAAATTACAAAGACTCTTTTGGTGAAAATGGTTAAAAACTCTTGCTTTGCATATACTCTTGTGATATAATTACCCTGTTTTAAAAGAGGTGTTATAAATGAGCGAACATAATCACGCTTCCCATCACGAGCATAATTATGAAAATTGTTGCGACAATCATACACCCGATAATCACGGTTGCGGTTGTTGCGGCGAGGATCATTTTAATGAACATAAAAAAGAAACGCTTACAAAAATCATTATAAGTGCTGTATTTTTTGCAGCAGGGTATATAATCAGCGAATTTACCGAATTGCCGAGTTATGTATATCTTGTTTGCTACCTTATTTCATATCTTATGGTAGGATTTGACATTGTAAGGGATGCGGCAGACAGTGTTATTCACGGCAGATTTTTTGATGAAAACTTCCTTATGAGTTTTGCAAGCATCGGTGCATTTGCTATTAAAGAATATACCGAGGGCGTAGCGGTTGTGCTTTTGTTTACAGTGGGAGAGTTTATTCAGGGTCTTGCTGTGTCAAAGAGCAGAAAATCAATTGATGAAATTTTTGCTCAAAAGCATAAAACTTACACTCTTCCTCGTCATTATGACAACGAGGAAAGCCACACGGAGCAGATGATTACAAAATTTGCGAGAATTTACACTCCGGCAATTTGCATTATAGCCATTGCTGTTGTTGTTATTCCTCCGATTTTCCTAAAGGCAGAATGGCACGAATGGCTTCACAGAGGTCTTGCCGCACTTGTTGTAGGTTGTCCTTGTGCCATTGTTATTTCCGTTCCGCTTTGTTACAGTGCCGGTATCGGCGCTTGCTCAAAGGATAATGTTTTTGTAAAAAACACTTCCACTATGGATGAAATTAATGCTTGTGATACAATTGTTACTTACAAAGAAGATAAGAGCATTGATGACATTAAAGTTCTTCAAAATAACGGTCACAAGGTTATTTATCTTGGCAAAGGTCACGGTGATTTGACTATGCTTGAGGTGGCTGATATTGCCGTTGCAGTCGGTGAGGATTGCACAGGTGATGCGGTCAATCTTGCCGATATGGTTATGATTAATTATTCCGACACCGCCATAGACGATGTTAAGGCTGTTGCAAAGAAAATTCACACTATTGCAATGGAAAATATTTATTTCTCCGTTGCCGTAAAGCTTGTAATTCTAATTCTTGATGTTGTGCTTGCAAAGAGTATTCCGATGTGGTTTGCGATTTTCGGCGACATCGGCGTGTGCTTGCTTGCAGTTGCAAATTCCGCAAGAGCCATAGCATTGGGCAAAAGAAAATAATTTTAAAGGATGTATTCTTAAACGAATATGTCCTTTTTTCTTGTTAATTTTTCATTAATGTGCTATATTAAAATTAAAGATAAAAATATGAAAAAACGGGGGTAATTTATTATGAACATAGGAACTATTGTTTTGCTCGTTGTTGTTGCTTTGATTGTGCTTATCGGAGTGTACATCGGTGCAACCTACAACAAGCTTGTAAAATCAAAGAACAGCGTTGAGGAAGCATTTTCAACAATGGATGTTTATCTCAAAAAGAGATGGGATTTGATTCCAAACATTGTTGCATCCGTTAAGGGCTACGCAAAGCACGAGGCAGAAACACTTGAAAAGGTTATTTCTGCACGAAACAACGGCTATTCGTCAATGAACTCACAGCAAAAGCTCGAGGCAAATGCGGAGCTTAACACAGCTATAAAGAGCCTCAATGTTGTTGCGGAGCAATATCCGGAACTTAAAGCAAATCAAAACTTTATGGATTTGAACGCTCAACTCAAAAAGACGGAAGAGGACATTTCGAATGCAAGAAAGTTCTACAATGCTGTCGTAAAGCAGTACAACAATACTGTTGAGATGTTCCCGTCAAGTATTGTTGCATCTATGTTCCGTTTTGAAAAGAGAGATATGTTTGCAGTAGAAGATTCTGCTCAAAGAGAGGCGGTAAAGGTTGAATTCTGATGAAAAAGGTTAAATATGTGTTTCTGTTTGTGCTGTGCCTTGTGCTTTCTCTTGGCTCAAGTGTGACGGCGCTTGCAGATGATTATTCAACTTATCCGTACTATATCAAGAATTACGATGTAAATATTACCGTAAACGAGGATAACAGCTGTCATATTACAGAGAATATTGACTGTTTTTTTAATCAGTACAGGCACGGTATTTATCGCTATATTCCTGTTTACTTCAGTGTGTACAGAGCAGACGAATCTTTCATCAATGTCTGGGTGAAAATCAAACACGCAAAATGCAGTGACAAGACGAGTAATTCAATACAAAACAGCGATTTTGTTATGCAAATAGGTGACGAGGACGAAACTGTAATAGGTGAAAAATCCTATACTATTTCGTATGATTATTATGTCGGACCCGATAATTTGACCGATGCCGATGAGTTTTATTTCAACATCATCGGTGACGGTTGGGATACTGTAATTGACAAGTGTAATTTTACCATCACTATGCCAAAGGAGTTTGACAGCTCAAAACTCGGTTTTTCAACAGGCAACTACGGATTTGTCGGCACGGATATTGTCGATTACAAGGTTGACGGAAATGTTATTACCGGCCACACAACCGCACCGTTGAGAGAATACGAGGCACTCACCGTCAGGACAGAACTTGACGATGGATATTTCACCTTTGATTATGCTCACGAAAAAATGCTTGGTGCACTTATGATTGCCATTCCGGCAATTGTTCTTGCCTTTGTTTTCATCATTTGGTTGAAGTTCGGCAAGGATAAAAAGGTTATCGAAACCGTTGAATTTTATCCGCCGAAGGGTATGAACAGCCTTGAAGTTTCTTATTGGTACAACGGAAAAGTTGAGAAAAAAGAAATTGTTGCAATTCTTATTGAACTTGCAAACGAGGGATTTATTGAAATTAATGAGGACGGCAATGACGCCTATATCCACAGGCTTCGCAATTATGACGGCGATGACGAGGATAAAAGGCAGTTGTTCGATTCGTTGTTCAAAAACGGCAAGCTCAAAGGTACTTATGTAAAGGAATTGCAATATCGTATGGCAGGCACAGCCGAGAATATTGCAAACAGGTATGTTGTCAGAGTAAATCAGGCAAAGGCGTTCGATTCCAAATCGCTGTTGCTTCGTGTTTTGTGCTGGGTGCTTTCTGTCGCTTCGTATGCGTTGTCGTGCTATATTTATACATTAGCATTTATTCCAAATTCAACAGCTTTGCATATAGGTTTTGTACTTGCGTTGGTCAGCTTCTTGCTATCGTCCTTTGTACGCAAAAGAAGTGACGAGGGATACGAAAATCTTTGCAAGGTCAAGAGTTTCAAGACCTTTTTGGAAACAGCCGAAAAGGAAAAACTTGAAGCACTTGTTGAAGAAAACCCAAGCTATTTTTACGACATTTTGCCGTATGCCTATGTTTTGGGCGTGTCGTCAAAGTGGATAAGGAAATTTGAAAAGATAGCTATGGATCCACCTCATTGGTATTACGGCAGTAACCCGTACACCTACATTTGGATGGCAAACTTTATGCGTAGCAGTGTGCCGCGAATGGGCGATACCATTGTAACTCCGAAACCGTCAGAACATAACGGTAGTTCGTATGGCGGAGGCGGTGGCTTCAGCGGAGGTGGAGGCTTTTCAGGCGGAGGCTTCGGCGGAGGCGGAGGCGGAAGCTGGTAAAAGAATATAAAACAAAAACTCAAAGCGGAGGATAAACCCTTCACTTTGAGTTTTATATTTTATGGGAAAATTAAATTCTTGCTACGCCGTCTTTGCGAGCTGCTTCGGCAACTGCGTTTGCAACCGTGTCTTTGATTCTTTCATCAAATGCGTACGGAAGAATGTAGTCATCGTTGAGTTTGTCGTCATCAACAAGCGAAGCAATAGCGTAAGCCGCCGCAATTTTCATATTCTCTGTGATAGCAGATGCTCTTACATCAAGTGCACCTCTGAAAATGCCCGGAAATGCAACAACATTGTTGATTTGGTTAGGGAAGTCCGAACGGCCTGTGCCGACGATTTTTGCACCTGCCGCCTTTGCTTCGTCCGGCATAATCTCAGGTGTAGGGTTAGCCATTGCAAGTACAATAGGGTCTTTGTGCATTGTTTTAATCATATCTTCGGTGAGAACGCCCGGAGCAGAAACACCGATGAAAATATCTGTGCCGACAATAGCGTCTTTAAGTCCGCCCTTGACCATTCCACGGTTTGTAACCTTTGCAATTTCGGCTTTTGACGGATTGAGCTTTTCTCTGCCCTCATAGATGGCACCTGTTCTGTCACAAAGGATAACATCCTTTAAACCGAGCGTCATAAGAAGTTTTGCGATTGCGGTGCCTGCCGCACCCGAACCGTTGATAACAGCCTTGCATTCGCCCAAATCCTTGCCGATAATCTTTGTTGCGTTGATAAGTGCCGCAGAAACAACAACCGCTGTACCGTGCTGGTCATCGTGGAAAATAGGAATGTCGCACATTTTTTTGAGCTTTTCCTCAATTTCAAAGCAACGAGGAGCTGAAATGTCTTCAAGATTAATTCCGCCGAATGAACCCGAAATGTTGTAAACGGTTTGTACAAACTCATCAACATCCTTTGTTCTTACGCAAAGAGGGAATGCGTCAACATCGCCGAATTCTTTAAACAGCACGCATTTGCCCTCCATAACAGGCATACCCGCTTCAGGTCCTATGTCGCCCAAGCCGAGAACAGCCGAACCGTCGGTGATAACGGCAACAAGGTTGTTTCTTCTTGTAAGTTCATAGCTTTTGTTGTAATCTTTTTGTATTTCAAGGCAAGGCTCGGCAACGCCCGGAGTGTATGCAAGCGAAAGCGATTTGCTGTCGTTTACCTTTGCTTTGGCAATAACCTCAATCTTGCCGTTCCATTCATAGTGCTTTTGGAGTGATTCCTCTCTTATGTTCATTTTATAACACAGTCCTTTCTTTTTATTATTTATTGTGTGATGAATTGTGAAAATAATCACAAAAAGGGGGCAGGTCGCTCTCGGACAGAAGCCCGAGGGCATCCCGCCCCTAAGTTTTATGTGGTTTTAATGAATTTTTATTATTTTTTTCTTTCGATGTGGGAAGTTATTTTTTCTTCCTTTTCGTAAGGAACATAATTATCTTCCCAAGGGAAGGTGTAAGAAAGACCGAGTTTATCTCTGACTTCGTTGATTTCCTTTTGTACAGCCTCGTTGATAGGAACACCGCTGTTTTCTCTTTCTTTCCAAATAAGGTATTCTTTTTCGCCGGCTGTGTAAATTCTTTCCTGACCCGGAGCCTTCTTTGATGCTCTTACTTCACGGAGAATTTCACCCGTTTTCTTTCTTGTGGCTTCTTCGCCTGTGAACTTTGATGTGTCAATAGCAAGGAAGAAGTGACCGAGATGATAAGGAACAAGATTTCCGTTTTCATCCTTACCGTCAAGAGCCTTGCCGTAGTTACCGTCCTGAAGAACAGCAGAGAGAAGCTCAATAATCATAGCGTAGCCATAGCCCTTGTAACCGCCGAGTGCTTCGCCGATACCGCCGAGTGCGGTAAGAGCCGCCGTGCCCTGACGAATTCTCTTGAGTGCTTCGCCTGCGTCGCCCTCAACAGGCTCGCCGTCAAGACCGATGATTGTGCCCGGATGAACAGGCTCACCGATTCTTGCGTAATATTCAATTTTACCGTTTTGTGTGATTGATGTTGCACAGTCAAGTACAAAATCAAAATCTTCATCAGACGGAATACCCATTGTGAGTGGGTTTGTACCGAACATACCTTCAACACCGAAGGTCGGAGCAACGGACGGTCTTGCATTTGTACCGGTAAAGCCGATGCAACCCTGTTCTGTTGCCTGAGTTGCATAGTAGCCTGCGATACCGTAGTGGCATGAATTACGAACTGCAACCATACCAAGACCGAATTCCTTTGCCTTGTCAATAGCCATTTGCATTGCCTTGTAGCCGATAACCTGACCCATACCGTCATGGCCGTCTACAACTGCAGTACAAGGTGTTTCTTTTACAACTTCAAAATTTGTAACAGGATTTTGAATACCTGCAACGATTCTGTCAATATAAATAGGCTTAAATCTGTTACAGCCGTGGCTTTCAATACCTCTTTTGTCCGATTCCAAAAGTACATCGGTGCAGATTTCAGCATCTTCTCTCGGAACACCGTAGCCGACAAATGCGTCGGTTACAAAGTCAGTGATTAAGTTCCACGGACATACAACTTTTCCCATAATTATTTAATCTCCTTTGATTTATATTATTTTTTACATAAATAAAAATTTTATACTTTTATTATCTTTCCCAATTTCGGCTGCGTTCAACCGCACGCTTCCAGTTGGAATATTGTTTGTTGCGTTTTTCTTCAGGCATAGACGGAATGAAAATTTTGTCTACCTCACGGTTTGCTTCAATTTCTGCGGTATCTTTCCACACGCCTGTTGCAAGACCTGCAAGGTATGCCGCACCGAGTGCCGTTGCTTCTCTGTTCTTAGGACGGTTAACATTGCAACCGGTCATATTTGCCTGAATTTGCATCATAATGTCGGATACACTTGCACCGCCGTCAACACGCAAATCTTTCAATTTGATGCCGCTGTCGTTCATCATTGCTTCAAGCAAGTCTGTCATTTGGTATGTTATGCTTTCAAGCACCGCACGGCAAACATGCTTTTTGTTTATGGAGCGTGTAAGCCCCACCATAATTCCTCTTGCGTACATATCCCAATAAGGAGCACCCAAGCCTGTAAACGCAGGCACAAGGTACAGTCCGTTGCTGTCCTCAACCTGTGCGGCAAGCTTGTCGCATTCTGCGGCGGAACCGATGAGTTCAAGCTCGTCACGAAGCCATTTGATGACCGAACCTGCATTGAATGCCGAACCTTCAAGGTCGTATGTAACCTTGCCGTCAAGTCCCCACGCAACGCCTGTGAGAAGATTTGAACGGCTTTCGATTCGCTTTTCACCCGTGTTCATAAGCAGGAAACAGCCTGTGCCGTATGTGTTCTTTGCCTGACCTACTTCAAAGCAACCCTGACCGAAAAGTGCACCCGGTTGGTCGCCTATGGCACCGGCAATCGGAATTCCTTCAAGTTCTTCAATACCGATGATTTTTGCAAGGTTACCGTAAATGCAACTTGACGGCTTAACCTCAGGCAAAATGTTCATAGGAATATCAAGTTTTTCACAAAGATATTCGTCCCAGCAAAGTTTGTCAATGTCAAACAGCATGGTTCTGCATGCGTTTGAATAGTCGGTTACATGAGCCTTGCCGTTTGTTAAATTCCAAATGAGCCATGTGTCGATAGTTCCGAAAAGGACTTCGCCTCGCTCGGCTTTTTCTCTTGCACCTTCAACATTGTCCAAAATCCACTTGATTTTTGTTGCGCTGAAGTATGCGTCAATCAAAAGTCCTGTTGTGCTTTTGATGTAGTCCGAAAGACCCTGAGATTTCAGCTCTTCGCAGTAATCGGCGGTTCTTCTGCATTGCCAAACAATGGCGTTGTAAAGCGGTGTGCCTGTTTCTTTGTCCCAAAGAATTGTTGTTTCTCTTTGGTTTGTAATACCGATACCCGCTATGTCTTTAGGGTCAACCGTGCCCTCACGCATAGCACCTATCATAGAACTTACAACAGAAAAAAGTATTTCGTGCGGATCATGCTCAACCCATCCGTTTTGCGGATAAAACTGCGTAAATTCGTTTTGATTTTTGGCGACAATTTCGCCCTTTTTGTTAAATATAATGGCACGGGAACTTGTTGTTCCCTGGTCGAGTGCCATAACAAATTTTTCTGCCATATTAAACCCCTTTTACAGCATTATTATTGTTACTGCATATATAACAATAATACTATTAAAAAAGCGCGGTGTCAACGAACTAAACTAACGAAAAATTTGGCATTTCTTTGGTGATTTTAACAAAATAAAAACAGGCAGACTACTGCCTGTTGTATAAATTGTAATATTTGTACAGTTTATTCTTCCGTTGTTGAATTTTCAATAAAGTTAACAATGTCCTCAACTGTTTTCATATTTTCGATTGCACTGTCGGGAACTTCAATGCCGTATTGGTCCTCAAGGCTCATAACAATGTCGATGGCATCAAGTGAGTCTGCACCGAGGTCCGAGGCAAGGTCAGAGGTCATTTCAATAGTGTTGGGGTCCAAATCAAGGTTTTCTGCCAATATATCTTTTACTTCTTCAAAAATCATAAAAATATGCTCCTTAAAAAATTAGTTGTTATATCTAATGTAATATGTTATTATCATATTAGTAACTTTTTATCGATTTGTCAATAATTTTATTATAAACATTATCTAAAAATATTCGGAGGGATAAATATGCGAGTTGTGAAGCCAAGGAGATACCTCTACGGACTTACGGGTTACCCTTTGGGTCACTCAATGAGCCAAGTTATTCACAATGCCCTTTTTGAACTTTGCGGTTTGGAAGCAACTTATTTGATGGTCGAAACTCCGCCTGAGGAACTCGGCGATACTTTCAGAAAAACATTGAGCGCTTTGCGTGGATTTAATGTTACAATTCCGCACAAAATTGAAATTATCAAATATTTGGACGAGCTTTCACCTAGAGCAGAGCTTTTCGGTGCGGTTAATACAGTTGATGTCAGAGAAGATAAAATTGTCGGTCATAACACCGATTGTGCCGGATTTTTGTCTGCACTTCAAATGGCTGATATTGAACTCGGCGGCAATGTTCTTCTTCTCGGAAGCGGCGGCGTTGCCCGTATGATTGCGTTTGAGGCAATTTTGGCAGAAGCCGATTTGACAATTGCCGTCAGAGAATCCGGCATACCGGCGGCTGACAAAATTAAAAAGGAAATCAAAGAAAAGTTAAATAAAGATTGTAAGGTTATTTTGCTGAGTGAAGCAACGGGCGGCTATGATTTGGTAATTAACGGCACTCCTGTCGGTATGTATCCGAATGTTGATGCCTGCCCTGTGGAAAAAGAAGTAATAACAACATCTAAGGCGGCTTTTGATGTTGTTTATAATCCGGAAGAAACCGTGTTTCTTAAATATGCAAAAGAAGCGGGAATTAAGTATTCCGGCGGTCTTTCAATGCTTGTATGGCAGGCTGCCGTGGCACAGGAAATTTGGAACGGTTTTCAGTTTTCAAACGACGATATTCAAAAGGTAATCGATATTACCAAAAAGGAGCTTGAAAAGAATGAATAATATTGTTCTGTGCGGATTTATGGGCAGCGGCAAAACCGTTGTAGGCAAAGAACTTGCAAAAATTTTGGGTGTTAAGTTTGTTGACACCGATGAGCTTATCGAAGAAGAACAAGGTGTTGCCATTAAAGCGATTTTTGCCGCACACGGCGAAGATTATTTTCGCGATTTGGAATATGAAATGTGCAAAAAGGTTGCCGAGATGAACGGCGTTGTGGTTTCAACCGGCGGCGGAGCAATGACTTTTAAGCGAAATGTTGACGCAATCAAGGAAGGCTCAAAGGTTGTTTTTCTCGATGCCTCGTTTGATGTTATTTGTGACAGAATAGGTGACAGTACTACACGGCCTCTTTTTCAGGACAAAGAAAAGGCAAAAAAACTGTATGACGAACGCAAGGATAAGTACCTTTTTGCTGCCGATTATGTCATAAACGGCGATATGGGAGCAAGGAAAACCGCTATGCAAATTGCCGAAATTTTCAGATAATAGACTGTTATCGTGGTTTTAGTATGCCAAAAAAGTTACGATGTTGTAACTAATTGATAAAATGTGTTGAAAAATAATATTGCATATGATATAATGGCACAGATTTAAGACAGCCGCACTCAGTGGTGAAAACAGAGGTGTTCTATTTGAGTACTGAGGAAAAGAAAGAAGAATTTAAGCATACCGTCAGTATGTTTAACAAATATAAAGACCTGTTGATGGAGCTTACAAGAAAGAATGTAAAGCTCAAGTACAGAAATTCCTGGCTCGGCATTTTTTGGAGTTTTTTACAGCCGCTTCTTAATATGATAGTTTTGTCTGTCATTTTCGGGGCACTCCTCGGCAGAAAAAAAGACGGTATCGTTTGTTATCCCGTTTATTTGTTCTCCGGTCGACTTATTTATGAATTTTTCGTAACATCTACAAAGCAGTCGCTCACCGCATTCAGACGAAATGCGTCGATTATCAAAAAGGTATATGTACCAAAGTATATGTATCCGCTGTCATCAACGCTTTCAACATTCGTTACATTTGCCATTTCAACTATTTGTTATGTGTGTGTATGGCTGTTCTTTAAGATAACGGGTCTCAGCGGTGGTTCGGGACTTACTCTCAGTTGGAAGATAGTCCTTGTATTTCTGCCTATGATACTGCTGTTGATGTTCTCAACGGGCGTCGGCCTTATCCTTTCTGTAGTTAATGTTTATTTCAGAGATGTTGAGTATATTTGGGATGTTTGCACAAAGCTCTTTATGTATATGGTGCCTATCCTTTATTCTATGAACAGATTTGAAGGCAGAAAAGTAATGTATGTTATTAAGCTTAATCCGCTTTATTCTATGATTGAACTTTTCAGACAGTGCATTCTTTACGGCAATACGGTTCCAACACAGCTCCTCAGCTGGAAATTGGTGCTTTATGCAACGGTTATGTCTATCGCATCGCTTGCAGTCGGAATTTTCGTATTTAATAAGTATTCCGATAAAATTGTATATCATCTGTAAAAACAACTCCCGTACAGCTATTGTACGGGAGTTTTAGTCTTTTGATAAATTCTTCCTATCTTTCGTTTTCTTCTTCGTATTCTTTTGAATATGATGTGTTTTCGGTTGATGGGATAGGCACTCCCATTTCGGTTTTGCCGTCCGGCTGTACGGTCGGATTGTACACATTCTCGCAGTATTTGTTTGTGAGGTGTGCGTTCAATTTATATTTGTGTTTATAATTGCCCGTCATAGTTGCCCACCTCGGTCATTTGTGCCACAATGTCTTTCAGGTCTTGCAGGCTCGTTGCCGAAAATCCCGAATGCGTAAGCTCCTGCTTGATGTTCATCGGCAGGGAGTCAAAGTAATTTTTCATTTCGTTTGTCATATTAAATGAGTTCATAGTATCATCCTTTCGTTAATATTATTTTCAATAACGCTTAAAATATTACGGTTGATATTATTGCTTTTCGGTGGTAAAATACCGATATAAGGCAAATGAAAGGTAATGTTTTATGGATAAATTTATAAAAAATATCAATCACGAAGAGGTTTGCAAGCTTACCGATTTGGTAAGTGCCGCAGACGGACAGGTTGTCAGCAAAACACTTGCTCAAAACAAAGCCGTGTCGGTCACTCTTTTTGCTTTTGCAAAAGGCGAAGAAATCGGCACCCACGATTCAACGGGTGACGCTATGGTTACAGTGCTTGAGGGCACAGGAAGATTTACCGTAGGCGGAGTTGAGCACCTTGTTCATGCGGGCGAAACGCTTGTTATGCCTGCCAAAGTGCCTCATGCAGTTTATGCTCCCGAAGCTTTCAAATGGCTGCTTACAGTCGTTTTTCCGGACGGATACAAGGATTGATTATATATTGATAATAAAAACGCTCACAGGAAGTAGTTGCTTCCCATGAGCGTTTTTGTTATTCTGCGTTTAAAATGTCAATTTGCGACTGAATGAATTTTCTTGAATAATCCGGAGAATATGTTTTTTCGGATATTGTCAGGTATTCAATGTAATTGTTAAAGGATTCGATAAGTTCGGTGTCTTCGGTTTCAAAGATAATTTGAATTCCAAAGTCCGGCTTAGCTTCTTTGTCATCCTGGCTTTGTGTTATTAATAATTGGTTTTGGCATAATTCAATATTATATGATAATTCATCAAATGCTTCATATTCAGGATTTGTAAGATAAATTTGATGATCTTGTTTCATATAATATTTTAAAACATCGGCTCTGTGCTTCGGCTTTAAATTATTTGCCAATCCACTCGGAAAATCAAACATTTTTCCTGTGTTTACAAAATCGATAAGCCCATTATATGAAAGGTTCCATTTTTTAATATTTGCGGTAGAATTGTCAAGCAGTAAGTCATAGTGTGATATAAGCTGTTGATAAACCTGTGTTGCACTTTTGATTTGCTCGGTTGCAATGTCTTCTATTATTTCTTTTGTAACTCCAACACTGCAAATGTGATTGTCAAGTGTAATAATTTCGGGATTGATTTTTTTGTGAGATATTACATCAAGATAATTCATATATTCAAACGCATTGTGGAACACAACCACATCGGTTTTTGCATTTTGCATTTTCTTTTCGTTTTGTTTTGCGATGTGCTCTGCCAGCTCTTTGTTCTTGATTACCGAGCCGTTTTTTACATTTTCGTCAAACATAACAATGATGTCGCCGCACATAACAAATTCCGGGAACATAAGGTTAAAGTTGTTGTAATTTCCGGTGTAGGTTATGCAATCGTACCTTGCATAATTTATGCTGTTAAAGATGATGTTTGCGTTTTTGATTTCATCATCGGTATATTTGGTGTAGTGGTAAAATTCTTTGAATTTTTTGTTTTTGCAAGCGTCGTAAATTATGCTGTTTATCTCTTTTTTGTCAAAGCTGAAATTTGAAATAAAGATTTTGTCATTGTTTTTCAAAACAGCCGTGTTGATTGCAGCAAGAATTTTTTCCTTGCTGTCCAAAAACATAACATCGCTGTTTGCTTCAATCACGCCTGCTCCGTACTTTTTGCCCATATCTTCTTCAAACTTTTTGCTGAAGCAGTAATTGCAAAAATCAAAGAATTCAGGCTTTTTCTCATCATACTTTTCAACAAAGTATGCGTCGCACAAATTCTTTATTTGTTCGCTTGTGAAAAACACGGAATTGAGCAGGTCGCCGAGCTTTTTTTGCGGAAACTTTTTTCTGCCGGCAATTACATTTTGAATAAAGGTGCGGTTGATATCCGCCTGTTTTGAAATTTGATAAATCGCCACTCCCTGAGTGTTTATGTATTCTTTTAGCAGTTCATTAAAATTTTTCATATTTTCCTCTTTTTTCAAATGTTCTCAAACCATATGTGTTACCTTTTATTTTTTTTGAGTAACACTCTAATAAATATACACTTTTTTTCTCAGCTGTTCAATATGTTTTCGCACAATAAAAATCTGGTAACACTCAGGTAACATATTGAAATATCGAAAAAACAATGTTAAAATTCGGTTATCATAGGTTAAGAAAGGAGATTCTTATGAAAAAAACATTAAAAAAACTCTTATCGCTTGTACTTGTGGTTGTAACAATCTTCAGCGTAAGCGCATTTATGCCGGCAACCGCACTTGCAGCAAACCAAACCACCAATTATAGAAATTATACCCAACCAAGTGGTCCGGATTTCGCATATTGGAACGGTAAAAGAATGGTAAAGCACAAAGGTACATACAAATCAAATGTTCAATGGATGCAGGCTTCTCTCAACTACTGCATTAAGTACAAAGGTCTTCGTGCTTCATATTTGGATGTAGACGGTTCATTCGGCCCTGCTTCTAAAAAAACAACCCTCGCTTTCCAAAAGAAATACGGTTTAAAGCAAGACGGTAGCTTTGGTCCGGGTACAATTTCAAAGATGAAAAGTGTACTCTCTTCATCATCAAATCCAACACCTAATTATGGTTCATCAAAAATTTTGTCTATAAATTGGAGCATTATTACAAAAACTGGAACACAAAATGTATCTGGACCTTGTGGATGTTATGCTTTAGCTTATTGTAAGGATATTTTAGATAATAAGCAATATTATTGGACTAATTTTAGTGAAGGTTATTTAAAATCAAAAAAAAGATATAGTTATAGCTTTGCAGCTTCAAAAGCCGGATATAAATCATTTTCTTCAAACTATGCTTCAGATGTATATAAAAAAATGTATGACAGCATAAATAGCGGAAAACCTGTTTCAGTTAATGTTACAGGCGGAAGATCTACGGGCTGTCATTGGGTTACTGTTGTCGGTTATGAAAATGTGAGAAATTCATCTAATTTGTCCGGCACCAATTTTTTGATTATTGATCCGGCACGAAAAGGTGCTCCTAAGTTAGAAAATTTTGCAACTGTTAAATATTCATTGCGTAAAAGTGATAATAAATATCGTTGTTTATATAGATAAATTTGTATATATGTAAGTTATGAAAAAGTTATTATGTATTATTCTAACATTAATAATATCGGTTGTAACTGTTACTTCATCAGCTTTTAGTGCTTATGCGGCTACGGTTTCGGCTCCTAAAAATATTTCTTTGAGTTATTCCTCAAACAATAAGATTAAAATTTCTTGGGATAAGGTAAAAAATTCAAAAAAATATAAGCTTTATAGGTCAAATAATTCTTCAAAAGGTTTTAAGCAAATAGCTGTGACAGAAAAAAACAGTTATACTGCTTCTAAATCAAGTAAAGTATATTACTATAAGGTTAAGGCTGTTGTTGGCAGTAAGACAGGTAAAAGCAGTGAAATTGTTTCAACTTGGGGACAGATAAAAAGTTCGCAAGTAAAGAATTATGCTGTTGAAGTACCAAACGAGGGCGGCTTTGCCGGAACAATGATTGATTACTCTAAGGTGTCGGATGCTTATGGCTATCAACTGAATTTTATTTACTCATTTGACGGATATTATGAATCTCATAAAAATAAAATAAAGAATGTAAATAAATTGTGTTATGGTTCTCAAGACGGACCTCAAATTATTAAAATAAGAGCATATAAAAAAGACTCAAAAGGTAATATTATTTACGGTCCGTGGAAAACTTTGTTTCAGTTTAAACAAGACCAGGAGTATGATGATTCCCTTGTTGTTAACGAATGGAACCAATATATAAAAGGATATACAAATATTGAAAAATATATATTTCCTAAGAACTAAAAATATGTAAGTTAAACATTAATTCCTCCTCAAGAGATTGAGGAGGAATTTTATTATTCCGTCTTATTCATTACATTGAGCGGGTTGATGGTTTGGCCTTTATATTTGGCTGAAAAGTGGAGGTGGACGCCGTCGCCGGATTCGCCCGGGATTTTGCCGAGCGTGCCGATTGTGTTGCCGATGTCGACAAAGTCGCCTTTTTTCACCGTGGCACTTTCAAGTCCGCAGTACTTTGCCACAAATTTGCCGCCGTGGTCGATTTCCACGCACAAGCCGTACATCGAGTCGGTGTACACCTTGGTTACAAGTCCGTCGTTTACCGCAACAACCTTGTCGCCGAGTGCACCGCTGAAGTCAACCGCCGTGTGTGCACGGTAGTCGCCCATGGTTTTGTCGTAGGTCAACTCCTCGCTGTAGCCCTTTGACACAGCGTCCGTAAGCGGATATTTGTAGTAGCTTTTAAACGGAGTGTTGTTTTTGTTTTTTGCCATTGTAAGTTCTTTTTCGGCTTGCTTTTTGGTTGTGCTTTGTGCCTTGGTCGTCGCCTCGGTCGTGGTTTCTTTGGCCGTTACCGCATGCTGAACCTCTGTGGTTTCAACAATCGTTGTCGGCTCGTTTACCGTGCTTTCCTTGCTCTTTTGCGTTGTTGAAAAGTACACTATAAGTCCGAGTGCAACTATGCAAAGGCATACAACCGAAAATAAAGCCTTTATATTTTTGTCCTTGTTTTTTGAATTTGATGTAGACATAAAAAACACCTCGGTTATATTATCAACCGAGGTATCGTTTTTTATTCATTTTTGACGGAGTCGCTCAAAAGATTGAGTGTGTCACGCACGCAACCGATGGTGTCGCCTCCGATTGTTTCAACCGAAATAAAGGTTTTTTTGCCTGAATTGAGCTTTGCTCTGCCACGCATTTTTTCGTTGAGAGCAATGAGATATTCGGGCTTTACATCGTTTAAGAAAAATTTTGCGTTTATGCCGGCTTGCCTGATTTCATAAATGCCGAGTTTCATAGCCGTGTTGCGTAAAAGTGCGATTTCTACAAGTCCGTACACGCTTGCCGGCGGTACGCCGAAACGGTCGGTAAGCTCGTCGTAAACATCGTTTGCTTCTTCGTTTGAGCGAATGTTGGCAATAGTTTTGTACATATCGAGCCTTTGCGGAGTTGAAGAAATGTACGATGCCGGAATGCTCGCGTCAACAGGCAAGTCGATAAGGCATTCCTGTTCTTTTTCATCCGGTACGGTTTCGCCCTTTTCCTCGCTGACAGCCTGCTCAAGAAGTTTGATGTACATATCGTAGCCGACACTTTCCATATGTCCGTGCTGCTTGTTGCCGAGAAGTGAGCCCGCACCTCTGATTTCAAGGTCACGCATGGCGATTTTGAATCCTGCACCAAACTCGGTGTACTCTCTGATAGCTTCAAGTCGCTTTTGTGCAATGTCGGTTAGTTCCTTGCCTTTTGCAAATGTAAAATAGGCATAGGCGCGTCTGCTGCTTCTGCCGACTCTGCCACGGATTTGGTGAAGCTGAGCAAGTCCGAGTTTGTTTGCGTTTTCTATTATAAGTGTGTTAACATTCGGCACATCAATGCCTGTTTCGATAATCGTTGTGCACACCAAAATGTCAATTTCGGCATTGAGGAGCTTTTGCCAAACATCGGACAACTGTTCTTCCGTCATTTGACCGTGTGCAACGCCCACCGTGGCGTCCGGCATTGCCTTTTTTATCTGCATTGCAATATGGTCGATTGTGTCTATATCGTTGTGCAAATAATAGCATTGACCGCCTCGTGCAAGCTCTTTTTCCATGGCTTCAACGAGTATGCCGAAATCGTATTCAATAACATAGGTTTGTACCGGCTTTCGGTCGCCCGGTGCTTCTTCAAGAAGGCTCATATCACGGATTCCGCTCATTGCCATATTCAGCGTTCTCGGAATAGGTGTTGCCGATAGGGTCAGAACATCAACTCTCGGGAATTTTTCCTTGATTTTTTCTTTTTGAGCAACGCCGAAACGCTGTTCTTCATCAACAATCAGGAGTCCCAAATCTTTGAACTTGATGTCGCCGCCGAATATTCTGTGAGTGCCTATTAAAAGGTCAACCTTGCCTTTTTCAAGGTCGCTCAGCACCTCTTTTTGTTTTGCAGGCGATACAAATCTGCTGAGCATTTCTATTCTTACGGGGAACGCTTCCATTCGTTTAAGTGCAGTTTGGAAGTGTTGCATGGCAAGTACGGTGGTCGGCACAAGGATTGCACATTGTTTGCCGTCACCAATGCATTTGAATGCCGCACGCAGGGCAACCTCTGTTTTGCCAAAGCCAACATCGCCGCAAAGCAGTCTGTCCATAGGTGCTGTTTTTTCCATATCGCCCTTGATTTCGTCAATCGAGCGAAGCTGGTCGTCGGTTTCTTCGTATGCAAAGCGGAGTTCAAAATCCCGTTGCATATCCGTGTCTTCGGAAAATGCAAAGCCCTTTGTGTTCATTCGCTTTGAGTAAAGGGCAATGAGTTCTTTCGCCATATCCTGAAGTCCTGCACGAACCTTGGATTTTGTTTTGCTCCAATCGCCCGAACCGAGTCGGCTGATTTTTACCTTTGAGTCGTCACGGGGACCGATGTATTTTGAAACAAGGTCAAGCTGAGTTACCGGAACATAAAGATTGTCGCCTTTTGCGTAGCTTATTTTGATGTAGTCCTTGCTGACATTGTTGATTTCAAGTGCCTGTATGCCCTCAAAAATGCCGATACCGTGGATATTGTGAACAATGTAATCGCCGATGACGAGTTCGTCAAGCGAATGAATGGCATCTTTTGAACTGAAGTGCTTGTGTTTTTTCTTGGCTTGGTTAACTTTGCCGTAAGTGATGAGTGCAAACTTGCACGAGGACAGTTGAAATCCCGAGGAGGTCGTGCCCGACATAACGGTTACAAGACCGTGGGTGAATTCCTCCGGCTTTTTGTCACAGTAAACGGCTTGGTAGCCCATTTCCTGCAAATCGTAGGCAAGAGCTTTTGCCGATTTTGATGTGCCGGCAAGTATGCAAACGGCGTATTTTGTTTTGATAAGAGGGAACAATTCGTCTTTGAGTTGGCTTAATGTTCCGCTCCAGGAATTGAAAGTTTGACAGGTGAATGACGCAAGATGTCTTATAGGCGTGTCAAAACTTCCACGAGGGAAAGAATCGAGATAAATCGCCTTATGGTTTTCGTAAACACCCAAAAGGTCGGTAAAATCAAGGCTGAATTTGTCAATACCTTTGCAGATTATGCCGTCCTCCAACAGCCACTTGATGTCTTCAAGCATAAGCTTTTGTTGGTTTTCGCATTTTTCCTTGCATTTGCCGCTTTCAAGCACAAACAGCAGGCCGTCAAAATAATCAAAAAGTCCGTTGCTGTTGTATGCAAGCGGAAGATATTTATCGTTGCACGGCAGATTTATGCCTTGCTTTAATTTGTCGCTGTCGGCATAGAGTTTTTCTCTTGCTTTTATGGCTTTGCCTTTGAGCGATGCGGCAAGTTCGTCAATCTTTTTTGCCTGGATTTCCTTTGACGGAAACAAAACTTCCGTTGCCGGAATAATATCTATCTTTTCAACAATATCATTTCTTCTCTGTGTTGAAATATCAAATTTTGCAATGGAATCAACCGTGTCGCCCCAAAGTTCAATTCTTACAGGGTCGTCGGCTCCCGGTGGGAAGATGTCAATAAGTCCGCCTCTGACACTGAACTGACTTGTGCCGTCAACCTGGTCAAATCGTGTGTAGCCTGCCTTAACAAGTTTGTTGACGGTTTCATCAATGTCGATGTCCTCACCCTCGCTGATGGTGAAAGAACGGTCGATGAGTGCCTGCGGCGGCATTGTCATTTGGCACGCTGCCTGTACCGAGGCAACAACTATGTTGTAGTCGCCCTTGATGATTTTTGAAAGCACTCCGAGCCTGATATGCTCAAATTCACGGCTTATGCCCTCAACATCAAGGAAGGTGAATTCTCTCCTCGGATAGAGCAAAACTCCGTCTGTAAGCGTTGACAAATCTTCGTAAACCCTGATTGCACTTGCTTCGTCGGGTGTAATGACAAAAGCCTTTTTTTCAAGGTCGTCACATAAAGAATGAACAATGTGCACCTTGTTGATTTCGGGCAAACCGATTGCACCCACGGGAAATTCGTGAGTGCCGACTGCTTCTTTTAAATTTTGATATTCTTTGTCTTTGTTAAATATTTTTGAAAAACAGCTCATATTTCGCCTTTAACTGTTGTATTTGTTCATGGCTTCGTCGGTTTTGCCGTTGACCATAAGTCTTGCCGCCTTTGTTGCATTTTCAAGTGCGGTTTGCAGTTCTTCGGATTTTTCTTTTGGAAATTCGCCCAAAACCCATTTTGCAAGGTCGTATGCGGCATTCGGCTTTTTGTCAACTCCGATTTTAATTCGTGGGAATTCTTCTGAACCGAGGCAGGAAATTATGCTTTTTATTCCGTTGTGTCCGCCGGCACTGCCTTTTCTTCTTATTCTTGTTTTGCCTATGTCAAGGCTGATGTCGTCATAAATTACTATGATGTTTTCGTTTGGAATATTATAGTATTCGGCGGCTTCCATAATTGCCTCGCCGCTGAGGTTCATCATAGTCTGCGGTTTCATAACAAGGCAACGCTTGCCGTCTATCATTTCGTCCGCAATCAAGGCTTGAAATTTGGATTTTTTTATTTCAAAGCCCTCTTCTTTTGCAAGCAAATCAACTGCTTTAAATCCCGCATTGTGCCTTGTGTTTGCGTATTTTGGTCCGGGATTTCCCAAGCCTGCAATGATGTATTCTATTTTTCCTCGTTTAAATGAAAACATTTGTCATTCCTCGTTTTGTTCTTCGCTTTCGGTGACGGCTTTTGTAACTTTTACTTTTTCTGCCCTGCGTCCGTCGGTTTCTACAACCTCAAAATGCAGGTCTTTATAATCAAAACTGTCGCCGATTTCGGGTATTTTGTCTGTGTTTTCCATAACCCAGCCGTTGAGCGTGGTTACATTTGTGTCCTTGTCATTAATTTCAAAATATTCAAATATATCGTCAAGGTTTGCCATTCCGTCAACAATGTAGGTGCTGTCATCGATTTTTTCAATATCCACTTCAACTTCATCGTGTTCGTCCCAAATTTCACCTACAAGCTCTTCAAGTATGTCCTCAAGCGTAACAATACCTTCGGTGCCGCCGAATTCGTCAATTACAACTGCAAGGTGAGTTTTGTTTTTTTGAAAAATTCGCAGCAATTTGCTGATTTTTGTATCCGGGCTGACGGTTGGAACGGTTTTTATAATTGTGCGGAGCGACTTTAAGCCACGGCTTCTGATGTCCTCAAAATCACGGTGGTGGATGATGCCCACAATATTGTCAATGTCGCCGATGTAAACAGGAAGTCGGCTGTATCCGCTTGCCTTGAATATCTTTTCTATGTCGGACAGCTTTGCGTATTTGTCAACTGCCTCAACATCAATTCTCGGAGTGAGAATATCGCTTGCGTAAAGGTCGTCAAATTCGATTGACGAACGGATAAGTTCGCTTTCGTTTTCGCTGATTTCACCGCCCGTTTGAGCCTCGTCAACATAGGTTTTCAGTTCTTCTTCGGTTACGGCATTGTTTTTTTCAAGGCGGAACATTTTGTTGAGCAGAAGTTTCCAGCCTCTGAACAGCATATTGAGAGGGTAGAACAGAAACACAAAAAACTTAACTGCCGGAGCAACTGTAACGGCAAAGGTTTCTGCCTTTTCTTTTGCAATGGTCTTTGGTGTGATTTCGCCGAAAATCAACACAACAACGGTCATAACCACCGTGCTCACGGTTGCACCGAGGTCGCTGTTGTCGCCCAAAAGTCCTGTAAAAAACAGGGTTGCAATAGAGGTTGAAGCAATGTTTACGATGTTGTTGCCAATCAAAATTGTTGAAAGTACAATGTCAAAATCATCTGCCAACTTTAATGTTCGTTCGATTTTTTTGCTTTTTTCGCCTTGTTCCATCGCTTTGAGTTTTACTTTGTTAAGCGATGAAAATGCGGTTTCCGCCGATGAAAAAAATGCCGAAAACATTACTAAAATAATCATTACGATTAATAAAGGTGTGTTCATTTCTGCTCCTTTGTTTAAAATTGCTTTAAAGGGCATATCAAACCAGATATGCCCTTATTTTGTTTATGCGAAAAACCTGTTGTTATTCAGTTTTTTCAAATTCGTTAAATTCTCTTTCAGAGTCATCTTTTTCGTAATTGTACATATTTTCGTCTTTAACATGCTTTGCAATGTACTCATCTCTGTCAAACAGTTCGTCTGCCTTAACTTTCCAAGCCTTAGCGGCTTCGATAGTTTTGTCAAACAAAGCGTTTGCACTTTCGGGATGTTGCATCTCTGTTGAATATGCACCTGTTTCGGCAACCATTTTGCTGATAGCACCCGGATTGTCAAGTACAGGGCAAGGACGAAGCATATTGTTTGAGAACGGTTGGTTCTTCTTGTAAGCCATAAAGAGCGGGCTTTGGAGTGCTTCCAAAACGCTGCATTCCTTGATGTTGACATTTGAATAGTGAACAAAAGCACAAGGTTCGCAGTCACCGTTTGAGTTGATGTGGAAGTAGTGTCTGCCGCCTGCGATACAGCCCTGAACATATTCGCCGTCGTTCCAGAAATCAAGAGCGAAGATAGATTTTGTCTTGCGCCATTCGTGCATTTTTTTGTACATAAGTGCACGCTGTTCAGGAGATACCATAAGATCGGTTACGGCACCGTTGCCTGTCGGCATATATGTAAAGAACCAAGCAAACTTTACGCCTTGTTCAATGAGCCAATCCATATATTCGTCTGATGCCAAAACATCGGTGTTCTTGCTTGTGTAGCAAAGAGATGCACCAAACGGAACGCCTCTGTCTTTAAGACGCTTCATAGCGGCTGTGCACTTTTTGAATGTACCGTTTCCACGGCGGAAGTCGTTTTCTTCTTCGTATCCTTCAATAGAGAATGCAGGGTAGAAGTTGCCAACCTCTTTGATTTCGTCAGCAAAGCTGTCGTCAATCAATGTGCCGTTTGTAAAGCTCAAAAATGCACAATCAGGGTTTTCACGGCAAAGACGCATCAAATCTGCTCTTCTCATAGTAGGCTCACCGCCTGTGTAAAGATACATATATGTGCCGAGTTCCTTGCCCTGTCTGATGATTCTTGCAAGGTCGTCATATGAAAGACTGCTTGTGTGGCCGTATTCGGCAGCCCAACAGCCTGTGCACTTGAGGTTGCATGCTGCGGTTGGGTCCATAAGGATTGCCCAAGGCACATTACAGCCGTATTTTTCGATAGCTGCCATACGCTTTGTGTAGCTGTTGATTGCAACATTCATAAGTGGCGGAACAAGTTTTTCGATAACATGCTCGTCTGTATTGCAGATGATGTCTTTTGCAAACTTCATCCAGTTGTTGTTAGGGTCGTCCATTACTTTGTGAAGACCTGCATATGTTGAACGGTTAACGCGTTTAACGTCCGCTTTTTCAACCAATTTTAAAATTCTCGGTGCATTTCTGTCAAAATCTTTTCTGGCATACTTTATTGCGTGTTTAACTGCAAAATCGGTTACCTGTTCTTTAAATGACATAGTTTTACCTCTCTTACGGGGCAACTGCCCTCTTTCATCATTGTTATTTTATAGATATAGATAATATAATACTAAATTTTTAGTTTGTCAAGTTTGATTTGCTCAAGTGACAATTTGGTAATTTTTACTAAAATCTAAGCTGGAATTTTAGACGATATGTCTTGTCTGTTTTATTTTTGTATTTCTCGTTGCAATGTGCACCCCAGCTGTCATAGCCGCCAACGCCTTGCTGTCTTGCGATAACTCTTACAACGGTTTTATCGTATTCGGGCAAGTCTTTTTCGTGCCATACATCCTCGATTTCTTTAGGGAGATAATGGCAAACATTAAGTTCGCAAACAGGCTCGGCAACAATTCCGAATGATTTTTTGTCACCCAAAAGGGTTGCGTATCTTACACCTGTTCTGTTGCCGCATTCCTGAGGCTTGAGGTAGTCAACCCACAGGTCGTTAACCGTTGTGCTATACAGTCCGATTTTTGCGGCATTGCATCTGTCAATGTAGTTTTCGTCCGGACCTGCACCAAGGTAGGTGAGGCTTTCAAAATCCTTAGGAAGTTCAAACAAAAGGCTGACTTCCGGAATTTCAGGCAAGGTGTCGTTTGGCTTGAATTCAAGACTTATTTCCATGCCCTTTGATGTGATTGTGTAAACAACAACTGCTCTTGAAACAGGCTGTGTGCAAACTTCTGCACCGCCTACAACCACAACTTTTTTGCCGTTGTCAAGAATTTGATAATTTTCAATTCTCCATTTTGAGTTATTGAAAATGCCCGGCGTGTCGCCCGCATCTCTCCAGCAACCGAGTCTGCTTCCGGCTCTTGAACCTCTGTCGTTGTCGGTGAGTGCTCTCCAGAAATTCAAACGCATAGGAGCTTGCAGCATTTCTTCGCCGTTTACCTTAATTGAGTAAAGCTGATTGCGTTCTCTTCTTTCAAAGCGAATGTTTATGTCGTCGCTGATGATACGGAGTGAGCCGTATGTATCGTCAACAAGGAGAGGGAGGTCCTCCTCCAATTCATCGTATGTGTTTGCAAATTCGTTTATAACAAATTGTTCTTCTGCTGCAATGTGACCCGCCTTGCACCAAGAGGTGTCCTCTTTTACCTTGAGTTCAAGATTAAGGTAGTATTCTGTTGAAGAAGCCTTTGCAAGTTCAAGATTGATTGTTTTTTTGTCAAAAGGCTCAAGGTCAACGGTGATCGTGCCCTCGCTGAATACGCCCTTGTCACTGCATTGGCACCAGTGCAAATCATATTCTTTAAGGTTTGTAAACAAATTCTTGTTTTTAATTTCAATGATTCCACGCTCTGCGTCAATAGCTTTAAAGTCAACATTTTGGTAAAGCTTCTTGATTTCCGCAAGCTTCGGTGTAACGGCTCTGTCGCCGAACAAAAGTCCGTTGCCGCAGAAGTGACCGTCGTGCGGATTTTCGCCGAAATCGCCGCCGTAGGCAAGATATTCTTTGCCGTTTTTGTCGGTTGTCATTATGCTTTGGTCAACCCAGTCCCAAACAAAGCCGCCCTGAAGGCAAGGATACTTGTCCCAAAGGGTTGTGTATTCGTCGGTTGAACCGCAGGAATTACCCATAGCGTGAGTGTATTCGCAAAGGATGTAAGGTCTGCCGTCTCTGCCTGTGAGTGCATATTCCTCGCAGTCCCAAGGTTTTGCGTACATTTTGCTTTGAACATCCGAAAGCTCTTTTTCGTCAGGTGCTCTGTCACATTCAAAATGAACAAATCTTGACTTGTCGGCTTCTTTAATCCATTTGTACATCTTTTTAGGTGTTTCGCCGCCGAGAGATTCGTTGCCGAGACTCCAGCAAACAACGCACGAATAGTTTTTGTCACGCTGGTAAAGAGCCTTGATACGCTCCATACAAGCCTTTTCCCATTCTGGACGGGAAGCGGGAAGCTGAGGGCAACCGATAATTGTTGACCAGCCTGTGCCGTGGGTTTCCATATTATTTTCATCAATAACATAAAGTCCGTATTCGTCGCAAAGTTCATACCATCTCGGAGCATTAGGGTAGTGCGAGGTGCGAACGGCATTGATGTTGTTTTTCTTCATAAGCTCAATGTCCTGACGCATTACATCTTCGCTGATGTATCTGCCCTTGTGACAGTCAAACTCGTGTCTGTTTGTGCCTTTAAATACAATTCTTCTGCCGTTGATTCGGATAATACCGTCCTTGATTTCAACGGTTCTGAAGCCGATTTTGTGCGATATGTATTCGATGGGAACACCGTTGTTTTTGAGTGTGAGCACAACCGTGTAAAGGTGCGGGGTTTCGCTGCTCCAAGGTTTAACATTTGTAACGATTGCCTTGAGGTCGGTTACATGCTCTTCGCTTGCGTACTGACTGTCGAGTGCGGCTGTTGTGCCGTTATCGTCAACAACGGTCATATCAATGCTGAGCCCTTCGTATGCACCGTTTGTTTTTACTTTGACGGTAAGATAACCGTCGTGAAGCTGTGAGTCCGGTTCTGCATGGATTTCAAAATCACGGATGTATTCACGTTCGGTTGTGTAAATATATACATCACGGAAAATGCCGCCGAGACGCCACATATCCTGACATTCAAGCCAACTGCCGGTGCACCAGCGGTAAACTTCAACGCCGATAACATTTGAACCTTCAACAAGGTGACGGGTGATGTCAAACTCGGCTCTGTTAAATGTTGACTCGCTGTAGCCCACTCTTTCGCCGTTTACATAGAGGTAAAATGCGGCTTCAACACCCTCAAAGCAGAGAACAACTCTTCTGTTGAGCACAGCTTGATTGATGTGAATTCTTTTGAGGTAGCAGCCTACCGGATTGTGCTTAACAGGTGCGTTAGGCGGGCAAATATCTTCACTGCCCTCCCATGGATAACGCACATTGCAGTATTGCGGCTGGTCGTAGCCCTGCATCTGCCATGAGCAAGGCACGATAACAGAGTCCCAATTATGCGAATCATAATTAGGGTCTGCAAAATCCGACGGTCTGTATGCGTAATTTTTGTATAGCTTAAATTTCCATTTGCCGTTTAAAAGCTTGCATCTTGAAGAAGCGTATCTGTCCGCTTTTTTTGCTTCCTCAAATGTTTCGTAAGGCATAAGTGTTGCGTGCTGAGGCAATCTGTTTACGCCTACAATTTCCGGATTGCTTTGCCATTCGGTATATCCGTCAATAAAGTTTCTTTCCATATATTTTCTCCCTCGGGTTTGTTATGTTATCTTCTGTGGATTGCGCCCTCTTGATAGCCTTTTTGCTTGACTACAACTCCGAATGAGCGTAAAAGGATAATAAGGTCGAGCTTTAAACTCCATTTGTCGCAGTATTCTTTGTCAAGCTTCATCTTTTTCATAAGAGATATGTCGTCACGACCGTTGATTTGCGCCCAACCCGTAAGTCCGGGTCTGAATCGGTAAACGCCGTATTCAAGTCGCAACCTGTGTGCCCTGATTTCGCTTGAAATAAGCGGTCTCGGACCCACAAAACTCATATCGCCTTTGAGTATGTTCCACAGTTGCGGAAGCTCGTCCATGCTCGTTTTACGAAGAAATGCACCGAATTTTGTAATGTATTGCTCCGGATTTTCAAGCTCTCCGGTGGCACAGTTCGGTGTGTCGTTACGCATGGTTTGAAATTTGTAAATTCTAAACGGTTTTCCGCTTCTGCCCCTGCGTTCGTGGCTGAAAAATACTTTGCAGTTAGGTGTGAAGTAGTTAACCGCTATAATGAATAAAAACAGCGGTGATAAAATTATCAGGCTGAAAAACGAAACTACAATGTCAAACAATCGCTTCCACTTTGTAGCTCCGAAATATCTGTGCAAAAACTGTTTCATTTATTCTTCCTTGTTTCATCATATATTCCGCATTTTTACAACAAAATGTGTTGTAGAGGGCATAAATCCCCAATATATAGTTTATAGACTAAATGATTATAGCATAGCTTTTATAAAAAAGCAATTAGTAAATTATTAATTTTTTCGAAAAAATTTTTTTATAATTTATTGTTAAAATTATATACAAATCGCTGTTTGTGTGATAAAATATCCGTATTCTATTATTGAGGTGTAATTATGAAAAATATTCCTAAAATTTTATTGAGCATGCTTTTGATTGTTACTTTGGTGCTTTCGTTTACTGCCTGTGCCAAGACGGAAATGACTGAGGAAAACATAACCGATACCGTTTCAACGGTTGAAACCGCACTTAAAGAATTCGACAGCAAAACGCTTGAAAAATATGTCAGTTCTTCAACGCTTTCTTATATTATGAAATATGCCGAAAATCACCAACAATTTGTTGATTTGGGCAAGGCGATTTTTAAGGATTTGGAGATAACTGTTACATCCGTTGATGTTGAAAACGGGACGGTGACCCTTGATGTTAAAAATAAAAATCTCAAAACCGCCGCTTCTATTTTTGCTTTGAACCTGAAAGATAAATATACTGCAATGCAGCTCCTTCAAAAACTTGACGATGAAGCATTTTTGGATGAATCACTCGGCACGCTTGTCGATTCAATAAATTCTTCAAAAGATACGGTTGAAGCAACCGTTACGCTGAAAGTCGTGCAGGGCAAGAGAAATCTTGTGCTGTCGTTTGACGATGACGGCGAAGATGCTGTTTCCGGAGGGGCACTTACAGGTATAAAGAACATATATAAATAATATAAAATAAAATTAAAATACTATTTGACATTCTGCCGGCTTTGTGTTATCATATCGAAGTATGCAAATGCAAAATTTTAATTCCTAATTTTGAGGTGAAATAAATGGCTAACAAATTTGTAACAGCTATTTTCGGAGATTACTCAAAGCACGAGGTTAAAAAACTCCGCAAAATAGTTGACAAAATCAATGCTTTGGAAGATAAGTACCAAAGCATGGATGATAAGGAGCTTGCAGCACAAACTCCTGTTCTTAAAGAAAGACTTGCAAACGGAGAAACACTTGACGATATTCTCCCTGACGCATTCGCAGTTTGCCGTGAAGCAAGCTCGCGAGTTCTCGGTATGCGTCACTTTGATGTACAGCTTATCGGCGGTATCGTTCTTCACCAAGGCAGAATTGCCGAAATGAAGACCGGTGAAGGTAAGACTCTTGTTGCTACACTTCCGGCTTATCTTAATGCACTTTCGGGTGAGGGCGTACATATCGTAACAGTTAACGATTATCTTGCAAAGCGTGACTCCGAATGGATGGGTAAGATTTACCGTTTCCTTGGCTTGAGCGTTGGTCTTATTGTTCATGAAAAGAGTGATGCAGAGCGTCAGGAAGCTTACAATGCCGATATTACATACGGCACAAACAACGAGATGGGCTTTGACTATCTTCGTGACAATATGGTTCCTTACAAAGACCGTAAGGTTCAGAGAGGTCATTCATTTGCTATCGTCGATGAAGTTGACTCCATTCTTATCGATGAGGCTCGTACTCCTCTTATTATTTCCGGTAAGGGTGACGCTTCAACAGACCTTTACCGCCAGGCAGACATTTTTGCCAACACTCTTACTATGACAAAGGTTGCAAAAACCGATGACAAGCAAGATACAGAAGAACAATATGAGGGCGACTATGTAGTTGACGAAAAGGCAAAGACAGCAACCCTCCTCAAGAGCGGTGTTGAAAAGGCTGAAGCATTCTTTAAGGTTGATAACCTTATGGATATTGAACACACAACACTCCGTCACCACATCGACCAGGCTATCAAGGCTCACGGTGTTATGACAAGAGATATCGACTATGTAGTTAAAGACGGTCAGGTTAAAATCGTTGACGAATTTACAGGTCGTATTATGGAAGGCCGTAGATATAACGAGGGTCTTCACCAAGCTCTTGAAGCTAAGGAAGGCGTTAAGGTTGAGCACGAGAGCAAAACTCTTGCAACTATCACTTTCCAAAACTACTTCCGTTTGTACAAGAAGCTTTCCGGTATGACAGGTACAGCTTCAACAGAAGCAAACGAATTTGACGAAATTTACAAGCTTGATGTAGTTGAAATTCCTACAAACAAGCCTGTTATCCGTGTAGACAAGCCTGATGTTATTTTCCAAACAGAAAAGGGCAAGTACTACAATGTAATTAAGCAGATTGAAGAATGCCACGCAAAGGGACAGCCTGTTCTTGTTGGTACAATCAGCATTGAAAAGTCAGAAGAACTTTCAAAGCTCTTGAAGAAAGAGGGCATTGAACATAAGGTCCTCAACGCAAAGAACCACGAAAAGGAAGCCGAGATTGTTGCACAGGCAGGTAAGTTCGGTGCTGTTACAATCGCAACAAATATGGCAGGTCGTGGTACCGATATTATGCTCGGCGGTAACGCAGAATTCCTTGCTAAGGCTCAAATGAAGAAGATGGAATTTACAAATGAGCAAATCAGAGAAGCAACAGGCTTCGGCGAAACAGATGATGAGGATATCCTTCGTGCCCGTAAGACATTTATTGAGCTTGAAGCTAAGTTCAAGGAAGAAATCAAGGACGAAGCAGATAAGGTAAGAGAAGCAGGCGGTTTGTTCATTCTCGGTACAGAAAGACACGATGCCCGTCGTATTGATAACCAGCTCCGCGGTCGTTCGGGTCGTCAGGGTGATCCGGGTACAAGCCAGTTCTTCCTTTCACTTGAAGATGACCTTATGCGTTTGTTCGGCGGCGACAGAATGCAGAAGATGATGGGCAAGCTTACAGATGATGAAAATATGCCTATCGAATCCCGTCTTATCTCAAAGACAATCGAGTCATCACAGCAAAAGGTTGAGGGCAAGAACTTTGCTATCCGTAAGAACACTCTCCAATACGACGATGTTATGAACCGTCAAAGAGAGCTTATCTACAGCCAGCGTGATCAGGTTCTTGACGGTGTTGACCTTACAGAAACTGTTAACAAGATGCTTGATACAAATATCGAAGAAACCGTTGCAAACTACTTCACAGGCGAGTCAAAGGCTGATTGGAATGTTGACGGTCTTCGTGAAAAGTACAAGGATTGGAATATTGCAACAGATGATGATTTTAAGGATGTTGATTCACTCACAGTTGCAGACACAGTAGAACTTCTTCAAGACAGAGGTCATAAGATCCTTGAAGAAAAAGAAAAGATTCTCGGCTACGATATGTTCCAGGATTTCGAAAGAATGGTTATCCTCAGAAATGTTGATACATACTGGATGGATCATATTGACGCAATGGAAGATTTGAAGCAAGGTATTCACCTTCGCTCTTATGCTCAAAAAGACCCTGTTGTTATCTTCCGTATGGAATCATACGATATGTTTGATGAAATGACATCACTCATCAGAGAAGATACTGCAAAGATGATGCTTACACTTATGCCTATCCATAAGTCGGATGTTCAGCGTAAGGCTGTTGCACAGGTTACTTCAACAACTTCGGGCGGTGACGAACCTGAAACAGCAAAGGCTGTTACAATCCGTAAGGATAAGAAAATCGGTCCAAACGACCCGTGCCCATGCGGAAGCGGCTTGAAGTACAAGAAGTGCTGCGGTTCTCCTGCAAAGCTTGCAGAAGCTGCTCTTGAGGCAGATAAGAAGCATAAGGAAGAAAAACGCAGAGTTAAGCCAAGAATTAAGTAATCAAATAGGAATTTTGAAAGCGATTCGATTTTCGAATCGCTTTTTTTATATAATATATAATAATATTACATTATATATATGTCATTTCCTGTCGCTTTTGTTGGCATATTGCAGGATTTTACTGTTAATGAGCAGCATTTGTACAAAATACATAGTTTTTTAATTGAAATTGTGTAATTTTTTTGTTATAATCAATATATATTTACATTAAATGGAGTGATTTTTATGCCTAATGTTATTGATTATATAGAAAAGTACGGTGACACTTCGTTTTGCGATGTCCCGTTTGGTGAAGCTGACAATGTTGCTCTTTGCGATATGTATTATATGCCTCTTGACCTTGCCGTTTCGGACAGCTTTGATGACGAACCCGTGCCGTATGATGAGGTTGCAAACAAGATATTTGATTTACGAGGCAGAAAGCATGAGCCTGTCGGTTTAGTCCTTCAAAAGTACATAAGCGAGGTTATGATGGCAATGGCTCCGAAAAAGCGTTTTGCCGAAATGAAGGTTGTTGCCGCAGTGCGTATTTATGAAAAAGAGCCTGCCGTTCAGTTTGAGGCGGCAACATTTTTACTCCCTAACGGAGATGTTGTTGTTCTTTTTAAAGGTACAGATGATACCCTTATCGGCTGGAAAGAGGATATTGATATTCTTACTAAAAAAGGTATTCCGTCCAATATGTTCGCAACGGAATATCTTGAAAAAGTTGCTGATAAATTTGACGGCAAAATCATAGTTTGCGGTCATTCAAAAGGCGGTTTCATTGCTCAATATGCCACTTTGTTTTGTAAAAAAGAGCTTAGGGATAGAATAATAAAAGTATACAACAATGACGGTCCGGGTTTTTGGGATTATTCTTATCTTGAGAGCGAGGCATATGCCGAAATGCTCCCCAAATATCGCCATTTTGTGCCGCAATCGTCGTTTATCGGTATGATGCTCGCACATGATTATGATTATACTGTAATTAAAAGTGACCAGGTTCTCGGTCCGCTTCAGCATGATTTGTATTCGTGGCAGTTTGACGGCAGAAAGTTAAAGCGAGTTGATGACCTTACGCCGGTCGGTAAACTTAATGACGGCATTTTGCACGACTTGGTTGATAATCTTACCGATGAGCAAGAGCAGGCACTTGACGAGGTTTTTGATGTTATGATAGCCGGAATCAATCAAGAAGGCCTCCTTGATGTCAAAAATAATATTATTCCGTCACTTAAGGGCGGTGTCGAGGCTTGGCGTTCGCTTGATAAGGATACTCAAAAGAAATTTTTGAAGATTTTTTCATCCGCTCCGTCAATAGTTGTTAAAAATACGGAAAAGATAAGAAAAGAAGAACAGGCAAAGCATCAAAAAAAGATTGTTGATACCTTGAAGTATCTCAATGTTCTTTTTTGACAGACGAGGTGACATATGGGGGATATAATCCACATTATTTACTGTACGGATAAAACCATTGTTTTGATGTCACTTCTTGTTTTGTCAATCTTATGTTCGGTTTACAAATTTTTGTATCAGTCAAAAAAACAAAATAATTTTATTGTGGGCATTGCTTTTGTGTTGTGTGTTGTCATTGCACTGTGTCCGTCTGTTTTTATCAGGTTCGGCGGTGAAACAAGAGAACTGGTTTTAGAGCCATTTCGCTCACTGAAACTCTATTTTCAAACAGGATACGAGGAGTGGATTAGAGTTGTTGTTATGAACATTGCAATGTTTTATCCGCTCGGTTGTGTATATGCTTGTTTTAATAAAAGCAAAAAGACAAAGCCGTGGATGTTTTTTGTTTTCGCTTTTCTGTTCAGCGTTGTTATAGAGGCAGTGCAGTATGCTTTTTATCTCGGCGTCAGCGAAACGGATGATGTAATCAACAATACGCTGGGTGCGGTGCTCGGTTATTTGATAACATATTTGTTTTACAAGGTGCTCAACAAATCGGGTGAAAAACAATAAATTTATATAAACAAGAATAATAAAGGGGTAAATTATGGAAAATAAGGAAGTCAGACCTTTCGGTATGCGTGACAAAATAGGATACGGTCTCGGTGATTTCGGCTGTAATATGAGCTTTGCTTTCATCAATAACTATCTGATGGTATTTTATGTCACCTGTATGGGCATTAAGGCAAAGCATTTTGCGGTCATTATTTTGCTTGCAAAGATTTTTGATGCAATTAACGACCCGATTATCGGCGGAATTTGTGACGCTTCAAAGCCTGGCAAAGACGGCAAATTTAAGCCGTGGATTAAGTGGGCAAGTCTGCCGCTTCTTGTGTCAAGTATTCTTATGTTCATCTATGCGCCAAATGCACCGTATGCACTCAAAATTGCAATGTGCCTCGGTCTTTACTGCGTGTGGAGCGTTGCTTATACAAGTGTAAATGTGCCTTACGGCTCAATGCAGTCTGTAATCACAACGCAGTCGGATGAGCGTTCGTCACTTTCAACTTGGCGAAGTGTCGGCGCAATGTTAGCACAAATCCCGGTAATGATTTTGCTCCCGAAACTTGTTTACGATTCAAAAACATCAAATCCGCGAGGCAATGTGTTCATCTATATTGTGGGGGTAATGGGACTTATCGGCTTCGTTTCGTTCATCCTTCTTCGCAAACTCACAACGGAAAGAGTTGAGCCTACGGTTAACAATGTGCAAAAGTTCAATTATTTCAAAACTCTTGCTTCGTTCTTCAAGAATAAGCCTATGATGGGCGTAACAATTTCTTCGGTTGCTTACCTTGCATTGATGATGACTGTTACAAATTCTATGCAATATGTGTTTATGTGCTATTTCAAAAACACAAAAATTATTCCGATTGCAACCATTATTGCAGGACTTCCGATTGGTTTGGGTATCGTTATCACAAAACCGCTCCTCAAGAAGTTCACAAAAAAACAGCTTTGCACTTATCCGTTTGCAATTTCAGCCGTTGCGGCAGGCATTGCAACTTTTGTAAGATTTGACAACCCTTATGTTTGGATTGCATTCATCGGTGTTTCGATGTTCGGCACTTGCTTTTATCTCACTCTTATGTGGGCACTTGTTGTCGATTGCATCGATTATCAAGAAGAAAAAACAGGCAGACGAGAGGAAGGCTCGATTTACGCAACCTATTCTCTTTTTAGAAAGATTGCACAGGGCGTAGGTGCTTCAATCATCGCTCTTTCACTTGATTTGACAGGATACAGCGAAAAACTCGATGCACTTTCACAGGCAGAGGGCGTACCTGAAAAAATCTACACTATGACGGGTGCATTGCCGCTTATCGGTGCACTTATTTGCTTGTGCAGTATGCACTTCTTGTACAATATTAAAGATAAAAAATCGGAGGAATGATTTTGAGAAATATCATTACAATAAACGAAAATTGGTCATTTACCAAAGAAAATAAAACAGAAACAGTCAACTTGCCACACACTTGGAACGGCACAGACGGTCAGGACGGCGGAAACGATTATTATCGTGGCACTTGCATTTATCAAAAGGAAATTGCAAAGTCCGATATGCCGGACGGCGAGGAAGTTTACATTCAGTTCGACGGTGTAAATTCAAGCGCAAAGGTGCTTTTCAACGGCAGGGAAATTGCTGTTCATCACGGCGGATATTCAACCTTTAGGGCAAAACTTGACGGCATAAAGGACAGCAACACAATCGTTGTTGAAGCAGACAATTCGCCAAATGATTTTGTTTATCCGCAGCAGGCTGATTTCACATTTTACGGCGGAATTTATCGCAGTGTAAAACTTATCGGCGTGCCAAATGCCCATTTTGATTTGGACTATTACGGTGCACCGGGTATTATGGTGACCCCTGTTGTTGACGGCAAAAATGCAAAAATCACTATGCAGGCATTTGCAGACGGCGAGATTCAGTTTGATATTATTGCAGACGGCGAGGTTGTTTGCACAAAAACCGCAAACGGCAAAAATCCGACTGCCGAGGCTGTTATAGAAGATGTCCGCCTTTGGAACGGAACAATTGACCCTTATCTTTACACGCTCAAGGCAAGCCTTGTTATTGACGGCGTGGCAGTTGATGAAGTCAGTACAAAATTCGGTGTTCGTTCATTCAAGGTTGACGCACAAAAAGGCTTTATTCTCAACGGCAGGGAATATCCGCTTCGTGGCGTTTCTCGTCATCAGGACAGACCGCAAATCGGCAACGCTCTGAATTATGAGCACCACAAGGAAGATGTTGACCTTATTTGCGAAATGGGCGCAAACACAATCCGTCTTGCTCACTATCAGCACGCACAGGAATTCTATGATTTGTGCGATGAAAGGGGACTTGTGATTTGGGCGGAAATTCCGTATATTTCCCGCCATATGCCAAACGGTGTTGAAAACACAAGAACGCAGATGACCGAGCTTATCTGCCAAAATTATAACCATCCGTGCATCGTCACTTGGGGATTGTCAAACGAGATTACCATGGGCGGAGCAAGTGACAAGAGTTTGATTGATAATCACAAAATGCTCAACGACCTTGCTCATTCACTCGATAAAACCCGACCGACAACTCTTGCGGCACTCACAATGTGTGGCATAGATGAGGAATATGTGCACATTTCCGACATTTTGTCGTATAACCATTATTTCGGTTGGTACGGCGGTAATGTTTCAATGTACGGTCCGTGGTTTGATGATTTCCACAAAAAATATCCAAACAGGGCAATCGGCATAAGCGAATACGGTTGTGAGGCGCTTAATTGGCACACTTCAACTCCGGAACAGGGCGACTACACCGAGGAATATCAGGCGTATTATCACGAGGAGGTAATCAAGCAGATTATCGACCGTCCGTATTTGTGGGCAACTCATGTTTGGAATATGTTTGATTTTGCCGCAGACGCACGAAGTGAGGGCGGTGAAAACGGTATGAATCACAAGGGTCTTGTGACCTTTGACCGCAAGTATAAAAAGGATAGTTTTTATGCTTATCAGGCTTGGCTTTCGGACAAACCTATGGTGCACATTTGCTCAAAGAGATATGTTGACCGAGTTGAGCCTGTAACCAAGGTTACCGTTTATTCAAATCAAAACGAGGTTGAACTTTTTGCAAACGGCAAAAGTGTCGGCAAGCAGACAAAGGGCAAGTATCCGTTCTTCTGTTTTGAAGTTGAAAATGCAGGCGAAACCGCACTTGTTGCCAAAGCGGGCGAGTGCGAGGACACCGCTGTTATCAAAAAGGTTGACACTTTCAACGAGGCTTACAGAATGGCAGAGGAGGGCGCAGTTATCAACTGGTTTGAGATTGACACCCCTACGGGCTACCTTTCCGTAAACGACACTTTGGGCGATATTATGGCAACCTTTAGGGGCAAAATTGTGCTTCTCAGTATGATTCCGATGCTCAAAAAGGCACTTTCGTCACCCGACAAGCAAAAGGAGAAAAAGAAAAAAGAAAAATCTTCGGGCGGTATGTCGGTGATGGGCTTCAAGATTAACAAAACCATGCTCAACATTGCCAAGGGATTTGCACTCAAGCGTGCGTTCTCGATGCTCGGCGGAAAGTTCACAAAAGAGCAAATTCTCACAATCAATAAGCGCCTTAATAAGATTAAGAAAAAATCATAACCGCTTCACAGTTCCTCTTAATGACAAAAAGGGGAACTGTTTTTTGAATTTTTTATTAGTTTTTGCTGTAAAAAATAAAAATTATGCAGGCTGTTGAGAAAATTTCTGAATTTTGTTTTCTTGCGAATATTGCTGTACGATGGTACCGCTTGTTCGCAAAAAACGAAAAACGCCAAAAATGCTGTAAATTCAATACTTACAGCATTTTTAAAACCCCACCGTCAACACTTCGTGTTGCCACCTCCCCTTACATTTAAGTGGAGGCAATTCGGTTGATTATATTTTGGCGTGTTTCAGGAAATTTATCGACAGTCTGATGTAACCGTTTTTTGTTTTTGTTTTGTTGTATATAGTAGAAGGGTAAATTTTATGCTGGCATTTTATATGATGCTCATTGATGATGAGCAAAATAAATCAAAATTTGAACAACTTTATTATGAATATCGTGACCGTATGATGTATGTCGCTTTGTCGGTGCTTCATAACAATGAAGATGCCGAGGACGCCGTACATAATGCTTTTATCGGTATTGCAAAGAATATGGATTCGATAGGTGAGGTGGCTTCGGTGCAAACATTGTCTTATGTGCTCAAGGCAACAAAAAACACGGCGATTAATATGCTTGGCAAAAATAAAAGATACGAGACTGTGGATATAGAAAATTTTGATGTCGTTTCCGATGATGATTTTTTCGCAAGTCTTGATGTAAAAGAACGCTATGACGAAGTTGTAAATGCTATTGTAAATTTGGACGAAAAATACAAGGATGTGCTGTTTTATCATTATGTCAGCGATATGCCTGTGTCAAAGGTTGCCGAGCTTCTCGGCAGAAAGGTGTCAACCGTAAAGCAACAGCTTGTGCGTGGCAAAAAGTTGTTGATTGAAAGCTTGGGGGCAAATGAAAATGACGAATAAGGAACTGTTTGTAAATGCTTTTATCGAAGCTGAAAAAATCGAATACGCAGGCTATCTTGACAAGTCGTTTTTTACTTTTGAATTTTCACCGAAATTTGAAAAGAAAATGTCAAAACTTGTTTCAAAAGAGTGCCTGATTAAGTTTTCAACCCGCCGTAAAATTTCAAAATCGCTCATTGCCGCAGTGGTTGCAATCATTGTTATGTTTACAGGCTTGATGTCGGTATCTGCTTCAAGGCGCAGAATTATAGATTTTGTTGAAAGTCTTTCTCCTGGTTTTCTTTCGATTGATTTAACCAAAGATTCACAGCCGGGCAATGAAATTATCAAAACCGAATACACCCTAAAAACAGTACCCGACGGCTTCAAAATCGTTCAATATGACAAAAACGATTACGGCGTTTTTTGCGTTTGGGAAAATGAACGTGGCGAAAAAATTGTTTTCAGTCAAGACCCGATAAGCACTTCCGTTTCAATGGATAATGAGCATATTTTTGAACGAATACTTGTTAATGGCAATAAAGCTTATTTTCACGGTGAGGACAGTAATTTGTTTATAACATGGAATGACGGCACCTATTGGTTTAGCATAGCCGCAACTTCAACGGATAAAGAAACATTGCTTAATTATGCAAAAAATATTATAGAAAAATTGTAAAATTTTGTAATCTAAAGTGGCTTCTGAAGTGTTATATATGAGGGTGTGATTTTGCAAGAAAGGAGGTCTTTTTGTGAAAAATCTATTGAGTGATTCCTGATGTTGATTATTTTATATAAGTATGATATTATCAAGGTAAGAAGTACATGAAAGTACAGGTAGACAATATCTGCCTATGTAGTATAATTTGAGGTGATTTGATGAAAAAGGCGGCTGTTCCTTTAGCCTTAATATTTGTTGCTTTTGCAGTTTGCATATGTGCTTTTCTTTTGCCCAAAAGTGATGCGTATAATGATAATAAGAAATACAGGCAAACTTTTGGCGTGATTGCGTATGAAACATTAAATTCCGAGTTAAATGACAAGAAAATCAAACAAATTGAACCGATTTTTAACGAGGTAAAAGCCGCAATTTCATATTCGGGAAGCAAAGAGGACTGCAATATATCTCAACCTCTGAACAAATTGTGCCAATTTACGAACGATGACTATTACAAAATCAATAAAAGCAATGTCGAAATTGTCACATACAAAAAACTTTTCTGCACCGGGTATTTGTGGATTGAATACAGCCGTGAATTGCTTGATGAAAACGGAAATGTAGCTTCCGCCGGATGTGACATATTGTGCTTAGTTAAAATTAAATACAGCAATGGCAAGAATGAGGTAACAAGAGTTATTGAAGCACCTTGATGCTAAATCTGCCATATACTATGATTTGGAGATGTTTTTATGAAAAAGTTAATGAGCATTTTGTTGGCAATGGTGACCGTGCTGTGTGCATTTTCGGGCACAACCGTTTTTGCCGATGAGGAGTACATACCGTACCATATTTGCGAATATGAGGAGTACATTGAGCAAAGCAAGTATTCGGTAATGGAAGCTCAATGCGAAAAAGGCGAAAAGGGGCTGAAATGCAAAATCTGCGGTGAGAAAAAAGATGTTGAGATAATTCCGGAAACCGGTTACATTAATTTTTCTTCCGACCCGAATAAGTACAGCAACCATATTGTGTACACAGGCAAGGTAATAAAACCGACTGTTTATGTGTGGATTGATGAGCAAAATCGTCTTACAGAGGGTGTGGACTATGATGTTGAATACATCGGCACTTGCAAAGAAATCGGCAGACACAAGGTTATTGTAAAATTCAAGGGTGACTATTCAGGCAAGGCAGGTCGCACATTTGAGATTTATCCGCCAAATGTAAAAACAAAAAGCGTTAAGGGCATCAAAAACGGCTTTAAGGTTGAGTGGAAAAAAGTCGGCAAAAAGTACGATGTTGACGGCTATATTGTTACTGTTATGAGTGGTAACCACGAGAATAGAGAAGTGGGCACATGCTATGTAAAACAGGTGAAAATCAAGGGCAAAAATAAAACTTCCGCAACCATTAAGGGCTTGAAACGAAACAAAAAATACTATGTTTTTGTTCAATCATACAAAAAGCAGAATTTTGACTACAAGCCTGACCAATACGCAACCTTTACATCTCAAGAACCTGACGATAATCAGAGCTGGAAAAATATCAGATATAAAACAAAGTGATGTAAAACGAAACGAGGTGTTTTTATGAACCCAAAAAAATTGAAAGTACTTAAAGTTGTTAATACAATTATTCTTATTATCGCAATTGCACTGCTTGCTACGGGTATATATGAGTGTATATTTGCAGCTTTTGTCTATGATGAATCGGGATCACTTAATAAGAGCGATTTAGTTATTGCATACGCTGTAATTTATGGTGTACCATCCGCTATTTTTTGGGGAGTGTTTTTTATTATCAAAAGCAAAATCAAAAAGCACGACAAACTTGATGATTAATAGTGACAAAACAGTTGCGTTTGTGTACAATTTTTGATAAAGTTGAATTGTTAAAATATATCATATATTTATTTTATATGCGATTACAACAACTTGGAGGTTTTTATGAAAAAAACAATCAGCCTTTTATTATCCGTCATCATTGCGTTGTCGTGTATGGGTGTTGGCATTGTGGCAAACGCATCAACTCCGTGGATTGACAACAAGGAAACAGGCGAATTTTGTTGGAACGAAAAATCGGGCGATTGGGAATTTTTGCAGATTTCTGCAAATTCCGCTTGCCTCACAAAATATTACGGCAGTGCCGAAACCCTTGATGTTCCAAGCAAAATAAACGGACTTACGGTTAGCGAAATCGGTGATAATGCTTTCAATTCAAACAAGGCAATCAAAAAGGTAACTTTGCCGAACGGTGTTGTAAAAATCGGTTTGGGGGCATTTGAGAATTGCGAAAATCTTGCTTCTGTGTCACTCGGCACAAAGGTGAGAAGCATAGGTCTCAATGTGTTTTACAACACAAAAATATACAATAGCAAGATGAAATCAAAAAATGTTGTGTATATCGGCAAGTACCTTGTTGCCTGTGATTCGGACAAGTACGGCAAAAAACTTGCTGTAAAAGACGGAACAATCGGTGTTGCAGACGGTGCTGTTATGCCACAAGTTGTGTCATCAAACGGCAAAATCAAAACCGTTATCTTGCCGAACAGCGTGAGATTTGTTGGCAAAGACGCTTTTTCAAACAGCAAAAACATCACGAAAATCACACTCGGCAACAGAATTGAGCGAATCGGCAAAGACGCATTCAAGGGCACAAAGTTCTACAAAAACAATGCAAAAACCGCTTCAAACGCAAAATACATCGGCAAATATCTTTGCGAGGGTGTTTACGGCAAAAAGAGCGTAAAGGTCAAAAACGGAACAACTGTTATTGCCGACGGTGCGTTTGATTTTGGCGACAGAAAGTCGAAACTCGAAAAAATCGTTTTGCCGTCAAGCCTCAAGACTATCGGTGACACAGCGTTTAAGAATTCAAAATTAAAGACTGTGACCGTTCCTAAAAATGTGAAATATATCGGCAATCAGGCATTTTTGGGCAACAAGAAGCTTGAAAAATTCAAGGTCAACAACGACAGCAAGTATTTTTCTGCAACATCGGGAGTGCTCTTTAACAAGAAAAAGTCGGAGATTATCGTTTATCCGTCTGCATCATCACGCACGGCTTATTCCTTGCCAAACAGCGTGAGATATATTGCTCCGTACGCTTTTGCAGGTGCAAAAAATATTAAGAGCGTAAAGCTGAACAAAGGTCTTGTGTTCATCGGTGAGCTTGCATTCCTCGATTGCAAAAATCTCGACAGTGCAACAGTTCCCGATTCTGTAAGAAGAATTTGCTCAATGGCGTTCGGCGCAGTTCCAGCAAATGAAGGCTCGTTTGTGTCAAAGCAGTTTACATTGTACGGCAGTGCTTCAAGCGTGGCAAAACGCTATTGCGAGGCACAAGAAGTTGACAACCAAAGTTATCGTACACCGTCATTTGTTTTAATATAGCATTAAGTTTGTTTTAATAATCTGTAAACTTTACCCCGACTTTGCGGTCGGGGTTGATTTTTGCCTTGACGGGTGAGCTTTTGAGCTATATAATACATTTCATATTTATTTGGAAGATGATGATTGTATGCTGTTTAAAATTTTGATTTGCATAATCGCCGGTGTGGGTGCAGGGCTTGGTACGGGCTTTGCCGGAATGAGTGCCGCTGCGGTTATCAGTCCGGTGCTTATCACATTTTTGGATATGGATTCGTATATGGCGGTTGGTATTGCTCTTGCAAGCGATGTTTTGGCAAGTGCCGTGTCTGCTTATACTTACGGAAAAAATAAAAACCTTGATATAAAAAACGGACTTATTATGATGGCGTCCGTTCTGTGCTTTACAATGGTGGGCAGCTATGTTGCAAGCATTGTGCCGAGGACAACAATGGGCAATTTTTCCGTGTTTATGACATTTTTGCTCGGTGTTAAATTTATTGTAAAGCCGGTTACGGAACCAAAAAAGCGGTTTCAAACAGCAACGGCTAAGCAAAAGGCGATTCGCTCCGTGCTTTGCGGTGCAATGGTTGGATTTATTTGCGGATTTATCGGTGCCGGCGGCGGAATGATGATGCTTTTGGTGCTCACCTCGGTACTTGGATATGAACTTAAAACCGCTGTTGGCACAAGCGTTTTTATTATGAGCGTAACCGCTCTTACGGGATGCGTCAGTCACTTTGCAATAGGCGGCAAGCCCGATACTTTGGCACTTGTTGTGTGCGTAATCAGCACACTTGTTTTTGCTCAGGTTGCGGCTCTGTTTGCCAATAAGGCAAAGCCTAAAACGCTCAATCGTGTAACCGGCGTTATCCTTGTCATTCTCGGTATCGCAATATTTTCGGTTAAATTTTTTGCAAAATAAAAAGATAGGGCATAAGTTAAATTTGGCTTATGTCATATCTTTTTTTATTTACCTTTTTTTCTTTTTCATTGTGGCAAGGATAATCAGTCCTGCGCCTGCACTGATGATTGATGCAAATGTCGATGCGTTGCCCGTGAGCGGAGATTTTTCGTAATTGTTTGAATTTGCATCATCTTTTTTTGCACCTGCCGATAACGAGTTTTTGTCTGTTTTATCTGTTTTGCTTTTGGTGTTTTTGCTGTTGTTTTGCTTGTTCGGCTTTGTTGTCGGCATAGTTGTCGGTTCGGTCGGCTTTTCGGTGGTAGGCTCTGTTGTTGAACCGCCTGACGAACTGCCCGCATAAGTCCATTTTGCCGTTAAGGTGATTTCATCAAACACAGGAGCGTCAAAATCGTATTTTTGCTCTCCGTTGTACCAGCCGTCAAAGGTGTAAGCGGATTTGTACGGCTTTGTCGGCTCGGTAAGTTTTTGACCTCTCAAAACTTTTTGGAGCGTTGTGCCCGTACCGCCGTCAAGGTTGAAGTTTACATTTACCGTTGCACTGTCGGCGATTGTGCCGTTGCCTGTGACATTGCCCAAAAATGTTCCGCCTGTTATCGTGCCGTTGTTTTCAACATCTCCTTTAAAAATACCGCTGATTATATTACCGTTGCAGACAATGTTGCTGTTAAGTGTGAAGTAATAAAACTCAATATCACCGTCAATTATCATATTGTCTTTTATTTCAATTTTGGCGTTTTCCTGTGAGTTGGAAATTTGAATTTTGCCTGTGATTTTCGCATTTCCGCCGATATATGCACGGCTGTCGCTTGTCAATTCTTTAACAAGAAGCGTGCCTTGAAATTCAGAGTTGCCGTCAATTTTAGTTTCGGCGTTTCCTTCTAAAATTACATCGCCGATGAATTTTGAATTACCACTGAGTGTCATTTTTGAATCAGTTTCTGTATAAAGATTATATCCGTTTTGAAGCGTGCCTGCATACATATTAAACGAACCGTAGTTATCAATCGAACATTCAAGTTTGCCGCCCACGGTGCAGTCTGTAATTGTAAGGGACGCACTGCTGTTAACGCTGATTGCATAATCACTTGTGTTGCTCTTTATTGTTTTGCCGTTGAGGCAAATGTTTATATCGTTTTTGACGCTCTGTGCTGTAGCAAGATTAATGTCGTTTGCAAGGTAATAATTTCCCGAAGCGGTAGGCAAAGAATCTGTGCTGTTCCATTCACTCCATTCAACATCTGTGTGCGTGCTGTGACCGTTAAAGTCTGTGCTGCCGCCGCATACACAGTGCATGTGTTTATCCTTGCTCCACATATACATACAGTCCATAACCACCATATATTCATCACGGGAATTATGGTGAACTATTGCAATGGTGACTTTTTTACCTGAATAAGCAGACAAGTCAACTTCTACTTCTTGCCAAACATCCCTGACATTATCGCCAAGTTCACTTTGAGTGAAATCAAAATCATCACCGAGCTGGGTGTAGCTGTTTCCGCCGTCGGTCGAAATATATATACCGATTTTATCTTTAAGATACCCTCCGTCAAATGCTACAATATCAAAAGTAAGTGAATAAATTTTTTTCTCACTCAGATTTTGTTCGGGTAAAATCAGCCAGTTGTTAGGCTCTAATGCTTGTTGATTGTATCCACCGTATCTTAAAAAAGAATTTGAATGGATTGATTCATTACCATGGTGCGTTGAATTATTGATATCTTCAAAACTTTTTTCTTCTTTTACTTTCCACCACTTGTAACCGTCGCCGTCGTTGTCAATATTTTGCCATGTTGACGGTATGCCCTGTTCAAAACTTTCACTCCATTCAACATTCCAACCGGATTTTTCGTGCTCACTTGGAGCAACTCTTATTTTGATAGGTGATGTGCTTTGGCTGTTGCTTGCAAAAGCTATGGTTGGAACAGTGGCGATAACCAAGCACACTGCAATAATAATACTGAATAATTTCTTTTTCATTTGCGTTTCTCCTTAAATTCGGTTAAGTGTAATTACCGTGTAGGTAAAGTTGCGGATACATTATCGGTCTTTTCTTTTTTTCGTTGCGGCAAGGATAATCAGTCCTGCACCGGCACTGATGATTGATGCAAATGTTGATGTGTTGCCCGTGAGCGGAGATTTTTCGTAATTGTTTGAATTTGCATCGGCTTTTTTTGCACCTGCCGATAACGAGTTTTTGTCTGTTTTATCTGTTTTGCTTTTGGTGTTTTTGCTGTTGTTTTGCTTGTTCGGCTTTGTTGTCGGCATAGTTGTCGGTTCGGTCGGCTTTTCGGTGGTAGGCTCTGTTGTTGAACCGCCTGACGAACTGCCCGCATAAGTCCATTTTGCCGTTAAGGTGATTTCATCAAACACAGGAGCGTCAAAATCGTATTTTTGCTCTCCGTTGTACCAGCCGTCAAAGGTGTAAGCGGATTTGTACGGCTTTGTCGGCTCGGTAAGTTTTTGACCTCTCAAAACTTTTTGGAGCGTTGTGCCCGTACCGCCGTCAAGGTTGAAGTTTACATTTACCGTTGCACTGTCGGCGATTGTGCCGTTGCCTGTGACTTTGCCATAAAATGTTCCGCCTGTTATCGTGCCGTTGTTTTCAACATCGGCGTTGAATATTCCGCTTTTAATCTCACCTGAGCAAATAACTTTTCCGTCAACCGTGTTATCGTTTGCTTCAATGTCACCGTCAATTTTTGCATTGTCTTGCATTACAATAGAAATATTCTTATCTTCGCAAATCAAAGAACCTTTTAGAACAGCGTTGTCTTTCATTTTAAAGGTCATTTTTGCGTCATTAAAAAGTACAAGATCGCCGATAATTTGTGCGTTATCCTCAAGTGTAAAAACGCTGTCCGGGTTGTAATAATGTTGCACACTTTTTCCTATAAGTTGGGCATTATCTTTTATTGTCAAATTATTATGACTGAGATTTAAATTCGTTTCCGGCGAGCCTATTTTTGCGTTATCGCTTATAAACAGTTCAAAATCGACAGAGTCTTTAATATAATTAATGACAGCTTTGTCTTTTGCTTCGATTTTGATTTTTTTATCAAAGGTAGCTCCATATATGGAGTTAATATATGCGTTGTCTTCGAGCTTAAAACCTGCTGGGTTTTCCGACTGGTATTCAAATATTGCTGAACCGGTTATTTTTGCGTTGCCACGCATAATTATGGGATTTAATGGCGACTGCTCACTTACCAAAACCTCACCTGTTATTTCGGCATTGTCGTTCATTGTTAAATTTGTGTTGCCTGATGTAAGCGTCAGTTTCTCTATTTTTGCATTACCCGAAAGTGAGCAGGTTGAAGATGCAAACAACAACACCTCACCTTCAAGCCTGCCGCCCACGGCGCTGTCTGTAATTGCAAGGAATGCACTGTCGTTAACACCGATTGTATAATAACTTGTGTTGTTCTTTATTGTTTTGCCGTTGAGGTTGAGTACTATAAATTTGTTGTCTTTTATTTGAATTTCGCCGCATTCGATGTTGTTGTTAAGTTTTATTATTCCGCCGTGATTTGTGGCTTTTGTTAATTCGTCAGAAGATGAAACTTCGGTTGGCGTAATTTCAAGAGCGATTGTGTTTTCTTTGTATATGTTGTAATCTGCAAGCGTTCTGTCGTCTTGGAGTCGTTTGCCGTTAAAATACAGTTCCTGTTTGTTGATGTCTATGTTTGTTTTCTTATTGATTTTTTCTTTAACATTATCAATGCTGTCGCCACTTTCAACGCCAAGCCTCATTTTAGCTATTCCCGAAATGTTAAAATCAACAAATATATCCATTGCATTTGCCGTAATCGGAATTGTGCAGATAATCATACAAATTGCCGTGATGATACATAAAATTCGTTTTTTCATTTTTTCTCCTTAAATTCGGTTAAGTGTAATTACCGTGTAGGTAAAGTTGAGCGTATAGTTATACAAGGCTCTTTTTCTTTTTCAGCACAATGTATAAGATTAAGCCAAAGTTGCTGAGCAGGGCAGTTCCTGCAACAGAACCAACGGCAATCATAGCAGGTGAAGTTGCTGATGCGGAGGCCTTTTCGGAATTTTCGGCAACTGCCGTATCAGCTGTTGCTTTTGTGCCGGTGTCCTTTTCGCCTATCCACCAGTTGCCGTTTTCGCCGATGTATGGGGTCAGACCGTCTTTGCCGTTTTCGCCGACAACCTTGCCGAGATTAGCCGTTGTGCCGTCGGTGTAGGTGAGTAGAAGTTCGCCGTCGGCATTGATTTCTGCATTTGCGATTCCGACAGCGTTTTTGCTGTCCTCGCCGTTTTCAGCGTTCTGTCCGGGTGCACCGTCTTTTCCGGGTTCACCCTTATCGCCTTTGTCACCTTTTTCGCCTTTTTCACCCTGTTTTCCGGATTTTCCGGTGTCGCCCTTTTCTCCGGTGGCTTTTACACTGAGGGAAGTCCAGTTTTGTCCGCCGTCATAGGAAACATACCAGAAGTTGTTATCGCCTATTTTAAGCTGTGGCGTAACACCGTCTTTGCCGTTTTGTCCCGACGCACCTGTTTTTCCCGGTTCGCCCTTGTCGCCCTTGTCACCTTTATCTCCGGTGTCACCTTTGTCGCCTTTGTCACCTTTATCTCCGGTGTCGCCCTTGTCACCTTTGTCGCCTTTGTCGCCTTTGTCGCCTTTGTCGCCTTTCAATTCGGACAAGGCAATCAAATCGTTCCAAACGGAATCATCGCTGTATTTCCACTGTACAAATCCGTTGTATACACGCAACTCGATTTGCTTTCCGTCCGCACCGTCTTTTCCCGTCAATGTTGTAAGCGAAACAAGGTTGCGGTAAGCGTTGTCGTCTTCGCCCGAATATCGCCATTGAATATTGTTTCCGTCATTGCGGAATTCAATTTCTCTGCCGTCTGCTCCGGCAAAGGTTGAAAAAGTTTTTGTGTTGGACAGTGTAGATACCGTTCCGTTGTTTGCGGAAGTGACCGCAAAAGTATATGAAGTGTCTGCCTTTAAATCATTATATGTATATTCAAAAGTGTCGGCAGGAATTTGAACATCGGTTATGCGTTCAAATTCTCCGTCATCTGTACGCATCCAGATATGATAGCCTGAAATCGGACGCCTGGAGTCTGTTTTCGGTGCCGCCCAAGTGATTTTTGCACTTTGGTTATCCTTTACGGATACGCCTGTTAGCGTCGGCACAGGCGGTGCGGCACGAAGATTTGTCAGCACATAACCGAATACGGGGATTTTTTGGTCGCCTGCGGTCCATGTACGCATACCGAAATCCCATGTAAAGCCGTATTGACTCGAAACATCGTAGCCGATTCCGTATGAGGACAGAAGTGATCTGCGGTCAATGTTGTTGACCGTTCCGCTTGCACCGCTGCTTTCCGTTGTGGTGTAAATCGTGCCTGTTGCTTTGTTGTAGCTCAAATCAATTACAAAACCCATATTGAATGCGTCCACGCCCCATGTGTTTTTCATTGATGCGGAGAAGCCGTGAGCCATTTCAACTCCCTCGGCGTGTTCGGATGTTGTCGTCCAGTCGTTTGTGATACTGCTTGCACCGAAACCGAGTTCGTATTTTTGCTTACTGAGCGAGGCGAATTTTGTAACCGAAGAGTCTGTAGAACCGTCATTTGGCCAATAGGCGAACGGGTCACCCTCGGCATTTTCAGGCAAAACATTGTTGTTCAGTTGCGGCAAAGCCTTTGCTTTTCCTGCGGCAATATCCGTTTTGTAGGTGTTGTTGTACAACGCCGCAAATTCATCGTAATATTCTCGGTCAAGCATTGTATAGACCGGTTGCCCCGGAATCATCAATGCAATGGTGTTTTTTTCACTGAGGTCAAATTCTCCCTTTTGAGGGTCATAAAGTGAGTAATAATAGGTCGTTGCCGGCACACGGTACAGCACCACGGAATCGTTGCCGCCGGCATTAAAGGAAACACTGTATTCTTTTGAAAGAGTGTCCTCCGTGCTCTTGGTAAAGTCCATGGTGTATCCAAGAGTTGCCTCGTATCTCCACACTTTCAAATCTCCCTGCACAACGATTGATGCACCGAAAGAGGTGTTGTGTGATGTGGATTTTGTGTCCGAATATCCGGACGAGAAGGTGTATGTTGTTGAACCGTCGGAGAAATCGAGGTCGTAGTCACCAAGCTCCGAAAAATAAGGAGCCGCCTGAAGTACTGCCTGCACCTGTGCATCGGAATATCCGTAGCCCTTTCCCTCGTAGCGGGCAAACAAACCGTCTTTGTTAACATCTGCCGCAAGCAATATGCAGTTATATGGCATATCCCATGCAAGGTCGGCATCGTGACAGAGTTTGGAGTATTCGTCTTTTTCAGCCGTAACCGTATATTTGCCGGCTGTGGAAAGCGTGCCGTTGCCGAAGTTTTCGCCGTAGAAAACATCGGTGAAAAGGTCAAATTTTCTTGCATTCGGGCCACCGCCGCTTTGCCTTTCGGCGGCAAGTGCGATTACTTGCTCACGACCTTCTTTGTTGTGGTCAAAATTGCCGGCGATGACATCCTGATACCACCACCATTTGGCACTTGAGTTGTCAATTCGTGCGGTGTCACGCAAAAGATTGAGTGCACCGTTTTGCTGAACTTCATACAGAGCACCTGCAATCCATACCTGTTCAGGCGTTCCTCTGCCGTTGATTGCAACGCTTGTCATTGCAGGTTTCGGCTTAACGCCCTGTTTCTTTGTTCCGTTTGCGGTATAACTGCTCATGGAAGTTTTCTGTACATTTGTTATTGAATTGTTCTGACCGTAATAAACGGCAAAGCCAAGATTTCCGTCATCGGTTTTCTTGTCCCAGACAAAGCCTTTTTTCTTTTCTTCTTTTACCTCACGGTAATATCCGGCAACAATAATTTCCTGCCAGCCGTCGCCGTTAATATCGCCTGTGGCGAGGTTTCCGTAGCGGATATGATCGTAGTAACGGTTGCCGTCCGCCTTTTCATCCTCACGGTTTAGTGTCATAAGAGATTTTTGATTAATTCTTTTGAGTTTTCCGTTTTTGGCTTTGTATACCGAAAGTTTTGACACGGCTTTTCGGAATGAATCACCGGCAATTTCTTTATCCTTGCCGTCAATTTTATCCGGTTCGGCAACACCTGCGTACACGATAAGTTCATCGCAACCGTCACGGTCTGTATCTGCGGAAGCGAGGGATTTTGTTATTTGGTCACGCTCATACAGAGTTGTGTCCCAACCGTTAAAGTAAGCGTTGTCGTCGTTCTTTGATTTAACAAATGATTTCCTTGAAAAACCTTGTTCTCCCGAAATACCTGTTCCGGCGATTCCCCACAAATCGTCATTGCCGACATAGGTAATAACGGCGGTCATCTTTCCGTCTCCGTCATAGTCACCGGCAGTTACATTGAAATAATGGCGAAATTCCTGATATTCAAGTTCGCCGAATCCCGGGGTTTTGCAAGCCCATTTAGGAGCATCGGCTATTTTCTGAAGTTCGGAACGCTTGTTGTTTACAAGATTTTGTACCCAATAGCAGACCTTTGCCGTATTATTGGAATTGTTCATATCGCAAAGGCCGACAAAGATGGCGTGGTCGTTTCTGCCTGTGCCGAGCGGATCGTAAGCTGTTCCGACAGCAAATGCAACATTATCGACCGAGGAAACGCTGTATGTACCGCTCGGAGACTCGATGATATTCTTTCCGAGTGTCAGCTTGTTATATACCTTGGTGTGATCTTTTGCAGCTTCGTTTTCTGCATTGCGATAGCTGTAAATTATCGGCTCGTACCATGGCGTAATTGCAAACGGCTGACCTTTTTTTGTGCCGTATGGATTGCTTTCATCTTTTGTCCATCCGTCAGGGGGAGTTGTGTCAGGTTTTAGCAATGCACCGTATGTATTAGAAGATGATGCCGATGTTTCAGGATCGGCATAGCTCATCATCGGTGATAAGAAACAAATCACCAAACATAAGGCGAGTAAGATACTGAGTATTCGCTTTTTCATTTTGTTACCTCCGTTTTCGTGTAAGTTGGTTCAGTTTTGACTTTTTAGTTCATTAATTGTAAAAAGGTCGTTTTATTTGTCATCGTCCTTTTTTTCCCGGTTAATGTAAATGGTTGTTTGATATTTTTCAATAAAAAGCATAACGCTTTGTTTTAGCACTTCCATTTGACTTTTTAGGTAGTATTCGTCCTCAAACATTGCATAGTGTACGCTGGCTCTTACGAGAATAAATATAAGAGGTGTGATAATCTCGTGCGGTATGCCGATTTTCGGCTCTAATTGCTTTGCGTATTCCGTGTATCGTTCGTTAACGCCCAAAAAGAATTTTTTGCCGTATTCAATGTATTTTGGGTGAGTGTAGACTTGATACATCAGGCGGTATTTTTTGCCGTGCTTTTTGGCTGTCCAATATGGAATTTCTTTTATATAACGCATAACATCCGCCGGGTCTGTGGGTGCTAATGCCATATAATCATCCTCAACCTTTTCCATACAGTATGCGGTTGATTCTATAATCAATTCGTCAAGGTTTTTGAAGTAGGAGTACAGATTGCTTTTGCTGCAACCGCAGGCGTCTGCAAGCATCTGTACGCCTGTTCCCGTCAAGCCGTGTTCTGCGTAGCATTCAAAGCATTTTTCCATAATTTCTATTTTCTTTTGTCTGTGTTGTTCTTCGGTTTGCATTTTCTTCTCCATAAATATAAACATTACTATTTACGTCTGTTTTAACACTACAATTATTTTTAATACACTCATTAGATGTCATTATTAATACATTATCTACTACCTTTTTTAAACTTACATTTTGTTTATTTGTATCTCCTATATTTCTTATTTGATCCCTTAAACTATTTACAATATTTAATACATGATCTGCACACTTACTCATATTATCTAATTCTACTTTAATATCCTCTTCTAAATTTTTCCTTTTAAGTAATTCAATCCAATTTCTAAGCGCAGACATTGGAGTATTAATATCGTGAGCCATTCCTCCTGCAATTTCTCCTAATACAGTAAGTTCAGATTGTTTTTTTATAACATTTTGTTGCTCAAGCATTTTTTCTTCTATTTTATTATAATAGAAACTTAAATCTCCTATTTCATC
>OJAW01000060.1_pt1 | contig 85367 bp, 79 predicted proteins | sample 1589151 | NCBI WGS metagenome assembly OJAW01 (sample SAMN03283290) | human gut metagenome | biome: human-associated habitat; material: feces | host: Homo sapiens | place: Peru | collected 2012
GGTTCCGATTGATTTCGGAGCCGCCGTGACTGTTAATGAATTTTAATGAATGAAAATTCGGGAACGTCTCTTGCCGAGGTAATTATTATCTTGATTTTCGAAGTTTTCCTCTCGGAGAGCTTTACGATTTTTCTGGCTCCCACGGTCGTTCCGTACGCGCCGTAATCCGTCTGCCAGCCCTCTGTATTGTCATAATACTTAACGGTGAAGCTTTCGACTCTCTGTCCCTCGGCTGTATTTTCGCCGAAGTCGAGATATTTTACCGCCTTTTCTTCGCCCATATCTATAACGATTTCACGTTGTGTTTCACTGTTGTTATAAGGTGTGACGGTTATTTCTGCGTTTTCGGCAATGTTGACGCCGAACTCCGAATTAATTTTATCGCCGAGTTCTTTCAGTCTTTTAACATCCGATTCGTCGAATTCTCCGTTGGGCATAGGCGGAACGTTGAGAATAAACGACGTGTTGTTTCCTACGGAATTTATATATGTTTTAAACAGTCTGTCGAGCGAATGAGCCTCTTCCTCTGCGTGGTAGAACCAGCCGGGACGAATCGACATGTCGACCTCCGACGGGGCGAATACGAGCCCATTTGAGTATATTATATTGCTGACGGAGCCTATGTTGTTGTCCGTGTTGTACATGTAGTCAAGACTGCCCTCGTCTGCCAGAGGTCCCGCTCCTGTCTGAACCTCGGAAAATCCGCACAGCTCTACGGGAACGACCGACCATTCGGCATAGTGCGCGTCTCCGCTCTCGTTTCCGCACCAGCGGATAGGGCCTCTGTCATTGAATATAGTCGCGTCGGGCTGATATTTATGAATAAGCTCAAAGTAACCCTCGAAGTCGTAATTCTGCTTTTTGCCGTTTGCTCCCTCACCGCACGCGCCGTCGAACCATACGTGGAAAACCTCACCGTAGTTCGTCAGAAGCTCGGTAAGCTGGGCTTTGTAATAGTCGTTGTACGCGTCCGTGCCGTAAAGCTCGCTGTGTCTGTCCCACGGGGAGAGATAAAATCCGAATTTAAGTCCGTGACGGCGGCACGCGTCCGAAAATTCGCGGACGATATCGCCCCTGCCGTTTTTGTACGGACTGCTTTTCATCGAATGTGACGTGTATTGAGTCTGCCAAAGACAGAATCCGTCGTGGTGCTTCGCCGTTATTACCGCGCCTTTCATGCCCGCCGATTTAATTGCCTCGCACCACTGATCACAGTCAAGCTCGGTCGGGTTGAATATTTCGGGCGATTCCTTTCCGCTGCCCCACTCGTTGTTCGTATATGTGTTCGGGCTGAAATGGACAAACGCGTAAAACGGGGTTTCGGTTATCAGTCTCAATTGATTTTTGTCGGGCTTAACATGCGCCGCCTGTTTTAAAAATTCTTTTATATTATCCATTGTAATCTCCAAAAAAAGACAGGGTCAAACCGACCCTGCCCTCTTGTCATTTTTACTTATATTTCGATTATTCGTCGTCCTCGTCCTCGTCAACGATTTCGATTTCGTCGATAACGTTTCCGCATTTGGGGCATACAAGCTCCGCGTCCTCGTCGTCAAGAACGTCCTCGCCGAATCTGAAAACCTCTCCGCACTCGGGACACTCGATTTCGTAAACATCCTCGCTGTCGTCAAAGTCGTCGTCATCGTCGTAAATGTCGCATCCCTCGCAGGGGTCGCATCCCTCGCAGGGGTCGCAGTCTCCGCAGGGCGAATCCTCGTCGTAGAGAATCATCTCAACATCCGAGAGATCCTCGTCGAGAACGTCTATGGCGTCGGAGAGCTCGTCGACCGCGCTTTCGAGAACTGTAAGCTCGTCGTCTGCGTCCGAAACGGTTAACGCCATGTCGTCGAGAACGTCGATAATAGCGTTGATTATCTTTGTTTCTTTCTTGTCAGCGTCAAGCTCGAGTCCCTCTGCAAGACCTCTGAGATATGCGGTTTTTTCCGTAAGTGTCATAATGATTTCCTCCTGTTCTTCCCGTCTGCACGGGGATATATTTATATTAATAAGAGAAAAAAGCTGTGTGATATGTTTAAAAAAAGCCGAAACATTTTCATATCGTGTTTCGGCAGATTTTAAAATTCTTATGCTCTGGACATATACTCGCCGGTTCTCGTATCGACCTGGATCATTTCGCCCTCGTTGATAAAGAGAGGAACCTTGATCTCAACGCCGGTTTCGAGCGTGGCGGGTTTAAGAGTGTTGGTAGCGGTATCGCCCTTGAATCCGGGATCGGTTTTTGTAACCTCAAGAGTTACGAAGTTGGGGGGCTCTACGCCGAAAACCTTGCCTTTGTAGGAGAGAATACGGCAAACCATGTTTTCCTTAACGAACTTGAAGTTGTCGTTTAAGTCCGACTCGTTGATGGGGATAAGCTCGTACGTTTCGGGATCCATGAAGTAGTAAAGATCGCCGTCGGAGTAGGAATACTCCATCTCTTTTCTCTCAATAAAAGCGGTGGGGAACTTGTCCGTGGGGTTGAAAGTTCTTTCAACAACTGCTCCGCCGATAACGTCTTTTATCTTGGTGCGGACGAAAGCCGCGCCCTTACCGGGCTTAACATGCTGGAATTCGATGATCTGATAAACGTTGCCTTCCATTTCGAAGGTAACGCCGTTTCTGAAGTCACCTGCTGATACCATAAGTAATTTTCCTCCAAATATTATAACTTACTATAATAATATAATATATTTCTCTGCGTATTTCAAGAGATTTTTTAATTTTAACGTAAAATAATGAGTTCTTTGGGCGAAGAAGCGAGATCGACGTTCCCGTTTTCGGTTACGAGGAGCATATCCTCGATTCGAACCCCGAACTGTCCGGGGATGTAAATGCCCGGTTCGTCGGTCACTATATTGCCCGCGTTTAAAACCGCGTCCGAGCGGGGGCTTACAAACGGGTACTCGTGAATTTCGATTCCGACTCCGTGTCCCGTTCCGTGACCGAAGCATTCGGCGTATCCTGCGGATTTTATAACGTCCCTTGCGGCGGCGTCGGCTTCTCTGCACGTAATGCCTGCCTTTACGGTGCTTAATACGGCGTTGTGCGCGGAAAGCACAGTGTTATATACTTCCCTCTGTTTTTCGCTGACGTCTCCGAGAGCGACGGTCCTTGTCATGTCGGAGTGATAACCGTTTACGACCGCTCCGAAGTCGAACGTCACGAAATCGCCCGATTTGATAACGTTTTCGCCGGGAACGCCGTGGGGCATGGAGGTTTTCTTTCCCGCGACGGCAATGGTGTCGAACGAAAGAGCCTCCGCGCCGTGCGAGAGCATATAATAATCGAGTTCAAGCTGAACATGCTTCTCCGTCATTCCCGGTTTTATAAAGTCAAGAATGTGCAAAAATGCGTCCTCGGCTATCGACTGCGCCTGTCTGACGTAATTAATTTCACGCTCTGTTTTAACGCTTCTCAACGCGTTTACAATCGTATCGAGTCTGCCGTCGGAAATAAATTCGAAATCCTTAAGCTGTTCGTTTTTTGTTAAATTATTAAAACGCGAAAGAGTCATTCGGCTTTCTTCGACAGCGATATTTTTTACATTGTTCCTTTTAAAAAGGTCACGAAGCTGTTTATACTGCTCTTTGCCCTCCCTGACTTCACAGCAGTCAATTGAGTTTTTAGCCGCCTCGATATAACGGGAATCGGTGTAAAAAACGCACTCGTCCCGGCATACCGCGAGAACACCGTCCGACGCGGGGAATGATGTAAAATACCGTCTGTTTTCCTCCGAAAGTATTATCGCCGCGTCGATTGAATTCTCTTTCATAAGAGACTGCAAAACGTCAATATTCATCGTTAAGACCTCTCATCTCAGGGTATTCGTCCTTATATAATTCCATGAATTCTCGTTCTTTTTCGCGCCGTCTTTTGAATTTTGAAGCGAAAAGTATCTCGGGTGCGGTCGGGTCGACTTTAATTGATACGACGCCCGCTCTGTTCGCCGCGGCAATGTCGTAAAAAAGCTGGTCGCCGATAAACGCGAATCTGTCGGGCGATACTCCCGTATAATTCAATCCCGCGATTATTTTCTTCGGAGACGGTTTTCTTGCGAGGGCAAAGCATTTGATTGAAAACTCACGGCTTATGATCCTTGCCCGCAGATTGTTTGTATTTGAAATAATGACAAGCTTTAATCCTGCGTCTTTGAGTGATTTAAGCCATTCCTTAACTCCCGGCAGGGGATTAAACGTCATGTCGAACACTGTGGTATTGTCGAGGTCTATCCCGACAGCCTCAATGCCTATGGATTTTAAAAAATTCGGAGTAATGTCCGCTGCTCTGTAAAAATAATAATTCGGGATTGCTTCGTTCATAAAAAAGGCGTTCTCCTTGAAAATATACGGGTAAAATAAATACGGGCTTCATAACCGAAGCCCGCACTGCATGAACATTATTTGTATTTGCGCTTACGGGCAGCCTCCGACTTTTTCTTTCTCTTTACAGAAGGCTTCTCGTAGTGCTCTCTCTTACGGACTTCCTGGATAACTCCGTCACGCGAAGTCTGACGCTTAAAACGTCTGAGAGCGCTGTCCAATGATTCATTTTCTTTTACCTTAATCTGGCTCACTGTATTCCCTCCCTCCGCATTTTACCGCAGGGGTATTCACAATTTATACAGCGTTACTTCATAAAACGTTCGCTGATACCTTGACATTATATAACATAGGGGCGTTTATGTCAAGAGCAAATTTTGTGTTTTTTATTTCTTTCGTGTTTTTTCGGAGTTTTTTTCTTTTAATGAGGGAGTATTATGTCCGTATTTGATTTAAGCCCCTTTTGCTTCAGGACATTTTGTGTTGAAAAGCGATTCAGCCTCGTTATATGTTATGCCGAAAATATACGCCATGTCGCCGAACACAGTCTTTTTAATATCGTTTATAAGAATGTCGTCGGCGGAGCGGGGGCTTTTGCCTGCCTTTATACGCTTGTTTCTGTTCGAGAGCATGCCGAAGAGAATGTATATTGCCGTTTCGCACGTGCCGGAATTTATCATCTCTCTGAACTTGCCGTTGCGCTCGGACTCGTCGTTAACCCAGACCTCTGAAACTCTCTCGGGGTGGTCGAGAGCGTCGGCTATGTTTTCACGCTCCGGGACGGGGCCTATCCGCGAAATAAGCACGCTGTTTGTCTCGGGAACGTATATCTTGCTTCCCCTCTCGCCGACGGGGGACAGGACAAAGTAACTCTCGTTTACGCCGGAGAATTTACGGCGTATTTTGTCCGAGACAACGCATATCCCGTTTGCGCCGTACCGTACGGCGTCGCCGATATTGAATCGAATTAATTTCTCCATTTCTTCCGACCTCCGATTTGTTTGATATATACATTATAGCACATTTTAAATGTAATTTATATAGACAAACCGTACAAACTTAAAGCTTTAAGAGAATACATACTTTTGTGAAAAACCTCAATATAATATGTATGTAAAAGCCTGTCCGAATTCGAAAATTCTTCATAATCATGTACTTTTTTCATAAGTTTGCACAATTGCCCGTTCCAAAATCTTGTCTTTTTCAAATTAAAATGTGTAAAACATACAAAAAGCGTTCTTGTAAGCCGATACCCTTTAAGCAAGCAAACAAAAATACAATTAAACGTCTGTTTTCGTTGCATTTCGTATACGTTTGTGATAAAATTAACAATGAAAAAGGTTGACGATTTATAAACCTGAATCATTATTTTAGGAAGGTGCTTTAAAATGGCAAAATGTATCGTAGGATGGAAGCTTCTTCACGATTTTATGGTGGATGCTTTCAATGGCGTCGGTGTGCCCAGAGAGGACTGTGAAACCGTCGTCGATGTAATTCTCGAATCGGACAGACGCGGTATTGAATCGCACGGCTGCAATCGTTTCAAGCCCATTTACATTGACAGAATCGAGGCGGGAATTCAGAATCCCGTTACGAATTTTGAAATCGTAAAGGAAACCGAGACGACGGCTGTTGTCGACGGTCACGACGGTATGGGTCAGGTCATCGGACACAAAGCGATGCAGATGGCTATAGACAAGGCTAAGAAATACGGTATGGGTATGGTTGCTGTACGCAATTCGTGCCACTACGGTATCGCGGGTTACTATGCAACCATGGCTACAAAAGCCGGATGCATCGGTATCACCGGTACAAACGCCCGTCCCTCCGTTGCGCCCACATTCGGCGTTGAGGGTATGTTCGGAACAAACCCCCTTACCATCGGCATTCCCACCGATGAGGATTTCGATTTCATTATCGACTGCGCTACTTCAATCACGCAGAACGGTAAAATCGAGTATTACGCAAGAATCAACGAGCCGGTTCATCCAGGTACGATTATCGACATCGACGGTAACCCCGTTTCGGGCGATGCAGGCGTTGCTCTTAAAAAGATCAGACAGGGCACGGCGGCTCTTACCACCCTCGGCGGTATCGGCGAGGCTCTCGGCGGATACAAGGGTTACGGCTACGCAATGGTCGTAGAGCTTCTCTCGGCTGTTCTCCAGGACGGCAGCTACGGCAAAGCTCTCGACGGCAAGGATGAGAACGGCAAGCTTGTTCCCTATCATCTCGGTCATTTCTTTATTGCAATCGATACCGACCATTTCCTCGGTCAGGAGCTTACGAGAAAGAAAGCCGGAGAGATTATCAGAAGCGTACGCAACTCGAAGAAGGCTCCCGGACAGGAGCGCATCTACTCGGCAAACGAGAAAGAGTGGGAGGTATGGCTCAGCCGTAAGGACAGCGGAGTACCCATCAATGACTCCGTTCAGGCGGAGATGATCAAGGTTCGCGATCAGCTCGGACTTACACAGTATAAGTTCCCGTTTGAGGACTGATAAACAATTGATTCATTACGATTCGGGGCGTGTATGCGCCCCGAATCGAACGCGTGATATTTGCCGAAGAGAGGCGTGCATACACGCAGTATTATTAAAAGATTTAAAATTTAAAGGGTGCATTATGCCCGGCTCCCTTCGGCAAAAGAAAATTTCGGCTTAAAACAAAGCCGGATTTTAATATATTAATAAATATTTTAAATATATAACGGAAGAAAGGATCTTCATCATGGATTACCGTATCGAACACGATTCAATGGGCGAGGTTAAAGTCCCCGCAGACAAGTACTGGGCAGCTCAGACTCAGAGAAGCTTTCAGAATTTCAGAATAGGCGTTGACCACGAGACAATGCCCCGCGAGATTACTCACGCGTTCGGAATTCTTAAAAAGGCCGCCGCTATGGCAAACAGTCAGTTAAAGCCCGAGAAGATGACCGCAGAGAAGCTCGACGCTATCGGCAAAGCGTGCGACGAGGTTATGTCCGGTGCGCTCAACGAGCATTTCCCGCTCGTCGTATGGCAGACGGGCAGCGGTACGCAGTCGAACATGAACGCAAACGAGGTTATCGCCAACAGAGGCAACGAGATTGCCGGCAAGAAGCTTCTTCATCCCAACGACGATGTTAACATGAGCCAGTCGTCGAACGATACGTTCCCCACAGCAATGCATATTGCTGCCGTTATCGGCATCGAGGACAAGCTTATCCCCGCCGTAGACGTTCTTATCGAGACGTTCAGGAAGCTTGAAAAAGACCATGAGGGTATTGTAAAGTGCGGACGTACTCATCTTCAGGACGCTACTCCCATTAAGTTCTCGCAGGAGATCAGCGGATGGAGAAACATGCTTGAAAAGGACAAATCCATGCTTGAGCTCGCTCTTCCCGGACTCAAGGAGCTTGCTCTCGGCGGTACCGCGGTCGGAACGGGACTCAACGCTCCCAAGGGATTTGACGTTAAGGTTGCAGAGGCTGTTTCCGAGATTACCGGCAAACAGTTTAAGACTGCCGAAAATAAATTCCACGCTCTTACTTCAAAGGACGAGCTTGTATTCGCTCACGGAGCAATCAAGGCTCTCGCATGCGACATGATGAAGATCGCAAACGACGTAAGATGGCTTGCCTCCGGTCCCAGAGACGGTCTCGGAGAGATTTTCATTCCCGAGAACGAGCCCGGCTCGTCAATCATGCCCGGCAAGGTCAATCCGACTCAGTGCGAGGCAGTTACCATGGTAGCCGTTCAGGTTATCGGCAACGACGTCGCCGTAGGTATGGCGGCTTCACAGGGCAACTTCGAGCTTAACGTATTCATGCCCGTATGCATTTATAACTTCCTTCAGTCGGTAAGACTTCTTTCGGACTGCATTCTTTCGTTTAACAAGAACTGCGCCGTAGGTATCAGAGCAAACAAGGAGAAGATGGATTACAATCTTCACCATTCGCTTATGCTTGTTACCGCTCTCAATCCCTACATCGGTTATGAGAATGCCGCAAAGACCGCAAAGAAGGCTTATAAGGACAATATCTCCCTTAAAGAAGCGTGTGTAGAGCTCGGCTTCCTTACCGCGGAGAGATTCGACGAGGTATTCCATCCCGAACAGATGGTCTGATAAAAACAACCCGGAGGTTTTTATATGAAATTCAGTTATTACCCCGGATGCACGCTTAAAAACAAGGCTTCCGAGCTTGATTCGTACGCAAGAAAATCCGCAGAGGTTCTGGGTGTTACGATGGAGGAGCTTGAAGAGTGGCAGTGCTGCGGAGCCGTTTACCCCCTTGCAAAGGACGAGATTGCGACAAAGCTCTCGTCCGTAAGGGCTCTCGTCTCGGCAAGAGACAAGGGAAACGACCTGCTCACGCTTTGCTCGGCGTGTCATCATGTTATAAAGATGGTCAACAACGACATGCAGACCGACGAGGATATCCGTACTAAGGTAAATAATTACCTCGGTCTTGACGTTCCCTACGGGGGAGAAACGAAAGTCGTTCACTATCTCGAAATGCTCCGTGACAGCGTCGGCTTCGACGAGATAAAGAAAAAGGTCGTAAAGCCTTTAAAGGGCGTTAAAATCGCTCCCTATTACGGATGTCTTTTATTAAGACCGTCCAAGGTTATGGCGTTTGACAATCCCGAAAATCCGACGATTATGGAGGACTTTATAAAGGCTGTCGGAGCAGAACCCGTTCTCTATCCTTACAGAAACGAATGCTGCGGCGGTTACACCGTTGCCGAGGATAAGAGGATAGCTCAGAATAAATGTAATGATATTCTCGCCTCCGCCGTCGGCAAGGGCGCGGATATGGTTATCACCGCATGTCCTCTGTGCATGTACAATTTAAGCAAAAACGGCACGGACTGCGATGTTCCCGTCCGTTATTTCACCGAGATTCTCGCCGAGGCTCTCGGATTAAAAGACGAATAAGGAGGCGCCCGAATGATAAACGAAAAGGAAACGGCTCAGAGAGTCATTGAAATCAGCGGCGTCAACCCGAGAAAATGTATGAAGTGCGGTAAATGCTCCGCAACCTGTCCGTCGTATGACGAAATGGAGTATCATCCCCATCAGTTCGTCGATATGATCGACAAGGGTCAGGTTGAAAAACTGCTTGATTCCGAATCTCTTTACAAATGTCTTACGTGCTTTGCGTGTATCGAGAGATGTCCCAGAGGCGTCGAGCCCGCAAAGCTCATAGAGGCTGTCCGCCTTGTTAAAATAAGACAGCAGGGACAGAATCATCTCAAAGCCGATATGATCCCCGATATTCTTGATGACGATATGCCCCAGCAGGCTATTGTCAGCGCATTCAGAAAGTACAGCAAATAATACGAATTGGAAGTGAATCAAGTGCAAAGAATAGGCGTATTCGTATGTTGGTGCGGAAGCAACATCGCCGCGACGGTCGACGTTAAGCGCGTCGCCGAGGCTGTAAGAGGCGAACAGGGCGTTGTATTTTCCACCGACTATCAGTATATGTGTTCCGAGGCAGGTCAGTCGATCATTAAAAACGCAATAAAGGAACACAGCCTTACCGGTATCGTCGTTTGCTCGTGCTCTCCGAGAATGCATGAGGCGACATTCAGAAAAACAGCCGCGGCCGCAGGGCTTAACCCCTACATGGTCGAGATAGCTAATATACGCGAGCAGTGTTCATGGATTCATAAGGACATGCTCTCCGGTACGGCGAAAGCGATAATCCTCGCAAAGGCCGCCGTAGCAAAGGTCAACCTTAACGCCCCCCTTATTGCGGGCGAAAGCCCCGTTATAAAGCGCGCGCTTGTTATAGGCGGAGGTATCGCGGGTATTCAGACCGCTCTGGATATCGCGGACGCGGGCTACGAGGTTGATATAGTAGAGAAATCGCCGACGATAGGCGGTAAAATGGCTCAGCTTGACAAGACGTTCCCGACGCTCGACTGCGCGGCGTGTATTTTAACGCCGAAAATGGTTGAGGCGGCGCAGAATGAAAAAATAAAGCTCTTTACATATTCGGAGGTTGAAAAAGTAAATGGATTCGTCGGTAATTTCGACGTTACAATAAGAAAGAAAGCAAGAAGCGTAAACGAAGATCTCTGTACGGGATGCGGAGTCTGCACGGAAAAATGTCCCTCCAGAAAGGGTAAGAACGAATTTAACCTCGGTCTTAACACGAGAGGCGCGATTTATATTCCGTTCGCGCAGGCTATCCCCAACGTTCCCGTTATCGACAGAACGCAGTGTATTAAATTCAAAACGGGCAAGTGCGGACTGTGTCAGATGAACTGTGCGGCTAAGGCTATCGACTTCTCACAGCAGGACGAATTCGTCGAGAGAAACTACGGCGCAATCGTCGTCGCTACAGGCTTTAATCCCATTAAGCTTGATAACTTCGAGGAGTTCGGATATTCAATGTATCCGGATGTCATAACCTCGCTCGAACTCGAACGTATAATGAACGCCGCAGGTCCGACAAAGGGTCATTTCGAGAGACCGTCCGACCATACACAGCCTAAGAAGATTGTATTCGTTCAGTGCGTAGGCTCAAGAGACACGTCCGGCTGCGGTAAGGAATACTGCTCTAAGATATGCTGTATGTACACCGCAAAGCACGCTATGCTTTTACGCGAGAAGTACCCCGACACCGAGGTTTACGTTTTCTATATCGACGTAAGAACGCCCGGCAAGAACTTTGACGAGTTTTACAGAAGAGCCGTCGAGCAGTACGGTGTACATTATATAAAGGGTATGGTAGGCAAGGTCACCGACGACGGAAAGGGTCAGCTTGTGGTTCAGGCTTCCGATCTTATAGCCAACGAACAGCTTAAAATCAAAGCCGACATGGTTGTCCTTGCCGCCGCTATCGAACCCGACCCGACGGCGAGAAGCCTCGGAACCATGCTTACAGCGAGTATGGACACAAACGATTTCTTTACCGAAGCGCATCCCAAGCTTCGTCCCGTAGAAAGCCCCACGGCGGGCGTATTCCTCTCGGGCGTATGCCAGGGACCCAAGGATATCCCCGAAACCGTATCGCAGGCGGGAGCCGCCGCGGCTAAGGTTATCGGACTGCTCGCAAAGGATAAGCTTACATGCAACCCCTGTGTTGCCGATTCCGATACTCTCGTATGCAACGGCTGCCGTCAGTGTGAAAAGGTATGTCCCTACGGCGCTATTTCGTATGAGAATAAGGAAGTTTTAAGAGGAGACGTAAGAAGCATCGCCGTCGTCAATCCCGCCGTCTGTCAGGGCTGCGGTGCCTGTACGGTAACATGTCCGTCGGGCGCGATGGATCTTAAAGGCTTCACATCAAGACAGATCATGGCGGAGGTGGACGCAATATGCCGATAAATGAAGAAAACAAAGAATTTACCCCGCTCATAGTTGCGTTCTGCTGCAACTGGTGTTCATATGCGGGCGCTGATCTTGCCGGAACGGGCAGACTTGCTTACCCCGCAAACGTTAAAATCGTAAGAGTTCCGTGCTCGTGCCGAGTTAATCCCACGTTCATTTTAAGAGCGTTCCAGCGCGGAGCGGACGGAGTTATCATCTGCGGATGTCATCCCGGAGACTGCCATTATACGTCGGGCAACTATTTTGCAAGACGCCGTATGACTCTGCTGTTCGGCATGCTCGACTACCTCGGAATCGAGAGAGACCGCACGAGAGTCGAATGGGTATCTGCGGCGGAGGGCGCGAAATTTGCAGCCACGATGAACGATTTTGCCGCCAAGATACATGAACTCGGAGAAAACAAAAGGTTAGGTGATCTCAGATGCAAGTAATGACGGACGCACTCGTAAAAAGAGCAAAAGAGCTGTTGGCTTCCGGTGAGGTCGCGAGAGTTTTCGGCTGGGGTCACGGCGAATTCGGCTATGACACCACGCCCGCGCTGTTTGAGGACGAGGAGAGTCTCGGCGGATTCGTGTACGACGGCTTCTGCGGTGCGAACATAAGCAAATATCTTATCGCCGAGTCGAAAAAAGAGGGTAAGACTCTCGCGTTCTTAAAGCCGTGCGACACTTACAGCTTCAATCAGCTTGTTAAGGATAACAGAATTAATAAAGATAATATTTACGCCGTCGGAATTCCCTGCGCGGGCAAGGTCGATATAGATAAGCTTAAGGAGCAGGGCGTCAGCGGAATTATCTCGATTGAAGAGGGCGACAAGGAGATTACGGTCAAGACCGTTTACGGAGACAAGACGTTTGTAAAAGCGGATGTTCTTCTCGATAAGTGCTACGCCTGCAAGGGCAAGGAGCATAAGGCGGGCGACGAATTTATCTCTCCGGAACTGAGCGAGGACACGACGAACGGAGATAAATACGAGCTTGTAACAAAGCTTGAAAACATGACTCCCGGCGAGAGATTTGCGTTCTGGCGTTCACAGCTTTCCAAATGTATACGCTGTAACGCGTGCCGTAACGTATGTCCCGCATGCTCGTGCCTTAAATGCATATTCGACAACGACAATTCGGGCATCGCTTCAAAGGCGAACGCCGACGATTTTGAGGAGAATATGTTCCACATTATCCGCGCGTTCCACGTCTGCGGAAGATGTACCGACTGTGGTGAATGTTCGAGAGTATGTCCCCAGCATATTCCGCTTCATCTTCTCAACAGAAAATTCATTAAGGATATGAACGAGCTTTACGGCGAGTATCAGGCAGGCGAGGACGATTCTTCGCGTCCGCCTCTGCTTACGTATACGAAAACAGACGCCGAGCCTTCAATCGTTCACGAGAGAGGAGGGGACAAGTAATGAAAAGAGTTTCTCTTGATAAATTAAACGAGCTTCTCTTAGCCCTGTCCTCGGACTGCGCGGTTTACGCCCCCGTCAGAAAAGATGAAAAGGACGTTTACTTTTCAAAATGGACTTCGGGCGCGGACGTTGATCTGTCCGTTCTCAAAACGTCGAGATCGGCTAAGGATCTTTTCTTCCCTCAGGTCGAGGATATCGCCTCGTTTAAAACCGAGGGCAAGAGAATTTCCGTTATCGCAGGTACTCCCGACGGCGGGAAATTCACCGTTTTCGGAGTAAGAGCGTGCGACGCGAGAAGCTTCTCGATTCTCGACAAGGTTTTTCTTGTCGATCCTATCGACCCGTATTATAAAACAAGACGCGACAATTCGACGGTTATAACTCTCGCATGCTCAGCTCCCGAGGAGACTTGCTTCTGCTCGGTATTCTCGATTGATCCGTCATCGCCCGAGGGCGACGTTACGACATGGGTAAAGGACGGATTCCTTTACTGGCAGTCGAATACGGATAAAGGCTTCAATGCGGAGAAAAAGGCTTCCTCGCTTCTTGAGGACTGCGATGAAACGGCTGTCGATGAGGCTAAACGGCATACGAAAGAAATCGTTTCGAAAATGCCTCTTGCAAACCTTGACCTTTCCCGGTTTACTCCCGACGAGCTTCTTCCCGTATTCAATTCTCCGATGTGGACTTCTCTTTCAAAAGCCTGTCTCGGCTGCGGTACGTGTACGTTCGTATGCCCGACGTGTCAGTGTTACGATATAAGAGACTTTGACTGCGGACATAAAATACAGAGATTCCGCTGCTGGGATTCGTGCATGTATTCGGACTTTACGAAAATGGCTCACGGCAACCCGAGAAAATCGCAGGTTGAGCGTTTCAGACAGAGATTTATGCACAAGCTTATATATTTCCCCGCAAACAACAACGGCGAATACGGCTGCGTCGGATGCGGAAGATGTCTTTCAAAATGCCCGATATCAATGAATATCGTTAAAGTAATCAAAACATTGGGGGCGGAAGAAAAATGAGTAATTACGAATCGCTTGTCCCGTCGGTCGGCGTCGTTACCGACATAAGACAGGACACACCCGACGTCAAGACTTTCAGAGTCGTGGGCGTCGACGGCAAAAAACCTTTCGTCCACATTCCCGGACAGTGCGCCATGCTCTCGATTCCCGGAGTCGGAGAGGCTATGTTCTCGATTACGTCGTCGCCGACGGTCGAGGAATATATGGAGTTCAGCATTAAAAAGTGCGGATGTCTCACCGACTGGCTTCACAAAATGGACGTAGACCAGGAGATTCTCATCAGAGGTCCCTACGGAAACGGATTCCCCGTTGAGACCGATTTTAAGGGCAAGGATCTTCTTTTCATCGCGGGCGGTATCGGTCTTGCTCCGCTTCGTTCCGTCATAAACTATGTCCGTCACTACCGTTCGAATTACGGTAAGGTCGATATCGTTTACGGTTCGAGAAGCGCGGACGATCTCGTCGATTATAAAGAGATTATCGACGAATGGTGCAATGAAGAGGGAATCAACGTTTACCTTACAATCGACAGAGAGCAGGAGGGCTGGGACGGTCACGTAGGCTTTGTTCCCAACTATGTTAAAGAGCTCAATTTCGATACGAATAAGACTGCGATAATCTGCGGCCCGCCTATCATGATAAAATTCACGCTCGCGGGACTTACCGAGCTCGGATTCGAGAAAACGCAGGTCTTTACGACAATGGAGCTTCGCATGAAGTGCGGAGTAGGCAAGTGCGGAAGATGCAATATCGGTTCTAAATACGTCTGCAAGGACGGACCCGTTTTCCGCTGCGACCAGCTCGACGAGCTTCCTAACGAATATTGATAAGGGGATAACGAAATGGATAATATGGTCAATATATATTTATTCGGCAAAAAGTACAGCGTTCCGTCGAATCTTACGATTATGACGGCGATGGAGTATGCCGGTTATCAGCTCGTCCGCGGCTGCGGCTGCCGTAACGGCTTCTGCGGCGCGTGCGCGACGATTTACAGAATTCAGGGTCATCAGGAGCTTAACGCGTGTCTTGCATGCCAGACTCAGGTCGAGGAGGGCATGTATATAGCTACACTTCCGTTTTTCCCGCTCGTTAAGCAGGTTTATGATATCGAGAAGATAAAGCCCGAGCAGATGGTTATGATGCAGCTTTATCCCGAGATTTACAGCTGTATCGGATGTAACGCGTGCACAAAGAGCTGTACTCAGGGACTCAATGTTATGCAGTACATTGCTTACGCACAGAGAGGCGACTTTAAAAAGTGCGCCGACGAGTCCTTTGACTGCGTAATGTGCGGAGTATGTTCGTCAAGATGTCCCGCGGGTATTTCTCATCCGCAGGTCGCTATGCTTGCAAGACGTCTTAACGGTAAGTATCTTGCTCCCAAGACAGAGCATCTTGAAGAAAGAGTCAGGGAAATCAACAACGGAGATTTCAAGGAGCTTCTTGAATCTCTTATGAATAAGCCGATTGATGAGCTTAAAGAGCTTTACAATCACAGAGAGATAGAAAAGTAAGGAGGCGGTCGGAATGTATACTCAGGAAATGATAGAATCAATGAAAAAGGTCGCGGCTAACCGTGAGGCTAATGCAGTGCTTGAGCCCAGACGTATGACCGCCGAGGAGAAGGATACCCTTCTTGCAACATATCACCCCGACTACAGGCAGGACGAATTCAGAGTTCTCACCGTAGGTCCCAACAAGGGCGAGAAGGTTCCCACTGAGCTGTGCGGACTTTTACAGGCGGATTCGAGAGTCAGGGATATGAAAATTGACCTTGAGCATCCCGATTATGATACAGACGTTCTTATCATAGGAGGCGGCGGAGCCGGCGCAAGCGCGGCTATCGAGGCAAACAACACCGGCGCAGACGTTATGGTTGTTACGAAGCTTCGTATGGGCGACGCTAACACCATGATGGCTGAGGGCGGAATTCAGGCGGCGGACAAGCCCAACGATTCTCCCGCAATTCACTATGTAGACGCGTTCGGCGGCGGACATTTCGCGGCAAAGCCCGAGCTTCTTTATACGCTCGTTACCGAGGCTCCCGAAGCTATTCAGTGGCTTAACGAGCTCGGCGTCGAATTCGATAAGGCTCCCGACGGTACAATGATTACAACCCACGGCGGCGGAACCTCGAGAAAGAGAATGCACGCGGCAAAGGATTACTCCGGTATGGAGATAATGCGTACGCTTCGCGACGAGGTTCTCAACAGAGGAATTCCCGTAGTCGATTTTACGGCGGCTGTCGAGCTTATTCTCGACGAAAACGGCAAGGCGGCCGGCGCGGTTCTTATGAACATGGAGACTAAGGAAATCCTTGTCGCAAGAGCAAAGACTGTTATTATAGCAACGGGCGGTGCAGGCAGGCTTCACTACCAGGGATTCCCGACGTCAAACCATTACGGCGCAACTGCCGACGGACTTGTCCTCGGTTACAGAGCGGGTGCAAAGCTTCTCTATGCAGACACTCTCCAGTACCATCCCACGGGGGCTGCATATCCCGAGCAGATTTTCGGCGCGCTCGTTACCGAAAAGGTACGTTCGATCGGTGCAAAGCTTATCAATGCTGACGGCGAGGCATTCATGCATCCTCTTGAGACCAGAGACGTTTCCGCGGCCTCGATAATCAGAGAGTGCTCCGACAGAAATAAGGGCGTTCATACGGGTTCGGGCGTAGGCGTATGGCTCGACACCCCGATGATCGAGGTTAAGAACGGCGAGGGAACCATCGAAAAGAGAATCCCCGCTATGATGCGTATGTTTGCAAAATACGACATTGATATAAGAAAAGAGCCTATTCTCGTTTACCCGACCCTCCACTATCAGAACGGCGGACTCGATATTAATTCCGATTGCATGACCGGAGTTGAGAACCTCTATGCAGCGGGCGAGGCTGTCGGAGGAATCCACGGCAGAAACCGTCTTATGGGCAACTCGCTTCTTGACATTATTGTTTTCGGCAGAAACGCAGGACGCAACGCGGGCAATAAGTCAAAGGACGTAACACTTTCAAAGCTTACTCTTGAACATGTTGACAAGTTCGAAAAAGAACTTGCCGACGCAGGAATCAAGCCCGAGATTGTATCTCCCAAGCTTCTTCCCGATTACGCAAGAAAGTAATTTTTAAATTATAATGCATGACCGGCGGCGCGGCGGTGACTTAATCTCCGCCGTACGGAAAAGTTCGCCGGTCTGTCTTTTTTGTCTTTTTGTAAAGGTTAATTATCGGAGGAAAAGTATATGAGTTTGTTTGGGGGTGTTATATCCGTACAGGGTATAACGTTTCTAATGTTTTCAGTGTTCTGCATCGCGGCGGTAGGCTACGCGCTGGGCAGAATAACAATTAAGGGTATCGATCTCGGAACCGCGGGCGTTTTTGTCATCTCACTTGTTTACGGCATTCTTTTTTCGAATACGTTAAGCAGTACCGTTGTTCAGAAGCTTTCGGACGGCACGGCTGTAGATATAAGCTCGAATGCATTGAAAATAGTCGAGAATCTCGGACTTGTTTTCTTTGTAACGGCGGTTGGATTTATTGCAGGTCCGAATTTCTTTAAAAATTTTAAAAAGAATTACAAATCCTATATTCTGTTGGGAATTATTATAATTGCGTCCGGCGCGCTTGCATGTGTGCTCTGCTATTATATCGGCAAGGGAAGCGAGCCGAATCATGACCAGTTCGTAGCGATTCTCGTAGGTCTGATGTCGGGTTCGCTTACGAGTACGCCTGCGTTTTCAGCTTCTAAAGCCGCCGTTGCCGCGGAGTATGAGGGGGCTGTTTCCGTAGGCTACGGTATCGCGTATCTTTTCGGCGTTATCGGCGTAGTTCTTTTCGTTCAGCTTATGCCTAAAATCATGAAGGCGGATATGAATAAAGAACGCGAAAAAATAATGCTTGTCGATACGGGCTCTAAAAAAGAGTACAAGGGAAAATTGCTTGAAATGGACGGATTCGGACTTATGCCGTTTGCTCTCGCGGTTTTAATAGGTATTGTTGTCGGAAGCATTAAAATTCCGCTTTCTTCAAAGGGGCTTTCCGGTACGACGTTCTCTCTTACAACTACGGGCGGAACGCTTGTCACGGCTCTTGTTTTCGGTCACTTCGGACATTTCGGCAGGGTGAATATGATGCCCAACAAAAAAGTGCTCGAGACGTTCCGTGAGCTCGGTCTTATGCTCTTCCTTATCGGAGCGGGCGTAGGCGGAGGCGCAAAATTTGTACAGTATTTTAAGGGGATTTACTTTGTCTACGGAATGATTATGACGATTGTTCCGATGATAATCGGCTTCCTGTTTGCGAAATTCGTACTCAAATTACCGCTGCTTAACAACCTCGGTTCAATTACCGGCGGTATGACGAGCACTCCCGCTCTCGGAACGCTTATAAATACTGCGGGAACCGACGACGTTGCTTCGGCGTATGCTTCGACTTACCCGATAGCTCTTATCTCGGTAGTTCTCGCGTCGCAGTTTATTATAATGTGGCTGTAAATATATAAATAATATATCGGGGATGCAGTTTTTGCGTCCCCGATATTCTGATTTGAGCATGCTGTGAAAATCTTAAATTTAAAATAATTCGAAGGGCAGAGCCGAAGCCCTGCCCCTCTCCATGTGGATTATGATTTATTTCATGCCGTCTTCGTAAGCCTTGATCATTTTCTTGACCATCTGACCGCCGACAGAACCGGCCTGACGGGACGTAAGGTCGCCGTTATAGCCCTGCTTAAGGTTAACGCCTACTTCCGAAGCCGCTTCCATCTTGAACTTATCAAGCGCGTTTCTTGCCTCGGGTACAAGACTTGAGTTACCGCTCTTAGCCATCGTAATCTACACTCCTATCTTTTCACATGCATCGTATGCTTATACGCATTATATGCACTGCTATTTGCACCGGGCGCGTAAAAACGGAACACGGAATTTTATCAATGGCATTTAAGCGATAATTCTTCGTTCAAAAACTATGCGCCTCGGTGCCGAAGATAACATTCGCCGTTTACTTCGCCGTGCAAGACTATTATGTGCATTAACCGCGATTTATGAAGTGGAAATTAAATGAAAAATGCGGATTACAGACTGACGAAATCGAATAAATATATTATGTAACATAATTCTTTGATTTTTTCAAGGTTATGTAGCATTATTTGTAACATTTTATCGACGTTTTGCAGCATAATTTGTAACATTATTCGTAATATCATAAAAAACAAGGCGAAAACGGAGTATGTCCGAATTCGCCTTATATAAATACAATTATATTTTGAATGAAATTATTTGTCGTGATTATCGGTTATATACTCGCCTCCGTTCTGCGCGAAACGGATTTCTTCGCTTCCCGCGAGGAAGCAGTCCGCAAAACGTCTGTTTGATGCGAGTGAAAAATATTCCTTGCCCGAAATAATTATGTGGTCGACGAGTCTTATATCGACGGAGGACAGAACTCTCGATATCTCATACGTTACGCTGTGGTCGTTCTTTGACGGAACGCACAGGCCGTTCGGGTGATTGTGCGAAATTATAGCCGCGGTTGCCTTGCAGTCGAGCAGAATCGAAACGATTTTTCTTATGTCCGAATCAGTTGACGACGCGTTTCCGCTGCTGATGAGCGCGAATTTTAATATCTTGCCTCTTTTATTAAGCGCGATGAGATAAAGCGTTTCATGCGTAAGACCTATGAATTTCGGAATCAGGTACTGAGACGCCTGCGCCGACGAGGTTATCGAGTCTGTCTGCGAGGTCGCGGAGTCGAAATATACCTTTGTAATCGACGGAATCATTGCGATAAGAGAAGCCGCATTCGGAGTAACGCCGGGAACCGAAACGAGCGCGTCGTATGAAGCGTTGAAAACGCAGTCGAGCGACCCGAATTTGTCTAAAAGCGCGTGCGCTATGGGGTTGGTGTCTTTCATGGGAATAGCATAAAATAAAAGCATTTCCAAAATATTAACGTTCGAAAAGCTGTCGAAATTTCCGTCTTTAAGAAAACGTTCTTTCATACGCATACGGTGCCCCGAATGAGATACCGTATGATTGCTGTTATTTTCCATAAAAATCACTTTCCGTAATGAAAAATTTTAATTATTTTACCATAATGAATTATAAGTATCAATATTTTTTGATAAATTCAATGTAAAAAAATCTGAGCGTTATTTATTAAAAATATACGAAAAATGCTTGACTCTCCTTATTTTGCATGCTATAATCTGTTTGCCGCATGTATCGGGCATTGTTTTAAGAGGATTTTCCCGCCCGCCGCAGCGAGACTTTATAAGGAAGGTAAATCAATGTACGCAATTATCGAGACCGGCGGAAAGCAGTACAAGGTTGAGAACGGTTCGGTTCTTTTCATTGAAAAGCTTGACGTTGAGGCAGACAGCGAAGTAGTTTTTGACAAGGTTATTGCCGTTGGCGCCGATGACGGCATCAAGGTAGGCGCTCCCTATGTTTCGGGCGCAACCGTAACGGCTAAGGCTCTCAAGAACGGCAAGGGCAAGAAGATTACCGTTGCCACTTACAAGGCTAAGAAGAACGAGAAGCGCAAGATGGGTCACAGACAGCCCTACACCAAGATTGAGATCGCTTCGATCAACGCTTGATGACAAATGTCGTATTTAAAAACCGTGACGGCGCGCTGAACGGATTCACGTTAAGCGGACACGCCGGAGCCGGGGACGCGGGGTATGATATCGTATGCTCGGCGATTTCTTCGGCGGCTTATATGACCGCCAACATGCTCACTGAAATTTTCAATGAGAAGCTGACGGCGGACGTAAGGGACGGTTTTATGTCGATTGCGCTGTCGGACGGGGCTTCACCCGTCGCTTCGGATATACTCAAGGGCTTTAAGCTCCATATGGAACAGCTCTGCGGGCAGTATCCGGACTTTATCAAAATTACTACGGAGGTGTAAGTTATGCTTAAAGTAAACATTCAGCTCTTCGCTCATAAAAAGGGAATGGGTTCAACCCGTAACGGCCGTGATTCCGAATCAAAGAGACTCGGAGTTAAGCGTGCTGACGGTCAGGCTGTTAACGCCGGCACCATTCTTGTTCGTCAGAGAGGAACTCACATCCATCCCGGCGAGAACGTAGGCAAGGGTTCGGACGATACTCTTTTCGCTCTTGTTAACGGTACCGTTAAGTTCGAGCGTTTAGGCAAGGACCGCAAAAAGGTCAGCGTTTACGAAAACTGATTTGACTTGACTGAAAAACGCCCCGAGGCTTCGTGCTTCGGGGCGTTGATTTTTTTTCAGCTCAATTCAATGTCATAATAGACTTTTTTGGATGTTATAAAATTTAATTCATATTCTATTTCTATTTTCTGTGCGTCGGCAGGAATCTGATAGTACAGATATCCGTCCGTTTCTCTGCCGGCGGAAAGATTGTCGCCGTTAAATCTCTCATCGCCGCAGTATGGGTCGGAGGCAGGCTTGTTATCGGCGTAGCATTTAAAATCACCCGAATAAACAAATGCGTCGGATGTCCCCGTGTTTTTAGCTTCCGCAAACAGTCTAATATACTTATATCCGCTGTCTGGCTTGCTGAATTCCGAATAACCGGTCCAGACCTCGGCTGATTTGATTGATATTTCAAGATATCCGTCGGTAATGCTGTCGCCGACTTTCAATCTTTCATTTTCATTCTTCTTCGTTGTTGTTACGACGGCTTGTTCATTTTGTGTGATAGCCGGGGAATCGTTATTTGCTTTGTTATTATTTTTTCCCGATGATATTGCGGAGATAATAATGAAAAGAAGAATAACGATCAGAACCCAGAACCACCAGCGTTTGTATATTTTCTTTTTCTTCTCGGATTTTGACTGAACATCATTCTGCGGCGGCTGTGCGGCGGCAAGGCTATACCCGCATTCGGGACAGAATTTAAGAGAATCGGAAATTTCCTTTTTGCATGACGGACAAATCATTTTTTTTTGACTCCTTTTTATAGATTGATTATATAATACACCAGATGTGATGTAAAAGTCAATACGCCTGATGTGATGTATTATCATTATTTTCGGTGATAATACTTATATGAAAAGATATTATGAAAAGCTTAGAGAGTTGAGAGAAGATAATGATTTAAAACAGAGCGATATCGCACATTTGCTCGGAACTACCCAGCAGGTGTATTCAAGATATGAAAACGGAATAAACGAAATGCCGGTAAGACACCTTGTAACGCTTTGCAGATTCTACGGCGTAAGTGCGGACAATGTTCTCGGTCTTGATGAAAAATAATATCGTTAAATATAACCGAAAAACAATAATGAGCAGATATGTAAATTCGGTAGATTTTTTATCTCTTTTAATGAAAATTTTTGTTTACATTCGGTGAATTAAGTGGTAAAATATCTGTTGGTATATTTTTAACCTTTGAAGCCGGTTCTTTTTCGGCTTCGGATATTACCAAGGAGGAAAAAATAAATGGCCAGAAAAATGAAGACCATGGACGGTAACAACGCCGCCGCATACGTGTCGTACGCGTTTACCGAGGTTGCGGGTATTTACCCCATCACACCGTCCAGCCCTATGGCAGACTATGTTGACCAGTGGGCAGCAAAGGGTCAGAAGAACATCTTCGGTACAACCGTAAAGGTTGCCGAAATGCAGTCCGAGGCAGGAGCTTCGGGTACGGTACACGGTTCTCTTGCGGCCGGTGCTCTTACCACGACCTACACCGCATCTCAGGGACTTCTTCTTATGATTCCCAATATGTATAAGATTGCAGGCGAGCTGCTTCCCTGCGTATTCCACGTTTCCGCACGCTGCGTAGCTTCGCACGCGCTCAACATCTTCGGCGATCACTCGGATGTTTACGCATGCCGTCAGACCGGTTTTGCCATGCTTGCCGAGACTAACCCGCAGGAGGTTATGGATCTCGGTCCCGTCGCTCACCTTGCGGCTATCGAGGGCAGAGTTCCGTTCATCAACTTCTTCGACGGCTTCAGAACCTCTCATGAGATTCAGAAAATACAGCTTTGGGATTATGAAGATCTCAAGGAGATGTGCAACATGGACGCCGTTGAGGCATTCAGAAAGCACGCTCTCAACCCCGAGCATCCCGCCATGCGCGGTTCTCACGAGAACGGAGACATTTTCTTCCAGCATCGTGAGGCATGCAACAAGTACTATGACGCGCTTCCCGCAGTCGTAGAGAAGTACATGGATAAGGTTAACGCTAAGCTCGGCACAAATTACAAGCTCTTTAATTACTACGGCGCTCCCGACGCTGACAGAGTTATAGTAGCCATGGGCTCTATCTGCGACGTTGCAGAGGAAGTTATTGATTATCTCACCGCTAAGGGCGAGAAGGTCGGACTTGTCAAGGTTCGTCTTTACAGACCGTTCTCGGCAGAGAAGCTTCTTGAAGCTATTCCCGAGACCGCTAAGAAGATTGCCGTTCTTGACAGAACGAAGGAGCCAGGTTCTCTCGGCGAGCCTCTTTACATGGATGTCGTTACCGCTCTTGCGACTCACGGCAGACAGGCTGAGGTTATCGGAGGCAGATACGGTCTCGGTTCAAAGGACACTCCTCCCGCAAGCGTATTCGCCGTTTACGACGAGCTTAAAAAGGACGAGCCCAAAAAGCAGTTCACTATCGGAATCAACGACGACGTTACATTCCTTTCTCTTGAGGAGAAGGAAGCTCCCAACACCGCGGCAGAGGGTACCATCGAGTGCAAGTTCTGGGGTCTCGGCGGCGACGGAACCGTCGGTGCGAACAAGGACTCTATCAAGATCATCGGCGATCATACCGACAAGTTCGTTCAGGCATATTTCCAGTACGACTCGAAGAAGACCGGCGGTATCACTATTTCCCATCTTCGTTTCGGCGACAAGCCCATCAAGAGCCCGTACTATATCAATAAAGCGGATTTCGTAGCATGCCATAACCCCTCTTACATTGAAAAGGGATTCAGGATCGTCAACGACGTTAAGCCCGGCGGTAAGTTCCTTATCAACTGCCAGTGGAACGAGGCTGAGCTTGCCGATAAATTAAGCGGCGAAGCAAAACGCTACATTGCAAAGAATAATATTAAGCTTTACACCGTTAACGCTATCGACCTTGCTAAGGAAATCGGTCTGGGCAAGAGAACGAATACCATTCTTCAGGCTTCGTTCTTCGCTCTTGCAGAGGTTCTTCCCAAGGATGACGCTATCGCTTATATGAAGAAAGCGGCAGAGAAGTTCCTTAAGAAGGGTCAGGAAATCGTTGACATGAACTGGAAGGCAATCGACGCAGGCTTCGGCGCATTCAAGGAGATTGCCGTACCCGCAGACTGGGCAAACGCAGAGGACAAGCCCGAGGCTCCCGTTACAGAGGGTGCTCCCGCTCTTGTCAAGATGGTTAACGACATCATGATTCCCGTAGGCAAGATGAACGGCGATTCGCTTCCCGTTTCCGCATTCGAAGAACATGTCGACGGTACGTTCGAGCAGGGCGCGTCGGCTTATGAGAAGCGCGGAGTTGCGGTTATGGTTCCCGAATGGAACGAGGCTACATGCGCTAAGTGCAACAAGTGCGCGTTCGTATGTCCCCACGCTACTATCCGTCCGTTCGCTCTCTCCGCAGAAGAAGCAGAGAAAGCTCCCGCAAACACCAGATTTGCTCCCAAGCCGGTTGTTAAGACCGATTATAAATACACGCTCGCAGTTTCGCCCATGGATTGTATGGGATGCGGAGTCTGCGTAGGCGTATGCCCGACAAACTCCATCAAGATGGTTTCCAGAGAGAGCCAGGAGGATCAGCAGGCTGTATTCGATTACTGTGTTGCAAATGTTACCGAGAAGCCCGAGACTACGGCTAACATGAACGTTATCGCAAGCCAGTACAAACAGCCCATGCTCGAGTTCTCAGGTTCCTGCGCAGGATGCGCCGAGACCTCTTACGCTCGTCTTATTACTCAGCTGTTCGGCGACAGAATGTATATTTCAAACGCTACCGGATGTTCCTCGATTTGGGGCGGCCCCGCAGCAACTTCGCCCTACACCGTTAACAAAGAGGGTCACGGTCCCGCTTGGGCTAACTCGCTCTTTGAGGACAACGCCGAGCACGGCTACGGTATGTTCCTCGGTCAGCAGGCTATCAGAAACCGTCTTATCGAGAAGGTTCAGGGTATCGACTCGGCAGAGTGCGCTCCCGCAGAGCTTAAAGCCGCCGCGGCTAAATACCTTGAGACCGTTAATGACGGCGAGGCAAACGCAGAAGCGACAAAGGCTCTCGTTGCAGAGCTTGAAAAGCATACAGACTGCGAGACATGCAGCGAGATTCTCGCTCATAAGGAATACCTTGCAAAGAAGTCCGTATGGATCTTCGGCGGCGACGGATGGGCTTACGATATCGGATTCGGCGGCGTAGATCACGTTCTCGCTCAGAACCAGGATGTCAATATCATGGTATTTGATACCGAGGTTTACTCCAACACCGGCGGACAGGCTTCCAAGGCTTCACAGGTAGGTCAGGTTGCACAGTTCGCTGCCGCAGGTAAGGCTGTCGCCAAGAAGAGCCTTGCAGAGATTGCAATGTCCTACGGTTACGTATATGTTGCACAGATCGCTATGGGCGCAGACCAGAATCAGACGCTCAAGGCAATTCGCGAGGCTGAAGCATATCACGGTCCTTCGCTTATCATCGGCTACGCTCCCTGCGAGATGCATTCTATTAAGGGCGGTATGGTTAACTGCCAGGCTGAGATGAAGAAAGCCGTTGACTGCGGTTACTGGAATATGTTCAGATACAATCCCGCTCTTAAGGCAGAGGGCAAGAATCCGTTCACCGTTGACAGCAAGGTTCCCGCAACAGAGGGTTACCGTGCGTTCCTGATGAACGAGGCTCGTTACTCCGCTCTTACGAGAAGCTTCCCCGCACGTGCGGAAGAGCTCTTCTCCGAGTCGGAGGAGCTTGCTAAGGAGAGATACGCTCACCTTATGAAGCTCGTTAAGCTTTACAGCACCGAAGAATAATTCTTTTTCCTTGGTATAAATAAAACGCCCCTTGCCGGCTTAACGGCAGGGGGCGTTTGCTGTATTTAAAATGTGTCTGAATAGGCAATGAAAATGTGTCTGAATGAAAATCAGAAATATGACTGAATGAAAACTGAAAATATGACTGAATAAAAATTGAAAATGTGACTGAATAAAAATTGAAAATGTGACTGAATGGACGGATTACGGAGTTGATTCTTTTATGTATACGATATATATCTTCCACATAAAATGATAAAATATGCTTTAATACTTGATGTTGTATATATTATTTCTGTATTAGAAAAGGAATTAACATACATTGAATCAAGAGTAGAAAAACTTAATTAATAAATATGCCGATCATCTTTTAAGACTTATTTCCTCAGTCTCAAAATATTCGCACGAAAATGAAATAAACAGATTGTTTGATGAATATGTATATCTGTAATGTCCTAATTCGTATGTTTTATAGCATTCCTTAAAGTAATTCGCCGTGTCTGTCACGCAGATTTCCTTTAATACGGATTCGGTTTCGTCGTCGGAGGCGAGCGCGAAAACATTGCTTATAGTACGGCACAGCTGCAAATATTCGTTATATCCGCCGTCCTTGCTAAGCGTTTTATACGAGGCTGTCGCGGTTACTCCCGTAACAAGTCCGTCGTCGGTTGTCAGCGACAGAATCACGTCGTCCTTGTCTTTCAACGAGAGAAAGACGTGATACGCGTCGTTATAAAAAATGAGGTCGAGAAAGCTGTATTTATACCTCTCGTCCGCTTCTCCGAGCGCGTTTGAAAGCTCCTGCCAGTCAAGCTCGCGTGTTGAAGTACACGACGAAAACGCAGACAGGCAAATTAACAGAACAAGAAACAGAGAAATAAATTTTTTCATAAAATCACCCGTAACAGTATATGACCGTTACGGGTTTGTTTATGCGTTCTTTGTAAGTATCGCGGCGACTACGGTTATATCGTCGTGTTTTTTTGAGTCGTCAAAAGCGAGTGCGGATTTTGCAAGCTGTTTTGAAGCAATTTCGCCGTCTGTCGTTTCGTCGCTCATCAGAATCTCTCTGAACCGCTCCTTTGTGTTCTCGCTCACGCCGTCGGACATCATGACTATTTTATCGCCGTCGCCTATCGTTACCGCGCTTTTTTCAAACGTTATGTTGCGTAGAATTCCTATCGGCATGGACGGCTTTTCGATTTTAATTAATTTCTTCTTTTTGGCCGCATAAGAAAACGACGCGCCCGCTTTGTAAAATACGCACCTGCCCGTATATAAATCGACACAGCAGATGTCGAGCGTTGAAATTGATTCCTCCCTCGAGCGTATCATCATTGACGAATTGACTATATTTAAAACGCTGTCGGAGTCAAAGCCCGAGCGCATGAGCGCGGACGTTATCGCGCCCGTCATGACGGAATCGACTGCCGCGCGCTTGCCCGTTCCCATGCCGTCGGAGATTATTATAATGAAATTGCCCTTGCCGTCTAAAAAACAGTCGTACGTATCTCCGCACAGGCACTCGCCGTCGGAAACGAACTGATAGCCGCCGTAGTTTACGGAGTATACGGTTTTTTCGCATATATTAACGCATGTAACCGAGTCGGAAATCTCCGAAACCACGGGTTCCTCCATTGAAATGCCGAGAATTGATGAAATTTTTTTTCCGATTAATTTAAACGAGTCAAAATCCTTCGGCAGTGCAAGGTACAGTTCGCAGAACAATCTGCCGTTTGAAATAAACACGCCCGAGCTTATCACGTTGAGGTTCATATCGTTTGATAAAACGTCGTTGAGCAGGCTTGAACGTTCGGGGTCGAACTGTTCGCTTCTTTCGATTTTTTGCGCCATGTCTGAAAAGAAATCGGATATCGTCGAGAATTGATCGGCGACGATACTGCCCGTCATTGCAAGGGATGAAAGGGAGGAAAATTCACCGCAGAATTTACTGTACAAAGCGTTTATTTTTGAATACAGAGCGTGAAAATTTACGCATATCCCTGAGTTTTTTGATATCTCCTCTTCTGTAAGTCCCGACTTTACGCCCGACGCCGTATCTTTTATGATTTTTCTTACCGTATCTTTATTTTCACCCCAGCAGTTCGAATATCTTTCACACGAAATGCAGACTCCCGTTTTAATCTCCTCGGCGTAATTTCTGACTCCCGGTTCGTTTCGTCTTTCGAATATTTTAAGCACGCTTCTGACGCAGGAGGAGACGTTTTCCATTGCGTTCGAAGCGGAGGTAAGCCTCATTTTCAGAGCCGATCTCTGACTTAACATATATTCGCCCGAGTCCGCGACCGAAAAGCAGGTTTCAACCTTCTGCGCGAGGAATTGGGGCATAAGCATGAACAGCACTCCGCCTATCGTTATGTCGTAAATTACGTTTAACGCCTGCGTCCACGGAGCGAGCGGGAGAGCCATTATTCCGACCGTGAGAATAAATATAACCGTTGTGACGAATCTGTTTTTTCGTCCGAATATTCCTGCGAGGAGTCCGCCCAGGGCAAAACCTCCTGAGAGAAACGACATTGAATCCGCAAGCGACAGCGTAACTCCCGCACAGATTCCAGCAAGCGAACCTCCGCGTTCGGCGGCGTATGACGCGGCGCATAATACGATGAACGATGAGATTATTCCGGCGGGGGAGACAGTGAAAATTTTAATCGGGTTAAGCGAGATTATCATTTCGCTCATAATGATAAGTACGGACGCGGTTTCGATCGGAGTCAGACGTGAAAAACAGCGTTTTTCTTTATTGATATTCAGAGCGATAAACGTAAAATATGCGCTTGCCCCTCCCGCCGCCGATTCGGCAAGATAGAGCAGAATATCCGAAAACTTTATGCCGGAGGCTATCGAAATAACCGTACCCGTTGAAAAAATCGCGATTGCCGCCGAAATCGGCACGTAAAACTTCGCTCGTTTTCTTGTAAGTATGCTTTTACCCGCAATTGCGCCGACTGTCGCTATTACACACGCTGCAATATATCTCAGCGTCATCACGTCGCGTGAAAAATTTATAACATATCCGAGACATGCTCCGATTGCCGCCGCCGGCACGAACTGAACAGGCACCGCGGGTATAAACGAAACCGCGAACGGAGACAGAGTCGTAAAAATCCGTCCCGACGCCGTAAGCGCTCCCAAAAGAAAATATAACGTGTATTTAAAAAGACCCGTTGCCGCAGCCGATTTAAAATCCGAATTTATTTTTTTTGTGTTAATCCTTATTTTTTCCAAATTCCTCACCGCTTTTTTATTTATGTTTCAATTATAATTAAAGACATGGCAAAAATATGTCAATTTGTGTGCCGATAATAAAAAAATACTGAATATATCAATAAAAAATTTCGTTCCGCTATTGAAAAATAAGGCGGTTATTGTTAAAATATATAGATATCAATAATATAAAGCGAGTTTTGATTTTATTATGATAAATGAAGAAAACGAAGGTCGTTTCAGCGACGTTATAATAGGAAAAAATGCGGTTAAGGAAGCCCTTAAATCGGGCAGACCCGCCGACAGACTCATAATCGAGAGAGGGGAGCATAAAAATTCGCTCGCGCCTATCGTCTCGATGTGTAAGGATATGGGTATTCCCGTAAAGGAAGCCGACGGGAAAAAGCTTGATTTTTTAAGCGGACACGGCAATCATCAGGGTGTTATTCTTATCGCTGCGGCGCACGAATACGCGTCGATCGATGATATTTTCGCCCTCGCCGAGGAAAGAAACGAAAAACCGTTTATAATAATATGCGACAGACTCGAGGATCCGCATAACCTCGGCGCGGTCATCAGAAGCGCGGAGGCTGCCGGCGCACACGGAGTTATTGTTCCGAACAGACGAAGCGTCGGACTCAACGGAACTGTCGGCAAGGCAAGTGCGGGCGCGCTCGAATACGTACCCGTCGTAAGGGTCGCGAATATAAACTCTGCTGTCGCGGAGATTAAAAAACGCGGAGTCTGGGTTTACGCCGCCGATATGGACGGGGAGCCTTATTATAAAACGGACATGAGCGGATCGGTCGCAATTATAGTCGGAAACGAGGGAGGCGGAGTCAGCCGTCTTGTCAGGGAGAATTCCGACGCGGTCGTAAGTATTCCGATGCACGGCAAAATAAATTCTCTCAACGCTTCCGTAGCGGCGGGAATACTGATGTTTGAGATTGCAAAGACAAGAAATATTACCGATAGGTGAGTTTAAGTGAACGATAACAGCAAAAAAACTTCCGGCGATACCGTCGACGAGTTTCTCTCGCGTTACCGCAGAATCGTTAAGCACACGGAGACCGTACGAACGTTCAGAACGAGCGATTCCGTAGACTCTGCGGACGGCGAAAGATCTCAAAGCGGAAAAAGCGTCCGCGCGTCCGACAGAACTATGGAGATCGACCCGCGCGCGACGTTCAATCCCGTTACTCAAAGACAGATAATAACGAAAAAAGCTTCCTCTGCTCCTGACGGAAATACGGATTATGACAAAAAAGAATACACGGACAGATTTGTCACGGAACCCGAGCTCAAAGCTTCCGATATAAAAACAGCGAGAACCATGGAATTCGACCCCTCGGCACAGAAGAAAAAGGAGTCGGATCCGGATACGGTGGAGGGTCAGCAGACGTTCGCTTCATTCTTCGGTGAATCCGCCGATAAGGAAATTAAACGGAGCATAAAAATCACCTCCGAGCCCGAAGAGGCAGAACCGGAATCCGACGGCGAATTCGATTTCGAAGCGGGCGACGATATTGCGTCGTTATATAAAACGCTCAACGTCGGCGAGGCTATGGCATTCGGAAAGAGCGAAAAATTAAGAGCCATTGCGAGAACTGCGGGGGACGACAGAGAGGTAAAGCTTGAAAATCAGCTTACTTTCCCCGGATTCGAGAGTGAAAAAAGAGAGTATGTCGACGAGGAAAAGCTTGAAAAGGACGTCAGAAAAAACAGAATAAAAAAAGTCAGAGACTTTATGCTCAAAGGCGGAGTCGAAAAACAGAAAGACGAGGTAAACGGCGATATTGCCGAAAACGTTATAATAACGAACGTTACCGAGGACGAAATCGAAAAACGCGAAAGAACCGCCTCGTTTAAAAAGTTCCAGAGCGAATTGTCGAGATTCGTTAAAACTCACGACAATGAGGGAATAGACCCCGGAATCGAGTATTCGTCCGAACACGACGTTAAGAATATAAACGCATATATCCGTTCGGGAAAAAGAAAGTCGGGTATTCTCGTTTTGCTGAGCGGAATATTCGGTATTGCGCTTCTTATAATGTCGCTTGTTTCGGTCTCCTCGCCCGATACGTTTATGGGCGGAAATACGAAGCTGTACGCGGCGATAAACTTTTTTCCGCTTGTGATTGTCGGACTTTTGTGCTGTATAGATCTGCGAAAATGCTTCTCGGCTTTAAAACAGAAGCGTTTTGCCTCGGACATAAGTATTTACTTTATGTTCCTGTTTTCGGCAGTGCAGTGCGCGCTTATATGGTTTTACCCGGATACTCTCAATTCCGCGGTGCCGATGCTCGCCCCCGCGGCGATACTTTCGGCTCTTCCGCTTTACGGCGGACGGTACGTAACGTATAACAATATACAACTGTGTTTTAACCGGTATTCCGGTAAGGACGTTTTAAATATTTTAAGGCCGTTCGGCGACGGCGGGCTTGCGAAAGAGATGATCGCGGGCTTGCAGACTCCGGGCGGAAACGACGTAAAATACACGGCGAAAGCAAAGTCGGTTTCGGGATTTATGCGCTGCGCCGTAAACGCGGTGCCTCCCGACCCGTATGCAGATGCAGTTTCGTTCTCGTCGCTGTGCGTTTCGGTTCTTGTCGGCGCGATATCGGGAATAATCAGGAAAAGCGCGGTTACGGGATTTACTTCGGCCGCCGCAATACTTATACTTTCCGTTCCCGTAACATATATTTTTATAACGGTTCTCCCTTTGTTCAGAGAGAATTTAAAGCTTTACGAAAAGAAAGCATCCGTTCCGTCGTATTCCGTTGCCGGGAATATTTCAAAATCAACGGCGGTCATCTTTTCTTCTTCCAATATTATCGAGCAGTCTGCGTGCAGTATTCACGGAGTCAAAACGTTCGGCTCCGCGGATGCGGAAATGTCCGTTTTATATGCGGCGGCTCTTGTTATGAAAGCGCATACGCCTCTTGAAAAGATTTTTTCAAAGGCTGTAAATATTGAAGATATCGAAAACCTCAATACGGAGGATATCGTTTACGAAGAAAAGCTCGGTCTGTCGTCGTGGATTGACAACAACAGAGTCCTGTTCGGCAGCGAGGATCTTATGAGACATCACAATATTCCGCTTCCGTCGGGCGATATCGGTATTTATAAAGAGGGAAGCAGAAAGATAATTTTTCTTGCGGTCAATGATTCTCTCAAAGCGATGTTCGTCGTAAGCTATCATATAAAAAGGAGCGTTTCTCAGTTTTTAAGAGAGCTTACGAAACGAGGAATGGCGATACTTGTAGATACAATGGATCAGAATATTACGGAGGAATTTCTTGAAAAGAAATGTAAGCTTCCTCAGAATTCCGTCAGAGTTATCGGTGTCAGAATCGGAGAGTATTACCGTCAGACCGCTTCGGTAACGGAGCCTGTCGTTCCTGTCGGAGGACTCCATTCGGGTACCATGGCATCCGAATCGAGTCTTATAGAGTCGTCGTTTCGTCTTGCCTCACGGCGCAGGGTCGCTTCTTCGGGAGTGTACACATGCGCGGTGATAGGAACCGCTCTCGTTACTGTTCTTGCATTTTGTTCGGGGCTTACATTGGTCGGCAGCTGGCAGATAGTTTTGTTCAGACTGTTTTGGCTTGCGTTCGGGCTTATCACCCCGGCGTTTATAAAAAAATAATAAGAGAGGTATTTTAAAGTGGATATATTCGGTGATCTTTTTAACGGCGCGGTTTCATGGGGCAGTATTGCCGTCAGGGTTGTTGTTGCCGCCGTAGTAGGTATCATGGTCGGAATAGAGCGCGAGCTGTCGAATCATCCCGCAGGCATGAAAACGCATTCGCTCGTTTGTCTCGGCGCCGCTATAACGTCGATAATTTCGCAGGAGATGGGCTTTGATATAAGCATGTCCGACGCGGCTGTTGCTGTCGGCGCAAAGGTAGATATTTCCCGAATTGCATCGGGCGTTGTTTCGGGTATCGGCTTTATCGGTGCGGGCGCGATTATTAAGTCAAAGGACGGAAGCGTAGTTACCGGTATTACTACCGCAGCCACGGTTTGGATAAGCGGATGCATGGGACTGGCTATCGGTATGGGATATTACAGAGTTACGCTTATTGCATTCGTTATGGTTATGATTTCGACTCTTTTCTTAAAACAGTTTGAGGAGAGATTTATTAAAAACCGCGGAACCCGTCGTCTTGTTATAGTTCTCGGCAATAAGTCTGCGACACTGCCTCTTATCGAGGAGTATTTTGACAGAAAACAGATAGTCGTAACGTCTTTCGACTGCATCGGTTCGGACGAAGAGGATAAACGCTATTATTTCTGCAAATACTTTTTAAGAATTCCGAAGTCGGTACCGTTTATGACAGTCGTAAGGGACCTCGCGAAGCTTGAGGACGTGTGCGACATTTATGAGAGTAATGCTCCCGTTGAGTCAAAACATGTAGAGAAAAAGTAACATTTATTTGTCGATTGTCGTTAATAATGCATAAAAATGTGTTGACGAAAGCTTGACTAACTGATATAATGTACGAAGCGACTCAATTAGAAGGAGTGTCACTCGAATGGCTGATAAAGCAAAAAAGGTTAAACTTAATTACGGAAAAACAGCCCTGATAGGTTTCGGATTCATGGCGGTTCAGATTGCGTGGATTATCTACAACGCTTACGTTCCGCTTATTCTCAAGGAGAACAGCACTATCGCGAATCTTTCATGGGCAAGCACCGCTGTCGGTATTATAATGGTTATCGACAACGTATTCGGCGTTGTATTCCAGCCCCTGTTCGGTAAAATATCCGACAGAACGCACACGCGCTTCGGCAAACGTACGCCGTTTTTAATGATAGGCATACCGGTATGTGCGCTGTTATTTATCTTTATTCCGCGTATACAGCTTCTCGGCGTGCTTATGCTCGACATCATCGTGTTTAACTTCATAATGTCAACATGGCGTTCTCCCGTCGTTGCAATGATGCCCGACTTCGTTCCCTCTGAGCTTCGCGGCGAGGGCAACGCGGTTATCAACATCATGGGCGGCGTCGGTGTTGTTCTCGGTACCGTTTCCGGTAAAATAATCACAGGTATCTCCGGAAACAGCGAAACCCAGTTCGTAAGAAATAACGTTTTCCTTTTCGGTGCGATCGTTATGGTCGTATGTCTTCTTGTTGTCGTATTCCTTGTAAGAGAGCCGGACAACAGAATCACTAAAGCCGAATCTCTTAAAATCGCCGCGGATTATAAGAAGGCAAAAGGCGGTAAGGAGAAGAAAGCTTCAATCAAGAGTCTCGGACTTACAAAGGGCGAGAAAAAGAGCCTTATATTCATGCTTATCGCTCTGTTCTTCAACTCGAACGCTACAGATTCTATCAATACTTATTTTACCACATTCGCAAAATACGAGCTCAACTTTAAAGAGTCCGACGCGTCTCTTATAATTACGCTCTTTGCAGCCGCTACCGTTATCGGAGCTATTCCCGCAGGTAAGCTCGGTCAGAAATTCGGACGTAAAAAGACTATTATGTCGGGCTGGATCGGCGTTCTTGTTCTCTTCCTGCTCTATGCGATAACGCAGTGGTTCTGGCTTCTTTATGTCGCCATCGTCGCGGGCGGTATTCTTATTGCATTCGTTACTATCAATACGCTTCCCCTTGTTCTCGAAATCGGCGGTATCGACAGAGTCGGAACGTTTACCGGTTATTACTATACCGCTACGTTCTCCGCTTCCATAGTAGGTCCTGTTCTCGTAGGTACCATGTTCGATATAACAAAGGTATTCTCATCGACCGGCGAAATCAACTACTGGTCTCTGTTCTTCTACTGCCCCGTCTGCTTCGCTCTCGCGCTGTTGTGCATGTCGCAGGTTAAGCACGGCGAGACAAGAACAATCTCCGAGGAAGTGATAAAGGACGCTCAGCAGGACGACTGATATCGGACTTTATCTTTCGGCGCAGACCGAAAATTTCTAAAAAATTTTTTAAACGCTTTCTTTACCCTCTCGCAGTACCTATGTACGGCTTCGGGGATAAAGAAGGCGTTTTCTGCATCCGAAATCTAAAGTCCGGGCAGGTCTCATCGCAGAGAACGGCGGACTTTATCTTTCGGCGCAGAGAAAAAAACAATGATTATTCTAAACGCTTTCTTTACCCTCTCGCAGTAAAGGGAGCGTTTTATTTTATGCGGAAAGCATACAAAAACCGGGACCCGATAAAAAATCAAGTCCCGGTTTTTTTGAATAGTAAACATTATTTTATAGAGGAATACACATTGTATTCACGCGGTAAAGGCAGAGATTTTTAAGTATGATTTTGCCGACTCAAAACCGCCGATTTTATATTGCCGACGCATTGCTATTTATATTATTACCGTAAGTCTCATGCGGGAAGATGATATCTTTCCCTGCAAAAGAATGTTTGTGTTTATGAAATGGAATCTGTGGTAAATCGTTATTCTACGGTCAAATTTATTGTTTAAATACGAATAATTTGATTTATAAATTCGAAACAATCGAATACACTGCCGTCACCGGCAGTGCGGGGAGCATATTTCCGACTCTGAATTTTTTATTGAATACACTGTTGACTCCGACCGCGAAAATCATCACCGAGCCGACGAGAGATATATCGTCGACGAGCGAGGTTGTCACATTCGGTTTGATAAGCTCGGCGAGAAGCGTTATCGAGCCTTGAAATATTCCTATCGGAATAAATGAGAAGAGACAGCCGATTCCCATTGACGACGCCATTACGATTATAATTAAAAAATCAAGAAGCGATTGCGAACAGCGTGGCATGATCTCCGGTCAGTCCGTCCTGAAGCGAGCCGACAATCGCCATTGCCCCGACGCATACGACGAGTGAAGAGCTTACGAATGCGTCGGTGAATCCGCCGTCGTTTTTTGCTATATTAATAAGCTCTCCGGTAAGCGTTCCGAGCGACAGACTTATAATCATCATCAGCGTTCCGTATGATGAAAGTCTGCCGTCCTTGATTATCAGCATTTTTGAAAGAGCGCCCGAGAGTCCGACGAACATTACCGAGAGTCCGAGCACCTTCATTAACGAATCCTGCATTGATTCCTTTATTTTTTTACCGAAAAGCGTTCCGATAAGTCCGCCGGCTATGACCGCACAGACGTTGACAGCCGTTCCGAGCCCTTTAAGAGTGTTAAGAAGCTCCATGCGCTTTACCCTCTTTCTTTTTTTCGGTTAAGGTAAGAATGAATAATGTCGACAGAATCAGCGCGAAGCCTATTAAATCGACAGGGTAAAATTTTGTTTTAAGCCACAGCGCGGAAATGACGGCGGCGGAGAGCGGCTCAACGCTTGCGAACAAGCTTGCTTTTACCGCGCCTATCATCGTAACGCCCGTCAGGTAGAATGTAAACGAGCATACCGTTCCGAGAATTACGATAGCCGAAAACGCCGTAATGCTGCCTTTATCGAGAGTGAATTCGTAATTCCACGGACGGAAAATCAGACTTAATATTACTCCGCCTGTAAGCATTCCCCAGCCTGTGACGACTGCGGGGTTATACTTATTCATAATTCGTTTCGGCTGGATTGAATATACAACGCAGGTGCATGCGGACAGCAGTCCGACGATCAATGCTTTCGGCGAAATCGCAAGCGACGTAAACGAGCCGTGCGTTGCAATCAGGAACGTGCCGGAAAGAGCGAGCACGACGGCGATTATCTCGTTTAAATGAGGTGCTTGCTTTTTTATAATGCATGTTACCGCCATGATCATAACGGGGTTTGTGTACTGTAAAACCGTAGCCGTTCCCGCGTTCGAATACTGAATCGTATAAAAATACGTAAACTGGCACAGCATGAGTCCCACTACGCCGAAAATTATCTGATCGAGCGCGTCTCGTTTGTTTTTGAACACGTCGAATATCCTGCCCTTGTATCTGACCGCACAGATTATGAGCAGGATAACTCCCGCCGTAAAAAGCCTCAAAGGAACGAGTGTCTGCGAGACGAAGCCCTTATTTTCAAAAAGGAACTGTCCGCATGCGCCCGAAAGACCCCAAAACACGCCGCCGATAAGAGTCAGAACGGTGCCGAGTGTGTTTTTGTCTTTTAATAACTTATTCATGCCTATCTCTCCCATAATATAAAATTGTATATTTATAAATTGTATAAGTCAACGGCAATATTGTACAACAGTGTTTACATTCGATAAAAAAAATAGTACAATAAAACACGGTGAGTCTATGCAAAAGATAAATTATCAGAAAATGCTCGACGACGTTATCGAAAAAAATAAAAAAGACGGCATAAAGCCGACGCTTCTTCTGCACGCGTGCTGCGCGCCGTGCTCGAGTTACGTTCTTGAATATTTAAATCAATTTTTCGACATCACAATGTTTTTTTATAATCCGAATATCTCCCCGAGGGAGGAATTCGACTTCAGATTGTCTGAGCTTAAACGGCTTATAACCGAGATGAATTTGAATATAAAAGTAATCGACGGAGAATATGACAGCGATTTGTTTTATAAAAATTCGAAGGGTCACGAGTCTGAACCCGAGGGAGGCGGGCGTTGTTTTAAGTGCTATGAAATGCGTCTTGAAAAAACGGCTTTGCTTGCAAAAGACGGCGGATTCGATTATTTTACGACCACATTGTCTATAAGTCCGTACAAAAACGCCGAAAAGCTTAACGAAATCGGCGGACGGCTTTCAGAAGAATACGGCGTAAAATATCTTTATTCCGATTTTAAAAAGAAGAACGGATATAAACGCTCGGTTGAATTGTCAAAAATATATTCGCTTTACAGACAGGATTACTGCGGCTGCGTTTTCTCAAAGGAAATAACGAGAAAGCTGCGGGCGGAAAAGTAATATATTAAAGTAATTTCAAAATCGAAAGGAAAATAAAAAATGAGAGTTATGAGCTTTAACGTCCTCTGCGGAGGAAAGGGAAAAAACTACTGGACGACGAGAAAGGATATGGTTGTTTCGGTTATAAAAAAATACAACCCCGATACGTTCGGACTTCAGGAGGCTCACAGCCGTTGGATGAATGTGCTGTGCGCAGGACTTCCCGAGTATGATTATGTCGGCGTCGGCAGAGACAACGGAAAACGTCTCGGCGAGTTTTCCCCCGTGTTTTATAAAAAGGACAAATTCGAGGTCGTTTCATCGGGTAATTTCTGGCTCAGCGAAACGCCCGAAATCGCTGGCTCAAAGGGCTGGGACGCCGCATGCGTGAGAATATGCTCATACGCCGTGTTAAGAGATAAAAAGACGAAAAAAGAGTTCGCGCATTTTAACACGCACTTAGACCATATAGGTCAGACCGCTATGAGCGAAGGCGCAAAGCTTATAGCGAAGAGGGCGGGAGAGGTTACGTCCGTCCCGGTTATCGTCACGGGAGACTTTAACGTCATGCCCGGCAGCGAGCCGTATAAGCAGATGATTAACGCGGGCTTTTCCGATACGAGAGACTGCGCGAAAATGACCGACGGCTGCTATACGTTTCACGCGTTCGATATTCCTATAAGAGACGGCGAATGCGCGAGAGAAATTATTGATTTTATTTTTGAAAGAGGCGTTAAGAGCGTAAATGAATTCAGAGTTATAACCGATAAATTCGGCGACAGATATCCGTCGGATCACTACCCGGTTATTGCCGATATTGAATTATAAGGACGTTAATAATGTTTAAGGGAAGCGAATATTTCTATTATCTGATGTACGCCGTCGGATTTTTCACGACGCTGTTTATCAATTTAAAAACGCATGACAGGTATTCTCTGACGAAGAAAAAAGCCGTCGTTTACACTGTGTGCATGTTCCTGTGCGGAATCGTCGGCGCTCTTTTGATGTCGGATATTTACAACGCCTGCTGCAAGAGCATCGGCGTGAATGAAAACAGTACGGTTTCGATTTTCGGGGCTGTTGTTTTCGCTCCGATCTTCATGACGGTTTTCTTCCTTATAGAAAAGAGCGATGTTTTAAGAAATCTTGACATGCTGACGCCCGGCATTTTTATAACGCTTACGTGTGCTAAATTCGGATGCTTTCTCGACGGGTGCTGTATGGGCGTGCCGTATGAAAACGGAATTTATAATCCGATTGTAAATACGCGCGTTTTCCCGGTTCAGATATGCGAAGTTCTAAGCATGATAATAATGCTTGTCCTTACTCAAACGTATATAAAAAAGGGAAAGAATGTCCCTGCGGGGTTTAATTATCCGCTGACGACCGCCGTTTACTGCGTTATCAGATTTTTGTGGGAATTTATGCGTTATTACGATGAATCAATGCGTCACGGATTTTTCGGCGTTACGTTCTGGCAGGGATGGTGCATTATAATGTTCGTACTGTCTGCGGTTATGATGACGGTGCTTAAAATCCGTTCGGGAAAAAACCGCGTAATTGAAAATTGACAAAATTCTTATTTTGCCTTGACTTTATTTTGTCTGTTTGTTATCATTACATAGCATGTTAAAAAATGAAAGGTATGGTTACATGAAAAACTTATCTGCACGTAAGAGCCGTAGATTTTTCTGCGTTCTCGTAATGTGCATCCTTACGTTCATTGTCGGTATTATTACGTGTGCGGCGGCTCCCGCAGAGGATGCGACCGCTTCCGCACAGCCCGACGGTGCAGTTACGGATGAGGCTGTCGCCTTGTCAGCGGATTTGCCCGTCTCGACGTTTACCGTAGAGGGTAAAGAGTATTATATCGACGGTGAAAAGCCCGACGGTCTCGGCGAGGACGTTCTCGGAGCTCTCGATTATGCCGAAAATTACGCGGATAATCTCGGCTCCGACCCCGATTTCCACGAGCATATCGACACCGCAATAAAGACCGTACGTAATGACGTTAAGGCGTATGCTACGTTTTGGGCGCTTATTCCCCCGATTATCGCAATCGTCCTCGCGCTTATAACGAAAGAGGTTTATTCCTCGCTCGTTATCGGTATTATCGCCGGCGGTATCATTTACTCGGGCGGAAATTTCGAGACTACAATGTCTCACGTTCTTATCGACGGATTCGTTTCGAATATAGCCGATTCATATAATATGGGTATTCTGCTCTTCCTTATCATTCTCGGTGCGATGGTTGCAATGATGAATAAGGCGGGCGGCTCGGCGGCGTTCGGCAGATGGACGTTTAAGCATATTAAGTCAAGAACCGGCGCACAGCTTATGACTATACTTCTCGGCGTTCTTATATTCATAGACGACTATTTCAACTGTCTTACCGTAGGTTCCGTTATGCGGCCCGTTACGGATAAGCACAATATATCAAGAGCAAAGCTCTCTTACCTTATCGACGCTACGGCGGCTCCCGTCTGCATTATCGCTCCCATTTCGTCATGGGCGGCTGCAGTTGCGGGATTTGCAAACGCCGCGGGCGCAGAGAGCGGAATTAAACTTTTCATCGAGGCTATTCCGTATAACTTCTACGCGCTTCTCACTATCGTAATGATGTTATTCCTCGCTCTTACCGGTATTGACTACGGCCCGATGAAGATTCACGAGGACAATGCAAAGAACGGTGATTTGTTTACCTCGGGTATGCACGAAGCCGTTGACGATATGAAGGTTAACGAAAAGGGCAGAGTGTGCGACCTCGTAGTGCCGATTCTCGTTCTTATTGTTACATGCGTTATCGGAATGATTTACTCGGGCGGATTTTTCACCGCAGGCGAGGACGGATATCATGATTTCGTAACGGCGTTTTCAAATTCCGACGCGTCCGTAGGTCTTGTTTACGGTTCGTCGATTGCTCTCATTTTCACAATAATATTCTTCCTTATCAGAAGAGTTATCAATTTCAAAGAGATTATGGCTTCCGTTCCCGAGGGATTCAAGGCTATGGTTCCCGCTATAATGATTCTCGCATGTGCGTGGACTCTTAAAGCAATGACCGACAGCCTCGGCGCGAAGATATTCATTTCACGTCTCGTTGAAAGCTCGGCGGGCAGACTCGATTTCATTCTCCCGGCTATTATATTCGCGATTGCCGTAGGACTTTCGTTCGCAACCGGTACGTCGTGGGGTACGTTCGGCATACTTATCCCGATCGTATTGAGCGTATTCAACGCAGGCGACCCGATGATGATTATCGCCATCAGCGCGTGCATGGCGGGCGCGGTATGCGGTGACCACTGCTCACCTATTTCGGATACCACGATAATGGCTTCCGCGGGCGCACAGTGCGACCATATCAACCACGTTTCGACCCAGCTTCCGTATGCTCTGACCGTCGCGGCGGTATCGTTCGTTTCGTACATTATCGCAGGACTCGTAAAGAGCGCATGGATTGCGCTTCCCGTTGCGATTGTACTTATGATTGCAACGCTGTTCGTTATCAGAGCCGTTGACTCTAAGAAGAACGGCAAACCTCAGACGAAAAAGGCGAAGTAATTAAAACAAGTAAAATACTATATGTCGTCCCGAAGCGTTATGTTTCGGGGCGTTCGGTTTAATTTTGTATCTTCTTTTTGAAAAAAAGTGTTGCATTTATAAAAGAAATATTATATAATATTCATCGAACATTTGTGCTGAAAATTTTTGGTTCCGAAAGGATGTTTTTTAAATGGCCGATAAGGAAAAGGCTTTGGAAACGGCTTTACAGCAGATTGAGAAAAAATACGGCAAGGGTGCGATTATGCGTCTCGGCTCGACGGCGAGCCTTAATATAGAATCGATTTCGACGGGTTCTATTTCTCTTGACAACGCTACGGGTATAGGCGGTCTGCCGAAGGGCAGAATAGTTGAGATTTACGGCCCCGAATCCTCGGGTAAAACCACGCTTGCGCTCCATGTTGTCGCACAGGCACAGAAGGCAGGCGGAGAAGCCGCGTTCGTCGACGCGGAGCATGCTCTTGACCCCGTTTATGCTTCTCATCTCGGAGTTGACGTTGACTCTCTGCTCGTTTCGCAGCCTGACAACGGCGAACAGGCTCTCGAAATTACCGAGGCTCTAGCTCGTTCCGGCGCACTTGACGTCGTTGTTGTCGACTCGGTCGCCGCGCTTGTCCCCAAAGCCGAAATTGAGGGCGATATGGGAGACAGCCACGTGGGTCTGCATGCAAGGCTTATGTCGCAGGCGTTGAGAAAACTAACCGGCGCGATTGCAAAATCAAATACAATCGTTATATTCATAAACCAGCTTCGTGAAAAGGTCGGCGTTATGTACGGAAGCCCCGAGGTTACGACCGGCGGACGTGCGCTTAAATTCTACTCTACAATGCGTATGGATGTAAGAAGAGTCGAACAGATTAAAGGACCCGGAAACGAATTTATCGGTTCGAGAACAAGAGTAAAGATAGTTAAAAATAAGGTTGCCCCTCCGTTCAAAGATGCTGAATTCGACATAATGTACGGCTCGGGTATATCAAAAGTCGGCGAGACTGTGGATATCGGCGTTAACCTCGACGTTCTCAAAAAGAGCGGAGCCTGGTTCTACTACGGCGATATGAGACTCGGACAGGGCAGAGAGAACGTAAAAACGTACCTGCAGCAGAACCCGGAGCTTATGGCGGAAATTGAAGAAAAAATCCGCGTTAAGATGAAAGAAAACGCGAATTCGAAAACCGGTTCGGATGATAAAAAAGGGACTCCCGTTTCGGCTAAGCCCGTTATGAAAGCTCCCGCAACGCAGGCTCAGGCTAAAGCCAGACTCGATATTACGGTTGATGACTGATGAAATTAAGGTCTGTTTCAGCAAAAGGCGGTAAACTTAACATATACGCCGACGATATATTTATAATGAACGTAAGTTCCTCCGTCTGGTATTCAAGCGGATACTCGGACGGCGACGAGATTGACGACGACGGTATCGAAGAATTCAAAAGAATGGTCGGCGGACGCCTCGCGTATGCGGGTGCAGTCAGAATACTTACGTTAAGGGCTCATTCCGAAAAGGAATTGAGAGATAAGCTTTCAAAAAAATATCCGCCCGAAAGCTGTGACTTCGCCGTTGAAAGATGCCGGGAACTGGGGTTTGTCGACGACGAGGATTTTGCGGAAAGATATGCCTCGGAGCTTTATGAAAAGAAACATTACGGCGTTGACAGAATTCGAAAAGAACTCATGATAAAAGGCGTGAACAGGGAGCTTATCGACGAAGCGGTAGGCGGACTTGACATTGACGAAATTTCGTGTATCATTGATATAATTGAAAAAAAATATAAGAATTGTCTTTCGGATGAAAAGGGATTAAGACGCGTTTATGCAGGCTGTCAAAGGCTCGGATATTCATATTCTCAAATACGAAAGGCAATAGAGCAGATGATCGGAGAGAATTCAGATGAGTATTAAGGTCGGACTTATATCGCTCGGATGTCCGAAAAACCAGGTTGATTCGGAAATGATGCTTGCAAAGCTTAATGCGGCGGGATACGAAATCGTTGACGACGCATATTCGGCGGACATTGTCGTAATCAACACGTGCGGTTTTATCGAGGACGCAAAAAAAGAGGCGATAGAGAACATTCTCGAAATGGCGGATCTTAAAAAAGACGGCGTTATCAAAAAAATTCTCGTTTGCGGATGCTTGGCGCAGAGATATAAGGACGAGGTTATAAAGGAAATGCCCGAAATCGACGGAATTATGGGCATAGGCAACAACGGCGACATAGTCGAAATGTGTGACCGTGTTATGAAAGACGAGGCGGTTGAGGAGTTTGCCGACAAGGAGTCAATGCCGATAGAGGGTGAGAGAATTCTTTCGACTCCCGCGCACTGGGCGTATCTCAAAATCGCGGACGGATGCTCAAACTGCTGTACATACTGCGCTATTCCGATGATAAGGGGCAGATTCAGAAGCCGTACGGAGGATAGCATTGTTAAAGAAGCAGAGAAATTAGCTTCGGACGGCGTTAAGGAGCTTATCCTTATAGCGCAGGACGTTACGAGGTACGGCGAGGATTTATATAAAGAATTAAGACTTCCGTATCTTCTTAAAAAGCTGTGCAAAATCGACGGAATCGAGTGGATAAGACTTCTGTACTGTTATCCCGACAGGATAACGGACGAGCTTCTCGACGTTATGGCAAGCGAGGACAAGATTCTTAATTATATAGATTTACCATTACAGCATGCGGACGGAAGAATTCTAAAAAGAATGAACAGAACGGGAGACAAGGAGTCGCTTCTTGCTCTTATCGAAAAAATCAGAGACAGGCTTCCGAATGCTATAATTCGTACGACGTTTATAACGGGATTCCCCGGAGAGGGTGAGGACGAGTTCAATACTCTTTCCGAATTCGTGGATGAGGCGCAGTTTGACAGACTCGGATGCTTTGCGTATTCGCCCGAGGAGAACACTCCCGCAGCTGAATTCGATGATCAAGTCGACGACGACGTTAAGCAGAGACGCGGAGAAATTATAATGGAACAGCAGTACGATATTTTTTCGTACAAGCAGAAACAGCTTATCGGTACCGTGCAGAGATGTGTTGTCGACGGTTATGACGCGTACACCGACAGCTATTTCGGCAGAACGTGGATGGATGCACCCGAAATTGATTCCTCCGTTTTCTTTACGAGCCGAAGAGAGCTTGACGAGGGCGATATGGTTGACGTAAGAATATTTGATACTAAGGATTACGACCTCATGGGCGAGGTCGCAGAGTAGGAAGCGGTCTGACGCATCAGACTGCCGTATAAGGAGAGCGAATGAATACACCGAATAAACTCACTGTAATGAGAATGCTGATTACTCCGGTATTTTTGGCGTTATATTTAATAAAAGACATTCCGCACAGCGCACTGTGGGCGCTGATTGTTTTCCTGATTGCGTCAGTAACGGACGCTGTTGACGGACGGCTTGCGAGAAAGTATAATCAAGTCACTGTTTTCGGTAAATTAGCCGATCCCGTTGCGGATAAAATGCTGACTACGGCCGCGCTTCTCGCGTTTATGAACGACGGACTGTGCAGTATATGGACGGTATTTATAATTCTGACGAGAGAATTCGCCGTCACGTCGGCACGTCTTATAGCTTCGTCACAGGGGGTTGTCATTCCCGCTAATATATGGGGTAAGATAAAAACCGTTTCGCAGATGGTATTTACTGTTGTAATAATGGCTTTTCTTGTGTTTAAGGATTTCGGTTTTATGCCTGAGAGAGTAAATATCGCTCTGATTTCAAATATCCTGCTCGGCATAACGGCGGTTCTCGCGGTAATCTCGGGTATTATATACCTGATAAAAGCGAAGGACAAAATAGATATTACAATGTAACAAAGAATAATTCACACCGTATACTGTCATGAGGTGATACGGTGTGAATTTTATTTTATCCGCGTTTCTTGCGGGCTTAATGACGTGGCTGATAACCGCGCTCGGAGCGGGGGTTGTTATATTTTATAAAAAATATGCCGGCTCTGCGGTCGGAAAAACGCTCGGATTTTCGGCGGGTGTGATGCTCGCTTCTTCGTTCTGGTCACTGTTGGAACCGAGCGTTAACGATTATTCTTATGCTTTAACTCTTCCGGTTTGGGTCGGAGTTTCGCTGTCGTTTGCGCTCGGAGCGTTTATGATACTTGCCGTTGACCGCGCGGGAAGGATTATTTCGTCGCATGCGAATGTCGGAGAAAACCGCGGACTTTTTTTGATGATACTCGGTATAACGGCGCACAATATCCCGGAGGGGCTTGCGGTGGGAGTTGCGTTCGGAGCCATTGCCGACGGATATTCGCGCGAGGCTTTGATAGGGGCGGTGTCGGTCGCTGTCGGAATCGGAATTCAAAATTTTCCGGAGGGGGCGGCGGTTTCGCTTCCGATGAGGCAGAAGGGCTTTTCGAGGACTAAATCGTTTTTTGCCGCACAGGCGACAGCTCTTGTCGAGCCGATTTTTGCCGTTGCAGGCGCAGTATGTGCATCGAGGGCGGTCAGTCTGCTCCCGTTATCGCTGTCGTTTGCCGCGGGAAATATGATAACGGTCTGTGCTCACGAGGTTATACCGGAATGTAAAACAGAGGGCGGCGGATATTCGCAAACGGTGTGGATCATTATAGGATTTGTAATAATGACGGTGCTTGATCTTGCGTTCGGATAAGAATTCAAATGTAAATTTATTGTTTATTTTCACCCGAAAGATTGAAATGAAGGCACGTATACTGTATAATCAAAATTAATAACATTGAAAAAACGGGTGAGAATATGAATACTATCAGCGTTAACAAAATGTCGCTTGTCGACGAACTGGGCAGAGAGCGCATATTCAACGGTATCAATATGGTACATAAGGGCGGAAAGGACGGCGCGGTTCACAAGGATTATAAACCGGACTGGACGGAGGAAACGTTTGCGTCGTTTAAAAAACTCGGCATAAATATCGTCCGGCTCGGACTTATTTGGGACGCAATCGAGCCTGAGTGCGGAAAATACGACGATGATTATCTCGATATGATGATTTCGTATGCCGAAATGTGTGAAAAATACGGCATATACTACTATCTCGACATGCACCAGGATCTTTATTCGGCTTACTATGCAGACGGTGCTCCCGGCTGGGCGACAATTACGGATTCATATAAGTACAAGGAGCCTAAATTTATTTGGGCGGAGGGTTATTTCTTTTCAAAGGCTGTACACAGAGCGTGCGATAACTTTTGGAACAATACTCCGGTAAACGGCAGGGGACTTCAGGATTACTACTGCGATATGTGGAAGCACGTCGTTGAAAAATTCAAGGACAGACCCGGACTTATCGGATTCGACGTAATGAACGAGCCTTATCCCGGAACCGACGGAGGAAAGGCATTCCGCCAAATCGTAAAGGGCGGAATCGGCACGATATTCTTTTCCGGTAAGGTTAAGCGTATAAAGGCTCTTAAAAATATTATAAAGGGCGACGATAAATTTACCTCCGCGCTTGCCGTTCTTGACGACAGAAGCGTTATGAAGAGCGTTACAAAGCCAGCGGAGAGCACGATAAGACAGTTTGACGTTAAAAAATATTATCCGTTCTTCCAAAAATGCGCGGCAGCTATTCGCGAGGTTACGGATAAGGGTATAATTATTATGGAAAACTGCTATTATTCAAATCTCGGAATTCCGTGTACTACGCCGAGGCTTGTATACAAAAACGGCGGACGCGAGGAGAATTTAATGTTTGCTCCCCACGCATACGACCTGACAGTTGATACTCCGATGACAAATACCGCAAGCAATGCGAGAGTCGACGGCATTTTTGATCAGCACAGGCATACACAGTTAAGACTCGGTGTACCCGTTATCGTAGGAGAGTGGGGCGGAATGGTCGACGGAAGCGAGGAATATCCGCATCTTGAGCATCTGCTCGAAAAGTTCGACGCGAATAAATGGAGTCAGACCTACTGGGCGTATTACTCGGGGCTTATGGACACGAAAATCATGAAGATAATCGCGCGTCCGTATCCGCAGGCTGTCAGCGGAGAAATAAAATCATACGGATTTGACAGGAAAAATAAGATTTTTACGCTTAAATACACGCATTCCGGTTTAAATAAGGGTATGACCGAAATATTCCTGCCCGAAGAACCCGCGAAAATAGAAGCCGACGGCAAGTACGAGGTTAAGACCGATGACAGAGGCGTTATAACGCTTTATGTTGAACCTGTCGACGGGGAGAATACTGTAAAAGTATTTTATTAATGTAAAATAATAAATGCCGAATAACAACGCGGATGGTGTTCCGAGTCGTTATTCGGTTTTTTTTGCTGAATATAAAATAAGCTATTTTTTCATATCATTACTAAATTCAGATAAACGAATATCTCTGTTAAAGAAATGCATCCCCCAACTTATTATGGTGTACCGTATGAGTGTGTGATATTAAAACGAATAAAACAGTATGCCGAGTCCTGCGGAAATTAGAATCAATAAAACAGGGGAGACGGCTTGTTTTTTTATTTTCTTAAAAATAAGAGCGGTTAGGGCGATAAGTGCGAAAATAATAATCGCCTTAAGGTCGGGTGTGATTTTGCAGCCGATCGATGAGAAATTGAAAAGTGCGCTTAAAAGCATTATTATGCCCGCTGATAGAATCATTGCTGCAATACACGGTCTGATTCCGTCAAGAAACGACTGCACCGCTCTGTATTTGAGAAGATTTTTCAGAATCAATGATATTATAAGAATTATTATGAACGACGGGAGAACGACTCCGAATGTCGCAGACAGCGCGCCGAGAATTCCGCCCTGCGAGGAGCCGATAAACGTTGCCATGTTAATGGCGAGAGGTCCCGGGGTGGACTCGGAAACGGCGATAAAATTCATAAGCTGATTTTCCGTCAGCCATCCGTTTGAAATAACCGTATCGCGTATGAGCGAAATCATACCGTAGCCGCCGCCGAACGAGAACGCTCCGATTTTTAGAAATTCGAGGAATAATTTTAAATATATCATTTCTTTGCTCCCCGCTTTTCTGTAAAGGCTTTAACCGCGTAAATTAATACGGCGATGAATCCGCATATAAGAATATAGTACACGCTCGAAAAATTGACGGCAAACAAGGAGCATGCCGTCATTGCCGTCAAAACGGAGACGGATATTATTATATTAAAAGCGTTTCGTTTCAGAGTTTTTAATATTTTGATTCCGGAGGAAATTATGAGGTAAACGACGCACGCCTGAATTCCGCGAAAAGCGTAGGCGACGTATTTTAAACTTAAAAATTTATCGAGAAACAGCGAGATCACGTATATTACGATAAAGCTCGGCAGGCATACGGCGAGGGTAGCAATAACTGAACCGATAACTCCGCCGATCTTGCATCCGACGTAGGTCGCGGAGTTTACCGCCATAGGACCGGGCGTTGACTCGGAGATCGCCGTCATGTCGAGGAATTCGTCCTCCGTTATCCATTTGCGTTTTGTAACGAACTCGTTCTCAATCAGAGGGATCATGGCATAGCCGCCGCCGAATGAGAACGCGCCGATTTTAAGGAAAGAGAGAAACAGCGAGAGATATCTGTTCATGTGAAATCATACTCCGTGATGGATTTGTTTCATTGAAAAAGACCAAGCCATGCGACTTGGTCTTTTAATGGCTGGGGAATAGGGATTCGAACCCCAACAAACAGAGTCAGAGTCTGTCGTGCTACCGTTACACTATTCCCCAACGGAACGATATGTATTATATAACGGAGGATAGATTTTGTCAAGGGGTTTTGATTAAATTTTTTGTTTTTTTGGATTGGATTAATCAATAAGGCATAGATTCATTATTTGTCGGATGCGAATAAAAATATATGTCTTTGATTATGCGTTATTTTCTGAATAACAAAAGTCAAAATGCACATATATACAAGTATATAAATTCACTTGCAGATATAGCGGAAACAGCGATTTTTACGCTTTTTTATTTATAATCGGGTTTTTCGTGGTTGTTTCCGAAATTGTCCGTCTATTTCTGTTATTTGTATTTTCTGACGAGAGCGTTCATTTTCTTTATTTTACGTCTCCAAAGAATATACTGAGAGAGCCAAACAACAATAAAAATTGCAGTGAATATTCCCGCATAGGAGAGAAAACCGATGACGGAGTGCTTCATCCAGTTTGTAACATAAGCAATTGGCAGCATGATAACGCTGATAATCAGAAAGTAGACACCGCTTTGCATTGAAAGGCTCCATGAGTCAATCTCCCAAATCACCGACGCCGACGCAAAGCCGGCTCCCATAATCGCACACAGAACAGTCTGCAGAACTACAGCGTTCAACTCGCTTCCCATTGTAGCTGTAAGCTCAGGAGTAACGGAATAAAAAGAACCGTTTCCTATGAAGGCGGAAATAATCAGAGTAATCACAACTCCAATGGCAATTCCCGTCGGCAATCCGAGTAATCCGCGCATTATAATTTTCTTTTTCATAATTAATCTCCATTCTGCCGACAACGCGCCGGCGCAAATAGTAATTTATGAGTGCCGACCGACGGCGATTTTTATTATATAATTGTTTTGAGTGAAAATATGCACTGTAACGCAAGTGTTATTGAATTACAGAATACATTTTCGCCTAAAACGGGATTTCAAACGGCGATGGAACTTTTTTTGAGCGCAAATAAGTGTTGACCTTAAGTACATACGCTGAAAAATGCTTTGGCAAATATTGAATTGTGCAATATCCTTTTTCACGCTAACCGCCTTATAACCCCAACAACTGTTTGATTTTTGCAACATATCGTCTTGAAGCGTAAGTAACGGTTCCGTTTGAGAGGGAAACACAAATGGTTCCTACAAAGCTCAAGTCAAAGCTGACGACCTTTTTCAGATTAATAATCTCGCCGTTTGAGATTCGTACAAAGGAACGATCCGCAAGCCTCTGTTCTGCCTCGTACAGACGCAGCCGGAGAAGATGAACGCCGTTTTCTGCTTCGGCATAGACCTTGCCGTCTGACGCATAAATACGATAAATTGCGTCCGGCTCAAGCATTGAAACCCGGTCGTCTTTGAAGCCTGCAAGCATCCTGCTTTGTCCGCTCGAAAGCCGTTTTATGATTTCGTTGATTTCCTCGGTCATTTTGTCTGTTACAACGATGACTCTCGGTTCGACGCAGTTCTCGTCGATTTTAATCTCGATCTTCATTATGGTTTCTCCCTTCCGCAGTTATATTATAAAGGTTTTTAAAGATTACTTCCGCTGTTGCGCGATAAACGGAGGTTATTTGAGTATAGACGGTTAATTATAGCAGGTAATAACGCAAAAATGATATACTGGATTGTTTGCGGAAATAAAATAATATTTCTTCTCTATATCCTTCAGCCATACAGATAAACAGATAATCCTGACAGGATTTACAATAAGCATCATTAAGAGCCGCTGTCACAAGATCATGCGAAGGCGTCATTATCTATATGAATTATATATTCGTTCGACTCGGAAAAGCAAGATAAAAAACGGAACCGAAAATAAATGCGGTTCCGTTTTATGAAATATCAAAAAATAATTATTTGGTTCCGAAGATTCTGTCTCCGGCGTCGCCGAGACCGGGGATGATATATCCGTGGTCGTTAAGCTTTTCATCGAGAGCGGCGCAGTAGATATCTACGTCGGGATGAGCCGCCGCAAGAGCGTTAAGTCCCTCGGGAGCTGCGATGGTGCACATGAACTTGATGGTCTTGGGACCTCTCTTTTTAATCTGGGTTATAGCGTCAATAGCCGAACCGCCGGTTGCACACATCGGGTCAACTACGAAAACTTCGCGCTCGCTGATGTCGGCAGGGAGCTTGCAGTAATATTCAACGGGCTGGAGCGTTTCAGGGTCACGGTAAAGTCCGATATGTCCGACTCTGGCGGCGGGGATGATAGTAAGAACGCCGTCAACCATTCCGAGACCCGCTCTGAGAATGGGAACGATGGCGAGTTTCTTACCTGCAAGGTGCTTGGTTACTGTTTTTGCGACGGGAGTCTCAATCTCGACGTCCGTTAAGGGAAGGTCTCTTGTTGCCTCGTATGTCATAAGCATTGCGATTTCGCTTATAAGAGTTCTGAATTCGTAAGTGCTTGTGCCCTTGTCTCTGAGGATCGAAAGCTTATGCTGAATAAGCGGATGATCCAATACTGTAATTTTGCCCATTTAATATTCCTCCAAAAATTTATTAACACATAAAAACGAGGAAATGACAGAACCCGAAAGATCTGCATTTCCCGTAATTTTATTGATTTTCGTTCTCAAGCGCGGTGATGAGGTCAACGCGTCTCTGATGTCTGCCTCCCTCAAATTCCGTGTTGAGAAATACCTCGACAAGCTCGAGTGCCTCGCCCTTGCCGATAACTCTGCTGCCCATGCATAAAACGTTGGCGTCGTTGTGAAGTCTTGTATATTTCGCGCTGAAATAGTCCGAACAGCACGCCGCGCGTATTCCCTTGACCTTATTTGCGGCAATGGAAATGCCGATACCTGTTCCGCAGCAGAGAATACCTCTGTCACACTCTCCGGAAATAATCTTATCGCAGGTAAGCTTTGCCTGAATCGGATAATCGGCGGAATCCGTGTTATAAACTCCGCAGTCAATGTATTCGTAACCCTTATCCTCGAGATACTTTCTTATTTCCTCTTTTAATTCAAAACCCGCGTGGTCGCTGCCGATAGCTATTTTCATGCGTTTTTCTCCTTTTTCTTTTTTAATTCTCTTTCAGCCTGCGAAAGTCTTAAATAAGACGGCGCAAGGGCGAATGAGGAACATGTTTCCCCGGTTTCGTTATAAATATCGTATGCGCGCAGGGCAATACCTGCCGCAGACTGATACTTGATAATTTCGCTCGCTTTTGATACGTTCGGGAGATAATCTTTCAGATATTTATATGAAATATCTGCCCCGTCACCTATAAGTATAATCCTTTTCGAAATTTTTTCAATATCATTTTTAAGTTCTTCGAGAGATATTGCTCTGTCGGGACAAAGTCTCGTCATTTTACCGTCCTCAAAAGAGAACAGCGCGTTATATACCTGCGAGCACCTCGCGTCCATTACGGCGCAGGCGACCGCGTCGGAATCTTTGAGCGGATATGCTATCCCCTCGAGCGTGGAGACGGGAATACAGGGGATGTCGTTTTTAAGGGCAAGTCCCTTAGCCGCCGCAACTCCTATTCGGATTCCCGTAAAGGAACCGGGACCGATCGCCGCGGATATTACGTCGATATCTGCGAGCGTGAGCGAAGTGTATTCAAGAGCCTTTGTAACAAGAGGCATAAGCGTTACCGAGTGGGTAAGTCCGTTATTTAAATATAAATTACATAAAAGCTTGCCGTCTCTTACGATTGCCGCCGAAGCGGAGACAGCAGAGCTTTCAAGCGCGAGAATATTCATTTAATATCCGCCTCCGTCGAAAGTTATTTTCCGCCCGAAGTCGGAATCCGTTTTCTCCATGGTAATATAAATCGTATTTTCGGGCAGGGCTGATTCAATATTTTCGCTCCACTCGATAAAAAGCACGTTTTCATCCGTCATGTAATCGAAAAATCCCGTAGAGTAAAGTGAATCCCAGTCCTCGACCCTGTACATGTCGAAATGATATATATGCGGTTTTCCCCCATAGTCGTTTACTATGGCGAACGTCGGACTCGATACAAGATCGCCGACCCCGAGCGCGGACGCGGCCCCCGAGACGAACGTGGTCTTGCCCATGCCGAGACCGCCTTTAAAAGCGACGACCTCTCCGCCTTTTAATTTCAATGCGAATTTTTCCGCCAGAGCGCGCGTTTCGTCGGGAGAGGACGTAAAAAATTCTCTCATTATCTCAATTAGTCCTTTATAAAAAATTAATACGTCAAATACTTGCAATATACGCGTCTAAATTATATAATTGTTGTATATGTATTATCTGCCGTTTTTGTCGGCGGCCGTCAATTTTCTACGTATAAACAAGGAAAGACTTTTTATGAAACAGATTATAGCATATATTAAAACTTTTATCAAGGAAACTGACATTTTTTTATCGCTTCTTTGTATAAGCGCGTCGGTTTACGGAGTGCTGATGGTTTATTCCGCGACGTATTCGTCCGTAAAAGAGGGCGCGTTTATTTCAAGAGACGCGAAAACCATGATAATGGCGGTCGGCGTAGGAATAGCCGCCGCGCTGATAATTTCGCTGATAGACTATGAAATCTTTCTGCGGCTGTGGCCGTTGGCAGGGGCTGTGTGCATCGGACTTATGATTTTGACATTGTTAATAGGCGTAGGCCCCGAATCGAGAAGCGATGTTAAAACATGGATCGTACTGGGTAATACGGGTCTGTACTTTCAGCCGTCGGAGCTTGTAAAAATCGGATTTATAATAACGTTTTCGGCTCATCTTGACAAAGTCAGAGAGGAAATAGGTAAATTAAAAAATGTGCTGATGCTCTGCGTTCACGGGGCGATTCCCGTTCTGCTCGTCGCGGTCAGCGGAGATATGGGAAGCGCGCTCGTATTTATGTGCATTTTTATAGTAATGATGTTCTGCGCGGGACTGCCGATGCGTTATTTCGGACTCGGTGCGGTCGCTGTCGCGGGTGCTGTTCCGCTTGCGTGGAAATTCGTTTTAAAACAGCTTCAGAAAGACAGATTTTTAGCCCTTATTCATCCCGATGAATACGAGGATATTATTTACCAGCAAGAGCAGGGACTTAAAGCCATAAGCTCCGGCGGATTCTGGGGCAGGGGATTTTTACAGGGAACATATACACAGAGAGGACTTGTTCCCGAGAGTGAAAACGATATGATTTTTTCCGTTGTCGGCGAGGAAGCGGGACTTTTCGGCTGTATTATCGCGCTGCTGATTTTTATTCTTATAATTGCAAGACTTGTCAGAAACGGCAATAAGGCGAGGAACAACGCGGGTTCTCTCCTGTGTTACGGTACGGCGGCTATGATAGGCAGCCAGGTGCTTATCAACATAGGAATGTGTCTTGAACTCCTGCCCGTTATAGGAATCACGCTTCCGTTTTTCTCCGCGGGCGGAAGCTCGAATCTGTGTATACATCTCGCCGTCGGTCTTATGTTGAGCGTATACAGATACGAACAGGAACATGCTGCCGTCAATTTCAGACCCGGGCGTATCGACCTGTGGGGCGATTGATTTTTATAATAATATAAATATTTTTAACGCTGTGTTACTTCGGTTGCACGGCGTTTTTTTGTTGACCTTTTTCGGGGGAGGCGGGATGTAAAAACGAGGCGGATATGTCATATAATCGTCACGCACCCGGCAAGGGGGAGAAAGGAGAAATGCAAGTGTCCCGAAAAAAGACAAATCAGACGCCGAAAACAACCGACGGCGTCGAAAAATCCGACGGCGTTAAAAACGCCGAAAAAAATGCGGACGAAGAAAAAGACGTTTTCGTTTCGGAGAAGAGCAAATCCGAATCGGAAAACGGCGGCGGTTCCGTACAGAGCGGCGAGTATGAGTCGTTCAGAAAGAAATACGCCGACCGTATCGAGAGCGAAAGAAACGTTCATGTCAGAAAATCATGCGAAAAAGCCGTGCACGTGCTTTCAAAGCTCGATTCCATGCTCAACATTCTTGCCTTAAGGTACGGCGTAAATCCCGGAGATATCGACGGTATTGTAAGGGGTGTTATGACGGATCCCGCAATGAGCGAGGGCGTTATAACAAAACGCGGATGCACGATAGAGCAGATGACGAGGATGGACGAACTCGAACGCGAAAACGCAATGCTCAAAGAGCAGGCAACCGAATTTTACAGAATGAGACATAACGAAGAGATGTTCTCCAAATGGGAGAGCGAGGCAAAGAAGATCAGAAAGCTTTACGATCCCGGATTCGATTTGAAAAGTCAGATAGCTTCCGATCCCGAATTCTTCAGACTTTTAAAAAGCGGAGTCAGCGCGGATTCTGCGTTCTATTTACGTCACAAGGAGGAAATAGACGAGTCCGCGGCGAAGAAGATGAACGAGGCGTTTGTCGGAAACGTAATGGCGAGGGGTATTCGTCCGAATGAAAACGGAAATTCCGACATATCGTCGGCTTCGTTTTCTGCCGATGTGAAAAATCTGTCAAAGAAAGCCCGCGAGGACATAAGACGTAAGGTCAAAGCGGGAGAAAAAATTTATTTCTGATAAAAACGAAAGGGGAAAAAAAGAATTGAAAAAAAATGTAATGAGGGTTAACATTCAGCTTTTTGCCGACGGTACGGACGCGAACAAAACTACGCAGAGTTCTATGTCCGCGCAGATGAAGGAGTTTTACGATACGGAGCTTCTCGAAAATTCGAGAAAGGATATGTTCTTCGGTCAGTTCGGCGAAAAACAGCCTTTGCCCGCAGGCGGAGGAAATAAGGTGGAGTGGAGAAAGTGGAACACGTTTGACAAGGCTCTCACTCCTCTTACGGAGGGCGTTACTCCCACGGGTCAGACGTTCGGTTCGACAAAAATTGAGACCGAGTGCTATCAGCACGGCACTTATACGAAAATTACGGATAAGCTCGAACTCCAGGCTATCGACGATGTAATTCTCGGTGCCGCAGAGGAAATGGGAGCGAGCGCGGGCGAGACTCAGGACACGCTCATCAGAAACAGAGTTATCGCGGGTACGAACGTTTATTACGCTCCCGACGGCAATACGGAGGTTACTTCGAGAAAAGACCTTAACAAAAACTGCGTTCTCACACCCACGCTTATAAACAAGGTTGCGACAAAGCTTAAAAAAGCTAAGGCTCCCAAGATCGACGGAAGCTACATTATGATGATACATCCCTCATGTTCATTTGATATCAGAGAGTCGGACGGATGGAAGGATGTTCATAAGTATTCTGCGGTCAAGGAAATTTTCAACGGCGAGATAGGCGAGCTTCACGGCGTAAGATTCATTGAGAATGACAATGTTAAGGTTATCGCTCCCGCAGTTATTTCCGATTCTCTTAACAAACTGACCGTAAAGACCGCCGTCACGAACGCGGGCAAGAGCATTACCGTCAACGAAAAGCTTACCGCGGTTTCCGGCGTCGATATCCCCGTATATATCGCGGGCAAGGAGAATTCGATTACCGCAATCGCCGAAAGCGGAGACAACAGCGTTCTGACTCTCAAAAACGATGTGACCGTTGCTGCGGGCGATATGATCTGCGGACAGGGCGCGGGCAAGGACGGCTCCGCCGTGTACTGTAATATCGCAATGGGCGCAAAGGCTTACGGTATTGTCGACCCCGAGGGCGCGGGACTCGAAATGATAATTCATGATAAGAACTCCGGCGGTACGGAGAACCCGCTTAATCTGTATTCGACTATCGGATACAAATTCATGTACGGCTGTAAGATCCTTTATCCCGAAAGACTCGTCAGAGTAGAGTGCGGATCGGAGTTCAGTGCGGTGGATGAAGAAAACTGATATAAGGGAGATAAGATAAAATGGCAAAGAAAAAGGAAAAGCTTTTTGAGATAATTATTCCCAAGATGTACGCGCCCAAAGGCGAGGACGCAATGTACGTGTCGGTAAACGACGAGGCGGTCAGAATCAAATACGGCGAAAAGGTCAGAATTCCCGAGCGTTTCAAAGAGGCCGTGGAGGAGAGCTTCCGCGCGGACGGAGCCGCCGACGCGTACGGCGAGAGCGTTCGCTTTTCACCGAGCGTATAAAATAAAAGGGCGGAGGTTATTATGACGATTGGCGACGCCGTCGCACTGACGGACAGCAGGATGATGGGCAATCAATACTCTTATGAGGACAAGGTTCGCTGGCTGTCCCTGCTTGACAAGCGAATATTCAGCGAAGTCGTAAGCCGCCGCGCGGACAGCGGAATATCCGAATTTAACGGATATTCCGCCTCTTCCGACCCGCAGACGGAGCTTCTCGTTTCTTCGGGCTACGATGACGTGTATATTTATTATCTTGAAGCGATGATAAATAAAGCTAACTGCGAATATTCGCGTTACAATAATTCGATGATAATGTTCAACACATTATACTCTTTATATAAAAGGCATTATAACAGAACTCACAGAATCGCCGGACATAGCATTACAACAGACGGAGGGCTTAAAGGTGCTTGAAAAACTTAACGAATACCCCGTGACAACAAAGACCGTCGACTCGTTCGGCGGTCTTGACAGAAGAATTAAAATCGAACCGAATTCGTTTTCGGATATGAATAATTTTGTAAGCGACGATCTGCCCGTTATTGCGACGAGAAAAAAGAGATCCGTCGTAAAGGACAAAAGTTTTCTTTCCGCGTCGGGAATGAACGAGGTAAACGGCGATTTGTATTTCTTTGCAAAGAGCATATCGAGGGATGACGGCAGTTTTTCGCTTTATAAGAATACGGACGAAATAACGTCCCGTAGCTTTGATTCGCAGAAAAAAATAACCGCTGTCATGGGCGCGGACATTATTATTTTCCCCGATAAATTAAAATACAGCACGCTGTCGGGCGAATTCGAACCGCTTGTAAAAACGTATTCGTCCGCCGTCGAAATTTCCTTGTGCGATTCTCTTTATAAAACGCTCGGCTCGTCCGAGAGCGTCAAGGGAATGATATGTCTTGACGAGACAGAGATTAAAAGCATTTCGGTTCCCGGAAAAAGCGGAGAAAAGGCGGTCAACGACGTTCTGATTTCGCACGCATATTCATCAGACAGCATAATATTATATTGTCCGGCACTGTCTGTTTTTAAGAGCGTTTCGCTCTCGGACGGACTGTACTCCGCTTCGACGGACGCAGTCTCGGATTACGACGGAAAAAACGATTCTTTTTTCTATGATTTAAGAGACGGAGAGCTGTATATAAAGAAAAAGGACGCGGACGGAAATGCCGTGTACGGAAAGGACATCTCATATCTTAAAATCGCGGGAGAGGGAATATCGTCGCTTTTCTCGCAGTGGGACAGCGTATCGGTTTCATCCGGCGGGGGCGTACTCGAATCCATGTATTTAAACGGAGAAAAGACGATATGCAGGGTCGATGCCGAATCCGACTGCGTGTATGTAAGCGGTGTGATCGACTCCGCGTTTAAAAGCTGTAATTCGGGCGCGGTTACGATAACGAGGGAGATTCCCGACATGGATCTTATCTGCGCGTACGAAAACAGGCTGTACGGATGCAGGTTCAAAAAAGCCGAGGGCAGTTCGGTAGATTCTCTCAACGAGATATACGTTTCTAAGCTCGGCGAACCCGACAACTTTTCATTATCCGATTCCGAAATGGGCGCGTACGCTTTGAGCGTGGGCGAAAACGGCGAATTCACCGCGGTTTGCGGGTATAACGGATATGTCTGCTTTTTTAAAGAAAACTGTGTTATTCTGCTGGACAGATATTTTTCCGCGTCCGTCATAAGGCTCGACGGAGTGAACATCTACGGGTCTAAAACGACGGCGCAGACGGACGGAAAACTCATATATACGGGGACGAACGGCGTATATATTTTTAACGGAAGCTCGGCGGTAAAGGTGTCGGAAGCGCTCGGAGAATTTGACATAATTCCGATATGCGCGTGCGCTCACGACGGGAAATACTATCTGAATTCCATATCGCGTTCGAAGTATTTATCCGCGCAGTCGAATTCTGCCGTAAAAGAAAAAGCACAGGCGGCGGCTCTCGCGGCGGCGGACGAAAGGCTGGCGATGTCGGGAATAAAAAAAGGCTCGCTGATGTACCGCGTTTACTTAAATTTATACAAAACAATGCTCTATCCTTTTTATCTTATTGCAGAGGCGCTTGCAACCTTCGACGAGTCGCAGATGTATGTTTACGACACGGTTAAAAACGTGTGGACTAAAGAAAACGTCGGCTCTGTCGCTTCATGCATGACCTCTGACGCGGGGAACGTTTACTATATCGACTCAAAGGGCTTTCTTTATTCAGTGAATCCGTCGCAGTCGATAATAACGGAAAGCGAGACGGAGGACGATTTCGAATGGTATCTGGTCAGCGGAGACATAGGTTATTCAATAAATTCAAAAAAATATATATCGCGTATCGGTATCAGAATAAAGCCCGGGACGGGTACGGTCGTTAACGTCGACGCACAATACGATTCTTCGGGTAAATTTACAAGACTTTTTACTTTGAGAAGCTCGTCGGATTCTGCCGTCACTCTGCCCGTCATCCCCGTAAGATGCGACCATGTTAAAATTCGTCTGTCGGGAACGGGAGAATTCTCTCTGCTCGGGGCGTTTGCAGATTTCGAGGAGGGCAGCGAGATATTATGAGAAAAATAGTTTTCGAAAAGATACCGGCACCGCTCAATTCAAACGGCGTGAAAAACGCCGATATTATAGATTATCTAAACAAAACGGCCGATAAGCTTAACGCTTTGTGCCGTGAGATTTACAAAAACGGGGAGGCGAAAAGCAATGCAGACAAAAATTAAAAGAAACGAGGATATTGCAGAGGAGCAGGCTTCGGTTTCGGATTCCGCCGAAAAAAAGAATTCTGCCGAAAATCAGAAAATTCAGTCGGTACGCAAAACGACAGTTACGCCGAGAGATAATCAGACGGACTCATCGGGACTTGACTCTTACAAGGCTTATGAGAAAACAAAAAACGAGTACGAGAGTGCGAAATCGAGTATTCCCAAAGAATACGACGGCGGAGATTATTCAAAGAGATTAAACGAGCTTGCCGATAAAATTCTTAACAGAAAAGCGTTTTCGTACGATCATTCCACGGACGACAATTACCTTGCGTATCTTAAAAGCTACCGCGATTCGGGCGCACAGGCCGCGAAAAAATCGCTGTCGTCTATGTCGAAAATGTCGGCGGGGTACGGTAATTCATACGCGTACAGGGGCGCGCAGACCGAGTACGAGCGTTATATGTCAAAGGCAACGGACAAAATCCCGGAGCTTTATTCCGACGCGTATTCCCGTTACCGCGATGAGGAGGATACTCTTTACGACAAATACAAGCTTCTTTCCGGCGAGGAGAGCAAAAATTATTCGCGTTACCGTGACAGCGTTGAGGATTCCGAGAACAAGGCTTTAAGAGCGTACAGAGATATGACCGACGCTTACGACAGATATTATAAGGACAGAGACTACAATCATACTCTCGAACGCGAAAGCATAGCGGATAAGAGGTACGAAACCGAATACGCAGACAAATTAAAACAACAGGCGACGGAAAACGATCTTAACGAGCGCAAATTTTTCGAATCCGTAATCCGCGGTGATTTCGAGGACGATCTTAACGAGAGAAAATATCAGTCGGAACTGGCGCAGAAAAAAATCGAGAACGATTTAAACGAGAGAAAATTTAACGATCAAGTCGCCGAGGAGGTCGCCGAAAGTTACCGTTACGAACGCGATAACCGTATGAAAGAACGTCAGTGGCAGATCGAGAACGAGCTTAACAAGGCAAATCTTGAGGAAGAGAAAAAGCAGAACGCGATAAACAATGAGTACAAGTATAAGTCTCTCGAATATTCGAAAGAGAACGACGACCGCAATTACGAATTGTCAAAACGCAAGACCGATTCGGACGAAGATCAATGGCTTAAAGAGTACAACGAGAAAATAAGAGAGTTTGACGAGAATATGATTTATAAAAAGTATTTCTCGTAATACCGACAGGGGGTAAGAACATGTCAAGGAAAATATATCTCAATCCCGGACACGGAGGAAGCGATTCCGGTGCGGCGAGCTTGGGAAGAAAGGAAAAGGACGACGTTTTGAGACTGTGCCTGAGGGTTAAAGAAATTCTTTCGGCACAGGACTGCAAGGTAAGGCTGTCGAGAGAAAAGGACGTTGACGCGACTATTAAAGAGGCGTGCGCAGACGCGAACAATTGGGGTGCGGACTACTTTTTATCCGTGCACAGAAATTCCGCGTCGCCCGACGCGACGGGAAACGAGATTTGGATTTATTCTAAAGGAAACGACGCCGCCGTAAGGAAAGCCGATACAATCCTTTCTGCGGTAAATAAGGCGACGGGTCTTAAAAACAGGGGAGTAAAGCGCGGAGCCGTAAGCTATACGGATTTCGGCGTAAATAAGTATACGAATATGTATTCGTCGCTTCTCGAACTCGGATTTATTACGAACCGTAAGGACAATGACGCGCTTGACAAAAATTTCGAATCGCTCGCTCTCGCGCTTGCAAAAGCCCTGCTCGGCGTTGTCGGCTCCGAATATAAAGAGCTCGAAAGAAAAAAGGGCGACGTGAACGGCGACGGTAGAATTACGGCCGAGGATGCGCGCGAGGCATTGAGAGGCGCTGCAAAAATTGAGAATTTAAACGACGCGGAAAAACGCGCCGCGGATATGAATTCGGACGGTAATGTTACGGCTCAGGACGCACGCGAGATTTTGAGAAAGGCAGCAAAGCTTGAATGACGGACGGCGACAGGGAGATATTTGAACGCCTTACAAGAAGCGAGGCGAGCGTAAAATCGGCTCATAAAAGACTCGATGTGGTGGAGCGCCTTACGCAGTCCGTAAGCGATATGGTTTCGGAAATCCGTCACATGCGAGAGGATATAAGTCTCGTTCAGAGCGAGGTCAACGAGATGAAAAACCGTCCCGGAAAGATGTGGGACAAATTTATAGGCGCGGTTATCGGCGCTGTCGGAACCGCGCTGACAGCGGGCGTAATATCATATATGATCCAAGGAGGGGTGTAATGGAAATATTAAGCTATATAACGGAAAATGCGTATATACTTATTCCGGCATTGTGGATAATCGGGAGAATTCTTAAAGGCATAAACAAGATTCCCGATAAGTGGATTCCGCTTATACTTTTACCCGTCGGCGTCGTCGGTGCGATGGCTCTGGGCGGATGGAACGTTGAATCCGCAGTTCAGGGGGTGCTGATAACAGGTACGGCGGTGTACGGAAATCAGATAGTAAAGCAACTCAGGAAAGACGAGTAAAAAAACTGCACGGAGGCTGTCATACGACGGCTTCCGTGTTGACTTTTTCTTGCGGTGTGTTTATAATTATTAAAAAATCCAATGATATCGCGGTGATGTTAAATGATTGATAATTCTAACATAAAAAAGCTCGGATTCGGACTTATGAGACTGCCGAAAAATGAGAGCGGTTATGATTTCAACGTTCTTAATAAAATGGTCGACGCCTTCATGTCGAAGGGCTTTACATACTTTGACACGGCGTACGTGTATGACGACGGCGGGAGCGAGGAGGCTTTTAAGAAAGCGGTCGCAGAGAGATATCCGAGAGAATCGTATTTGTTGGCTGATAAAATGCCTGTTTGGTGCTGTAAAAACCGCGGAGATTTGGAACGGATTTTCAATACTTCGCTCGAACGCACGTCTGCGGGATATTTCGATTTTTATTTAAATCATTCGTTAAGCAAGGATAAGCTCGAAAAAATAGACGAGCTCGGTGTTTTTGAATTTATACAAAAGAAAAAGGAACAGGGATTCATAAAGCACGCGGGATTTTCATTTCACGACAGCGCGGAGGTTCTCGACGAAATATTGACAAAGCATCCCGAGCAGGAATTTGTTCAGCTTCAGATAAATTATTATGACTGGCTGAGCGATAACGTTCAGTCGAAAAAATGCTATGACGTCGCAAGAAAACACGGTAAGCCGGTTATTATTATGGAGCCTGTCAGAGGCGGTTCTCTTGCGGTTCTGCCCGATAAGGCGAGGGAAATTCTGCTTGAGGCCGAACCCGAAATGTCAATAGCTTCGTGGGCTTTGCGCTTTGCTTCATCGCTCGACGGCGTTATCACTGTATTGAGCGGAATGTCCGATTTGAGTCAGGTTACGGATAATCTTTCTTTTATGGATTCGCAGAAGGAGTTTACAGAGAGAGAATTTAAAAAAGTAATGGACGTCGCCGACATATTGAATGAAATACCGACCGTGCCGTGTACCTCGTGCGGATACTGTCTTGAAGGATGTCCGATGAATATTAAGATAAATAAAATATTCTCGGTCTATAATGATCATCTTAAATACAACAATAAATTAAAGACGAAATACGAATATAATGAGGTTGTAAATTCGGGTTCCGGCAGTGCCGGAGACTGCATAGAATGCGGAGTGTGCGCGTCGGTTTGTCCTCAGCATATCGATATTCCCGGAAAGCTCAGGGAATTTAATGAAAGCGTGATGTAAAATGGCTCAGAAAACAGAAAAAACAAACGTAATGCGCGTTCTCGACGCTAAAAAAGTAAAATATGAAAGTCACTGCTATGCCGATACCGATGCATTAAGCGGAACAGAGGTTGCCTTTGTTCTCGGGCAGAATCCGGAATGTGTGTTCAAAACGCTTGTAACAGTCGGGAAAACGGGCAGAAATTATGTGTTCGTTATTCCGGTTGCGGAGGAGCTTGATTTAAAAAAGGCGGCTGCGGCAGTCGGCGAGAAGTCGATAGGAATGCTTAAATCAAAGGACTTGCTCTCTCTGACGGGTTATATCCACGGAGGCTGCTCGCCTATCGGAATGAAAAAGTTCTTTGAGACGACGTTTCATGAGACGGCAAAGGATTTTGATAAAATTTTCTTTTCTGCGGGCAAGATAGGCTATCAGGTCGAAATTTCGCCGAAAGATGTTGAGAAAGTCATAAGAATTAAATACGCGGATATAATTAAATAAAGAAGGTTTTAAATAACAAAAATGCGGATTCCCGAATGGAAGGAATCCGCATTTTTGCAGTTATATATAAATTTTAATGTCAGCCGACAGTTTCGTTTAATATCAGTCAATAGCCTTAAATGCTTCGTCAAGTGCTGCGATGAGGTCGTCCGAATTTTCTATTCCTATTGAAAGTCTTATCGTATTCGGTTTGATGCCCTGCTCGGCAAGCTCTTCTTCATTCAACTGCGAATGTGTTGTGCTTGCCGGGTGAATTACAAGAGACTTAACGTCCGCAACGTTTGCAAGAAGCGAGAAAATAGCGAGATTATCTATGAATTTTTTGGCTTCATAAGCTCCGCCTTTAATTTCGAATGTGAATATCGAGCCTGCGCCGTTCGGGAAATATTTTTTGTATAGCTTATGACTCGGCTCCGATTCAAGGGAGGGGTGATGAACAGCCTCTACCTTGGGATTTGAATTCAGATATTCTACGATTTTAAGCGCGTTCTGAACGTGTCTCTCGACTCTTAACGAGAGAGTTTCGAGTCCCTGCAGGAATATGAACGAGTGAAACGGCGAGAGCGTCGCGCCCGTGTCTCTTAAAAGAATAGCACGGATGTATGTTACGAATGCCGCACCCGGGACTGCATCCGCAAACGAAACTCCGTGATAGCTCGGGTTGGGTTCGGATATCCACGGGAATTTGCCCGAGCCCTTCCAGTCGAACTTACCGCTTTCTACGATAACTCCGCCTATCGCGGTGCCGTGACCGCCGATGAACTTGGTTGCGGAATGTACTACGATATCCGCGCCGTGCTCGATGGGTCTGATAAGATACGGCGTTGCGAACGTCGAATCAACGACGAGCGGGATGTTGTGCTTATGAGCAATCTCGGCGACTGCTTCAAGGTCGATAACATTCGAATTGGGATTGCCGAGAGTTTCTACGAATATCGCTTTCGTGTTCTCCTGTATTGCATTTTCGAATGCTCCGTCCTCCTCGGGGTCGACAAACGTTGCGGTGATTCCCGACGAGAGGGGGAGAGTGTGGGCTAAAAGATTGTACGTTCCGCCGTAAATCGTTTCGGACGATACTATGTGTTCTCCGCTTTTAGCAAGAGCGCAGAGCGTGTAGTTGATAGCCGCCGCACCCGAAGCTGCGGCAAGAGCGGCAGAGCCGGATTCGAGAGACGCGATTCTCTTTTCGAAAATGTCCTGTGTGGGGTTTGTAAGACGTCCGTAAATGTTTCCTGCGTCTTTAAGTGCGAATCTGTCCGCCGCATGCTGTGAGTCATGGAAAACATATGATGTCGTAGCGTATATCGGAACCGCTCTCGCGTCGGTGACGGGGTCGGGCTGTTCCTGTCCTATATGTAACTGTTTTGTTTCAAAGCTCCAGTTTGCCGAATTTTTTATATCTGCCATTGTTAATTCCTCCGTTAATTATTTTATTGTTTTTTTGTAATTAAACTTATGAATTTAAGTGAGAATTAACGGTACATTCGGTCTGTAGATGAACAATATCTTTTCACTTTTATAATTTGCGTTTTCATATCGTTCAGCTCCTTTTCATGTCCTGATTATATCAGCGTGTTTTTTGTTTGTCCAATACTTAAAACGAATTGAATGTTATAGATAAAACCTATATGTTAAGTAGGAATTCGACAGTAAAAAACAAACCCGATTTTTCGAGCTTGTTTCTTCTTTTTTTTCTTTTGTTATTCTTCGGCTTCTTCGAGTATTCCGGTATATCTTGCGTACCAGTAGGACATCAAAAAGCTTGACGCGGGCTGTATCCGTCCGTCTCCGCGGTGGTCGGGCGAAAACGAATTTCCGCTTTGATGAATCGAATTTATCTCGTCGTATGGCAGCGGTTCTTTTAAAAGCGCGGGTTCGTTGAACTGCGCCTGGATCGTATCGTAATCGAGGTCTTTTCTCTTTGAATTCGTTATCGTGTATACCGCGGAATCGAGCGGGTTTTCTTTAAGTGAACGAACGGACATTGCTATATCGTCGTCGTTTCCCGTAAATACGGCGTGTACGAACGTGTAAAAAGGCTGTCTTTCGAGTTTGATATACTGCCAGTGATCTTCGAGTCCGCACAGATAGTATTTCTTTAAATCCTCGTCCTCTTCGAGCGTCAGAAGTATAAGAGAGCTTAAAAACGCGAGACGGTCGTCTATCTGGCAAATATGTGCGTCGCGGATTTTGTGTCTCATTACGTTTAACGGATAATGGTGCTTTTTAATCATATCTCTGTAAAGACTGTCCCATTTTTCATCTTTTGAGACGTATGAGCAGACTTTTAAGTACATTAAAAATTCAAGAGAATTCGTACCGCGTTCGCCGAACCATCTGTCCTCGTGGTTTAATGATTCGGGGTCCCACATTGCCCACGTCGTCGGCAGACCGTCACGGTCTACCAGTCTGAACGAATTTGAAACGATATGCTCCGCGATTTTGCACAGAGCTTCGCTTATCGTTTTCTTTTCCTTTTCGTCGGCGCACAAACGGTAATAAACGCTCAGTCCGAAGAAATGTCCCGTGATCTCGTCGCTCGACGTGTCTCCGCGCCATTCGCACGATTTGTCGGGGGAGAGTGACCACTCCCTGTGTCCGTTGCCGAACCTGCGTTCGCCAGGGTATCTTACGGCTCTTGCGGGGAAGCCGTCTATTCCCGTTATGTTTTCTAAGAATAAAAGTGCGTTCATCCCGCGTCTTGCTCTCTCGAGTGCGTCATTTTTGCCCGTTACGGCGTATCTGAAGCACTCTGCCGCGATGTGCCACGAAGTCCATAAACCGTCGTTGTCGGAGATATGAACGCTTCCGTCGGGCAGCAGAGCGGAGACAAAACCGCGTCTTATATTGTGTTTTTCGATTTCTTCTTCGTAATAATCAGCCTTTTGCCTTAACGTGTATTCAAATGACGAAATGACGTAAAGTCCGCAGTCCGTCGACGCAAAAATCTTATCTCCGTCGGGTAAAACCGCGATATCGTTTATCTTTCCGTCCCCGACCCATCTTTCGGCGGGGAAGTACTTTTTTTGTCCGTCTTTAATTCTGATAATGCCGACGTCGGAAGCAAAATAAACTCCGCCTTTTTCATCGAAAACCGTTTTGTACACGGCGTTTTTCGGAAGCTGTGATATTCTGTCGGGACTGAGCCATGCGTTCGTCGTATCGTAAATATAAACGCCGTTGTCCGTTCCGACCCAGAGATAGCCCGTTTTGTCGAAATCGAGCGAATTTATTTTACCCTCCGGCATACCGCACGTGCCGGGGTGAATATTCTGCCACTCCATGCGTTTGCCGTGTATTACGCTTATGTTAGTTTCCGTTGCGGCGAATACAGTTTTCTCTCCGACGGCGAGCGCAAGAGCTTTTCCGCCCTCGACTCCGCGCGCAAGAGCGTCGTTTGTGAGAGTTTTGTCCGTTTTGTAAATCGTGTTTTCCGTAAGAACCCAAATATCGGAGTCTTTTTCTTCGATTCCGACGATTTTCGAGTCGAAAAGTCTTGATGTTATCCCGTCGTCCGTCAGAATGTAAACGCAGTTTTCCGCCGAGACGTATATGTCCGAATTTTTTAAAACATAAATCGAATCGGCTTTTATATCCGAACGCAAAAAGCTCTCTTTGCTTTTTAAATCTATCTCGGTTATACCCTCGTCTGACGAAGCGAGAATCGCATTTTTATATATAGCCGTTGATATTATTTTTCTGCCGGGCAGTAAAATGTCTCTTTTATTTTGTCTGAATCTGCCCGAAACATAGGCTCCGTTGGATTTCGTCATTTATCAACACTCCGTTTCGAAAAAATAGTAACATATAAACATATTAATGTCAAATGCACGCTTTTGCGGAACAGCAGTCGGGCAAACAAAAAAAACGGCAGACTTCCGAATAGAAATCTGTCGTTTTTTGGTGCCGGCGGCGGGGGTCGAACCCGCACGGGTTATCAGCCCAACGGATTTTGAGTCCGCCTCGTCTGCCAATTCCAACACGCCGGCTTTTATTGCCGCACTTTTTCAAGCACTTCGAAAATTATAACTTAAACATGAAAAAAAATCAAGTATTTTTTAACAAAATTACTGTTTACAATTTATTCAAAATAATGAAATTTATTTCGAGTGTGTTAAATCGACAAAAATGTGTATTATGTCGCTTGCTTTGTATAAATTAAACGTATATAATAAGAGTGGAGTATATTACAGTGGTGTTTCTGTATATATCACAAAATTTTAAAAGGAGATGACACTACATGAAATTAACGAAAAAAGTTCTTTGTGTTTTACTTTCAACTGTTTTCTTATTTTCGGCAGTGTCCGTCGGTTTCGTCTCGTTTGCTGACAACGAACAGTTAGACGCGAGTTACAGCACTCTTGCCTACATGTTCTTTAAAACGCACACAGAGTCCTCCGGCGGTTATAACAAGACAGTGATCGACACTGATGAAAACGGCGTAAAAATTGCCAGCATTATACGCGACATGAATCAGTATACGGTCGAAAACAAACAGGGTGATTATGTTTATAATGACTCGAGTTTAAACACGGTTCGTTCGTTTGCCTACACCCATAAGGTTACGGCTCTTGACGACGGAACGAACAGTATCAGAAACGCCGCGATTCAGTTCTATGCAATTGCGGACAATATCATGAGTACGACCTACGGCGTAGGAAATTACACTATCCCGATGGTGGCGGACACGGTCAAAGACAGGCTTCGTATGATGAAGGATTACGACGGCAATTTCCTTTACTTCGACGAATATTCGTACTTCGTTGACGCTCTCGGCGAGCTTGTCGGCGTTTCGGATCACAAGACGTATGAGATTGACGCGGACGGAACGATAACATGGTACAACGCGCAGAAGCCCGACGGTACATGGTATTATGACCCCTCAATAAAGCCCGACGATAAGTCCATCGCCGATAAAATAAAAGACGGCGAGTACGGCGAGGATCTCAGAAACAGACTTAAAAGCGGCGATATCGAAGAAAAAACGCTTTTCGATTATCTTAACGTTGAGACCGTTATCGACTATTTCTGCGGTAACTGCACGACCGTAAACTCGGGCAACTGGTTCCATACTTACGAGTTCTACTGCCATACCGATGTTAATACCGTTCTCCTTACCGAGGATATCAAACCCTCTCCCATCACCATCCGTTATCTCGACGTAACGTGGAGCATGGACAGAAGCTTCGACGACTCCGGAACGAGACCCCAGTATTATAATAAAGGATATACTATTGATAAAGACAGAAACACCATAGACAGATCGAGAATCGAGCTTTATACTCTTAAGAGCTCGCTTCAGCAGTATTTCTCAAAATACTACGGTCCCGATGCCAGCGTCGAGGGTGCATCCAAGCTTCAGGTTGAGACAAACTCCGACCTTATGACGAACGCGTATAAGGATATCATGACTCATTACGACGTGTTCGATTCGATTTCAAACGAAGCGAAGATCAAGATTTTCGGTGACGACGCTTACAGCTACATCAACCTTGTAACTCAGTTAAAGCCCATCGCCATGGAGCAGAAGTATCTTCCCTCAAGAACTGTCGGCGATTATATTGACAAGTCGACCGGCAAAGCCGTTACATACGACGTTACTCCCGGGAAAGTTACTACCATAGTTGACACTATCGACTCTCTTATGGCTAATAAGAAGCTCGGCGCTTCGCTTCATTCGTTCCTGCCTCCCGAGAAGGAGATTCTCGGCGGCAAGGATTACAGCACGCCTAAGGAAATGGTTATCAATATTCTTGACAACATGCTTTATCAGGATTCGATAATCAATCTTCTCTTAAAAACCATATATCCCATGCTCACCAACGTTATCGACGAAAATCTTAACGATGCGATGATTAAGGATGCTCTCGGAAGCGCGGGCTCCAACATTGTCGGCTGGCTTGTCGGTAACTCGGACGGATGGCAGGCGCTTGTTTACAAGCTTCTTATCCAGGAGGATATCGGTATCACTCCCTCGGGTATTGCCCGCTGTATGGCAAGAACCGGATTCGATAAGAAATACCCCACCGTATTTGAGCAGTTAAAAGCCGCTAAGGGCGGTACCATCCAGTATGACGGATACTACGCCATCGGTAAAGAGGGCGACGAGTATATGGGTCAGAGATGGAAAGACGTTAACTTCGACACTCTCTACTGGGGCGTTAACGGCGACAGAGGTAAATTCCAGGAGGCTCTTTCGGGCGTTCTTCTCGGCGCGGCTCCTCTTCTTGCGGCTGTTCTCGGTAACCAGCAGTTCGAAATTCTAGTTACCAAAATAGGTCTTAATCGTCTTTGGGCTAGAATCAAGGGCGCGCAGGGATGGAACGATATACTCCTTCCGCTGTTCGAAACTCTCGGAATCGACGAGTCCAACGGACTTGTAAATCAGACAGATTTTGAGCAGAGAGCAAAGATAATGGTCAACAACTATCAGCAGTCGAACGTTACGGCGTTCATCAACCTGATAACAGGACCTCTCTTCAACTGGATTGAGAACGACGTTCTCGACAACCCCGTTGAGACTGTTCTTTCACTTCTTCCCAACATTTCATATTACCTTACTTCGGGTACTCTTCTTACCACCCTTAAAACATTCCAGCTCGTTATCAGCATCAAGTGGGGTGCTATCAACCCGGACGTTTACACTCTTAAAGTCGGCGATTTGCTGGGTGATAAGATTAACTTCCTTAACTCGCTTGATAACGTTCTTAAGCTCGTATCTCTCGGCGCGGAGACCGGTAAGCCGATAATAGGCTACACGGCAAACGGTAAATCCGCCAACGGCGCTATATACACCGGTACGGCTCTTTACAAGACCAAGGATGAAGCTATTCTGGCTGCGAAAAAGGCCGGATGCGTTTCGAACTCTATCGAGACTGTCGGTATTACAGAGGCATATTCCAATGTAAACGGCGACCTCTCACTCTATCCCGATTCGGAGTATACGGAGATTGTAACCGGACTTAATGCCGACGGCTCTATCAATACCGATATCGCGGTTCTTGAGGATATCGCATACTCCAACGCGGCAGGAGTTGTTCTCGACGCTGACGAGCTTACGACTACAGAGCTTGTTAACGAATACAAAAACAAGGTAAAGATTTATTACAGATATTATACTTATACCGATCCCAAGACAGGCAAGGAAACCACCTCACCGGATAAGCCCGGCGAAGATATCGCGTTCACATTAACCAGAACAACGATAAAGCCTGCCGATACGATTAATTATAAGACCGTATATTCCGCGGTAATGGAGAAGAACAGCGTTTCGCTTCCCGCGCTTATGGATTATAAACTCCAGGCAACCGGTACCGAGAGACAGGTTTCATCTCTGAGAAACACCGAAATAACAAATGATTACGGAAAATGGGATGCAAACACGAGAAAATACATTGAGATGAAGGTTGACGGACAGGAGTCCTACGGACTTGTTCTTCTGTACATCTTCCGTTACCTCTTCTCGGCTCTTAACTACAGAGCGTTCGACATGCAGGCCAACGATTTCGCTACAAACCTTACGCTTCTTGACGCGTTCGGACTCGGCGATACTCTTACAAAGAACCTCTTCTACGGTCTTAAGCTCGAAGACATTATCAATAACGTAACGCTTAATCCCGACGAGGCTATTGCCGCTCTTTACGAACTGTTCTATACAAATGAATTCGGAAGCGTTCTCACCGTTCAGCAGAATACTGACGGTACCAAATCGATCGTCGCAGGTAAGAATTACACTTACTACCTTGATCCCGTAGACTATAAGACGGATGAGCTTATGGAATACGCCGAGAAGTACAACGACTATACCTTCGGTTCGGGCGTTCTCTATACGAAGTACTGGACTAAGGAAAACGCGCAGTATGTAACCAACAACCTTGACGGACTTGTTGAGAACGTACTTGCAATGCTGAAGATAGAGGATCTCGATTCTCTTACCGGATTCCTTGAGGATAAACTCGCGGGATTCCTGTTTAACAATGAGATGCTTTCAAAGATTGCAAATCTCGTTTACGGCATGATCGGCGGACTTAATCTCGAATCACTGCTTAACAACGCGCTCGATATCGACTATTCGAAGCAGGCACTTGCCGACGCTCTTGACTATGAGTTCAAGTACACCGACGAAAACGGCAATCTCAAGACTGTATTTGCGGCCGGCTGGATAAGATCCGACGCGAAAAAGATTCTTGAGGACGGCACGGTAAAGGGCAACACATACGATAAGAATACGTTCTATCAGACCGGTATCAACGAAGAGACCGGCGAGGATATGTTCGTAGCTATCGACTGGGGTTATAATAATCCTGAGATTACCTCGAGATATTCCGGACGCGAAATCTTCTTAAGAGCAATCAGCGCGCTTGCTTCGCCCCTGTCGCTTCTTATCAGATTCCTCGCTCTTGACGAAAATCTTTCGATATTCGATCTTGTAACAATCCCCGGATATGCAGGCTACTATTACGCATGGATTCCTCTTATGGAGGCTATTACGGCAGACAGCGACCTTATCACATATCAGGATTATTACACAAGAGTATATGCGGGCGAGAGTGTTGTTTCTCAGAACTGCGACTGTATCTACTACTTCCTTAAACCGCTGTTCACATTCGTTGAGGAGCTCCTTGCGGATCCCGTATCCGTACTTCTCAATATGATACCGAACCTCATGTTCTTTATCACAATCGGCGGACTTAACGATACTATCAACAATCTTCTTCACTTCGTATACGTTCTTCTCGACATACTTCAGCCCGTATACGACGCATACCCGCTTATCAACAAGTTCCTGTCGAACCTTGAGGTCGGCGGAATGGTTCTTAACCTTGCGGTGCCTCTTGACTTTGACGCTAACCAGCTTATCAACTCGCTTATAGAATCTCTCGTCGGAACGGCTCTCTCGTTCGATATCAAGAATAAAAATATTGTTCTCGGTAAGCACATGGAGACGAAGGAGCAGCCCAAGCTCGACGCAGACGGCAATCAGATTCTCGACGCAGACGGCAACGTTATAATGGAACAGGTTGAGGTTGAGGTTATCGATTACGCGGTAGGCAAGCTTAACATCTCGCTTCCGTACATCGATCTTTCGACTCTGTGCGTAGGTACTCTTACAAAGGTAACCTCGAAGAATAACGAGCAGATTATATTCCTTAATTCTGCGGGAGGCGCAGACCTTCTGACGCTGGCGTTGAGGCTTGTAATGCAGACGCTGTTCTATCAGGCGAACGCAATTAATTTGAGTAACTTCCTGATTACGTTCTGTATGCTTGACAAGGAGGATTCAACCCTTCTTACCAACATCTTTACGTTCCTTAACGATGCTGCCAACAACAACGAGATACCCGATAAGATTATGGGCTTCCTGTTCCAGCTTATCTCGTTCCTCGTTCCTATCGCGGATAATCTCGGCGACAGATTCAGGAAGGTTGACTTCAGCATAACCGACCTGTTTAAGGCGTTCGGTACGGATAACTTCATGAAGTACCTTCAGGCGCTGCTCAATGCAGGCGGAAACAGCACCGAAAAGCTCTCGCTCATTGCAAGAATAATGAGAATGATAGTTGCTCTGTTCCAGAAGATTGCACTCTTCTTCAAGAGTCTGTTCGGCGGAGTTAAAACCGTCACCGCCTGAACTCAGGCATGTGACAGCATGACAGTATAATATGAATCGGGCGTCCGGCATTTCTGCCGGGCGCTCTTTTTCTGCATTCTTATTCTTTTTCGGTAAAATTGTTTCGATATGAAATTATAAAAACTGCCCGTTTGGATAGGGTAAAATGTCATATAATATTGTATAATAAATTTGTAAAATAATATTTTATAATATTGTTATTTTTAATTAATAAGGAGGCATTAATTTATGAAAAGAATTAAAAGCACACTGAGTATAATTCTTACTTTGCTTATGGTACTTTCAATCTTACCTCTCGGATTGATTCCCGCGTCTGCTGCTTCCACCGGACCGGAGTGGTTAACCGTAGCAGGCAAAAGCTATCGGCTGGGTGAAGATACTCTTCCTGCAGGACTTTCGTTTGACTCGGGAGATACGCTTACGCTCAATAATTATACCGGCGGAGCAATATCGCTTGAGGCGGGCGGTCTCGACCCCTCGCACTATCAGGCGTTTATCAAGCTTATCGGAAAAAACGTAATTTCGACAAGCACGGGAAACGAAATTTACATGAGGAATTCAAATGCCGCGCTGTATTCACAGGGTGAGCTGACTATCTCCGGAGATAATAACGCTTCGCTCAGCATAAATTTCGACAGCAGAGTATCAGGCGTCGATTTGTACGGCATTTATGTTGACAAACAGTATATAGGCGGCACCGGCGAAGAGGATCCTAAAAAGAATTTCACCGTAAGCGGTGCGTGCTCCGTAAACGTATTTTTATCATCCCCTGATGACGGCGGAGAAATGTGCGGAGTATATGCCGGAAACATCAGGGTTTACTCAAACAGCGCTCTTGACATTGAGGTTGAGGATCTTCAGAAATTCAGACGGTATGTTTACGCTGCTTATTCAAGAGGATACTTCGATATCAATACAAACAAATGGGTACGACTTGACGTTTTCGGAGATGAAAGCTCTCAGGCAATATGCGAGACTTCCAACGTAAGTCCCGTTATTTCAAGATCATCCTCGATTTATCTGAAAAGCTATGACGCTCCTAATTTCAACGACACCTCGCACGGAGTAAGATTTCCTTCCGGCGTTACGGAAAACGACTTTGTTAAGTCTGTCTTTGATGGAAATTATACGTCGTATGTGTCAAAAACAAGTACGCTGATTAAGCCGATAACCGCCGGTGATGTTGAGTCTGCGTTTAATTACCCCGTAATAAACAGCAACTTTAACAGTAACCTAAGAAGCGATAAATTCTACGGAAGCGTACAATGGTGTTATAAGATGAGCAGTACGCCTCTGCCAAAAGATACAATTGCCGTCGCGGGCGAGTCTTATAATGCAAAAATGTCACTTGTTCCCAAGGCGGGATATAAGCTCGACAGTTCTGCTCTCAGCCAGGCTCAGCTTCACAGCGTTTTCAAAAACAGAGACGGAAATATGCAGTATTATTATGTTCCGTCCTCGTCGTCCGGCAATTACAGCTACGGTTTTATCGGCGGCACGTTTAAGGCGGAAAAAATCAAGGTTGACCGTATCGTTATTAAGGATGCAGGAGTCCCGGTATCGGGTCAGACACTGCCCTCCACGTTTACCGTAGACAGCAACGCGCCTTATGAGTATCGTCATGCGAAATGGTTTGATGAGACGGAAAATAGATGGGCCGACGGTGAAAAAGCAAAGCAGGGCCACACGTATGTCTTTTATCCCTATGTAAAAATAAAGGATAAAACCGCATACACATTTGACGCTCTGTCAAACATAACAGCATCGGTCAACGGAAATGAGTACACAGAGATTTTCCCCGGATCCACAGACCCGGCGGCCGAAATCGTTTGCGTAAAGAGTATGCGATATACCGCAAATCAAACTCTGATAAGAGACATAACGATAGATACCGCATACGACCCCGTGGCAGGTGAGCTTGCTGTTCCCGCGCATATTCTGCCCGATGACGCGCCGTATGAGGTCGACACAGCCGAGGAAAACGGATGGTACGACAGCACTGCCAATGAAATGATCACCAAGAAGGACGGAAATCATCTTGAGTTCCAGGCAGGACATAAATATGTTTACATGATCTTTTTAAAGACAAAGGATCCGTCAAAGTTCGTGTTTGACAGTAAGGAGAATCTTAATGTCAAAATGGACGGCGGCGACGTCGGACTTGTTGTAAATTACGGCGGAACTTCTCTCTATGTGGTTTCATATTCTTATACTATTTACAACGAAGTTAACACTGTCGAGATATCCGGAGTTAAGGCTCCCGCTGCCGGCGAAAAGGCGGATAATACGCTCAAGGTTCCCGACGGCGCACTGTATTCGGCGGAAGGACATTGGTTCTGCGTTACCGACGGTGAAAAGAAAATGACCGACGCCGATAAGTTCGAATACGGAAAATCCTACGAGTACAGAGTAACGGCAAACGCAACAGGACCGGCAGGTCTAACCAAATTCTCCGATACGATTGTCATGAGAATAAATCTTACCGACGGAAGGATAAGTGCCGACACTGTCAACTTCTCCTGGGCTGATTTTACATATAAATTCGGAGTATTAAAGTGCGAGCATTCTCTTTCCGACTGGAAAACCGACAAGGAAAACCATTGGAAGGAGTGCGGAAATTGCAAAGAAAAGTTTGAGAGTGCAAAGCACGTTGAAAGCGACTGGATAATCGATAAGGCCGCAACAACGCAGGCGGAGGGCGAAAAGCATATCGAATGCACCGTATGTAAATATGTAATCAAGACAGAAAAAATCGATAAGATCTCCGATACCCATGAGCATTCGTATTCCGATTGGAAGTACGATAAGGATAATCACTGGAAGGAGTGCTCGTGCGGAGACAAGACTCAGCTTGCAAAGCATACCGAAAGCGATTGGATAATCGATAAGGCCGCAACAACGCAGGCGGAGGGCGAAAAGCATATCGAGTGTACCGTCTGCAAGGCCGTGATAAAAACCGAAAAGATAGATAAAATCGCAGACGAACCCGTTTTGCGCGGGGACATCGACGGCAACGGCAAGGTCAATGCCGCGGACGCAAGACTTGCTCTCAGAATTTCCGCGAAGCTCGAATCGCCTACCGATTTACAGATTAAAGCGGGCGATCTCGACGCGGACGGAAAGATATCCGCAAAAGAGGCGAGAATGATATTAAGATTCGCCGCAAGACTTGAAAAAGAAATCTGACAGTTTCTTTAAATTCAAACATTAAATAACGGCAAAAGGCGCACGGATATTACTCCGCGTGCCTTTTGCCTCAGCTTGTCGAAAAAGTAGTTTTCGGCAAGCTGTTAGACTGTCGAGAATGTGCCTGAATTTCGTTTTCTTCCGAGCGTCGCTGTACAAAAGTACCGCAGCGAGAAAAAAACGAAAAACGCAAATGCCCCGAAATCATCAGGTTTCGGGGCATTTCATTAAAAAAATCAAAATATGTTTGCAAGTGATCAATAAAAAATTTTTTTCTGATACAACAAAACATAACGTGTCTTTAAGTCGTGGTTCAGGTGCTTTATCGACAGTCTGCGGCAAAAGGCACGCGGATATTACTCTGCGTGCCTTTTGCCTGTTTTGAAGTGTATGTATAAATTCGGTGATGTCTTATTAAAAACGTAAAGCCGATTCGCGTTTTACTCTTATTTTGGCGGGCTTCGGCTGTAAAACGTCGACCGAGCAGACAACGCCCCTGTCCGTTACATAGCAGACCTCCGCGTAAATCGAGTCGGGAATCTTATCGTAAAGCCTGCCTGCGGAATAGCACTCGCCGAGTACGGTTTTCGGAGAATTTGCGACGTAGCCTATCATTCCGAGTCCCGGCAGTTCGGCTTTAATTGCCTCTGTGTCAAATTCGTTATCGGGTTCTTTCGTAAGTTTAATTCTCATATTCGGTTCGAGAAAATCGGAGCCGTATCTGAATTGAAGTCCGGTTATGGTTACGTAAAATAAATTCATGTTTATTCCTCCCTTTCGTTCTGAATACATTGTATCATATTCATAGTGTAAAAATCCTCCCTTTGCTCGTTTGATATAAAAAATATTGACGGATTCGTCGATATAAAGTATAATTTAATAAATCGATTATGCGGAGGGTAAGAGTATGACAATTCAGCAGATCCGTTACGCTATCGTAATCGCGCAGACGGGGTCGATGAACAAGGCGGCGGAAAAGCTGTATATTACCCAGCCGTCGCTCACAGGCGCAGTCAGGGAGCTTGAAAAGGAACTCGGAATCACGATATTTTACAGAAGCGGACGCGGAGTTTCTCTTACAAACGACGGACAGGAATTTTTGATGTATGCCCGTCAGGTCTATTATCAGTACGAATCTCTCGAAGAGCGTTATTCCGGCGGACATGAATTAAAAAAGAAGTTCGGAGTTTCAACGCAGCACTATTCGTTCGCTGTTAAGGCGTTCGTTGAAACAGTAAAGAATTTCGATTCGAAAAAATACGAATTCGCGATAAGAGAGGATAAGACAAAAGAGGTTATCGAGGACGTCAGAACGTTAAGAAGCGAAATCGGTATTATTTATTTAAGCGATTTTAACAGAAGCGTTATTACGAAAATATTGAAATCGAACGAGCTTAAATTTAAAAAACTGATTGCGTGCAATACGTATGTTTACATGTGGAAGGATCATCCGCTTGCTCATAAAAAGTCGATTTCAGCCGACGACCTGAAAGATTATCCGTGCCTTACGTTTGAACAGGGCGTCGACAGCTCGTTTTACTTTGCCGAGGAAATATTCAGCACGGTGGAATTTCCCCGTACCATTAAAGCGAACGACCGTGCGACAATGCTTAATTTGATGGTAGGACTTAACGGTTTTACGCTGTGCTCGGGCATTATATGCGAGGAGCTAAACGGCGGTGATTATGTCGCGGTGCCTTTTGAGAGCGAGGAGGACGGCGTTATGGAGATAGGCTATATAATGCGTAACGATCAGATACCGTCGGAAATCGGTAAACTGTATATCGAAAACATAGAAGCGTACTTAAATAAGTGCATACAGTTATAACTATAACCTATAACCTACTATTTATATATGGTATTTGACATTCTGTGCGTTATGGATTATAATGACATACGTCAGATGAAGGAGGTAAACATATTATGAAGTTTACGTTCAAAGAACGAATGTGCAATTACGTTTGGTTCACAAAGCGAATGTGATTATATATCAGCACTCGGTTATTACTTTATTAATGTTTGCATCTTGATTAAAGAAAGGTTGAATTAAAAATGAAAAAATTTGCTGCATTACTTTTATCGGTAATTCTTGTACTTGCCGTATTTGCGGGCTGTTCGGCTAAGAAAGGCGATGAAAGCTCCACCGGAGACGCCGCCGCTTCTTCAAAATCGTCGATAACCATCGCCGTTCCCAATGACGCCACCAACGAGGCGAGAGCTCTTCTTCTCCTTCAGGAAAAAGGTTACATAAAGCTTAAAGACGGCGCCGGTGTTACCGCAACGATCAACGATATCGCCGAGAATCCCCGCAACATCAAGTTCAATGAGGTTGAGGCTGCACAGATTCCCAATGTTTTAAAAGACGTTGACTATGCTGTTATCAATTCTAACTACGCTATCGAGGCGGGACTTAACCCCGTAAAGGATTCTCTTGCAATTGAGAACTCCGCTTCCGAGTACGTTAATATCCTCGCAGTAAAAGAGGGTAACGAGAACACCGATTCAATCAAGGCTCTCAAAGCCGCTCTCGAGAGTAAAAAGGTTGCCGACTTCATTACCGAAAAATATGCGGGTTCTGTTGTAAGCGTTGTCGAGAATCCCGGAGACGGATATGATTCAAGCGTAAATTATGACGCGCTTAAGGGCAAGACTGTTTCCGTAGCCGCCTCCCCCGCGCCTCACGCAGAGATTCTCGCAGTAGCAAAGGAAATTCTCGCGGCTAAGGGCATCACCCTTGACATTAAGGAGTTCACCGACTACGTACAGCCTAACAATGTTGTTGAGGCGGGCGAGGTAGACGCTAACTACTTCCAGCATATTCCTTACCTTGATGATTTCAACAAGGAGAACGGAACTCACATTGTGAACGCTTGTGCGGTTCACGTTGAGCCCATGGGACTTTACGGCGGTAAGCAGACGAGTCTTGACGCTATTAAGTAATAATACATAAAAACAATATAAAATAACGCTGACCTTGCCGTCGGCGTTATTTTGACAGACGGGATTTATAATTATGATTGAAATTAAAAACTTATCAAAAACATTCTCCGTATCCGACGGACAGGTCGAGGCGTTAAAAAACATCAATCTTACGATAAACGACGGTGATATCTACGGCATTATCGGAATGTCCGGCGCGGGCAAAAGCACGCTGGTAAGATGTATCAATATGCTTGAAAGACCGACAGAAGGCTCGATTTTTATCGACGGCGTGGACATGAGCACTCTTACTCCGAAGGAGCTTAGAAACGAGAGACGGAATATTACTATGATATTCCAGGGCTTTAATCTGCTCATGCAGAGAAACTGCCTTAAAAACGTCTGCTTTCCGCTTGAGCTTGCGGGGGTTAAAAAGGCGGAGGCGCAGAAAAGAGCCGCCGAACTTTTGGATATAGTGGGACTCGGCGACAAGCTTAAAAGCTATCCCGCACAGCTGTCCGGCGGTCAGCAGCAGAGAGTCGCGATTGCGCGCGCTCTTGCAACGCGTCCGAAAATTCTTCTCTGCGACGAGGCGACGAGTGCGCTCGACCCGCAGACCACACAGTCGATTCTCTCTCTTATCAGAGAGCTTCACGATAAGCTCGGACTTACCGTTATCGTCATAACGCATCAGATGAGCGTTGTCGAACAGATATGCACAAAGGTTGCGATTCTCGACCGCGGCGAGGTTGCCGAAATCGGCGACGTAAGCGAGGTATTCTCGTCTCCGAAATCGAAAGCCGCCAAGAGTCTTGTTTACCCCGAGGGCTTCGATTCGGACGTATTGCAGTCGTCGAACGGTACGGGCGTTATCAGAGTCGTTTTCAACGGCGCGGAGGCTACGAACACGCCTCTCATCGCGCAGATGGCTATTGATATAAACGTTCCGGCGAGTATTCTGTATGCGTCGACTAAGAGTATCGGCTCTAAAGCCTACGGTAACATGATGCTCGGCATACCCGGAGGCAGAGACGAAATGAACAAAGCCATGGAGTATTTAAAGAAAATGCCGGGTATTACGGTACAGGAGGCGAATTGATATGTTTGACTATTTTAAATCCGATACGTTTTTAGAGGCAATGGAGATAGTCAAAAGCTCGTTTCCTCTTGCAATTGTCGAAACAATTTACGTAACTCTTATTTCCACGTTATTCGCAATTATAATCGGTCTGCCCCTCGGAATAATTCTCGTTGCGGGCGAGGACGGAAAAATTCTGAAAATACCTAAAGGCGTTCTCCATGTTATCAATGTTATAATAAATCTTTTGAGAAGCGTTCCGTTCCTTATACTTATGATACTCGTATTTCCTCTGACGCGTCTTATCGTCGGAACTGCTGTCGGAACTACGGCTTCGATTGTTCCTCTTGTTATCGCGTCGTTCCCGTTTATCGCAAGACTCGTAGAGAGCAGTTTAAGAGAGATTAATCCCAACATTATTGAGACTGCGCAGAGTATGGGCGCGTCGCCTTGGGAGATTATTATAAAAGTAATGCTTCCCGAGAGTGTTCCCTCGCTTATTTCCAATGCGACGATTGCCGTTACCACCATTCTCGGTTATTCTGCAATGAGCGGTATTATCGGAGGAGGCGGACTCGGTAAAATCGCGATAAACTACGGTTATTACAGATATAAATATCTTGTAATGGCACTTGCCGTTATATGCCTTATCGTTATTGTTCAGGTTTTCCAGAGCGTCGGTACGCACCTTGCGACGAGATGCGATAAGAGACTTAAAAACAGAAAAAAATAATTTAATATAAAAGGAGCTTCTTTTATGGGTTTTTCTATACCTATGACGGACTATGAATCCGCAAGCGACGAGGTCAAAAGAGAATATGACGACCAGATAGCAAAGCACGGCAGAATCACAAATATGAAACGCACGCTTCTCCATTCGGTTCCCGCATTCAAGGCTTATATGGAGTGGTACACGCTCTACGATCTTCTCGTACCCGTTATCGGAGAGAGAGCTGTCTCTCTTTATTCGTACGCTGTTTCAAAGGGCAATGAGTGCCTTATCTGCTCGACGTTTTTCAGAAAAATTCTTATCGACTCGGGCGACGACCCCGATAATCCGACTTTATCCGAGACGGAAACGCTGTTAATGGATCTCGGCAGCGCGATATGCACCGATCCTCACAATATTCCCGACGAAATTTACGACGGGCTTAAAGCCAAATTCGACGACGAGCAGATAGTTCTGCTTCTCTCGTTTGCGGGAATTATGTACGCAACAAACCTTTTCAACACGATAGCCAAGGTTCCGCTTGACGAGGTTTTGTACAAATACCGTTCTGCAACAAATACGGACGAAGAATAAATTTACGGGGGTTTTGTTATGAAAGAATTTGAAAATAAAGTTGCATTTATAACAGGCGCGGCTCACGGACAGGGCAGAGCGTGTGCTCTCGCTTTAGCCGAGGAGGGCGCGGATATCGCCGCGTTCGACGTTGCTAAAAAAATCGAATATCCCGCATATGAATTCGGAACGAGTGACGAGTTAAAGAGTCTTAAAGACGAGGTTGAGAAATTAGGCAGAAAGTGCGTTATCTGCGCCGGCGACGTACGTGACGACAACTCCGTAACTGCAGCCGTGGAAAAGACGATTGCCGAGCTCGGAAAAATCGATATTCTTTTTAATAACGCGGGAATCTGCGCTTACGCAGAGGTCGATAAAATGACCGACGACGAGTGGAACGCAATGATAGATATAAATCTCAAGGGACCCTTCAACGTCACAAGACGCGTCGTTCCTTATATGAAGGAGAAAAAGAGCGGTGTTATTATCAATAACTCGTCCGTAATGGGGCTTAGGGGCGGAAACCGTCTTTCTCATTACACCGCCTCAAAGTGGGGTCTTACCGGACTTACAAAGGCGTGGGCTATTGAGCTGGCTCCCTATAATATCAGAGTTGTAAGCATACATCCCACGGGCGTTAACACTCCCATGAACGACGGACTTGCCGCCATGGAGGGTATGACTCCTATCGAAATCGCAGAGCGTTCGGCGGGCAATCTCCTTCCCGTACCGTGGATTGAGCCCGAGGATGTTGCAAATCTCGTTAAGTTTCTTGCAAGCGATAAGGCGAGATACGCTACGGGCTCGCAGTTCGTTATAGACGCAGGACTTCTGAGCGTTTGATAAAATATGCTTAATCAGTTTTCAAGAACACAGCTTCTTTTCGGCGAAGAGGCTATGGAGAAGCTTAAAAATTCACGCGTCGCAGTGTTCGGAGTCGGGGGCGTCGGCGGGTACACCGTCGAGGCTCTCGTCCGTTCAGGCGTGGGGACGATTGATATAGTGGACGACGACAAGGTTTGTCTTACTAATATCAACCGTCAGATAATCGCGTTAAAAAGCACCGTCGGCAGATATAAGGTCGACGTTGCCGAGGAGCGGATAAAGGACATAAATCCCGACTGCACAGTATATAAGCACAGGATGTTTTACGTACCCGAAACGAGGGATCAATTCGATTTTTCGCAGTATGACTACGTTGTAGACGCTATCGACACCGTCAGCGGAAAAATAGAGCTTGTCATGCAGGCGACGGAGGCGGGCGTGCCGATAATCAGCTCCATGGGCGCGGGAAACAAGACAGATCCCACGGCTTTTAAGGTCGCTGATATTTATAAAACCTCCGTCTGCCCTCTTGCAAAAGTTATGCGGTATGAATTAAGGAAACGCGGAGTGAAGCATTTAAAGGTCGTTTACTCCGAAGAACCTCCGATAAAGCCCGCGGACGATATGTCATCGAGCTGCCGGGAGAACTGTATTTGTCCGTCCGGAACGCAGAGAAAATGCACGCAGAGAAGAGCGATACCCGGCTCGACTGCGTTCGTTCCGTCGGTTGTCGGGCTGATAATTGCCGGAGAGGTTGTAAAGGATTTAACGGGGTTTAAAGAATAAACAAATCTCCGAGGAAACTGCTGAATACAGAATTCCCGGAGATTTTCTATTTTTTATAGGAGTTTGGAAAGTTTATGTCAAATGTTGATACCTTACACTGAACAGCCTGTATTTGGAGGGTTGACTTTTGATACTTGCGTTTTTTTTATTTTAAATAAAATTCTTTATACCATTTTGCAAATCTGCGAAGTCCGGTTCTCAAATCGGTCGAGGGTTTGAAATTATAGTCGCGTTCGAGTGCGGAAACGTCCGCGTATGTTACGGGAACGTCGCCCGGCTGCATGGGGACTAACTCCTTATGCGATTCGAAATCGTAATCCTCAGGCAGAACGCCTGCTCTGACAAGCTCCTGCTGTAAAATCTCTACGAAAGTGAGCAGGTTTTCGGGGTTTGAATTTCCGATATTGTAAACGGCGCAGGGAGGAACCGGCAGCCCGTCGTCACCCGTCTGTTTGTCCGGCGCGCCCTGCATAACGCGCTGAACTCCCTCGACAATATCGTCTGCATACGTAAAATCACGTTTGCAGTTGCCGTAGTTGAATATTTTAATTGTCTCGCCGTTTATCAGCTTATTCGTGAATCCGAAATACGCCATATCGGGTCTGCCGGCGGGGCCGTAAACCGTGAAAAATCTCAGTCCCGTGCAGGGGATGTCATAGAGCTTTGAATATGCGTGAGCCATAAGCTCATTTGATTTTTTCGTAGCTGCGTAAAGCGAAACGGGGTTGTCAACCTTATCGTCGACGGAGTACGGCACTTTTTTATTTGATCCGTAAACGGACGAGCTCGATGCATAAACAAGATGCTCGGTCGGGTAATTCCGGCATGCTTCGAGAATATTGAAAAAGCCTACGAGATTGCTCGAAATGTACGCGTCGGGATTTGTTATCGAATAACGCACGCCCGCCTGTGCGGCGAGGTTTACCGTAACCGACGGTCTGTACTCATCGAATACGTTTTCCACCGTTTCCTTATCGCTGATATCGCCTTTTATAAATATGAAATTGTCGAATTTCGAGAGAAGTGAAAGCCTGTATTCTTTAAGCTTTACATCGTAGTAATCGTTTAAGTTATCGAGTCCGACAACGCGGACAGAGTCAAAATCGGTCAGCAGTTTCATACATAAATTTGCTCCGATAAATCCCGCCGCCCCCGTGACGAGAACTGTTTTATTATTAAGGTCAATACGGCGCATTGCGCATACCTCCGATTCGATTTTTTATAATAATATTTTACAACATAATTATAATCTATGCAAGAAGAAATCCCCGCATAAAACGGGGATTCACGACTGTCGATAAAGCACCTGAACCACGCCTAAAAGACACGTTATGTTTTGTTATATCGAAAAAAAAGATTTTTATCGATCACTTGCAAACATATTTTGATTTATTTAGGCTCTATAATAAATGTTGGGGTGCAACAAATAGAGCTTACGAAAAAAAATAAAA